>Ga0335073_10015534_pt1 | contig 10643 bp, 10 predicted proteins | sample Lox_Sample_22_FD_207093 | JGI IMG/M metagenome (GOLD analysis project Ga0335073, IMG submission 207093) | Soil microbial communities from Loxahatchee National Wildlife Refuge, Florida, United States - Lox_Sample_2.2 | ecosystem: Environmental > Terrestrial > Soil > Wetlands | place: USA...
GGTTTGAGTGGGATCCTGTGCTGGTCAACGCTTTTCTGCGCGGACCGATGCACGGTGCCGTGTCGCCGCCCAACAACACCGGCGATGGATTGCGGATGGCGATGGCGCACGGAGCCGACCTGGCCAACATGGGCGAGGCGTGGTGGGTACCGATCGTGCAGATCCCCGGCGACACGATCGACGGGAAACAACGCAGCCGCAGCGTGCGATTGGAGCGAACCCGCCCGCGCAGCATCATCGTCAACCGGGCCGGCAAGCGATTCGTCAACGAGGCCTGCGATTACAACTCGATGGCCGGCGCGTTCCACTACCTCGACCCGCGCGACGGTTACGTCAACGACCCGGCATGGATCGTGTTCGACTCGATACACCACAAGCACTATGGATTCCTGGGCGTCGAGCCCGATCAGCCCGTCCCCGATTGGTTCTGCGCATCAGCCGACCTGGCCGAGCTGGGCGCCAGGACCGGTATCGACCCCGACGGGCTGGCCCGCACGATCGAGAACTTCAACCACAATGTGCTCGCCGGATCGGATCCCGAGTTCGGCCGTGGCTCGAGCGCATACGACGGCTATTGGGGCGACGACCGCGCGACCACGCTCGCCGGCAAGACGCTCGGACCCGTCGATACCGCGCCGTACTACGCCGTCCCGGTCTCGATCGGCGCGATGGGAACCAAAGGTGGCCCGCGGACGGATCGCGACGGGCGGGTCCTGCATGTCAGTGGCGCGCCGATACCGGGCCTGTTCGCCGCCGGCAACGCGATGGGCGGCGTAACCGGTCGCGCCTATGGCGGCGCTGGCGGAACCATCGGTCCAGCAATGGTTTTCGGCTTCCGCGCCGGCTATGCTGCGGCCACCGGCAAGCCGGTTGACTAGCTGATGGCCTAGGTGAAGGCCTGCGTGATGGCCGCCATGTCGAAGTAGTCGCGCCACGCAGCGATCTTGCCGTCGTGCACCTCGAACACGCCCATCACCGGCAACGGAACTTCTCCGCCGTCCTTGCGGCGCATCACGTCGGTGCGTTCGTTCATCACCACCGTGCCGTCGCTGACCTGGCGGTGCACCTGGAAGTCGATGCCGTCGACCACGGCGATAAATCCGGCGATGAACGGCTGGATCGCATCACGACCCTGCACCGGCTCCATGGGGATGTTGTGATAGACGGCGTCTTCGGTGAAATGGCCCGCCAACTCTTCGGGGTTGGGGGACGACCACAGCTTGCAGAATTCGGTTACCAGCTCATCGGCGGAACGCGTCATGCACTCATGGAACACGTTGAAAGGCAGCAAAGCAATACCACGCCGTCAGGCGAACGTGACCACGACCTTGTCCGCAACTCCGGGCGTGGCGGCCATCCGAAGCGCCTCCGTTACGTCGCCGAAGGGCATGGTGTGGCTGACGATGACCGCGTACTTTTCCCAGTTTGCGATGATGTCTTTGGTGACCTCGAAGATTTCCTTCGGGTAGCCCATCGACCCGACGATGGTGACTTCGTTGCTCATCACGGTGAGAAAGTCCACCGGCACCGGCTCTTTGTGGACGGCGACAACTACGACTTTGGCTCCGGTCTTCGCTGCGGCGAGCGCGGTATTGACCACCGCGGGTGCGCCTGCCGCGTCGAAGTAGATGTCGGTGCCGGCCTTGCCGCCGAACATCGACTCGCCTGGGCCGTGGATATCGATCAGACGTCGCGCGACGTCTTCGTCGGCGGAGTTGATGACCGCGTCGGCTCCCACTTGGAGGGCCTTCTCCAGTCGTGACTGAATCAGGTCGACCACGGTGACATGTTGTACACCAGCGGATTTGAATCCGATCGTGGCGCCCAGTCCGATCGGCCCGGCACCGAAAACCACTACTTTGTCCGATGATTTCGGTGCACCTTGATTCACACCATGTCGCGCGACAGCCATCGGCTCGTTCAGCGCTGCCACCTCGAAGGGGATGTGATCGGGCACGACCTCGAGACTCCTGCCACGCACAGCCTGCTCGATGAGCAGGTAGTCCGCGAGACCGCCGGTTGGCCCACCGTTGCCGATGATGCCGCCCGGCGCAGCCATCGGGTTGATCACGACGTGATCGCCCACCGATACTCCGGTGACGTCGCGACCGACTTCGACGACTTCTCCCGCGGGCTCATGGCCGAGCGGCATCTTGCCCTGTCGCGGCGGCAAACCGCCCAACGAGATGTACAACGCATCCGAACCGCAGATACCGCAGGCGCGCATCTTCACCAGAACGTCGCTGGGACCGGCTGTGGGCTTGGGTAGCTCGACGATCTGAGTCTCCCCAGGCGCTGTCACGATGGAGGCTCTCACCGCTCGGCCAATGCCTTCGCGAGATCGATTGTGCCACTTTGGATCGCGGCGATGACTCCCCCGTCGACCAACAGGTCGGTGCCGGTGATGAACGCCGCCGAAGGCCCGAGCAGAAACTCGGTCGCAGCCGCGATGTCTTCGGGCGACCCAAGCCGTCGGAGGCCGGAATTGTCGACCATCGCCCGCATGAGCGCACCGGACTCACTGCTCAGCTCCAACCGGCCCATCGCCGTGGAGATGATACCCGGGCTGATGCAATTGATACGCGCTCCACGCTGACCCCACGATCCGGCTGCGGCCGCTACCCGAAGTTGGTTGGCCCGCTTGGCGAATGGGTAGGCGATCCGGCTGTCGGTGATGTTGGCGCATGCTTCGAGGCTCAGCAACTCGTCGGTCGGCGCGGTCGCCAGCTGCTGCGCGACTGCCGGATCGAGCGCCGGCTGCATGTGGCCGGCCATGCTGGCGATCACCACCGCGGCGCCGCCGGGCTCGATCACCCGACCGAACTCGTCGATCATGAGCGCGACCCCGAGCAGGTCGACCGCCAGGACCGCATCAGCGGATGCCTGTTGCGGCGAAAGTCCCGCGGTATGAACGACACTCTTGACACGTCCGGCCGCACCGGCCATCTCCGCGACAGCGGCCAGCGAGGCGCGGGAGGTGACGTCGACCTCTCGGGTCAGCACCCGATGCCCATCGTTACCCAGTGCATCCGCGGCGGCCTTGAGACCCGCGGCGTTCACGTCGGCCAGCACGATCGTTCGTCCCGCGCCGACCCGACGGGCTATGGACAGCCCCATCCCGCCGACACCGATGATGACCAAAACGTCGTCAGTCATACTTCTTCTCCTCTGTGGCGCAGTGCGGTTGGGGTGAGGGAGCCAGCAGCTGTTCGGCCGCCGTATAGGGATCGTCGTGGCCCTCGGCCACCGACGCCGCAAGCCGGTCGAGATCCGGGTGCGTGCGCAGCCGGGTTTGCGCCAGCGAGAGGATCTGGGCCCGCGCACGAGCGGACCGGCGATCGCGGCTGTCGGCACGGTGATGGGTGTCGATCGCGTCCATCAAGTCGGACAGCCCTTCGCCTTTGGCGGCGATCAGGCTGATGATCGGAGCTTTGGTCTCGCCCCGAAGGTCCCGGACGGTCTGTTCGGCGCCTTCCCGGTCGGCCTTGTTCACCGCGACGATGTCGGCGACCTCGAGCAGTCCCGCCTTGGCGGCCTGCACCGCGTCGCCGGCACCGGGATTGAGGATGACCACGGTCGGGTCGGCGACCGCGGCGATCTCAATCTCGGACTGTCCCACCCCGACCGTCTCGAGCAGGATCACGTCGTAGCCCAGCGCTCCGAGCAGTCGGATGGCCGCCGGGACGGCCGCGGCGAGCCCACCCAGATGGCCCCGGGTGGCCACCGAGCGGATCAGCACATCGGGATCGTTGATGTGCGCGGCCATCCGGATTCGGTCGCCGAGCAGCGCGCCGCCACTGAACGGCGAAGACGGGTCGACGGCAAGCACCGCCACCCGCAGTTCGCGCTGCCGGTAGGCCCCCACCAACGCCGCGACCGTCGTCGATTTACCGGCACCCGGCGGGCCGGTGATTCCGATGACCAGCACCGACGACGGACCGAGGCTCGCCAGCACCTCGTCGCGACGCTCACCTTCGACCAGGCTGAGCAACCGGCCCGCGGCCCGCGGCGATCCGCCACGTGCGGCGTCGATCAGATCGGCGATCGTCATCTGACGATCATGCAGTGGGAACCTCGATGACGGTGGCCGAACCCATTCCGCACGGCTCCTCTCCAACTCGACAAGCGGGACCCGAGTCGTCCGCGACGTCATGAGAATACTATTCTCACAGGTCGAGAGTATGAATTGCAAGAAAGGGAACCCCTATGCAAATCAGCGGTAAATCCGCGGTCGTCGTCGGTGGCGCCGGCGGCCTGGGTGAGGCGACGGTTCGCCGGTTGCATGCTGCGGGGGCCAAGGTGGTGATCGCCGATCTGGCCGACGACAAAGGCAAGGAGCTGGCCAGCGAGCTCGACGCCCGCTATGTGCGCACCGACGCCACCAATGCCGACGACGTACAGGCTGCGGTAGCCGAAGCGGAATCGCTTGCCCCGCTGCGTATCTCGGTAGATGCGCACGGGGGGCCGGCCAGCGGCGGCCGGCTGGTCGGCAAGGACGGCTCACCGTTGGACCTGGACGGCTTCAAGACGACGATCGACGTCTACCTCACCGGAGTGTTCAACGTGATGCGGCTGACCGCTGCGGCGATGGCGCGCCAGGAACCGGTCGATGGCGCCCGCGGCGTCATCATCAACACCGCATCGATCGCCGCCTACGAGGGCCAGATCGGCCAGCTGCCGTACGCGGCGGCCAAGGGTGGCGTCGTGAGCATGACGCTGGTCGCCGCCCGCGACCTGTCCCCACTCGGGATCCGCGTAGTCACCATTGCGCCGGGCACGTTCCTCACGCCGGCCTACGGCCAGGCGGGTGATCAGTTGGAGGCGTACTGGGGCCCGCAAGTGCCCTTCCCCAAGCGGATGGGCCGGTCGGCAGAGTACGGCGCCTTCGTGCAGAGCATCGTCGAGAACGATTACCTCAACGGCGAGGTCATCCGGCTGGACGGTGCGCTGCGCTTCCCGCCGAAGTAGCCTCCCGCCCAGTGTGAAGCTAGCTTCACACTGGACGACGACTGTGACGCTAGCTTCACACTCGTCGGCAAGCGAGCCACCTGACGAGTCAGTTCTTGCCGGCCGCCAACTTGGTCACGATCGAGCGGAAGTCCTCGGTCTGGAAGGACTGGTTCTCGGCGGACAGCGCGTAATCGATCGTGGCCAGCACCGCGCGCTCGAGATGCACGTTGAGGACGCGTTTGGTGCTCTCGACCGCCTGCTGCGGTAGTTCGAGGATCTTCTTCGCGGCCTTCACGGCTTCGGCGACGGGGTCGGCCACCGCGTGGTTGGCCAGGCCAAGTTCGACCGCCCGCTCGGCGGAGATCCGGGTGCCGGTCAGCGCGTACTCCTTGGCCAGCAGCAGGCTGATGTGCAGCGGCCAGGTGAGCGGCCCGCCGTCGGCGGCCACCAACCCGACCTGCACGTGCGGGTCGGCCAGGTAGGCGTCTTCGGCGATGTAGACGATGTCGCTCAACGCGACCAGGCTGCAGCCCAGCCCGACGGCCGGTCCGTTGACCGCCGCCAACACCGGCACCCGGCAGCGGGCCATGCCCAGCACGATCTCGCGCCCGTCGGCGATGGTCTTGGCCCGCAGGTCGGCGTCGCCCGCCAACTCCTTGAGGTAGGTAAAGTCGCCGCCCGCCGAAAAGGCCCGTCCTGCACCGGTTATCACCGCGACGCGGGCACTGCGGTCATCGCTCATCCGCTGCCAGAGCTTCGCCAACCCATGATGCAGGTCGTCGTTGACCGAGTTGAGCGAATCGGGCCGGTTCAACGTGATCAGCCGCAGCGGCCCGTCGGCTTGGACGTCGATTTCGGTCGGCATGTCGTACACGTCAGGCTCCTTCGATGGTCGTGACCCGCTTCACCCGGGCTTCGCCCGCGTTCGCGATCACTCCTACAATCCCAAGATTCGTGAGGCGATGATGTTCTTCTGGATCTGCGATGTCCCGCCCATAACGCTCTGGGCGCGGCTGTAGAGGTAGGCGGACAGCAGGTCGGGGTCGTCGATACCCGTGACAGCCAGCGCGGCGTGGCCGACCGACTGCTCGACCCACGTCATCAGCAACTTGTCCAGCGATCCGTCCGACGTGTGCGTCACGCCGTCGAGTTGTTCGGACAACCGCCGTCGGACATGGTGAGTCAACATCTCGGTTTGCACTGCGGCCCAGGCTAATTCGGGAGAAGGCGGGCCATCGGTGCGCGCGGCCAGCTCACGCACGAGCTTGCCGTAACGTGCCGCGTAGCCCAGCGTGGACGGTTCGCGTTCGTGGCCGACCACCGTCATCGCCAGCGGCCAGCCCTCGCCCGGACCACCGACCATGTGCGCGGCCGGTACCGTCGCGCCGTCGAAAAACACCTGCCCGAATTCGGTCGTGACACCGTTGATCATCCGCAGCGGACGCTGTTGCACGCCAGGCTGTTTCATCGAGATGATGAACGCCGAGATACCGCGATGGCGCTTGGCGTCCGGATCGGTGCGGGCCAACAGCAGACACCAGTCGGCGACGTCGGAGTAGCTGGTCCAGATTTTGTGGCCCTGGATGACGTAGTTGTCGCCGTCGCGGGTGGCGGTGGTGGTCAGCGAAGCGAGATCCGAGCCGGAGCCGGGCTCGCTGAAACCCTGGCACCATCGCTCGGTGCCGTTGACCATGCCGGGCAAGAAGCGCTGGCACAGCTCCTTGCTGCCGTGCCGGGTCAGGCCAGAGACCAGGTAGCCGAGGCTGGGTCGAGGCGGCGCGCCGGCCCGCGCCAGCTCTTCGTCGAGGATGACGTCGTACACCGGCGGCAGCTCCTGCCCGCCGTACTCGCGGGGCCAGGACAACCCGAAGAAGCCGCCCTCGTACAGCGCGCGATGCCACTCGCCCTGCCGGGCCCAGTACTCGTCACCCGAGCTGGGAAATTCCTTGGCGTGCAGCGCAAGCCACGATTGTAGCCGATCACGGAAGGCGGCTTCGTCGGTCGAATCACGAAAGTCCAACGTCGATCTCCTCCAGCTTGACGAGCCATAGTTCGGTCGATGTCAGCGCACGCCGCAGATAGACATGTGCCAGGCATTCCCAGGTCATGCCGATGCCGCCGTGCACCTGGATCGCGGTCTCGCACACCGTTCGCGCGGCGCGCGCGCAGTAGACCTTCGCCACGCGAGCGGCCCGGATCGCCTCGGCCGGCGCCAGCTCGTCAACCGCCCAGGCGGCATGCCGTAGCACGCTCACCGAACCCTCGATCAGTGCCAGGCTTTCCGCCAGCAGGTGCGCGATGGCTTGATAGGATCCGATCGAATGACCGTATTGCTCACGGATTTTCGCGTACTCGCAAGCCAGGGTGTGCGCGCCTCTGGCGGTTCCGACCAGGTCTGCGGACGTGGTTGCCAGGGCCAGTGCCAGCCACCGCGCGGCTACGTCGGAGTCCAGTTCGCCTATGGCGCTTGTCGTTCCGGACAGCTCGGCGGTGGATCTGGTCAGGTCCACGGACTCCCCGGCCGCGCCCAGGTCGGCGGCCAGCACCGTCGTGCCGTCCAACGCCAACGCCCGCTGACAACCCCGGGCGTCGATGCCGCGGGCCCCTACGGCGATCGTGGAGCCGTCGCCGTCGCCGCCGACGTGCCGGGCCAGATCGTCGGCGAGCACCGGTCCGAGGAACGGCGCGTCCACCAATCCGCGGCCGAATTCCTCGGCGACGATGGCCACCTCCACACCGGAGGCCCCATCGGAACGCAGCGATCGCCACCCGGTCATCTCGATCTGCTTGTCCAGCCGGGCAATTCGACCGTCGTCGGTGAGATCTTGCACCGAACCGGGGCCGAGGTCGTCGGCCAGCTTGGCTGCGGCGTCACGCAGTTGTTGTTGTTCAGCTGTCAGACGTACATCCATAACGCTCCTTCAAAACTCGGCGTAGCACCTTCCCGGAGGGCAGCCGAGGTATCTCGGACACGAACACCACACGGCTCAGGTTTTTGTACGACGCCAACCGCTCCCCCACCCGGGCAGTGAGTTCGGCGGCGTCGACCGGCGCCCGGGCCGCGACCGCGGCGACGACCGACTCGCCGTCGACGCCGTCAGGGATGCCGAACACCGCGCAGTCTTCGACTGCGGGATGAGCGTGCAGCACGGCTTCGATCTCGGCGGGCGCGACCTGAAAACCGCGAACCTTGATCATCTCCTTGGACCGATCGGTGATCCGCAACCAGCCGCCAGCGTCCAGATGCCCGACATCGCCGGTGCGATACCACCCGTCGCACAACGCATCTCGCGCCGCCTCGCGGGGCAGATAACCGGCCATCAGCGACTCCGAGCGTGCCTGGATCTCGCCGACCTCGCCCGGTTCGACGGGCTCGCCGGTCTGCAGCGACACCACCCGCACGTCCACGCCGGGCACCGGCCGCCCCACCGAGTCGAGCCGGGCACCATCGAGCGGGTTGCAGGCGATGACCGGCAGTTCGGTGGTGCCGTACGCGGGAACCCACCCGATGCCGGTGCGCCGGGTGACGGTTTGGGCGACGCTCTCGCTGACCGGTGTTGCGCCCCACATGATGAACCGCAACGACGAAAGGTCGTAGGACTCAAGATGCGGGTGCGAGGCGATCGCCAAAGCGATTGGCGCGACTGCCATCTCGACCGTGATCCGGTCGTCTTGGATGTGCTGCAGGATCCGGTCGATGTCGAACCGGCGATGAAGGCGCATCCAGACCCCGGTCTGCAGTGCCGTCTCGATGTTGAGCAAGCCGAGAATGTGCGACGGCGGTGTGGTGATCTGGATGCGGTCGCGGGCGGTCAGGCTCAGCGCGTCGCGCCAATGCCGAACCGCGGCGTGCAGCGATGCGTGGGTGTGCCGCACCGCCTTGGGCAGGCCGGTGGTGCCCGAGCTGAACGCCAGCACCGCATCGGCATCCAGCGGCGGCTCGTCGGACACCGGTTCGCCCGGGTCGATCGGCTCGTCTAGGTGCAGCATCGGCATCAGTTCGGACAGCACCGCGTGGTCGCCGACGGCGTGGGACGGGTTCGTCAACGCCAACGCGTGCTCGACTTCGCCGCGCTTCCAGGCCGGGCTGATCAGCACGACGCTGGCGGCCAGCCGCCAAATCGCATGCAGCGCGACGACGAACTCGGGGCGGTTGGACGACATCAACGCCACCCGGTCACCGGCCGTGACGCCACGCCCGCGCAGGCTCGCCGCCAGCCCATCAGCCAGCGCATTGAGCTGCGCGAGGCTGTAGCGCTGGTCCTCGAAGACGAGCGCAGCCGACGACGTGGAAAACATTGAGAACATCCTATCGTTTTGAGAGAATAGTATTCTCTGAAGTGAAGAACGCAAAGTGTGGAAGGTGCAGGCATGGCGGAACGGCACGTGTTCCAGCGGGCCACGGTGACCCGGATCATCAAGGAGACCGCCGACACCCGCACCTTCGTGCTCGACCCGCACGAAAAGCCGTTCAGCTATCGTGCCGGCCAGTTCTGCACCTTCCATGTCACGGTCGACGGCGAGGAGTTGTATCGGTCGTACTCGATGTCGAGCGCGCCGGAGACCGACAGCGAGCTGATGACCACGGTCAAGCGGGTGGCCGGCGGCAAAGTCTCCAATTGGATGGTCGACAACGTGGTCGAGGGCGACGAGCTCACCATGACCAGAGCCGCGGGCACCTTCGTGTTGAGCCCGGCCTCGGGTCCCGCGGTGCCGTTGCTGGCGTTCGCCGGCGGTAGCGGCGTCACGCCGATCCTGTCGCTGGCCAAGAGCGCGTTGGCGACCACCGAGCGCACGGTGCGGATACTGTGCGCCGACCGCGACCGCGCCTCGGTGATCTTCGAGGCGGCCATCGACGAACTCGTCGAGCGCTATCCCGGCCGGCTGTTGGTGGACCGTCACATCGACGTCGAGCACGGGCTGTTGAATCCGGACGCAGTCGGGAAGTTCGTCGGCAGCGATACCGACGCCGAATGCTATGTGTGTGGCCCGGAAGGCTTCATGGCCGTGGTGCGCTCGGCGCTGCCGGACGGGGCGCGAGTCCTCGTCGAGGACTTCGACGCGTCACCGCCGGTGAAAGCCACCGCCACCGACGCACCCGCTCCTGACGCAGCCGAAGGCACCGTGACGATCCACCTCGAGCGCAAGAAAGTGTCGGTCCCGCAGGTCGCCGGTGAGACGCTGCTGGAGACCGCGCGCCGGGCCGGGCTCTCCCCGCCGTTCAGTTGTGAGGCCGGCAATTGCGGGACGTGCATGGCGTTGCTCAAAGAGGGCAGCGCCACCATGCGCACCAACGATGTGCTGGAAGAAGACGAGCTCGCCGATGGTTACATCTTGACGTGTCAGGCAGTGCCCGACACAGAATCGGTGACGGTGGTTTACGAATAGCGACCTGGAACGGAGTCTCACACATGACCGATCTTTCAGGCTTCGCTGATCTCGCCGCTGCTGACCATGGGCTTATCGTGTTCACCACTTTGCGCGCCGATGGCAGCGCCCAATCATCGGTGGTCAACGCCGGGGTCATGGAACACCCGTTCACGAAGGAGCCGGTCGTCGCGCTGGTTGCCATCGGGGGCGCCCGCAAGCTGGCCCACCTGCGTGCCGATCCACGTACCACGGTCACAGCCCGTTCCGGTTGGCAGTGGGCCACCGTCGAGGGTTCGGCGCAGCTAATCGGACCCGATGACCCC
>Ga0335073_10015536_pt1 | contig 10642 bp, 10 predicted proteins | sample Lox_Sample_22_FD_207093 | JGI IMG/M metagenome (GOLD analysis project Ga0335073, IMG submission 207093) | Soil microbial communities from Loxahatchee National Wildlife Refuge, Florida, United States - Lox_Sample_2.2 | ecosystem: Environmental > Terrestrial > Soil > Wetlands | place: USA...
GCTGGCGAACTCCGCGATGTCGGCGCCCGGGCCGAACGCCTTCTCGCCGGCGCCGCGCAGCACGACGCAGCGCAGACCGGTATCCGTGCTGAGCGCCCGTATCGCGTCGCGCACGCCCAGCCACATCGCCTTGTTGAGCGCGTTCAGCTTGTCGGGGCGATTGAGCACCACCACGGCGATGTCGCCGTGGCGTTCGACCAGGACCGGATCGGGCATGCGGGAGGGCTCCTTCGGCTGCATGGCTGGGGCTTGCGATCGAGCATAGGAAAACCCGGCACGCTGAGGTATGGGAATCCCCGAGATTCGCGGAAAGGTGCAGCCATGTCCCATGTGATGCATCGCAGCGGCGCGCACGACCTGCCCGAGGCGGTCGCCGGCGACGGCTGCTACCTGATCGACCGCGCCGGCAAGCGCTATCTCGACGCTTCGGGCGGCGCCGCGGTGTCGTGCCTCGGCCACAGCCACCCGCGCGTGATCGAGGCCGTGCGCGATCAGGTCGGCCGCATGGCCTACGCGCACACGTCGTTCTTCACCAACCGGCCGATGGAGGAACTCGCGGACCGGCTGGTCGCCGACGCGCCGCCCGGCATCGAGAAGGTCTATTTCGTGTCGGGCGGCTCCGAGGCGATCGAGGCCGCGCTCAAGCTCGCGCGCCAGTACTTCGTCGAGATCGGCCAGCCGCAACGCCGCCACTTCATCGCGCGCCGGCAGAGCTATCACGGCAACACGCTGGGTGCGCTGGCGGTCGGCGGCAACGAGTGGCGCCGCCAGCAATTCGCCCCGTTGCTCATCGAGGCGCACCACATCGCGCCGTGCTACGCCTATCGCGACAAGCGACCCGACGAGAGCGAGGAGGCCTACGGCCAGCGCGTCGCCGACGAGCTCGAGGCCATGATCCGCGCGCTCGGTCCCGACAGCGTGATTGCCTTCGTAGCCGAGACGGTCGGCGGCGCGACCGCGGGGGTCGTGCTGCCGGTGCCCGGCTATTTCCGGCGCGTGCGCGAGATCTGCGACCGCTACGGCGTGCTCCTGATCCTCGACGAGGTGATGTGCGGCATGGGCCGCACCGGGACGCTGCACGCCTGCACCCAGGAAGGCGTCGCGCCCGACATCATGGCGATCGCCAAGGGCCTGGGCGGCGGCTACCAGCCGATCGGGGCGATCCTGATCGGCGGCCGCATCGACGCCGCGATCGCGCGCGGCTCGGGTTTCTTCCAGCACGGCCACACCTATCTCGGCCACGCGACCTCCTGCGCGGCGGCGCTGGCCGTCCAGCGCGCGATCAAGGACGAAGATCTGCTCGCCAACGTGCAAGCGCGCGGCGCCCAACTCGCCCGCGCGCTCGACGACCGGCTCGGCAACCATCGCCATGTCGGTGATATCCGCGGCCGCGGCCTGTTCTGGGGTATCGAGCTGGTCGCCGACCGCGCCGCCAAGGCACCGTTCGACCCCGGCCTCAAGCTCAACGCGCGCGTCAAGCGCGAGGCCATGGCGCGCGGCCTGATGTGCTATCCGATGGGCGGCACGATCGACGGCAAGCAGGGCGACCACGTCGTGCTCGCACCGCCCTACATCGTCAATTCGACCGAGATCGCCGAGGCGGTCGCCAAGCTCGGCGACGCGCTCGATGCCGCGATCGCGAGCACGCGCGCCTGAAGCCGCGCGCGGCCGACGCGCGCCGCTTACCAATCTTCACCAATCTTGGCGTGCCGGACGGCGGCTGCGCGCGGAAACTGTCGCGCAGCCGCACCCAGGAGGCACGTCATGCGCGCACCGCATCAGCCAAGGCTCCGCATCGTTCAGGTTCGCGATGCCGCCGAAACGATGCTCCAGCAGCTGGCCTGTTTCTGGGAACTCGGCACGACCGGTCTGGTCTGTCGCTGGCGGCCGATGCTCGTACCCACGCACCGGCTCGGTCGTCGACGACAGCTCGACCGGTAACTCCCCCCGCGTACCCTCCCCCACTCCCCTCCCCGCGCGCTTTTCCCCGAGCGCCCGGGGAGGGATCTTCTTGGCGGAACCGGTGCCGCCGCCGCGCGGCGCGGCTTGTGTCGTCGGGCTGGATCTGGCAGAAGACCGCCCATTCGAACACTGGGCTGCCTGAACACTGTCCTCATGAGCGTCGCGATCGTCACGGGCTCGGGCGGGCTGGTCGGGTCCGAGGCCGCACGCTACCTGGCGGCCAAGGGTCTCGACGTCGTCGGCATCGACAACGACATGCGGGCGCATTTCTTCGGCGCCGGCGCGAGCACGCGGCCGGCGTGGACCGGACTCGCGCGCGCGCTCAAGTCCTACACCCACCTCGAGGCGGACATCCGCGACGCCGGTGCGCTCGAACCGGTGTTCGCGCGTCACGGCAAGGACATCGCGCTGATCGTCCACGCGGCGGCCCAGCCGTCGCACGACTGGGCGGCGCGCGACCCGGCGACCGATTTCTCGATCAACGCCGGCGCCACGTTGAGCCTGCTCGACCTGACGCGGCGCCACTGTCCGAACGCCGTCTTCGTGTTCTGCAGCACCAACAAGGTGTACGGCGACACGCCCAATCGTCTGCCGCTCGTCGAGGCCGAGACGCGTTGGGAGCTGCCCGCATCCCATCCCTTCGGCGCACACGGCATCGACGAGACCATGAGCCTCGATGCCTCGATGCACAGCCTGTTCGGCGTGTCGAAGACGTCCGCCGACCTGATGGTGCAGGAGTACGGTCGCTATTTCGGCCTGCGGACGGCGTGCTTCCGGTGCGGCTGCATCACCGGCGCCGGACACGCCGGTGCCCAGCTCCACGGCTTCCTGTCGTATCTCGTGAAATGCGCGGTCGCCGACCAGCCCTATACGGTGATCGGCTACAAGGGCAAGCAGGTGCGCGACAACATCCATGCGGCCGACCTCGTCGAGGCGTTCTGGCAGTTCTTCGAGCGTCCGCGCAGCGCCGAGATCTACAACATGGGCGGCGGCCGGTTCGCCAATTGCAGCGTCGTCGAGGCGATCGCGCTCGCCGAGACGCTGACCGGCCGGTCGATGAAGCGCAGCTACGACGCGACCAGCCGGGCAGGCGATCACATCTGGTGGATCAGCGATACCCGGCGGTTCCAGATGCACTACCCGGCGTGGCGGCCGACACGCACGATCGCGGCGATGATCGCCGAAATGCACGCCGCGTTCGCCGCGCCGGTCGGCTGACGCGATGGCGGCTCCGCCCGTCTTCGTCATCAATCTCGAGCGCGACCGCGAACGCCGCCGGCACATGACCGAGCTGCTCGGGCGACTCGGGCTCGCGGCCGAGTTCGTGACCGCGGTCGACGGCCGCGCGCTGTCGGATGCCGATCGATCCTCGTACGATCGCGCCCGCGCGCTACGCGTCTACGGTGTCGAGATGATGGACACCGAGATCGCCTGCTTCCTCAGCCACCGCCGCCTTTATGAACGTATGCTGCGCGACGGCATCGAGGCCGCGCTCATCATGGAGGACGACGTGCGCGTCGAGCCCACCCTGCCCGCCGTTCTCGACGGTCTCCTGGCGACGGCGCAGATCGACTGGGCCGTCGTGCGGCTCGATTCGAAGCGCCGCCAGGTGATCGAGCCGCCGCACCAGGGCAAGTTCCTCGGCACGCGGGTCGCCGATCTGCCGGCCGGCGCAGGCCTCTATCGGCTGCGCACCCATGTGCTCGGCGTCGGCGCCTATCTGATCCGACGCGAGGGCGCCCGCCGCATGCTCGAGTACGGCCGCCGCATCTTCATGCCGATCGATCAGACCATGGATCGCTTTTGGGAGAACGGCATCCTGCCGTTCGTGGTGCGGCCGTTCCAGGTTCACCAGGCCGAGGATTTCGGCTCGAGCACGGGCGTGCGGGCGCTCGACCGCCGCAGCGTCCAGCCCTTGGGCGTCCGGGTGCGCCGACGCCTCCAGCGCATGAGCGACGGCGTACGCAAGCGCGCCTTCAACCTGGCGCACTAGGGTCGGGCGTCGCGGCGGAAGATCAGCGACAGCGCCGGCGTGCGCTTGCGATAAGCCTTGACCAGGCGGAAACCGTAGCGCGCGAACGCGAGCTCGGCGTTCCCACGGTTGAAGAACTGCAGATGCTCGGGCGGGATCACGTCGCTCCATCGGCTGACGTCCGCCGGCACCGCAGGGTGTCCGGCATCCGGCGCCGAAACATAGACGTGGCCGCCCGGCTTGGTCACGGCGGCCAACGTCTCGAGGAACCCGTCGGGGCCCGGCAGATGCTCGAGCAGCTCGGAGGAGAACACGAAATCGAAGCGCAACCCGCGGCCCCGGAAATCCGCGAACGGCTCGCAGTAGAACGTGCAGCGCGGAAAATGCCGGCGTGCGTAGGCGATCGCGCCGGAGCCGATGTCGAGACCGCTCGCGCGCGCGCCCAGTCGGGCGAACGCACCGGCCATGAAGCCGCCGCCGCAGCCGATGTCGAGCACCGACCGACCGACCACGTAGGGCAGGAACTTGAGGCTGCGCACCCAGGCGCGGCGCCGGCGCGACACCGCCTTGTTGAAGAAGTTGGCGGTCGGCGCGCGCGCCGAATCGTTGTAGTAGGCGGCAAGCTCGGCTTCGCTCGGATAGGGGGAGACGAACAGGAAGCCGCAGGCACGACAGCGCCGCAACGCGTAGCCGTCCTTGGCGAAAGCGGATCGCGCCTCGGCCTCCCGGCACGCCGGACACGCGACGGCGGTCGGCTCGTCGGCCGAGGCGCGCGCGGCGGTTTCCTCGATCCTCGACATCGCGCGGTCTCCATAGTCCCTCCTCCGCCGCGCAGCAATGGGGGATCACTGGACGCGATGGCGCGCCACCGCCGCTTCGTTCCAGGCGAGACCCAGGCCGGGACCGCGCGCCGTCACGCATCCGCCGACTGGCGCACAGGGTTCGGCGAGCACGGCACCCGCGACGTCGAGATATTCGAGCCAATGGGCGGTCGGCGTGACGGTCAGCGCATGCGCGCTCGCCTCGACGAAGATGTGGCTCGATACAGGCAATGAGGCCGCGTCGGCCTGACCCGCGGCGCGCAGCCACCCCGTGATGCCGCCGATCTTCATCACGTCGAGCATCGCGTAATCGCTGGCGCCGGCCGCGATCGCATTGGCCATGTCGCGCGGAAACCACCAGTTCTCTCCGGTCTGGATGCGCACCGGCGAGGCTGCGCGCACGCGGGCATGGCCGTGAATGTCGTCCGCCCGCACGGGCTCCTCGACCCAATGGATGTCATGCTCCGCCAGCGCCGCGATGCGCCGGCGTGCCTCGACCGGATCGAGCGACTGGTTGTAATCGACCATCAGGGCCACGGCCGGGCCGATCAGCGTGCGTACCGCCTTCACGGTTGCCAGATCGCGCGCGAGGTCGCCGTCGCCCAGTTTGATCTTGATCGCGCGGAAGCCTTGCTCGACCGATCGCGCGAGATCGCGGTCGTCGACGCCCGGCTCGACCACCCCGTAGCTGTCGTAGGCCGCGAGCGGGCGCGGCTCGCCGCCCAGCAGGCGCGCGACCGGCAGGTCCGCCGCGCGGCCGAGCGCATCCCACAGCGCCATGTCGAGCCCCGACAGCGCCATGCCGACCAGGCCCTGCCAGCCGAGCAGCCGGAACCGTCGGTCAAACCCGCGCTGACGATCGACCGGGGCGACCGGCTGCCCCTCGAGCTCGGGCGCGAGCGCCTCGAGAAAGCGGACCAGCGGTGCCAGCGCGAACGCCATGTAGGCAAACACGTACGCGCGGCCGACGACGCCTTGCTCGGTCTCGACGTCGATCAGGACCAGGGGCGCGCTCGGGATCGTACCGACGGCCGTGCGGATCGGTCGGGCCAGCGGCGCGTCGACCGCACGTGCACGGATGCCGCGGATCGTCAGGCGGTCGGTGGTCATTGCAAAGTCCCCGTATCGGCAGCAGCGCGGGCACCTAACGCCGTCCAGGGTCGGCTTGTACACTCACTCGTCGGTATAGTTTGACGGAGGCGTCGATGCCGCGCTCGGCGGACGCGACCCGGCGGCGGATTCTCGAGACCGCCTACGAGCTCTTCTATCGTCGCGGCTTCGTACGCGTCGGCGTCGACGCGGTCGCCGAGCACGCCGGCATCACGAAGCGCACGCTGTACGACCACTTCGGCAGCAAGGATGCGCTGCTGGCCGCCGTGCTGACGTTCCACCATGACCTTGCGCTGGCGCGTATCGAGCGCTGGGCGGCGCGCCTGGCGGGTGGGGCCGACGCGATGATCGACGCGCTGTTCGCCGATCTGGCGCATTGGGCGGCGCGGCCGCGCTGGGAGGGCGCGGGGTTCACGCGGCTCGTCATGGAGCTCGCCGACCTGCCCGGCCATCCGGCACGTGCGATCGCGCGGCGTCACAAGGCCGCAATCGAGCAGTGGCTGGCGGAACAGTTGGCGATGCGACGTACCCGCGATCCGCGCGATCGCGCGCGCGAGGTGATGCTGCTCCTCGAGGGATCTCTTGCGTTGCTGCTGATCCACGGCGACCGCGGCTACGCCGACGCCGCCGCGCGCGCTGCCAAGCGCCTGGTGAGGCGGCGCTAGGCTGGGCGTACGCCGCGTCCGTCAGGCCGCGGGCGCGCGCGCCTCGGCGGCGCGCCGGGCCTCGAACAGGTGCCAGCTGGCCAGCGCCGGTATGCCGAGGGCGAGATCACGACCGCGCTTGAGCAGCGACAGGCCGAGCGCGAACTCGGGTGACAGCCCGAGCGATGCGCCGACGACCACATAGGCGCCTTCCTGGATGCCGATCGCGTTCGGGACCACGAAGCCGAGGCTGCGCGTCGCGTACACCAGGCTTTCGATTGCCAGCACGGTGTCCAGACCGAGCCTGACGCCCATGAAGCGCAACGCCATCCAGGCTTCGACGCCGCTGACGATCCAGGCGGCGAGATGAAGGAGAAACGATATAGCGAGGATCCGCTTGCGTCCGGCGATCTCGACCATTTCCGTGCGCACGGCGGCGATCCCTTGCAGCAAGGGACCGAGCCCGCGGCGAACCAGCCGAGCAGCCAACGCGCGCAGCCCGTCCGACGGCGTGCGGCGCATCAGGATCAGCCCGACGATGGTCGCCGCCGCGACCGCGACCGGCACGCCGACCGACCACGACACCACGCGACCGCGCGGCAGCAGGTGCGCCACCAGCGCCAAGCCGATCGCCAGATAGCCGATCTCCGCCAGGAACTCGAGGATCGCATCGACCATCGTGGTCGCGGTCGCCGCCGCCCCCGCGACGCCGTGCGCGACCAGCACCCGCACCGCCAGCATGAAGCCGCCGACCTGGGACAACGGCAGCACTTCCGAGCCGCCATCGCGGACGAGACGCCCCCACACGAAGACGCCGAACCGGGTCGACCGCCGCAGCGTCCACCACGCCGCCGCCATGACGACGGACGCGATCAGGTGCACGCCGATCACCGCGAGCAGGCCCGTGAGGCCGATGGCCTCCAGCGCGCTGGCGATCGCCGGCAATCCAACCGACGCGATCAGCCAAGCCGCCAAGCCTAGTCCGCAGAGCAGGAACGCAACGGCCCAGACTCTCACGATGGTCTCACCGGTTGGTCACCGATGGCCTTGACGTCCGGTCGTCCTGAGCGGCGTCTCGGACAGACGGCGCATGACCAACCAAAGGCGCGCGACGTTGCTCAGGATCATGAGGACGAGCGCCGCCACGCCGGCGATGTCCACGCCGTCCATCTAGGCGCCTCGGGGCTGCCGCCGTGCCAGCATGGCACGGAGGCCAAGCAGCCGTCGCGCAAACCCGGCGAGCGCCGGAACGATGGTCGGACGCACCAGCCGCGTGTCGTAGCGCGCGAGCCGTCGCGCGTTCTCTGCGAGGCAAACCTCCAGCAGCATGGCGGGATCCAGATCGATGTCGATCGACGCGTGCCCCGTCATGGTGAAGTTGCTGCCGCCGTCGATCGCGCGCGCCGTCTTGACGCGTTCCCAAATCAGGAACGTCCATACGGCGAGAACCTTGGCGGCGAACAGCGGCCGGCGCCACCACGGCATGGTGCGGCGGTGCCACGCCGCCCAGTTCACGAAGAAGAGGATGTGTCGACATTCCTCCTGCATGATCGGCTCGAAGACGTCGACCAGCGCGCTCGGGAAGTAGCCGGATCGCTTCGCGAGCTCGAACAGCCCGAACGCGAAGAAGCTGTCGATGCATTCACTGTAGCCCGTGACCATGAACGCCCATTCCGGGTCGCGCGGCTTCGGATAGGGCGGCGCCTGCGGGATCTCGATCGCGTAGGCGTCGACCAGCCGGGCGAGCAGCCGCCTGTGGCGCGCCTCCTCGAAACCATTGAGCTCGGTCGCGCGCCGGACCAGCGGATCGCCGATGGTTTCGGCATAGGTCAGAACATTGATGCTGGCGCGCTCCTCCGTGTCGACCGCGATGCTCCAGATCGGCAGTCCTACGAGCCGCGCGCGCGCCGCGTCATCGAGACGCGGCCAGACGATCTCCTCGGGCACATAGGGATCGTGCGTGTCGATCAACGTCCGGCAGAACAGCGTCTTGTGGCCGTCTCCGCCGAGGTCGAGCCGGCCATCCACGATGTCGCGTGGCGCGATGAACGTCTCGCGTTTGGCCCCGATGTCGTATCCATCCATGATGGGCGTCCTCGTGAGGGAAGCGGTAGAGCGTTTCCGTGGGCGAGCACGTTGCAACCGGCGGCGTCAGAGCCCGAAATATTCCCGATAGTCGCGAAAGCGCCGGCGCTCGGTCTGGGCATCGAGCCCGTAGTCGCCCAGGCGATACTCGTTACGGCCGTAGCCGCCGTTCGGCTGCTCGTCGACGGCGCAGCGCAGGCGCGCAGCGAGGTCGTCGGTGAACGTCAGGCCGAAGCGCCGATAGAGCGCGGCGACGCTGCCCGCCGGATCCTCGGTGAAGGCGCGGAAGTCGAGATGGAATGTCGCGTCCGGCGACCGCAGTGATTGTTCGGCGGCTTCTACGAGAATGGCCGCGCCGCGCCCCCAGCGCTCGCTCACCTGTTGACCGATCTGTCCGCGATCGACGCGGCGGGTGAACGGGCGACGCAGAACCTCGGTGAGACGCGCGACCGACTGCAGCACCTCCAGCGGGTCGCGGTGCATGAAGACGATGCAGGCGTCGGGATAGACCTCGCGGAGCGCATCGAGCGCAAACACGTGATCGGGGCATTTCAGGATCCAGCGCCCCCGGCCCTTGCGGTACTGCAGGTGCTTGAGGAAGCGCGCATGAAAGCGGTAGGCCTCGAGATGCCCCGCGCGGTCCATCCAGTGCCGGTAGGACGGCACGTGGTGCGTGGTGTCGAAGCGCAGACTGCGGAACACATGCCCGGTGATCTCGGTGCATTCCTGCGGCGACTGCGCGTTGATCGGATGGAGACTGGCCAGGTCCGGCGCAAGCCGGGCGAATCCGGCAAGCTGGCGGTCGACCCGCGCGGGCCGGTCGTCGGGCAGCGCGCTGCCGACCCCCGGGGCGGCGAGCGGATAGATGGTCTCCCAGCACAGCACCGTCCGGTTCGCCGGGTCCTCGCAGGTCAGCCTGTGAAGAAATGTCGTACCGCTGCGCGGTAGCCCGGTGATGAAGACGGGCGCGACGATCGGCTCGTCCAGGATCTCGGGGTGGCGCTTCTCGGCGTCGCGCAGCAGCAGCAGGTTCGTCAGGAACCGGACCATGTCCCAGCGCGCCGCCATGCGGCCGAACGGGTTGAGATCCGCTTCCTCTTCATAGCTGCGGACCAGCACCTCCAGCGGCTCCTCGCAGCCGGCGTCGCCGAAGTCGGTCAAGCCCGTGCGCCGACGCGCGAGCCTCATCAGCTCGGCGGACGACAGCGGATGATTGAAGATGCCCAAGAAATCGGCAGTGCGGTTTGCCGTATCGAGCACCCAGGGGAGGGTCGCTAAAGCCATTCGGCTGGATCTACCTGTCTACGTCCAACATGGTTTAACGCCGAACCCGGCCTGATCCGTTGCACCCGGAGCCATGAGAGGTTCGCGCCTCGGGTGGCGATCCATCCCCGAGGCCGCACGCGGGGATGCGCGCCGGCGCGAAATTAGGAAGATGATCTCTCGGCCGGTGCCCGAAGCGTCCGCCGGCAGATCGATCGGCTCAGCCGATTCGGTCGGCGACCGCCACGGCGCGGCGGCCTCGCCACACCGCTTCACGCCACAGGATGTAGAGCCCGGAGCCGACCACGATGACGGCGCCGACGACGAGCGTGACGGTCGGCACGTCACCCCAGACCGCAAAACCGAGGAAGGTCGCCCAGACGAGCGACAGGTAGTTGAAGGGCACGACCGCCGAGGGCGGCGCGAGATTGAGCGCTTTGGTCCACCAATATTGCGCCGTGCCATTGCCGACGCCGGCGAGCGCGAGCAGCGCGAGATCGCGCCAAGATGGCGTCGTGTAACCGAACGGCAACAGACAGGCGGTGAAGCAGGCGATGAGGGTCATCTGCCACATCGTCAGGGTCTGGGTCGACTCGGTGAGGCTCATCTGACGGATCGCGATCGCCACGGTCGAGATCATGATCGCGTTGACGAGCGCGAACAGCGCGCCGAGCTGGAAGGTCCCGACACCCGGCCGCGTGATCACGAGCACACCCACGAAACCGACGACCAGTGCCGACCAGCGGTGAATGCCGACGCGATCCTTCAGGATGACGATCGACAGA
>Ga0335073_10015537_pt1 | contig 10642 bp, 7 predicted proteins | sample Lox_Sample_22_FD_207093 | JGI IMG/M metagenome (GOLD analysis project Ga0335073, IMG submission 207093) | Soil microbial communities from Loxahatchee National Wildlife Refuge, Florida, United States - Lox_Sample_2.2 | ecosystem: Environmental > Terrestrial > Soil > Wetlands | place: USA: Florida...
CCCTGACTCTTGCATGATCGCCGCCGAGGACCTCTGGAAGACCTACGACATGGGCTCCGAGCAGCAGGTGCATGCGCTGCGGGGGGTGAATCTGCGGATCCAGCGCAACGAATATGTTGCGATCATGGGGCCGTCGGGGTCGGGCAAATCGACGTTGATGAATCTGATCGGCTGCCTCGATACTCCATCGAAGGGGAAATACTGGCTGAATGGCCAACTGGTCAGCGAACTGGACGATGACGAACTGGCGCGGATTCGCAATAAAGAAATTGGATTCGTATTCCAGACATTCAATCTTCTGGCCCGTGCCACGGCTTTGCACAATGTTGAATTGCCCCTGATCTATGCCGGTATTCCCACCGAAGAACGCTTAGACAGAGCCAAGAAGGCGCTTGCTGCGGTAGGCATGGAATCCCGCATGAGCCATAAACCCAATGAACTCTCCGGCGGGCAAAGGCAGCGCGTCGCCATTGCGCGGGCGCTGGTCAACAATCCCTCCATCATTCTGGCCGACGAACCGACCGGGAACCTCGACTCGCAAACCGGCATCGAAATCATGGCCCTGTTCGATCGGCTGCAGTCCGAAGGCAACACGATCATTCTGGTCACGCACGAAGGCGACATCGCCGAATACGCGCATCGAGTGATTCACATCAAAGACGGCGTGATCGCCAGCGACGAAAGAAGCAAGAACCACGGACCGGAAAATTAAATGGTGCACGGGTAGCGCCGCCATCCCGGCGGCCTTCGTAAGGAGCATTTTCTGCGTGATCGCCGGCACGATGTCGGCCTGACTCAGCCGGCGCCTTCTGATTCGCACCCTGCCTTTACGAAATCCTCGCGGCCATGCGCGGCAACTACGCGGTCCCTGCCTTCTGCTTTGGCGCGGTAGAGCGCCGCGTCAGCAGCCTTCAACAACTCTTTGGGCACAAGGCCATGTTCCGGGAGGCCTGCGACCCCGGCCGAGACCGTAATTTTTCCAACCGCTTCCCCTCGGCACAAGAGATTCAATTCATGGACTTTCTCGCGGATGCGTTCGGCACGGGCGTAGGCAGTGTTGAAGCCAGCCATGGGCAAAATAATCACGAATTCTTCTCCGCCATAGCGGCAGACGATGTCTTCGGCACGAACGCTTTTGAGAAATAGAGCCGCCGTTTCCCGCAACACGGCGTCTCCGGTGTCATGCCCATACGTATCGTTGAATCTCTTGAAGTGATCGAGATCGAGCATGATGACGCCAAGGCCATGCTCGGCGCGGACCGCACGGCGCGTTTCCCGCTCTAGAACGTCTTCGAGATAACGCCGATTGTAAAGCCCGGTCAACGGATCGTGGATCGATTCCTCCTGCAGGCGCTGATTGGCGTCAAACAGGGCGGACACGTGTTCTTTGATCTGCTCTTCCAGCAATTGCTGCGTGTGCATCTGGTCGTCAATGTCGGTACAGGTGCCAAACCATTTGATGATTTTTCCTGAAGCATCGCGCAGCGGCACGGCGCGGTCGAGATACCAGCGGAATCCTTTTTTAGCGTCGTGCAGGCGATATTCAATTTCGAATGGCTCACCGTTTTGCAGGCTTTCCTTCCATTTTTCCTGGCATGCGGCGCGGTCGTCGGGATGAACGGCCTCCATCCAACCGCTGCCTAGACTGCCCTCGACCGCTGTTCCCGTCATTTCGTACCAGCGCTTGTTGATATAGGTCGTGAGGCCGTCGGGACCTGTGGTCCAGACAATCTGCGGAATGGCTTCCGCCAAAGTATGAAACTGAAGTTCGGCGTCTCGCGCCGCCTTGACAACCGCGTTCTGCCGGGACACACGATACGCCAAATTAATCGTGGCCAGGGAGAGCAGGACGCAACCTGCCATCAATACGTAGTCGTGAAGAGCGGGAAACATTCTAAGCCTGCGACCAGAACTTGCAGCCGCCATCCGCCAAACACGGGAGAGTCTGCAGACACGAACTGCTCAAGCAATTATCGGCAAGCCAAAACGGGTTTACTCATTAGATTTGGCTGATCTGATGCGGAAGGTAATGCATCCGAACACGCGATCACTTTGGACCGCCCAATCACCGATGCTGGCGAAGAAGTCCGATCGTACTGCAACTTACTGAGGAGTGCTGACCGGCTTCAGACCTGCTTCCGGGGATAGCCCATGCCCCGCGACGAAGAAACTGTGATCATACATGTCGCGATACATGCGGCCGGCAATTTCGGCGGCCTTGGGGCCGAAAGTCGGACGTCCGCCTTCGAGGAAGATGACGACCACGATACGGCCAACGTTTGTGTTGGCGTAGGAAGCGAACCATCCGAAACGCGTGCCATCATGGGAGCAGGTTCCGGTCTTTCCCAGAATTTCTTCTTCGTTGAAGTTCAGGAGCACTCTGCGCGCGGTGCCGTATTCGACCGCGCCCGCCATCCCGTCGGAAATTTCAGGAATCAATGGTGCGATATCGAGTTGCCGCTTCACACGCGGCTGGAAGTTGGCGACTTCCTCGGGGGTGGTCGGATGTTGCAGATAGTAGAGCGTTCCGCCATTGGCGATAGCGGAAACCAGGGCGCCCAACTGCAGCGGCGTCATCGAAATGCCTTCGCCGAATGAGCACATCTTGCCTACCCCGCCGAGTTTGGCCGGAATCACGGCATCGGGGTAGGTACCGAGTTGTTCGCCCGGAATGTCGTAGCCAGCCAACTCGCCCAGGCCAAATTCATGCGCGTAATACGCGACTTTATCGAATCCCAGCTTGCGGCCGACCGCCTCGAAATAGGCATTGTTTGAGTGCGCCAGCGCCGTGGTGAGATTCATGCGGTAGCTGCCGCCGAGTGAAACTCGTGTGTCTTTTGAAATGAGGCCTTCGCTCAAGGCTGCCAGCGCGACCGAGAGCTTAATGGTGGAACAGGGCTGCGCGCCGCTGGAAAGCGCCAACCTCTGGTTGACCATCGCCAGAATTCGTCCGCTGGTCGGCTCAATTGCGACGACTGTGCCGTTCATGTTGCCGAGCGCGTCGATCGCGGCCTCGCGCACAATTGGATCTTCACCGCCAGTGATATCGCCCGCGCCGACATCTTCGGCATACGAGCTCATGGAAAACCGTTCGTAATAGTGACGGCGGCGCACCCGTGCCGACGCCGTGGTCAGATGCGCTCCGCGGCTGCGCGCCAGATGATGAATGCGCCGGCGCGTGTGCGCGGTCTCATTGACTTTTTGCGATTTCGACTTCCTGCTCGTGGAGGTGTTGATGTGCGCGGCGAAGCTTGCGCCTGCCAGTGAAAAAACAACGAAACATCCCAGGAAAAGACGAAGTACCTTCCACATCTTCTTGACCACTCCCCGAGAAAGCTAACTGCGTTGGATGCACGAAGCAGGCCAGCGGGCAGGTAACCTGCCCATTATGCCTCAACTTTGCGATAGTACGAGACTTAGAGCAATTCGAGCAACAACAAAGTTTGGTTACTAGCCAACATTATTTTCGATTTAACCCAATCTGAAACAAGGACATACACAGAAGTTACTTCAGTTCTATCTCTTTCGGTAATCCATTACCAAATTACTGGAAAGGTACTTCCCAATGTTGAAAACATTTTCACGTCGTCCTTATTTTCTTCGCTCTTTGCGATCTTCGCGGTCCAGGGCGTGGAATCTAAGCCGCAAAGATCGCGGAGGACGCGAAAACGATCCCCACATTAATTCGCTAATTCGCTGCGTTTGCGCAGAAACGCTGGAACATCCAGGTCGTCCTGCTCGAAATTCGCAGCCAGGTTTGTCAGCACGCCGGCGCGCACGCTCTCGAGCGACATGGAATCGTTTGCTGCCTGTTCCATGCCCGCGGGAACGGTATCGGCGTAGGACCGGTCATCGGTAACGACCGGCGCGGGCTCCGGCGGCGACATGATGTGCTCCGGCATGTCGTTGATTGGTTCGCGCGAATCCGGATTCTCGGAAAACTCCATTGCGTTCTCATGCGCCGCTGCAAAGGAATTGCGCTGTTGCTGGTACGCGTGCCGACCGCTGGGAATCTCGCGGAAGCCGGTCGCAATCACCGTGATCTTCACGCCGTCTTTCATTTTCTCGTCGAGCACCGCACCAAAGATAATATTCGCGTCTTCATGCGCTGCACTTTGTATGATCGAACAGGCCTGCTGCACTTCGGCCAGCTTCAGCGTCGACGAACCAGTGATGTTGATCAGGATGCCGCGCGCGCCGTCTATGGCTCCGGCTTCGAGCAACGGCGAAGCGATCGCGCGTTGCGCGGCTTCGATCGTCCGCCGAGCACCGCAGGCCGAGGCTGTGCCCATGACGGCGTAGCCCATGCCCGACATGATTGTCTTCACGTCGGCGAAATCGCGATTGATGATGCCGGGGATGGTGATGATGTCGGAGATCCCCTGCACGCCCTGACGCAGAATGTCGTCGGCAATGCGGAACGACTCAAAAAAACCCGCGTCCTCGGCAACAGCGAGGAGTTTTTCGTTGGGAATGACGATGGTGGTATCGACCGATTCCATCAGTTCGGAGATGCCGCGCTCAGCTTGCTGCATGCGGCGCTTGCCTTCGAACGAAAATGGCTTCGTAACCACCGCGACAGTGAGAGCGCCCATTTCGCTGGCGAGCGAGGCGATGATCGGCGCGGCGCCGGTTCCCGTGCCACCGCCGAGTCCGGTGGTCACGAAAACCATGTCGGCGCCTTCGAGCGCCTCGATGATCTTGTCGGAATCTTCGAGCGCGGCCTTGCGGCCGACCTCCGGATTCGCGCCCGCGCCGAGGCCGTTGGTCAGCTTCACGCCGAGCTGGAGTTTGACTGGCGCGTGCGACATGCGCAGCGCCTGCAGATCAGTGTTGGCGACGATGAACTCGATGCCTTCGACTCCGGCATCGATCATGCGGTTGACGGCGTTGCCGCCGCCTCCGCCGACGCCGATGACTTTGATTTTCGCGTCGTTCTTTGGTTCTTCGTTAAAGCTGATGCGAATGGAGTTGCTCATAAAGTTCCTACCTCATGACAAAAATTCGAGACACAGGTTTCAGAGTTTCAAGTTTCAAGGTTTCGAGTTCCAAGCTTCGAGGCCAGCGAAACCTTGAAACGTGAAACCTTGAAACTCTTTTCTCACGCTCCCACCAACATGGCTTTCAACTTCGTTCCCCAGCGGCTTTCCTGCAGTCCGCGGGCGACGCGCGCGCGCTGGCCGTAATTGATCATGCCCAGCACGGTCGCAAATTCCGGCTCGGAAAGCGTTGCTGGCATCTTTGCCAGCGGCGCGGGCCACGACAAACGCACAGCCCGGCGCAGTGCCGACTCGGCCACATCGAAAATTCCCGGCAGACGCGCCACGCCTCCGGTCAGAACCACCCCAGCGAGGCAGCCGTCATACCTCCCGCTCTGGCGCAGCATGTCGCGCATCATTTCAAAAAGTTCGCGGGCGCGCGGCTCGAGAATCTCGGCAACCAGTCGTTGCGATAACAACCTCGACGGACGATCTCCGACAGACGGCACTTCCACTTCATTTCCCTCAGGAATGAGCGTGACAATGGCATTGCCGAAAACTTTCTTGATCTTCTCGGCTTCTGCGAGCGGCGTACAAAGCCCGACCGAAAGATCGCTGGTGAAATGATCGCCGCCGATGGGAATCACCCCGGTGTGGGCTACCGCGCCTTGCTGAAATACGATGATCTCGGTCGATCCCGCACCGATGTCGGCGAGACAGACGCCGAGTTCGCGCTCGTCCGCGCGAAGAACGGAATCAGCCGCTGCCAGCGGTTCGAAAACTGTGTCATCGACGTGAACTCCGGCCCTGTTCACGGCGGTGATCACGTTCTGCGTCGCACTGGTCGCGGCCGTGACCATGTGCACGCGGACTTCGAGCCGAGCCGCCATCATCCCCAGCGGATCGTGCACGCCGGGCTGATCATCGAGAATGAATTCCTGCGGCAGCAGATGCAGAATCTCGCGATCGGCGGGAAGTGGAATGGCGCGGGCGCGTTCGACGGCTTGCTTGATTTCTTCACGCCCGATCTCCCGCGGCCGTGTGCCCAGACTGATACCGCCGTGCGTGTTAATCCCGCGCACATGCGATCCGCCGACGCCGAGGATCGCGTGCTCGATCGCCGCGCCAGCAACGTTTTCCGCAGCCTCGACCGCTTTCTGAATCGACGCAACGGCTTTGTCGAGTTCAACGATCACGCCCTTGCGCGATCCGCGCGAGTCGGCCAGCCCATGCCCGCGATAGCGCAGGCCATGCTCGCTGACTTCCGCCATCAGGGCGCAGGTCTTTGAGCTCCCAACATCGATCGCGGTTAAGAAATTGGTTTCCCGGTTTGCCATGCGTTATGAGATTTCGACTCCTGAAATCTAACTCGGTCCTCCATTTGCTCGCTTCACGATCGCCGGGCTCGGCTTGGGAATCGCCGTCGAGGAAGGCTTCTTGACCACCGCGGTTATAGAAGCGGCCGACTTCGCAGAGGAGACCCACTCCTTCGGCGCCGCTTTGCGAGTCGCTGTTGCCTTGTGACTTGCGCGGACGAGGCGCCCGGGCGACAGCCGGCCGGACGCCGGCGCTACCTTCGTTTTTTGCTTGGGCTTCGCTGGTTTCTTCGCCGCTTTCGGATTCAACGTCTGCGGTGAAAGCTCAAAGGCTGGCTTGGGCACGCCGCGCGTGTTCAGTTTTGTAACCAGCGCCGCTGGTTTCACTCCGGCCGCGGAAGCCGCCCGGATCGCAGCCGGGCTAAGCGCGGGCTGCTTCGGCTTGCCTTCGACCTCCGGATTCACAATGACCTGATTGTCATAGCGGAGATTCACCGATTCCAGCTTCTGAAATTGTTGGCGCCATTCGCGAACGTGGGCAACGTAAATCTTGTAGCGCTTGAGATAGTCCGACGATCCCAGTTCCAGCAAAACATCGCCCGCCGGATCATTCACCCGAACCTTGATGTCGTCGAGATCCGACAAATCAACCTCGCTCAAATCCTGCGAATAATGCGCGCCCTCGGAATCAAGTTCGCGAATCAGCTCGGTATATGCCTTCATGCGCGGAGCGCGCGTGGAAAGCGGCTCGCCGGGATTCATCCCGAGAATCACCGGAAATGAATACTTGTGATTGCGCGGCAACTCCATCAACGTGCCGCCCGCGTCAATCAGCGAGATGTGCGCGCCGACCCGCGCAAACCCCACCGGTGTGCGCTCATGAATTTCGACTCTCAGGCGGTTGGGGACAAAACGCATCACGCTGGCCGATTCGACCCACGGAATCTGCTCCAGCTGCGCCTTTTGTTGGCGAAGAGGAATGAAAAAAATATTGCGCCCGATGTCGGCGCCCATCACTTCCATCACCTGCGCGCGGGTGACGTTCTGCATTCCTGAGATTTCAATGTCGTCGCTCGAGTTCAGCCGAAATCGCCACGAGTGCTCGCCGTAGCTATAGAGCCCACCAGCCGCGAGCGCGGCCATGCCAAGAACGACGGCCGCGACCGAGCCCCAAATCAGTCCGTGCGCGGTCTTTTTCGGAAGCGAACTGCGGCGGGCAGAAACGCGCTTCTGCGCTCGAAGAAAGGGATATTCCTCATCGGCGTCGAGATCGACGAGACGAGCGTCATCGAGTTCCTCGCGCGCTGCTTCGCGGTAGGACGCCGCGCCGTACCCGTCGGCTCGCGGCGGCGCGTACAATTCCTCCTGCAAAATGGTGGCGCTGGATTTCTTCGCCATCAAACCAGGGTTGTCGTCAGGAATCGCTGAGCTTTTTCACTATAGCGGCAATTTGACCGGGGAGATAGAGAAAAATGGGTTGCTTTTGCACAGGAAGGAATCGAGATCAGTACCCAGTGCCCGATTGCCAGCACCCAGTTCGCAACTCTCAGTTCTCAGTCCCGGCAAAGGTTGTCACCCCGACCAAGCGAGTTGATCGCAAAGGCGATCAGCTCGCTCGTGGAGGGACCCGCTCTTTTGGCCTTCTACGAATGCGGACCGCCTACTTGCCCTGCGACGCTCCGTTTGAAAACCCACTTCTCGCAAAATCGGCGACACGTGGGGCACCCCACTTTTCATTTTGCCTCGGCATGCCGAAAGCCGATGCACAAATCATGAAACAAAAAAGGCGCGGATTACTCCGCGCCCAAGGTTCCAAGGAGTGGAAATCTTGACCTATGCAGGTCCGCTGCTGGACAGGCCCACATCGACTGCCGGGATCTGGACCGCCGGAACATCGATCCTCGGCATCGCCGGAAGGTTCATACGAACGCGGGAGCAGTGGACTTTGACCTGCGGAATTTCAATGCTGGTCGCCGGAAGCCCCGGAATTTCGATCGTGCGGTATGTCGTTTCGATCTCGGCCTCACGAACGCGCATGAGCGCCTGATGAGCTTCGATTCGTGCCTCCAGTCGCGCACGTTGCGCCTCCATGCGAGCGCAATGCGCCTGCTGCCGTGCTTCGGCGCGGGCATATGCGGCCTCCGCCCGTGCCATCTGCTGGTCAGCTTTGGCGACCATTGAATCCGAAAACGCCGTTGCCTGGTCATCGTTTTGTGCAGTCAGCGTCTGGGCTTCGGCCAGGAACCGGTCGGCGTGGCCGGAAGCCAGGGCGACGACCGCTCCCGTAACATGCTGCGCCCGGTCGGCAATGCGGTGAGCCCATGCGAAGCCGCCATCGTGATACGCGGCATTCAATCCTGCGGCCAGTACCCCGGCGGCCAGCCATCCCCATGCTTGCGTCGATTTCATATCCGTAAGTCCTTATATCGCAATAGACGAGGACGGCAGAAAAGCGTTAGCAAGAGAAGATACGCAGGGGATGGGCGGGAAGTTCCGGGCACCCGGCGTTTGATTTTGCCGGCGCCCAGCCGTCCTAGGTACCGTATCTTTTCCAATCGAGCTTTCTCATCAGCCGCGCACCCAAATCTCGAGCACCTAGCAGCACCAAAACACAACCGATAACCACGACCGCACTCCAGCCACTTTGCTTTTTCCGTTCCCATTCCCAGGCGAAAGCGGTCAGAACGAAGCCGAAGACCGCTGTCCAAGACAGGAAATGAAAGCAGATCGAAAAGACAGGCCAGTGACCCGTGTGCTCCCTGAACACTTTCCACACCCTGTACTTGTGGCGGATATAGGCGAAGCTGGTCCGTATGTCCCGACGACCGAAGCGTGAATAGAACTTGGGCTCTTCCCATCCGACGAAGTGCCGCATGCTCCGCTCGTACTTCGCCGCAGCAACCTGCGTGACAAGCGGTCCCTTCTCCTCACGTGCGGCCAGTGTGTCACGCCTTTTCTTTACCCGTGCTGCGCTCTCTTTCTTTAGCCCACGCCTCTGCAGTTCGCTATCCAATGCCATGGCGGCCTCGGGAACGAGCGTGCCCCTGTCCGCCCATAAGCACAGCAGTTCATCATCAGCCAACCGCGCGTAGTTCGCAGTCAACTCAGAGAGTTCCATGTTCCCACCCTGATGGGCTTGGCTTCTACGCCCACCGCCTACCTCGAAGATCTGGTACTAATCCCCTATCGTTGTTTCTAGCACCGCCTTAGCGTTGAAGGATTGTCATCCAGGTTCTCGTACTCACTTCTCCGACTCCTCCAGCAACTCCTTCAAATACTGTTGCCACACTGCGGCCCAGGTGTGCGTGCCGTGGCCGTGCGTCTGGTCGGAGATGGGGATCAGCACGAATTTTCCTCGCGGCACGCGCTTGATTTCCTGCTGGGCAATCCCCAACTCCGGCGGATTGATGAAGTCGTCGGCCGAGTTCACGAACATCACCGGCGCCTTGATGGTTTCCAGCTTCGACGACGGGTCGTAATTGCGCGACGAATTCACCGCATAAAGAAGATCATTGGCGTCCAAGTGAGAGGTAATCCGCTTCATGGAGTCAGCGAGAAACTTGTCCGCGGCGTCGCGCGTAGGAAGATTCTTCTGCATCACAAGCGGCGCACTACCCGCGATCAGCAAAAAGTCAACGGAAATTTCGAGAGCGGCCTGCGGCTCGGTTGTGTAGTCACCGTTCTTCCACTCCGGATCGTTGCGGATGCCGTCGATGATCATTTTGCGCCACAGGCGGTTGCGTCCGGCGATCTGCACGGGCAAGCACGCGAGCGGCATCAGGGCGTCCATGAATTCGGGATACGTCTCGCCCCACACCCAGGAATGCATACAGCCCATCGAGGTGCCCATAACGAGCCGCAGATGGTTCACCCCCAGGCCTTTTTCGAGCAGTTCATGTTGCGCCGCGACCATGTCGTCGTAATCGAATTGCGGGAAGTGCGCGCGCATGCCATCGCTCGGCTTGCTCGATTTTCCGTGGCCGATGTTGTCGGGCAGGATGATGAAATAGCGGTTCGCGTCGAGCAGTTCTCCGGGGCCAAAAAGCACGTCGGCAAATTGCGGCGCGAGGAATTGCCGGCCCGAACCACCCGTGCCGTGCAGAATCAGTACGGCATTCGTCACTTTTCCGGACGCATCTTTCAGCGGCTTGCCGAAGGTGAGGTAGTGCAGGCGGAGTTCGGGCAGAGTCTCACCCGATTTGAAATGGAAATCGTGGGCAATGTAGTCGCCCTCGGTAGGCACGGGTTCTGCGGCCGTCTGAGAGGAAGGTTGCTGCGGTGAAGCTTGCTGCGCGAAACAAGCTGCGGAAAGACACAATATGAGAGTTGCGCTTGCAAACATTACTT
>Ga0335073_10015538_pt1 | contig 10642 bp, 8 predicted proteins | sample Lox_Sample_22_FD_207093 | JGI IMG/M metagenome (GOLD analysis project Ga0335073, IMG submission 207093) | Soil microbial communities from Loxahatchee National Wildlife Refuge, Florida, United States - Lox_Sample_2.2 | ecosystem: Environmental > Terrestrial > Soil > Wetlands | place: USA: Florida...
CAGACTCATTCCCATTTCCATCACCGAAGGCAATCTCCCAGCGTTCGCGTCCGATCCTCAGCTTCTGCGAGATCCGGAAGCGCATCTCCGTGGCGTCCATCTCCCTCAGACGCCGCACCTTTTCCACTAAGTCGTTCATGGAGCAGTCAGTAAGTAGGCAACGGTCATAAGAGACACTCAACCTCGCCAGGTGAACTTGCACGTTCCCTTCCTACAAAGCCAGTGCGGAGCGTTAGCGAAGTGTGGGTATAACCCTATAAAAATAAAGGAGATGTCAGCTGGTACAGCTTTGACGGAAACCGTCTGGAGAAGCCGCCAGCGGGACAACCAGGCTGGGACGCACGCTTATGGACAAAGATTTTCCACAAAGTCCCATGCTACTATCACCTTTTCTCCTTTCTCAACGTTGCTCGCAATGGCGTCTGTAACTGATTATAGTCAAAGCTCTTAGTGCTGAGTAATGAAGGCTGGCTACCCCGGTTTGGCCACCTGATTGCCTCCACTCCCCGGTGAGATTTACTTGTAACGCGAGCGGAAAGGGAATTCTCCGAGAGTATGAGAAAAATCAGTGTAATTGGGCTCGGCTACGTTGGAGCGGTCACGGCCGGTTGTTTAGCGCACAAAGGCCATTCTGTAATAGGTGCCGATGTAAATCCCCTCAAGGTGAAAATGCTAGATTCTGGCCGTTCCCCTGTGCTCGAGCCGGGTCTGGAGGAATATATTTGCGCAAGCCAGAAAGTAGGTCGCATACGAGCGACAACTAGCACAACTGAGGCCATCACCGAGACAGATGTATCGTTCGTCTGCGTTGGCACCCCGAGCATGCGAGCCGGCCGGCTCGATTCCAGCGGAGTGGAAGCCAGTTGCCGTGAAGTGGGAGAAGCTCTTCGCAACAAGAACGGTTTTCATCTGATCGTGCTTCGCAGCACGATCCTGCCCGGCACATCAGAAAGCATAGCTATTCCCACGATTGAGAAATTCAGTGGCAAGCGCTCTGGGATTGATTTTGCCGTTTGCACCAATCCTGAGTTTACCCGTGAAGGATCGGCCGTCGTCGATTTCATGGCTCCGCCGATTACCGTGCTTGGTGCCTTGGATCCCGCACATCTCGCATCGTTGCGCGAAATCTACAGCTGGGTTCCTGGCCGGGTCTTTGAGACGACCTTGCGTGTCTCGGAGATGGTTAAATACGTCTGCAATAATTTTCACGCGCTGAAGGTGGCGTTCGCCAACGAAATTGGCGTCCTGTGTAAAGAGATGTTAGTGGACGCGGACGCGGTCCGAGAAATCTTTACTGCCGATAACAAACTGAATATTTCCCCTGCCTACCTTACTCCCGGTTTCGCCTTCGGTGGTTCGTGCTTGCCCAAGGATGTTCGCGCTTTGACCTATCGTGCCAAGGAGCTCGATCAGGACCTACCGTTGCTTGCTTCCATCATGGCGAGTAATGAAGCGCACATCGAGCGTTCCATAGAGGCTGTTTTGAAAACGCGAAAGAAGAAAATTGGCGTACTCGGACTAAGTTTTAAGGCCAAAACAGACGATTTACGCGAAAGCCCCATGGTCTATCTCATTAAGCGCTTGATAGGTGAGGGCTTGGAAATCTCGATTTGGGACCGCGATGTTATGTTGGGCCGCCTGGTTGGGTCCAACCGTCAATATATCGAGGAGGAGATCCCGCATATCGGATCTTTGCTTCGCGATAATCTGAACGAAGTAGTTCGAAATGCCGAAGTGCTGGTGGTCGGCACTAACTCCTTCGAGCAAAACACTCTTCGAGAAGCCGTTAGTCCAGATCAGATCATTGTCGATCTGATCAGTCCGAAGCGCCCCGCCCATCTGAACGGCCACGCTGAATCTCACGGCCTCTGCTGGTGACATTTTTTGGCCCAGAGGCATTCGCTCAGCGCATTGTTTCTGATTGATAGAAAGTTGCAGCGCTCAAGTCATGGAGGGTATCGTCAGTGAAGCAAGTCGTTCGTGAAGGCATTAAAGATATCGTTGTGGACGAATTTCCGGTGCCGGAAGTAACACCTCATCATCTGCTCATTCGCCCTGCATATTCGCTGATCAGTAGTGGAACAGAAACCGCCAGCATTCACCAGAATGGAGCGCTGCAAACCGTTGCGGAGCATCCCGAGCACCTGCAAAAAATTTGGAAGGCCCTGAAAGAACATGGGCCAGTTCGCACTGTTGCCGAAGTGCAAGCCAAATTCTCAGATTTCACTATGCTTGGCTACGCTGGCGCCGGCGTGGTCGTCGACAAGCATGCTACCGTGAAGGATTTTAACATTGGCGATCACGTATCGTATGGCGGCGAGGGCACCGGTCACGGAGAATATATCCTTGCCGCGCGTAACTACGTCGCGAAACTGCCGGATTCCGTCCCGTTTAAACTGGCTTGCTTCACAACCCTCGGCAGCATCGCACTAAACGCGGTGCGTACCGCCAAGGTGAGCATGGGCGATGTGGTCGTTGTTCAAGGCTTGGGCCTGGTCGGCCAACTCATTAGCCAATTTGTGCGACTGCAAGGTGGTTTGCCGATCGGGATCGACCTTAGAGAAGAGCGCCTGCAAATGGCCAAGACCCTCGGTGCTTACCAGGTTGTGAGAGCCGATTCGGCAACCCAAGCGGTGATGGCCACGACCAATGGCCGTGGTGCGGATTGCGTCATCATTGCCGCCGCGTCGAAGTCTGCCGCTCCGGCGCAGCAGGCGCTCGACCTTTGTCGCGAAAAAGGCCGCATCGTCGTTGTCGGTGCGATCGACATGAGTTTCCCTTGGGAGCAGATGTACCTTAAGGAAATTGAGTTACTCATGGCGCGCGCTTATGGGGCGGGTTGCTACGATCCTGACTACGAAAAAGGTGGCCGGGATTACCCGCTTAGCCAGGTGCGGTGGACCGCCAATCGCAATATGGAGGAATTCCTCCGGGTGGTTGCCACGGGGCAGTTGGACGTCGAGCCCCTAATCTCTCATGAGTTTGCGTTCGAGGAAGCTGCCCAGGCCTACGCTACAATTCTCGATCCCTCCAAACGCTCTTTAGCAGTGGTCCTTCGCTACTCGGAAGATCTCGCTGCCAAAGGCGCAGGCAGTGAAGTGCTGCAACTGCAAAAGAAAATCTATGTTGAAAAGGACAGCAAGGAACAAAAAGCTCCTCGACTGAAAAAATTCAACGTAGCGCTCGTCGGCGCAGGTAATTTGGCACGCTGGGTACACTTACCCATCATCAAGAAAACTCTTGACGCCACTCTTCAAGCGGTCTATTCGACAAATGGACCGCGTGGCAAAACCTATGCGCGTCGTTTCGGAGCCGCCTACTGCACTACCAGCTATGAAGAAATACTGAACGATCCCAACATCAATGTGGTTGTTATTGCCAGTCGTAATCGTGAACATGCTCCCCAGGCATTAGCCGCACTGCGCGCCGGTAAACACGTATTCCTGGAGAAGCCCATGGCGATCACCATCGACGAATGCCAGGCCCTTTACCAAGAGGCCCAAACAACCGGCCTTCATTTCACGATTGGGTTCAACCGCCGTTTTGCACCTTTGTATGCGCAGGTCAAGAAGCAATTGGCACGCCGCAACGGACCTGCGGTTATCAATTGCCGGGTGAACTCCCCGGGCATCTCGGGTGCCTACTGGATGGCCGATCCCTCCATCGGCGGTGCACTGATCGGTGAAGGTTGCCATTTCGTGGATTTGATGTATTGGTTCTTGGAGTCAGAACCCATCCGTGTCTCTGCCTACTCGCTGCCGCGCGGTAAACAGGAGCCCATCGGCGAAAACAACATTGTTGCAAGCTTCCTCTTTGCCGACGGCTCGATCGGAAATCTCACATACTCAACCGTTGGTTCAAAGATCGGCGGAGGTGAGAAGATCGAGGTTTATGCACCCGGAATTCAGGTATCCAGTGAGGACTTCAAGCGCTTTGAAGCGATTTCTTCGAGCCGAAAAACGGAGTCATTTTGGTTGCCCAAGAAGGGCTATGCTGCGCAGATGGAACACTTCTTCGACGCCATCCGCAAAGGATCGTCTCAAGCGGTGACCGTTCGTGACGGTGCGCGCGCAACCTTGTGTTGTGTGCGTATGCTGGATTCCGCCCAGAGCTTGGAGCCTTGCCAAATCAATTTGGAAGAAGCACTGTGCCCGAACGACCGCTAAAGGCGAGACTCTTATTGATGGGTGCATTTCCGCCGCCATACGGCGGCGTGCAAGTGCACATGGTGGAACTGCGTGAGTATCTTTTGCGCAGCGGGCACGAGTGCCTGGGCATCAATCTCACTCGCCATCGCCGCCCCGAGGCCGAAGGCATTTTTTATCCGCGAACCGCTCTTGGTGTGCTCTGGTTGCTATCTTTTCGCTTGCGCTATGATGTGATCCACCTGCACATCGGCGGGGAGTTACCTCTTCGATTAGTGGCTTTGTGCTTCGCCTGCTCTTGTATTCCGGGAAAACGCGTGTTCCTGACGTTTCATTCCGGCGGTTATTCCGCCACAGAACAAGGCAAAGCGTCGAAGCCGGCCAGCATTCAGGGTTTTGTGCTTCGTCGGCTCGATGGTCTCATTGCTGTCAATGAAGACATCGCTTCGGTTTTTCTACGCTACGGAGTATCACCCAATCGAGTTCATGTCATCTCGCCGTGGGCCGTGCCAAGTGCCGACGCATCCTCGCCGATTCCGGCAAATTTGCAGCAGTTCATGAAATCTCATTCGCCCCTGCTGACCACGGTCGGGCTGCTTGAACCCGAATATGATCTGGGCTTTCAGATCGACGCTTTTGCAAGGGTTCTCGAACGCTGGCCGCAGGCGGGGTTGCTGATCGTTGGCTCTGGTCATCTCGAGGGACAGCTGCGGCAGCAAATCCAGAGCAAGCCTTACGCGGCTCACGTTCGTCTCTGTGGGGACCTTCCACGTGCGATCACTCTGCAGGTAATCCAGGCTAGTAGCGCTTTCCTTCGAACCACCCGGTACGATGGTGACGCCCTCTCTGTGCGCGAGGCGCTTCATCTCGGTGTTCCTACCATCGCCACGGAAAATGGCATGCGGCCCCATGGAGTTATTCTTATCCCTGTTTCTAATGCTGAGGCGCTCCTGGCAGCGATCGATAAAGCGCTGAGTAGGCCACGAGCGAGTGCTATCGAGGACCATCCATCGGATAATTTGGGTATGGTGACGAGTCTTTATAGCCAGCAGTGCACCCAGGAAACCAATGGTCTTAACTCGCACACGTGTGTCCCGGTCACGCGGGCGAAATTGGAGGAGTAGAAATAGAAAGGCATTGTTCGTTAGGTCGGACTCAGGCTCTTGAAGTGAACCTGTAGTTGCATGGATTGCGTTACCTGAGGGAGCAAGGATAGTCACAAGCATGAATTCTTCCGAGGTGATGCTCATGGGTATCCAAGAAAGACTCTTGTCTGCCTTCGCGCGAGATAATACGATGGCCAGCCGCTTAGGAGCGACGGCCAATTACGACATCTCCAACTGCTTGGATTTTGCCAAGGATACCATCCCCGATTTTCTTCAGTTGATTCGTGGCAAGTCCATCCTGGATTATGGCTGCGGCCACGGCTGGCAAACCGTGGCCATGGCGCTCGAAGGAGCCAACTGCGTCTGTGGCGTGGATATTCGAAATAACTTGCTGGAACACGGGCGACGGCTGGCCGAGCGCTATGCCGTGCAAGATAGAGTACGGTTCACGACCGTTCCCGAGGGCGCATTTGACGTGGTTATTTCTTTGTCCGCCTTCGAGCACTTTAGCCAGCCAGAGCAGGAGCTGGCGCGCATGGCGTCGCTCGCAAAACCTGACGGACTTGTCCTCATTAGCTTTGCGGAGCCTTGGTACTCGCATTCGGGCTCGCATATGAATGACTTCATTCGCATTCCGTGGGTCAACCTTCTTTTCTCGGAGAAAGCGGTTCTGAAGGTGAGGCAGAGATTTCGCGACGACGGCGCGCAGACTTATGAGGACGTTGTGGGCGGGTTAAATCGCATGACCGTTGCCAGGTTTAAGCGGATCCTTCGCGATAGCGGCTTGCAAGTTTGTGGCTTGCGGCTCCGCGCGACCAAGCATTTGCCGCTGGTGACCTCTGTGCCCGGACTGCAAGAGCTATTCACCGCGGCGTGTTGTGCCGTGCTGCGGCGAAAAGCTGTCCCAGCAGACGATTCGCTAACCCATTAATTATTTGACTTGGCGGCACCCCTTTTCCTTAACGGGTGCGCGTTCCGTAGCTGCGGCTACTGTACTGTGGCGCTCAGGCCTGTCGGTGCATTGGGCTTACCGCTGGTTGGTGGGGGCGTTGTGCTTCCCGTGAACAGCGGCGCTCCCGATGTGCCGAAGCTGCTCACCGCCGGGTCACTCACCAGGTACAGGTCGCCGCACACCCCCGAAACGTGTTCGCTGCTTGGGCAGCCGCTGGTTCCATATGCCATATTGGAACTGAATACGGCATACAAGCCATCGGCAGACATTGCACCAAACGTCTGCGCCCAGAATTGGACTTGCGAGCGGTTGCGGGTCTGAGCAATTCGAATCACATTGCTATTTGCCAAGCTGTTGTAATCGGCATTGATGCGGATGATGTCCAACTCGCCAGAGTACAACGGCCAATTGCTGGTGGTGGGTGCGGAATAGCTTGCGGAATTACCGAAATAAAAGGACGGGCCCTCTTGGAACCAGGTCACTACCACCCAGGGCTGCGATGCGCTGCCATCATAGCCAATGTGCCAGTTGGTGATACCGTTTCCCGGTTCGCTGGTCGATGCTGCAAGCAAGCAACTGCCCGTTGACGTAGGGTTGTTCTGTGGAATCACTGCCAGATTCTGATAGACGTTACTGGTGATACCGGTGCAAGGCGAGGATTGCCCGCTCAGTACGGGCGGGCCTGCCAAACTCAACCACACCGGATTACCGCTGAGGTCCTGCCCCGTTGCACCATGCCCTGTTTCCGATCCTCCGCCGCAATTGCCCTGCAGACAAGTGGCTGTGCTTCCATTCCATACGAATTCTTGGTTTGAGTTGGCCGTCATAATCAGCGGATTGTTGTCGCCGCCAATCTGCATCTTGTGTAGACAGCTGCCATTGGGTCCTGCCGTCACACTTTCCGAGCAAGAGGTCACGTACGGTGTGCTGCTGGTGGAGGCGCTTGTGTCAAAAACAAATACACTGATGGGTCCGCCGGAAGTCGTGTTTCCTTCGAGCAGGATATGGTGGCCATCCACCGATTCCGAGGTCTCGTCCATCATGTTAATGGCTACGTACGTGCCCGAAAAGTCGTGAACCAGCGCCGTCGACACGGTGCAATTCTTGCTGGCGAAGCAGCCGGGAGTTCCAGTCACCGTTCCCGTACGGAGTTGCGTACCGCTGGTGTAGTAAAACATTTCCGGCTGTGTGCGATCCCACATTGGTGGGGCTTGATCGTTCATGCTGGGCATATTGCTGAGCGGCACGGCCGCACCGTTGTAGCCGGTCAGATAAGGATTCTGCACAATGTAATGCGAGCCGTTTGAGACATAACCCATGATCAACTCGTCGTCGGCGCTGAAAGGAATGACCGTGTCGTAATATAATGTCACTGCGTAGGTGGAACCGCTGAAATCCGTGGCTCCATTAGTCAGACGCGTGATGCGGCAGCCGAATGGAACGCCGCCACTGTTATCGATGTAACTTCCGCCTTCTGCCGGAGGGGTAAACGAAGCCCAATCGCTAGGAATAAAATCGGTTGCACCATCCGTTGCTGTGCCGCACACTGGCACACCAACCTTAGCTTGGGCTTTCGTTATCGTGGGAATCAGGATTGCGGCGATCAACAAAAAAAAGACACGTTTCTTCATCATTGCTCAAACCCTAGCACAAGATTTCAACCACCCAGAACCGGCTGGACTATGTTCGCCGTTGCCGTGGGAAAAGTATACTGGTCACAAGTACGCGAGATGGCCAGTAGGCTATCCTGTACTCGTGCTGTACGCTGGCTGGTCTTCGCTAAACCTGTTCCTTTGATACCAGTACGTGCAGGACCATACTAGCAAGGCTGCTAGCGTTTTTGCCCCTCATAAACCGATTCCAATTCCTCTACCACCCGCTCGAACGCGAAGCGGGATCGAGCGCGTTCTCGGCCCCCCCGAGCCAATTTTGCGGCTAATTCGACGTCTCCCAGTACCCTCAAGAGCGCATCACCCAGGGCATTCGGGTCTTGGGCAGGCACGAGCAGCCCACTAAACTCATCTACGATGACGTCCGGCACTCCTCCTACCCGAGTGGCCACTACGGGAAGGCCGGTCGCGAGAGCTTCCAGGATGGAGTTCGGTAATCCCTCGGCCCGCGATGCCAACACAAAAATATCACAACACCCGAGCAGCTCCGGGATATCTCCCCGCTGGCCTAGAAAGACCACCGAATCTGCGACCCCTAAGGTGCGGGCCCGCTCTTCCAGGCTGCTCCGCTCTGCGCCGTCGCCGACGAAAAGAAATATCGCTTTTGAGAACAAGGATTTGACACGCTGCGCCACCTCGAGAATTTCGTAATGACCCTTCCCAGCCGAGTGCATATTCGCCACAGTCACAATCAATGTGGCGTCCCCATTAATTCCTGGAAGCAATTTCTTGCGGTTGGTTCGAGCTTGTACAAATCTCTCGAAGGCCACACCGTTGTGGATCAGGTGAATGCGGCCAACCGGAACCTGGAATTCGTTATGCACCAATTCGCTGACAGCGCTGGAATTGACCACCACCCCAGAGGCCCACCGATGGATCCGGCCAATGACCTTCTTGCGAGATGGGGTGTACCAGTAGAGGTGCGCCAAGTCTCTTTGGCTCGACAACACAACAGGCACTCGGGCGAATTTTGCGGCTGGCACGGCTAAGAGGTTCGACCACAGATCATGCGAATGCACCACATCGAACTTTTCTTTCTGGATAAAGCGCCAAAGCCGGAGAAACTGATACGCCCCGCGAACCGATATCAGCCCACCTTTTTTGGGAAAGTCGACTGTGCGGATTCCCGCCTGTTGCAACAGTGAGCGCAGCGGGCCGTCCTGAAAGGTAGCCACCGTTACTTCGCATCCCGCGGAGGATAGCCTCTTCGAGAGTTCGACCGCCTGGGTTTCTGTACCACCACGGTCGAGATTGCACAGTACAAAGAGTACTTTCATAACTCCGCTCTTAACGAACCTTGACCTGAAGTGCCGCGACCGTTATCTCGCAGTTGTTAGAGTTAAGCCTCTTTGCGAATTCTACGACCTGAGTTTCCGTGCCTCCACGATCGAGGTTGCAGATTACGAAGAGGACTTTCTTTTTAGTCTTGGAGCTGCTTTCAGTTTGCCTCAATTTGTTCTGCGCCTCGAGCTTCCTGGAGTATCTCCTAATCCTCCTTGACTAAGCGGTAGCGCACAATTGCAGTTGTAAATTCACGGGTGGCGCGATTGTGGACTAGGCGAAGCCTTCGAATAGGAATAGTTTCGAGGGAGACGATTTCAAAGCGGCTGGTCTTGATCAACTCTTCAAACCTCTTTATCGTCATCTGGTTTAAGCCTCCCGCCACTTCGCTAATCCGGGTTGCCCCGTCCGTTTTGAAGCTCGATCGCCACTTCATCAATGCCTTTTCACTGAAAATCAAGTGTGCCCACGGGAATACAGAAAAGAGATGCCCGCCGAGAGGGTGATACCAAGTGGGGCCAAAACTGACGAGGGCCTCTCCACCTGGCCGCAACAGCTCGTTCATTACTGTCAGTATCCGCGCTGGCTCAGAAAAATGCTCAAAGGCGTCAATAGACACGATGATATCTGTACGTTCGTTGGTCGAATGCACGAAGTAACAGACATTTTCCACGCCCGCAACGAGTGCCCGCTGCCGAGCTGTTTCAAGGACATCTTCGCGAATGTCGAGACCAATGACCCGCCTAGCTCCTCGCACGGCCATCTCAATCGCTTCGGCTCCCTCGCCACATCCAAAATCAATCACGTCCTTACCGGCGGTTCTTTCGAGAAATTGAGGTCCCAACAAGATTTCGAGCTTGGACTTTCCGTTATATACCGCTCCGGTGCAACAGTTCGGGCCTTGTGGAGACAGTTTCCGTAGCAACCAACACTGGAATCCGGTCAGCATAACTGTTTGACCTTCCACGTCTCATCGTTCACGAACGCGTAAGCGAGTACCCTTGTGCCCTGTATTGTCCCCTGTTGGCCCGACATCGTTAAAATAAAGTATCAACGAAGATTTGAGAATAAACATTGGCCGCCTACGCGACCTAGATCTAAACAAACGTGCTTGTCGTCATACAATGAGTTCCGGTCGTTCCCGGGTTATAGGGCCGGCCTTCCAGCACGTTGCGATACCACAATTCAAAAATTAGCAGAACCCATAGTTCGCTGGAGCGATCTCGGCGGCCGCGCAAATGCTCATCGACCAACCGCCGCACCGCCACCGCATCAAAGTAACCCCGCTGCAAGGTGCGCGGTTCCAGAAGTATGCTCAGCAGTTCCTGCTTGAGTTCGCGCCGGAACCAGTGCACTAAAGGCACCGCGAAACCCTGTTTCGGCCGGTAGATCACGTTGCGCGGCACTCCTAGGCGCTCCGCAAGTTTCTTCAGAATATATTTCTTGTTCCCCGCGCGCATCTTGAAATTTGTGGGAAGTTGCGTCACC
>Ga0335073_10015539_pt1 | contig 10642 bp, 5 predicted proteins | sample Lox_Sample_22_FD_207093 | JGI IMG/M metagenome (GOLD analysis project Ga0335073, IMG submission 207093) | Soil microbial communities from Loxahatchee National Wildlife Refuge, Florida, United States - Lox_Sample_2.2 | ecosystem: Environmental > Terrestrial > Soil > Wetlands | place: USA: Florida...
GCCGTACGCCGTGTCGTGGGCGTCTTCGGGAAGCTGCGCGAAGCCGGACTCGACCACGGTCAGCCGCGTGCCCGCGTCGGCCGGCTCCAGCGTGAACTCCACGTAGGTGCGGCGCGGGTCGTCCTCAGGCAGCCCGGAGATTTGCCAGGTGAAGCCGAACACCGTCCCCTCCTCCACCCGTTCCACCCGCATCTCGGCGGTGTGGCCGCTGTCCCACCTCATGGAGGCCGAGCCGCCCGGGCGCAGGTCGATCTTCGCGTCCTGGCCGAACCAGGCGCTAAGCCCTTCGGCCGTAGTGAGCGCCGCCCATACCTTGGCCGGCGGGTGAGCGATCTCGACGGTTCGCTCGATGCGATCAGGAAACGCCACGATTCCCTCCACGATTTAGCAACTGTTTGGTTGCGATACTATGGCAACCAAACAGTTGCGTCAACTGTTCGGGGGCTGACCATCGACGACGGGTGGCAAGAGGTCGCGGACGCGGCCCTGACCTTCATCCGCCGGTTCGCCTAGCAGTGCGGAACATCACACGTCCAGGTGATCGGCGATCTGTGCGCGGCTGGTGATGCCGAGCTTGACGTAAACGCGCGCGAGGTGGGTCTGCACAGTGCGATGTGAGATGCCCAGGCGCCCGGCGATGGCCGCATCGGAGTAGCCGAGCGCGGCCAGCGCGGCGGTCTGCCGTTCACGAGCGGTCAGCGGCACGGCGGCGAGCGCTCCGGCTAGCCAGGGCGAGACGGCACCCTCGCAGCGGGCGCGCAGCGACACCGACCGGGCGGCGCTCGCGCGTGCCGGGCGCGGACGCCCGGCAGCGGTGTGCGCCATCGCGGCCTCGGCGGACGCCTCGGCCGCGAAGAGGATCGCCCCGTGCGCCTCGAACCGTCTTGCGGCGTCTTCCAGGCCCGCCGCGTCCTGCGCGGCCAGCGAGACGGCGTGGTCCAGCAGGGTGCGGGGGTAGTCCCCGTCCACGTGGGTCGCCGCCTCGCGCATCGGGACGGTCAGGGCCCGAGCCGCGCCGTACCTGGCGGCGTCGTGGTATCCGGCGACGGCATCGTTCCACTGGGCGCGGTCAGCGGCGGTTCCGGCGGCCCAGGCGGCGTGCTCCGCTGCCTCGTCCATGCGCAGTTCCGCGGCGAGCAGCGCCGCGACGGCCAGCTCGAACTCGGGGTCGTAGGCCTTCATGCCCCTGAGGTCAGCGCAGCTGTCGAACGCCGCGTGCGCCGACGCCAGGTCGCCGGCGGCGGCGGCCGCACGCGCCAGCATCGCGCTGACGTGCGGCACACTGGTCCGGTCGAACGCCATGATGCCCGCCAGGCAGCGCCGGAAGCGGCGCATCGCGGTCGCGGGGAGCCCGCGTGCCAGCTCCACGCGGCCCAGGCAGTAGTCGCCTCGCGGCCCGGCGAACGGGTCGCGGTCAGCGGCGGCCCGGGCGCGCAGGCGCCTGGCCCGCTCGGCCGCCTGGCCGAATTCGCCCTCGTCGACCAGCGCGCAGACGGCCAGCAGCTCCAGACTGGACGCGCCCCAGGGGATCGCGCCGCGAACGGTCTCGGCCAGCGGCGCGATCGCGTCGGCCATGATGACGGTCTGCCGGGTGCGTCCCAGCCAGTACACGGCGCCGATCGCGCCGACCGCGGCGAACGTCCTGGCTACCGGGTCTACTGCGGCATCGCTGACGAGCGGGCCCCCTACGTCGAGCGCATCGGCCAGCCTGGCGTCGAAGGCAAGCAGGGAGGCATACAGGCCGCGGAGCTGGTCACTGGCGGCCGGCACCCCGGCCAGCACGCCGCCGAGGATGTCGGCGGCACCGCCGGGATCGCCTCCATGCAGTCCTTCGATCGCGGAGCAGTAGACCAGCGCCTCGCGGTCAGCCGTGGACAGCGAGTCGGGCGGAAGTGCCTGGGTCAGCTCCACCGCCTCCGCGCTGCGGCCGACATTCGTGAGTATCTCGGCGAGCAGCAGCGTGGCCTGCAGCGACCCGCTCGTCTCGCACACATGCCGAGCCAGCCGCTCGGCGGTCTCAAGGCTCAGCACACGGGCGGCACGGGCCGCCGCTAGCAGTCGCTCCGGGTCGTCGGCCTGCCCGCTCTCGAGCCGCCAGAGCGCCGCGCGGACGAGATCGTGGGGTGACGGCCGCGGCGCGGCCTCGAGCGCGCCGGCGATCGACAGCCGCAGCCGACGCATTCGCAGCGGCGGGATGCTGTCCCTGAGCACCTCGCCGTCGAGCGGGTGCGCGCCACTGACCTCCGGGCCGGCCAGCCCGGTGCGGACGATGATCAGCCGGCCCGCGTCAAGATCATCAAGGACACTCTTCCCGAGCAACTCGGCGGCGACGTCGAGCGGCAGCGGCTCGCCGGCCGCGACCGTCTCGAGGGCGGACCTGAGCCGCGCGGGCAGCGCGTCTAGCCGCGACCTGACCAGGTCCTGAATGCCGGAGCTGATCGGCGGCTGCCCGGTCAGCGTCCACGCGGTGCCGCGCCGCGCGAGCGCCGACGACCCCAGGGCGCCGCGCACCAGCTCCCGCAAGAGCAGTGGGTTGCCCTGCGACCGAGTGGCGAACGCATGTGCGGCGGCCGAGTCAATCGGCGCCTCGAGGACCGTCTCGATGAGCTCGACAACCTCGTCCTCGGCCAGGCCCGCGAGCTGGACACGCTCGCACAACCCGTCGCGCCACAGCCGCTCGACAGCGGCAGGCAGCCGCTGGTCCCGCGCCGTCGCCAGCACGGCGGCCGTCCCGCCGGCCGCGAGCTGGAGCAGCACCTGCGCCGAGCGCTCGTCGAGCAGCTGCACGTCATCGACGACGAACAAGATCCGGGTGCCAGGCTTCCCTGGGAGCGCCGCGGCCGTGCGCCTGGCCACCTCGACCGGGCTCAGCATCGAGATGTCCGCCAGGGTCAGCATGCCGGCGAACGCCTCGTAAGGGGTGCCGTTGGACACCGCGTGGCCGGTCACCCGCCCGACCGGGAACCCAGCCGCTGAGAACTTCCTTTCCGCCTGCCGGGCAAGCGCGGTCTTGCCAACGCCCGCATCGCCGAGGATGAGCGCTCCGGTTCCGGACTCGAGCAGCGAGCCGAGGCGCGCGAGCTCGTTCGCGCGGCCGACGAACGGCCAGCCATTGGCCATAGCCGAAACCATAATGCCGGCGGCGCGGCTACGTAGTGCCTACCGATGCGCGAGGGCGCGGGAGCGGGTTTATTACTGCCACGCGACGAGCAGCAGCCTCGCCGCCTGATCTCCTAAGGAAAAGCGATGCGACCGCAGTTCACCATGCCCGCGCACACGCCCGGCCCGCGCGACCGGGGTGCGTGCCATCGACCATCATCGCGGCTGCGGGCAAGCGTCCTGCTCACCGCCGCCGTCCCGGTGATCGCATTGCTGGCCGCGGGATGCAGCAGCGGATCCGCCAGCTCCGGCGGCGCCTCGGCGAGCGGCGTAGCCGCCGCGGCGAAGTCCGCCGAAGCGACGACATCGACGGCAGCGCCCGCAGTGGCCAGCACGACGTCCCCACCCACTGCCGGCGACCTCACCGGTACCTGGAACGGCACCTACAACGGCAGCTACAGCGGCACCTTCACGGTCAAGTGGACGCAGAGCGGGTCCGGCGTGAACGGCACCATCGCGCTGCCGTCCGTCGGGACAACCGAACAGCTGAACGGGACCGTCAGCGGCGACAAGATCACCTTCGGCACGGTCGGCTCCTTCGCCGTCACGTACTCGGGTACTTTCTCGGGCAGCTCGATGTCTGGTACCTATAACGTGGGCGGCTCACCCGCCGGGAACTGGAGCGCCGCCAAGGCCTAGCGTCTCAGCAGCCGGGACTACCCGGTACTAATGGCAACCGCAGGCAGGCTTGGGTAAGCCTGATCGGCAGGTCAGCGGCAGGTCCACCCGCCGTCCACGTACAGGGTCTGCCCGGTGACGTAACTGGAGGCGTCGGAGGCCAGGAACAGCAGCGGCCCGTCGAGTTCACCGGGCCGCGGCGGGCGGCCCAGCGGGGCATTGGCGGATATCCAGGCGACCTGATCCGGATCTTCCAGCCAGCCGGTTGTCGCGCTGGGGAAGAACGAGGGCGCGAGGGCGTTCACCCGGACTCCACGCCCGCCCCACTGGTAGGCAAGCTCCCTGGTCAGCGCCACGACACCGGCCTTGGTCGCCCCGTACCCGGCCAGTCCGTACCGGTCGAGGCTCACGGTGGCCGACGGAGACGCGATGTTCACGATCACCCCGCCGCCACGGGCCAGCATGTGCCGGCCGACGAGCTGGGTGAGCGCGAACACCGCGGTCAGGTTCGTGTCGATCAGGTCCTGCAGCTGCTCCTGGGTCTCCTCCTCGGCCGGGCCTGAGTAGGCGACGCCGGCGTTGTTGACCAGGATGTCGATCTGACCGAAACGGCCGGTGGCGGCCCGCACCAGGGCGTCGCGGTCGGCGGGGCTGCGCACGTCGCAGGCCACTGGCAGCGCGTCCCGCAGCCGCGCGGCGAGTTCGAGGTCCGCCTGATGCCGGCGGGAGGCGAGGACGACGCGGGCACCCGCGCCGTCCAGCACCTCCGCGAACCGCCGGCCAAGCCCTGAGGACGTGCCGGTCACTATCGCGACCTTGCCGTCGAGCGCGGTCACGGGACCAGCCGGTAGAAGCGCCACACCGGGTGCTCGATCGGCAGGATCTCGGCGTCGGCGTAGCCTGCCCGCCGGGCGAGGTCGCGCATGTGCGCCGGCCTGATGAGGGTGCCGACCGGCTCCGGGTCGGGCCCGACCCGGCCTTGCGGCAGGCACCAGATGGCGCTGGCCGCGGCGAAGAAGCGCTCGGTCAAGTCGCCGGGCGCGGTGAAGCTCTCGGCTGCCCGCTCGTCCACGACCAGGACAGTACCGCCTGGCCGCAGCGCTGCGCGAGCATGGCGCAGCGCCTCCGCCGGCCGCGGGAAGTCGTGTACGCACTCGACGAAGAGCACCAGGTCGTAGCGCGGCGACCAGTCGGCCGTCTCGTCCGCCAGGTCCACCACCTCCAGGTCCACTCGGCCGGACACGCCGTGCTCGGCCGCGTTCCGGCGTGCGGTCGTGATGGACGCCTCGTCGTTGTCCATGCCGTCCACCGTGATGTGCGGGAACGCCTTGGCCAGCTCGATAGCGGCCCAGCCGGCGCCGCAGGCCAGGTCGGCCACCCGCGCGGGATCGGTCTTGTCCTTGAGGCGGGCCAGCACGCCGGGAACCTGCGGCAGCCAGTCGGCCACCAGCGAGTTCACGAAGGCCGGCCGGTTGAGCGCGGACTGCCCGCTGACCCCGTCCGGGCCGTAGGCGGCGAACGGCACGCCCGCGCCGGTCCGGTACGCGTCGACCAGCAGCGGCAGCACCCGGCCGGCCGCCGCGCCGACGTCGGCCAGGCCGCCGAGGTAGGCCGGCGAGGTCTCGTCCACGAGCACCTCGTAGGTGCCCTCGGCCAGCGCGAACTCGGCCGAGGCCGGGTCCGGCCCGGCCGCGGTGACCAGCCCGGAGACTGCCTGCGCTGTCAGCCACTCGCGCAGGTACCGCTCGTCGCAGCCGGTCCGTTCGGCCAGTGTCGCCGCAGTCGCCGGCGAATCGACGAGCGCACGGTAGAGCCCTAGGTGAATGCCCAGGTAGGCGGTGCACAGCTCGGCTGTCCCCACCCCGGCGCTGAAGACGCAGCCGGCAAGCTCCTCGACCCTGCTCGGGCTGACTTCCGTTGTTGTCATTCCGATCACGCCCTTCCTCGCGTGTCCCCTCGCGGGATACGACCTGAGGGCGTCAGTTCCCGGCTGGCATTGTCAGGTCTGCCAGCTGACGGTTTCTTCCGGCTGGTAGCTGCACACCCGGCCGGTGCGGATCGTGTTGCGCAGGTGCCTGGCGAGGGCGTCGTCTTGCTCGGCGACGGCGCCGATCGCGGCCCTGATGCGCATCGTGACCGCCTTGCGGGCGCGCTCAGCCGGGTCGCCGGCGAACCTGGCCCGGCCGCCAAGGCCGAGCGCGCCCGCCAGTTCGGCGGCCAGCATCGACCGCTCGGCTCGCAGCCGCTCCACGTGGCCGAGGTCGGCGTTCTCCTCCGCCTTGGTGAGGTCCTCTTCCAGGTCGGCGAGCCGCTGCTGGTAGGCGCGGCGGGCCGTGGCGTCGATGACCGGGCCGAGACTTCCGCCGGCTGCCGCGGCTGGCGGCCCGCCCGCGGCCTCAACCAGCTCAAGCGCGGGCACGGGCTGGCCCGGATGGGCGAGCAGGACGGCCAGGTCGCGGATCCCCTTGGAGTCCGGCACGGTACTGCGGCGGCCGCGCCACTCCAGCAGCCAGACCTGCCCGCTGCGCTGCAGCCGGCCGGCCGCCTCGGCCGCAGCGGCGGCGCCGGCACCGATCGGCTGAGCCTCCGGCCGCGGGACCGCGAGAGCGTCCAGACGGGCGAGCAGCGCGGGCGTGCCCGCCTGCTCGTACCGGTCGCGCGCCACAGCCAGGTGCCGGCCCGCCTCGGCTGGCCGCCCCAGGTAGCCGGCCAGCTTGCCGAGCTGTTCGGCGATCGTGCCGAACACGGCGCCGCCAAGCCCGTCGACCGCCCACAGTTCCGCGTAGGGCGCGAGCTCGGCCGCCAGCAGGGCCGCGGCCGCCCGGTCATCCAGGCCGATCGCGACGTCGGCCATCGCCCAGTGGCACTCCAGCCACTCGGCGTCCTTGGGCCTGCCCCGGGCCGGGTCGGCCAGCGTGGCGCGCAGCAAGGTCCGCGCCATGCTGGCGTCGCCTGCCGCGAGCAGGAACCGGGCAGGCGCCGCGTAGTACATGGCCGGTATCTCCGGGCCGGCCTCTGCCATCAGCGCTCTCACGTCGTCGGCGTACTCGGCGGCGGTGCCCCGGTCGAGGTGAGCCTGCATCCGTACGGTGAATGCCATGAGCTGCGCGTTGAAGCTGCGTGCCCGGAGGCCGATGGCCTCGGCGGCCGCCGCGTGCTCGAGCGCGCCGTCCGGGTCACCGGCAAGCAGCGCGCGCATGGCCTGCCAGATCTCTGGCAGCCAGCCGTACCTGGGGATGCCGAGGCGGCGCGCCAGCCGCTCGTACGCGACCGCCTGCTGCTCCGCCCCCGTCAGGTCGCCCTGCTCCAGGAGCGCCACGAGCAGCAGGCGCCGGGCAAGCAGTACGGTGGCCTGCCGCTGCAGGCTCCCCTCCGGCGGGTCGCTGGCCAGGTTGAGCATCCTGGTCGCGGCCTCCGTCCGCTCGTGCACGTAGTCGGGACCCGCGATCGCGTCGCAGTAAGCGGCCAGCACGGCCGACTCGATCTGGCGATCGCCGGCAGCGGCGGCCAGCCGGACCGCGTCCTGCGCCAGCGCGACCCGCTGCGCCGGCGGCGCGGTGCCTGCCAGCGCTAGTGACAGCCGGCCGCAGACCGCGGCCCGCAACGCGGTCTCGCCTGCCGGCAGTGCTGCTTCAGCCTGCCGCAGCAGGTCCGCCTGCTGTTCATCCTGCAGCGGGACCTCGAATCCGGCCAGGCCACCGCCGAGGGCGAGCGCCACCCTGGCCAGGTCGCCGGCCCGCCTGGCCGCCGCCGCCGCACGGGCCGCGTCAAGCAGCACCTCCCTGGCCCCGGCGACGTCGCCGCATAGCTGCAGTGCCTCGCCGTACTCCACCGACACCGCGATCGCCTCAGCAGGACGGCCGGCGAGCGCGCGGGCGTAGTGCGCCGCCGCGGCCTCGAAGCCGAAGCCGGCGACCGCGTCCCGCGCCGCCCGCAGCGACCAGGCGGCAGCCTTCTCGCGGGCCGCGGGCCCGGCCGCGCGAGACCAGTGGCAGGCGAGCCTGGCGGCCGCGGCCGGCGGGCTGACCTGCTGCTCCAGTGCCTCCGCGGCCGCCGCGTGCAGTTCACCGCGCCGGACCCCAGACAGACCGTGATCGAGCACCTCGCGGATGAGCGCGTGCCGGAACCGGTACCGCGCCGGGCCGGCCGAGTCGACGTCGAGCAGCCGTCCCGCCGCGGCCTCATCCAGCAGCGGGGCAGCGGCTTCCTCGCTGATGCCGCTCAGCTGGCACAGCAGGTCATCCTCGATCGCCTCCGCCGCCGTCTCGGCGAGGATGGCGGCCGCGGTCAGCAGCGACGCGCACGGCTGGCTGAGCCTGGCCAGCCGTCGCTGCAGCACCTCCCGCACGCCCGGTGGCACCATCAGGGTCGCCTCGGGTCCCCGCGCGGCGACGAGCCTGGCCACCTCTTGCACGAAAAACGGGTTGCCGCCGGTCCTGGCCCGCAGGCCCGCCGCGTCCTGCCCGGCCAGGCCAGGTCCGGCGACACTGCTCACGAGGGCGGCGACCGCGGCCTCATCGAGTGGCGGCAGCAGCATCCGCCGCACGCTGGCCGGCAGCCGGGAGAGCCAGTCACGGACCTGCCGCGTGGCCTCGTCCTGCTCGTCCCGGCAGGTAAGCAGCAGCACCAGCGGCAGCGCGGCGGCGGCCTCGGCCACCCCCCTGGCGACCAGCACCGACACCGGGTCGGACCAGTGCAGGTCCTCGAGCACGATGAGCAGCGGCTGGCGCGCCGCGGCGGCGGCGACCGCCTCGACGACCGCGGCCGCCATGACCTCCCGGCCAGCGGGACCCGCGGTCGCGCGGTCCTCCCGCCACGGCAGCTCCAGGCCGATAGCGGCCAGCGAGCGGTGCCACGGCCACAGCGGCGGCATTCCCGCCGCCGAGCACGCGCCCCAGGCGACCCGGACCCCGGCCTCTTCAGCCTGGCCGACCAGCCAGCTGGCGAGCATGGACTTGCCCATCCCGGCCTCGCCGAGCAGCAGCACCGCCTGGCCGTGCCCGGCTCGCGCGCCCGACAGCGCCGCGGCCAGTTCGGCCTGCTCACGGTCACGGCCGACGACCGCTGGGCGGACGTCAGCGGGCAAGTGCATGTGCACACTCAACCACACGCCCGGTAGGCGGGGAACGGGCGAAAAGCCGACGTCAGCCCTTCAGGAGCTGCCTGGCCATCACCATCCGCTGGATCTGGTTGGTGCCCTCGTAGATCTGGGTGATCGTGGACCAGGGGGCAGTTTACGCAGGTCAGCGGCCTGCGCGACCCTGTAGTATCAGCACGGATTCAGCACGCCCTGTCCGAGATGAATGCCGGTTTCCCGTCAGGGCCGCGCCTGGTTCGAGCGTGGTAGGAACGCACGCCAAGTCACACCGTGAGCCTCATAGCGGGTCCCCGCTCGGGAGCGACATCCATGGGCATGGCGGGAAGGCGCTTGCCGCGACCTCCGGTCGCCTATGCTTTCGGCCGTAGAAGCCGAGCCTGGGGGCATGGGAGATGGCGGTGCTGCTTCAACGGTGTCGCGCGTTGCAGCCTTGGGTGGCGCGTTGAGCGCGGCACTAGCAGCCTGCGTCGTGAGGCCGTGCCCATGAGCTCGACTGACCTGGTGAGGTCGAGCCGCGACGGGGACCAGTTTCATTACTACTGGGCGGCTCGGCAGTGCCTTAAAATGCTGCTCCCCGGCAGCGGACTTGCGGCGGTGTCAATCGAAGGGTCCTCTCCGGAGGATCCCATGGCCCCTGACGGGCAGGGACCGGGCGACGATCCCACGGGCGAGTACGTGGTTGACATCGCCGAGTACTACGGTGACGCGGCTCCCGATAAGGCCAGCAAGATCGTCTACCGTCAGCTCAAGCACTCGACAGAGCACCCCGACCAGCCCTGGCCAGTGTCCGGTCTCAAGAACACCTTGCGAGGCTTCGGGCGCAGGTTCTCGGCACTCACCAACACAAAACCCGAGCTCAGGGATCGGGTTTCGTTCGAGTTCGTCTCCAACCGGCCCGTGGACGACACCGTTCTGCAGGCACTGCGCGATATCGGCCGGGGGGCAATTCCAGCGAATCCGAGGACAGCCGGGTACATCCGGACGTACCTGGGGCTGCCCGACGACCTGACTCGGCAGTTCTGCCGGCAGTTCAGGGTTGATACCCGGGCACCGGGGCTGCTCCAGCTGGTCCACTTGTTCCAGCAGGACGTCGGCGCCCTGCTGCCCGGAGCCCCCAACGACGGTCCGCTGCGGCTGAAGGAAGACATAGCCCGGCGCGCCACCTCCCGTGAGCCAGACCCGGTGGTGACCGTCGCAGCGGTTCTCGCGGCCCTGGGCGCATCTACCGACCAGCTCCTGCCCGCGCCGTCGCTCCTGCAGGAACCTAAGACCGTCATCCCCGTCCCTCAGGCCGCCGAGATCGCCCGGAAGCTCTCCTTGTCGCACGGGCCGGTGGTGGTACATGCGGCGGGAGGCGTCGGTAAGTCCGTACTGGCGTCGCAGCTGGCCGGGTTCCTGCCCGGCGGCTCTATGTGCCTGGTGTACGACTGCTTCGCCTTGGGCGGCTACAGGCGGTCCAGCTCCCCGCGTCATGAGCACCGGCAAGGCTACGTCCAGCTGGCCAACGAACTCGCGGCCGCGGGCTTGTGCGATCCCCTGGTTCCCGGGGGGACTCCGTCGGCTTCGGACTACTCCAGGGCTTTCATGGCCAGGGTCCGGGCCGCCGCCGAGTGCCTCGCGGCGCAGGCTCCCGATGCTCTCCTGGTGCTGGCCATCGACGCCGCGGATAACGCGGTCATCGCCGCGGGCGAGCGGGACACTGGGCGTTCCTTCGTCATCGACCTGCTGCGGGAGGAGATGCCGCCCAACGCGCGGGTAGTCGAGTTT
>Ga0335073_10015540_pt1 | contig 10641 bp, 7 predicted proteins | sample Lox_Sample_22_FD_207093 | JGI IMG/M metagenome (GOLD analysis project Ga0335073, IMG submission 207093) | Soil microbial communities from Loxahatchee National Wildlife Refuge, Florida, United States - Lox_Sample_2.2 | ecosystem: Environmental > Terrestrial > Soil > Wetlands | place: USA: Florida...
TGACCCGTCGACAAGTCGATGTCCTACGTGCGATCGGGCCCCGGGAGACGCCCCAACGCGGCGTGTCGCTCAAGGCGATCGCCGCTACCCTCCGGGTGAGGCCCCCGTCCGCGCTCGGCCACGTCACGCCGCTCGAGCAGCTCGGGCTGGTCGAGCGGTTCCGAGGAAAGTCCCGACTCACCTCCCGAGGACGCGCGACCCTCCTCGAGTACGAACGCCATCACCGCGTCGCGGAGACGCTCTTCGGCAACCTCGGCCTCTCGCCCGAAGCGACGTGCGAGGCGGCCCGGGAGGTCGACCTCTCGCTGTCCCACAAGACCGTGGAAGAGGTGTGCGCCGCCGAAGGTCACCCGTCCGTCTGTCCCCACGGTGAGCCGATCCTCGGCTGTTCCAGCCACGAGGAGGGATCCTGAGCATGGTCGATAATGACCCGTCCACACCGGAGAGCAGCGCGCTGCCGAATGCGAACTACGAGGGATCTTCGTCGGGTCCGACGACGCCCGGAGCCATGGCGACCCGGAAACCGTCGAAACGGCGGACCTCGAAAGTGACGATCGTCGCGTTGATCATTGCGATCGTACTGGTCGGCAGCGGGATCACCTACGCGGCAGTCTCCAGCAAGGCGCCGGGGAACCCGTGCGCCTCCTTCACGCCCCAGCAGCTGGGCGCGAACGCCACGCCGGGCCAAGTTTCGGGTGACACCACGCCCAATTACGCGGCCGCCACCACTACGAACGGGGCAATCTCCCCCGTACCGAACGGAACGAAGATCCAGGTCGTCGCCGGAGAGAATTTCTGGGGGAGCCTGGTCAGTCAGCTCGGCGGGAACCTGACATCGGTGACGAGCATCGTCACGGACCCGAACACCGACCCCCACGAGTACGAAGCGAACGCCACGGACGCGACCCTGATCGCCAACGCCAACTTCGTGATCCTGAACGGGGTCGGCTACGATGACTGGGGGACCCAGCTCGTCGCCGCATCGGACACACCGGGACAGGAAATCCTGAACGTCGGCGTTCTGAACGGAGTGAGCGTCACCGGCGGAATCGTGACGGGCAATCCCCACCAGTGGTACAATCCCCTCTACGTGAACCACACCCTGATAGCGATGTACGCGGACCTCGTGGCGCTCCAACCCTCCTCGACCGCGATCTTCCAACAGAATTTCGCGAACCTGAACTCGTCCACCGGAGGGGGCGCCCAAGGTGTCTCGATCGACGAACTGTACGCGCGGGCGAACCAGATCAAAGCGGAGTTCGCCGGCACGGTCGTCCTCTCGACCGAGAGCATTTTTGTCTACCTTGCGAACTACACCGGGCTCGACCTCATCGCGCCCCAGCCGTTCATGGAAGCGATCGCGGAAGGAAACGACCCGCCCGCGCAAAGCGTGGCAGAGTTCCAGTGCCAGATCGAAGCGGGGCATGTACGGGTGCTCGTTTACAACATCCAGACGGTGACCCCGATCACGAGCACCATGGAACATCTCGCGGCGCAGTACAACATCACGGTCACGTACGTGAGCGAAACGATCCAACCGCCCGGTACGAGCTTCCAGAACTGGATGTACGGCGAGTACAACAGCCTCTACAATGCGCTGAACGCGAACGTGCTGGGACAATGATCTCGCGTGGCCGAGAGTAGTGCCGAGCCGCTCGTCAGCCACCCCCCGGTGGTCTCGACCCCCCCGTCGGGGCCGCCGGCGATCCATGCCGACCGGCTCGAGGTCCGGTATCGGAACAAGGTCGTCTGGAGGAACGCCAGTTTCGATGTCCAGCGGGGAGAGTTCGTGGCCGTCATCGGTCCCAACGGGGCCGGGAAGACGACCCTCTTCCGGATGCTGCTCGGGCTCCACTGGCCGTCCGCCGGGGTGCTCCGGGTGTTCGACGGTGCGCCGCGGCGGGGGAACCCGCGTATCGGCTACGTACCTCAGCGGCATACGATCGACCGCGACACCCATCTCGAGTGCGACAAGCTCGTCCGGCTTGCCTACCCCGGGCGGCAATGGGGTCCGGGTCAACGGTTCCGGCCGATCCCCTGGGGCCCGCGGTTCAACCTCCGCCAAGAGGCCGACGCCGCCGAGCAGGCGCTCGAGGATGTCGGCGCGTCGGACCTCGCGTCCAAATCCCTGGGCGCGCTTTCCGGGGGAGAACTGCAGCGGGTCTTCCTCGCCGAAGCTCTGGTCGGCAACCCGGACATGTTGCTGCTCGACGAACCGCTGTCGAACCTCGACATACGCCGCAGCCGCGAGCTCGTCGAGGTGATCCACCGCCTGGTGCAGACCCGGGGGGTCACGACGCTGCTGGTGGCCCACGACATCAACCCGATGATCAAGTGCCTCGACAAAGTGATCTACATCGCGAACGGGAAAGTGGCGACCGGCCGACCGAGCGAAGTGCTCACCTCCGCAAGTCTGACGGCGCTCTACGGGGTCCGCGTCGAGGTTCTCCGTGACTCGCGGAACAACATCGTGATCGTCGGCGGCGAGGATGACCGCGGCGAGGAGGGGGCATGAGCGGCGGCGGTCCTCCGTGGAGCTGGAACCTGTTCACCGACCTCCGCTTCATGTGGCAGTACGAGTTCATGCGCAACGCCTTCGAGGCGGGGACGATCATCGCCCTCGTCGCGGGGCTCGTCGGCTACTTCGTGGTACTCCGACGGTCGGCGTTCGCGAGCCACGCCCTGGGCCACACCGGATTCTCGGGTGCGGCGGCGGCGGTGCTCGTAGGGGTCGACCCGGTGTATGGGCTGCTGGTGTTCACGATGGTCACCGCGAGCGGCATGGCCTTGCTCGGCAACCGCGCGTCGAACCGCGACGTCGAGATCGGGACCGTGCTCGCGTTCGCCCTGGGCCTCGGACTTCTGTTCCTGAGCCTCTATCAAGGGTACGCGACGGAAGCGTACTCGATCCTCTTCGGTGAAGTGTTGGGGATCAGCACCGCCGGCGTCGATTTCACGTTCTGGACCGGACTCGTCGTGATCGCCGTCGTGGCGATGATCTATCGGCCTCTCCTCTTCGCCTCCCTCGACGAGGACGTTGCCGAAGCGAAGGGAATGCCGATGCTGTTCCTCAACCTCGCCTTCCTGTTGCTCCTCGCGGTCACGATCTCGATCGCGGTCCAGATCATCGGCGTCCTCCTCATCTTCGCCCTGATGGTGACGCCGGCCGCGATCGCGGTTCGGTTGACCAAGCGCGCCGCGACCGCCGTGATCGTCTCGATCGTCGTGGCGATGACGGCGGTCTGGGCCGGCCTCTTCATCGGCTTCTACGAGCCGTATCCGGTGAGCTTCTTCATCGTCGGGATCGTCTTCGTCGAGTATGTCTGTATTCGGGGGATGGGCGTCCTGCGAGAGACGGAGTTTTTGCAGGCCGTCGACGCCACGGAGTATGAGGGGGTGCGGTCGCTTCGGAACGCCTCGCTCTCCGCGGCCGTTGCGCAGGCGCTCTTCGTCGCGGGGGCGCTCTTCCTGACGGAAAGCCTCCTCGCCCACCCGGGCGCGGCGTGGAACGCGGCCGGGCTGTACAGCCACGCCCTCCTCGCGATCGCCTTCCTAGTCCCGGCGGCGTTCGTCGGTTCGGTCTCGTTCCTGCTCTACTTCTCGGGCTTCCGGAAGATGGCCGCCAGCTCTCGCGACTTCACGTCGCCCGCCTTTCTCACCCTCGCGGGGATCCTCGGGATCACGATGACCGTAGGAGGACTCGGCCTGTTCCTGGGGGGGGTGGCGCTCAACGCGTCCGCCTATCCCCTCGCTCCCGTCGCGATCCTGTTCGGCGTGCCGCTCCTGCTCCTGGGGGTCCTCCTGTCGGTCGTGGGGCTCTTCGGTCAGGCGGTCGGCAATTGGCGGGTCGGCCTCCGGTACGAGGAAGGTTCCCTGCGTACTGCGGCGATCCTCACGTGCCTCCCCTTCGTCGGGTTCGCGGTCGCGTACGTCGGCTACCGGCGCACGCTCGCTCGGGGCGCACCGCCCACGGCCCGGCCGGCGACCGTCTGATCGCCCTCCGGGTGGCGCTCGAGGGGCACCATAATCTCCCACGTCGGCTAGACGCTGCCGGGGGGAGGCTTCCGGTTGGATCTCTTCACCCACGTCATCTTCGCCTACCTCCTCTCGTTCATCGTATGGGGCCCGGCCGCGCCGCAGTACATCGCGGCGGGGGCACTGGCGGGCGGGTTGCCCGACGCGGACATTCTGTTGTTCCCGCTGACCCGCTGGTTCCCGTCCCTCCACCATCGCGGGGTCGTCCACACGGTGGTCGGCGTGACCCTGATCGCGGCGGTCGGGAGTCTCGTGGTGCCGTACCTCCCGTACTTCACGCCCGCATCGACGCTGCTCTACTTTGTGGCGATGGAGATCGGGGGACTTTCGCATCTCGCGCTGGACGGATTTACGAACTACGCGGTCCGGCCCTTTCTTCCTTTCTCCGGCCGCGCCCTCCGACTGAACGCCGACGTCGCCGTCAGCCTCGTCACGATGGTCATGACGGCGGGCACCCTGATTGTTCTCGTCCTCGAACACGGAACGGTCGCGTTCGGAGTATGGGAAGAAACGGTATGGATCCTGGTGGGAATCTACGGCGCTTACCTGGTCTTCCGCAGCGTCGCGCGCTGGAGGGCCGGTACGCGTCGTCGTGCGCTCGGGTATTCCGAGGTCCTGCCCAGCACCAACCCGTGGAAGTGGCTGCTCCTAGAGGAGAACGAGACGCCCGATCGGTACCGCATCCGATTCCGTCGGTTTTCGCTCGGGTCCGACTCGGAAGGTGCGGATCGGGTGTTGGATGTGGGGAAAGTCCCCCCGAGGCCCGGTCCGGTTCACTCCGCCCAGGAGGCGCTCGAGCGGACGTACGTCCCCGCGATGGCCAAGAGCGGATGGCTCGCCGAGAGCTACCACTTCGGCGAAGCGAGGGAGAAGGGTGCCGTGTTCGAGGTGTGGTGGTACATCGTGAACCAGGGTTCGGGGCGACGGACCTACGGAGTGCACGGACAGATCGATCGGACCACGGGGGCGGTCAGCTTGCGATCCGGGTTCGTCACTATTCCTTCCGGCCCGATCATGTGAGGGCGGAAGCGCCTACGCGAGGCGGGCGCTACCCCTCGGCGGCGTCTGGGTTCGCGGATAGGGGTCGGGTGAGAAACGGCCCCTTCGGTGAATTCCCGAGGGGTTTGCCCGCGAACAGTTCCCGACGAACAGTCGTCTTAAATATGACTGACAGAGCTCGGGAAAGGCTGCTGACGACTGTCTGACAAACGGGCCACCGTCGGCGACGGGCACGGGAACGGAACAGCCGGAGAGGAGGAACGCTCGATGTATCTGAAGCGGCTCAAAGTGCGCAACTTCAAGTCCTTCGCCGGCGCGACCGAGATCCCCTTCCAACCCGGATTCACCGGCGTTGCCGGCCCCAACGGGATGGGGAAATCGAACATCTCGGACGCCATCCTGTTCGTGCTCGGACCGACCAGTTCGAAAGCGCTGCGGGCGGAGCGCCTGACCCATCTCTTCTTCAACGGCGGCTCATCGAAGAAGGCCGCGACCGAGTGCGAGGTTTCGCTGGTCTTCGACAACTCGGACCACCTCCTTCCGGTCGACACCCCCGAGGTCGAGGTGACGCGGTACGTGAAGCTCGCGCCGAGCGACCCCGACGGGTACTACTCGTACTTCTACGTCAACGGCAAGCGATCGACGCAGACCGAGATCGATGCCCTGCTGTCGCACGGGCGCCTCTCGGGCGACGGATACAATCTGGTCCAGCAAGGCGACGTGAACAAGGTCGTCACGATGGGGCCGGTGCCCCGTCGCGGACTCGTCGAGCGCCTTGCCGGGATCAGCCAGTACGACGAAGAACTCGACCACGCCGCGACGAAACGCACCGACCTCGACCAGAACCTCGACCGGATCCAGACGTTGCTCGGTGAGATCAAGAGCCACCTCGCCTCGCTCGAGGGTCAGCGCCTCCAGGCGATCCAGTACAAGCAGCTCCAGGACGAGCAGCGCCGTACGCAGGCCCGACTCGCCCGCGCCGGTCATCGGATGGCGGAGCAGGAGCTCGCGACCTGCCGCAAACAGGTCGAGACCGTGCGGGAGGAGATCGCGAAGCTCGATGCGGCCCGCACCGAACTGACCGCTCGCCAGGACGAACTGTCGGCGGCGATCGACGCGGTCGACCGCGAGATCGCGACGGCGGGCGGCGCCGCCGCCGTGAAATTCAAGCAGGAGCTCGACGAGAAACGAATGGCGTATGCTCGGCTCGACCAGAGCCTGAGCCACCTGCGCGAAGGGCTCGAGGAGCTCCGGTCGCAATCCGAAGAGCTCGGCAACTCCGTCGCGACCGACGAGACCCAGCGCGCCGCGCTGGAAAAGCAGGAGACGTCGCTCGCGAAACAGCTCAGTTCTCTCGCCGACCGGGCGGAGGAGGATGCCCGGAACATCCAGGCGGCGACGGGCACGCCCGGGAAACCCGGAGAAAAGGTCGCGGCCGCCCGGAAGCAGCAGCTCGAGTTCGAACGCCAGGCCGATTCGAAGCAGAAGGCGTGGCAGTCCGCGGTACAATCCCGCGAGGCCGCGAGCGCGGCGCGCGAGGCGGCCGAACGGACCCAGGCGCAGGCCGAGGACGACCTCCGAGAACGCGAGGTCGAGGTGAAGGACCTGGAGCTCCGCATCCGGGAAGCCGCCCCCTCGAAGGGGGGTGGGGGGCCCGCGACCGGTGACCTGCAGAAGGAGCTGTTCTCGCTCAAGAACCAGGAGAAGAATCTCTCCGCCGAGTCCGATCGGCTGACCCGAGAGGTCTCGGAGCTCAACCGGCGCTATCTGGCCCTGGATGCCCGCCTGAAGGCGCGCACCGAGTCCGGCGCGCGACCGAATCAGCTCGCGGCGGTCGACTTCGTGCTCTCCCAGCGAAACCTCGGCCGTATCGAGGGGATCCGTGGGACGGTCGAGGAGCTCGCTGAGTTCGAGCCCAAGCTGAAGACGGCCTTGCAGGTCGCTGGCGGGAACCGCTTCCAGGCGCTCGTCGTCGAGTCCGACCAGGTCGCCGAGGAATGCATCCGGCTCCTTCGCGAAGAGAAGCGGGGCCGCGCAACGTTCCTCCCGCTCAACAAGATGCTCCCGGGCCGACCCCACGGGAAGTCGCTCGTCGTCTCGAAGGCGGCGGGCGCGACCGGCTTCGCGATCGACCTCGTCAAGTTCGACGAGTCGCTTCGGTCCGCGTTCTGGTACGTGTTCGGCGAGACGGTCGTCATGGACGACCTTCCGCACGCACGCGCCCAGATGGGCGGCGTGCGCCTCGTCACGCTGTCCGGCGACCTCATCGAAGCGACCGGCGCGATCTCGGGGGGATATCTCGATCCTTCGGCCCGGGGCCGGGGGGCGGACAGCGCGGTCGAGTTGAAACGCGTCGGGGACGAACTGCGCGAGAAGAGCGGCGCCGAAGCGGCCGCCCGCGCGTCGCTCCTCAAGGTCAGCGGGCGAATTCGCGAGGTCAGCGAAGAGCTCGCGAAGCGCTCGATCCAGGACCAGTCGCATGCCTCGTCCCGCCAGATCCTAGAGAAGGACCTCGGCGCTGCTCGTGCTCGGCTCGAGGCGGCCCACGATCGGATCGAGTCGGCGGCGGCGGAGCAGACGAAGGCCGAGACGCAGCTCGCCGCGGCGAGCGCGACGGTCGAGAAGCTCGCCGAGGAGATCGCCGGCCTCAAGGCGGCCATCGCCAAAGCCCAAGAGCAGTACCTCGGCCAGCTGCCCGAGGCGCTCGGAGCCAAGTTGCGGACCCTCCAGGAAGCGGCGCAGAAGACCTCCGAAGAGCGCGTCCGGGTCAACGGCGAGCTCGAGTCGGTCCGCGCCTCCCTGGTCGCCCTCAAATCGAACCTCGAGACGCGGCGCAAGGAGCTTCAGGATGCCGAGAGCTCGCTCGCGGCGAAGTCCAAGGAGATCGCTCAGACCGAAAAGTCGGTCCTCGCAGCGAAAGAGTCGCTCGACGCGCTCCGCGCGGTCGAGTCCCAGCAGAGCGCGACGCAGCAGAAACTCGGCACCAAGAAACACGGGTTCGAAGAGGAGCGGCTCGGGGTGAGTCGAAAACTCGGGGAGGCGCAAGCGAACCTCGAGACCCGCCGCTCAATGCTCACGCAGGAAGAGACGCGCCTCGCCGTCGCGGAAACGAAGTTCCACGAACTCGAGGAAGCGCTGAAGCAGTACCCCGACCCCGAACCGGACGAGAAGCCGATCTCGGTGGAGGAGTTGAAGCGCCGGATCGCCACGCTCGACCAGCAGCTCGGCGCGCTCGGGGATGTGAACCTCCGCGCGGTCGAGGAGTACGACGGCGAGAAGTCCCGCCTGGACGACTTCGCGCGCGAGTCCGAGCGGCTGACGAGCGAAAAGGCCGAGCTCGTTGCCCTCGTGCAAGAGATCGAGAAAAAGAAGCGCGAGAAGATCACCGAGGTCGTCGTCAAGGTCAACGAGAACTACAAGGCGATCTACGGGGAGCTGAGCGCCGGCGGCGAGGGCGAGATCGCTCTCGAGAACCCCGCCGACCCGCTCGCCGGTGGACTCCTCATCAAGGCGCGTCCCGTCGGGAAAACGGTCCTCCGTCTCGAGCAGCTTTCGGGCGGGGAGAAGTCGCTCGCCAGCCTCGCGTTCATCTTCTCGTTGCAGCGGTACGACCCGAGCCCGCTCTACGTCTTCGACGAGGTCGACATGTCGCTGGACGGGCTGAACGCCGAGTACGTCGGCCGGATGCTGCGGCACAACGCGGAGCGGGCCCAGTTCGTCGTGATCTCCCTCCGCAAGGTGACGCTGAAGTTCGCGAGCCATCTGTATGGGGTGACGATGCACGGGGACGGATGTTCCCGCGTCCTCGGGATCCACCTCGACGACATCCACGATGTCGAGAGCCGCGAAGGGGCCCGGGCGCCCGAGCCCGCACCGCCCGCCCTGGAGGCGCAGTGACGATCTCCGAGGCCGAGGCGACCGACCTCGCCGCCCCGAACGCGGTCCCGCGCGAGGCGGCCGAAAAGGTGCTCCGCTACCTCGTGTTCCACCGGTCGCTGCTCGGCGAGTCCGAGGACACCTCCGCGCTGCTCGAGCGGTATCTGACGCTTGTCGAGAACCTCAAGGAAGGGGTTCACCTCGTCATCCCCGACCCGTTCCAGAAGGCGATGGCGCTCCTCTTCGAGCTCGTCATGGAAGAGGAGTTCGACCCGTGGGAGATCGACCTGGTCAAGTTCACCCAGTCCTACCTCGAGCGCGTCCAGGAGGACGGCGCCGTCAACTTCGCGATCGCCGGCCGCCTGGTGTACATGGCATGGAGCATCCTCTACCTGCAGTCCGAGGCGGTGCTCAAGGCCCGGGACGCCCCGGCACCGGGACCGGACGACGCCGTCGCGAGCCCGATCGACGATTCGTACCTTCCGCTGATGGAGACGCCCGAGGCGGTCGACGTTACGTCCGCCGTTCTTGGCTCCGCCGACGCGCCTCCGCTCCTCGAGATGGTCCGTCACCCCGAGACCCGGCCGGTATCGCTCCTCGAGCTCGTCCGCGCCTTCGGCGAGGCCGAAGCGGACGCCCGCCGCGCCGTGCACGTCCAGGAGCTGCGCGAGCGGCTCCGAGAGGAGCAACGCGCTCCCCCCGAGGTGCTCGTGCACGGCGACCTGCCCGAGCACGACCTCGCCGATACGTGGGAGGCGGCGCTCCGCCACCCGATCGGCGAGGCGTTCCCCCTCCTCGACCTGTGGAACCCGCTCTCCGGCCGCGACCGGCTGGTCGCGATCTTCCTCGCCGCGCTGTTCCTGGCGCGCGAGCGGTCGGTCGACCTGACGCAGGAGGTGCTGGGCCAGAGCCCCGTCCTCCTCGTCCGCGTGAGCGACGTCCGGCGGGTCGTGGTCGAGGAGAGTTGAACGATGCCGTCCAAGCTGGATGACCTGGTGTTCCAGGTCGAGGCCGTCCTGTTCGCCGCCGGAAAACCGCTCAGCGCGAAGGAGATCTCCGGAGCGCTCGCGCTCGACGATGCGCGGACCGTCCAGAAAGCGGTCCGCACGCTCGAGCAGACGTACGAGAACCGGCAGTCGGCGCTCGAGGTCCGCCGGGTCGGGGACCGCTACGCGCTCCAGCTGCAGGAGCGATACGTCCCGGCCGTCCACTCCGTGACACCGGTCGAGATGGCGCCCCGGACGCTCAAGGCCCTCACGCTGGTCGCGTACCACCAGCCGATCTTGCAGAGCGTCCTCGTCCGGATGATCGGGGACTCGGCGTACGAGGAGGTGCAGCATCTCCGGGGGCTCGGCCTGGTCCACACGGACCCGAAAGGATCCACGCTCGAGCTCTCGACCACCAAGCGATTCGCCGAGTACTTCGGGATCGCCTCGACCCGACCGGAGGAGATCCGCCGATTCCTCGAGCAGAAGCTCGGGGTGCCACCGGCGCCGCCCCCGGTCGCCGCCGAGATCCCCGCCGGGGCCCAGCTGGACCCGCCGCCGCTCCCGGACGGTGCCGAGGCGGAGCCGCTCGAGCCGTTCGTTCCCCCGGTCGTCGGGAACGCGACCGACCCCCCGGCGGACCTCTAGAGCGCGCCGCAGCGCGGGCAGCGGACCGGCTCCGCCGGCCGGATGGCGCCGCAGTAGGGGCAGAGAAACGTCGCGCCCGAGTGCGGTGCGGTCGGGA
>Ga0335073_10015541_pt1 | contig 10641 bp, 9 predicted proteins | sample Lox_Sample_22_FD_207093 | JGI IMG/M metagenome (GOLD analysis project Ga0335073, IMG submission 207093) | Soil microbial communities from Loxahatchee National Wildlife Refuge, Florida, United States - Lox_Sample_2.2 | ecosystem: Environmental > Terrestrial > Soil > Wetlands | place: USA: Florida...
GCGAAGGACACGTGATGAGACGGTATGCTAACGGCTGAAAGCCGGTCGCCGGTAGCTAGTAGCTAAGGGCTAAGAGCTGCATCTCAGGTTTGCGGCCGGCGGCTACGGCCAAGCAGGCGCGCGCTCAAGGCTCCGCCGGCAGTGGCGCAAACCAGCAGGGCGGTCATGACGAATGCGATGGCGCCAAGGACCCAGCCGGCACGCCCCTCGGGAGAAACCAGCATGCCCTTGAGTGTGGCGATGGTCTGAGCATCTACGCCCATCGTCGTCCATTCCTGAGTCATTTGCTGGACCACATTCTGCCAGAAGTTATCGAAGACGTTTCCCTGGTGCAGCCAAAAACGCATGGCAAAAAGTGTGACTGCAGTGACGGCTGCGGAGGTCCAACTGCCAACGACGCCAGTGACCAGGCCGATGCGTGCGCCGGCGCCAACGGTGATCCACGCCGGACGCTGGTTGCGCATGTAGAGCGCGACCACCCAGGCGGCGGTACCTGCCATCAACAGAAGACCGAAGATGCCTGCAGATACCGGAACGGAGCAGCACAGTCCTGCAGGGATTGCGAGTGCCAGGGCGGCACGCAAAGCCGGCTTCCAGTCGATCTCGCTCGCGTCTCTTGCTGCCCCGAGCCATTGATCGGCTGGGCTCTGCCCGGTGGAGGCTTCGGCAGAGTAGACAAGCTGCGGCAGACCGCAGACGGGACAAAAGCAATCTCCGTCGCGGACAGCCTGATGGCAGCGGCTACACGTCGATTCCATACAATTAAAGCCTATAGCATGTGGGCGGGCAGCGGTGGCGAAGCACTGGCGTCACTTACTGGCGCGGCGAGTGTACCCGTTGATCGTTGCTGCTTGAGCTGTGGTGCCGGTGTGAGCGTGCGCCTTCTCTTCTGTGGCGGCGCCAGACCGACAGAATCATAAAGAGATAGACGGAACCGCGATGGCGGCAACTCCGGCAGCGCACCGGATAGCGAAAGCGCAGAAAATATCCGAGGTCTCCTGGCTGAAGGTGAGAGGGGCGAAGTTCGGCTGATCCACATTGGCGGCAATACGCGATCATTGCGCGCTCCAACTGAAGCCCAGATGGGACCGAAGAGGATTCCAAACTCCACTGGAGCTTCGATGAGTGAGACTATGACTCCATTGGCGCGACTGTCAAGAAGCGGGCCAGTAAGTCAGTTTGGTAGCGAGAATGCGCAGACCGTTCGGTGCCGTCTGGCAAGAATCTACGAGGCGGCCCTTTGCTCAGCCAGCCTGGCTTCGACGATTGCCTCGGCGGCCGCAACTGCCTGTTCGAGAGTCATGTGCGTTGAATCGAGAAGTACAGCGTCAGCAGCCGGCTTGAGCGGAGAGTCGGCTCGATTGCGGTCGCGTTCATCGCGGGCGCGAAGATCGCGGAGAATCGCATCCGGCGGAACTGGCGGCTCCCGGCCCTGCTCGCCGAGTTGTTCGTAACGCCGCTGACCGCGGACTTCAGGAGCCGCGTCCAGGAAAATTTTGACGGGAGCGTGAGGGAATACGACGGTGCCTATGTCGCGGCCCTCCATAACGATTCCTCCCTGAGCGCCTAGTTGCTGTTGTTGCCGAACCATCCAGGCACGTATCGCGGGTAAGGTGCTGACGCGCGATGCAGCGTCAGTGACGGTGGGGTTGCGGATGAGGCCGGTGACGTCTTCGCCGTCGAGCAGAACGCGGTTTTCTTCTTCGCCGGGCTCGAGGGTGATTGAGGTCTCGGCGGTGAGTTTTTCAAGGGAAGCGCTTTCATCCAAAGGCAATCCATCGCGCAGGGCCTTGAGCGCGAAGGCGCGGTACATCGCCCCGGTCTCAAGGTTCAGGAGGCCAAAGTGACGCGCCAGGTGGCGGGCGATAGTACTCTTGCCCGCGCCTGCCGGCCCGTCGATGGCAATGATGATCCCGCGGTCAAGCTGTGCAGGAGGTAAACGGCTCTCGTCCGCACTCATCCGCGTTTCTTTGATCTCCGCTTGGCTGGAGCGGTGAATCCGTATCGCGCCCTCGAACCTGCCTTGGTGGAAGCTGTCAAAGCCGGTTTACGATTGCCGCGCGCAACGCGCTTTTCTGAGCGCATTTCTTTGCGAGAGACTGCCGGACGCCGCGAAGCATTCCGCGGCGAGGTCTTGGCAGAGGATTTTGACGTCGCTCGGCCGTTTCGCAAGCTCCGTGACGCGGACGGTTTTGCCTTCCGCAAGCTTTGTGATCCATTGGATGAGCGCGCGTTATGGCCATTGCCGTTCGATGCACTGTGGCCATTGCCGTTTGAGTGGAAGCGGGCGCCGTTCCCCGATGCCTTCGCCGGGCGCGATCCATTGTGCTTGTTGTGACCGTTCTGGGTACTGCTCTTTGCCCAGCGTGAGGCCGACGCGTGACGCGAACCGCTACTGCGCACTTCGCGGTGGCCTGCGCGGCCATTTGTGGAACCCGAAGTCGGCTTATGACCATGCGTGTGTTGCGTTTGACGGATGAACTGTGGCCTTGCCGGAGCGGGCGGCTCGATTGCCGGCGGTCTTGTGGCAGGCGTCTCGGGCGCGCGCAGCTCGGCCGGCTTGTGCGGCGCAACTGGCGCGGGCGAAAAGCTCGGCGTGTAGGCCGGGGCGCGCTCTTCATCGTGCTCGTACGAGCGCAGAAAGTGAGTGGAGGCCGGCATAGTGGCGCTGGCGTAGATCGTCGGCGGCGTTGCAAACTCCGGCAAGGTTCCAGCCACGTAGAAATGCGGGGCATGACCCAGCGAAATGGTGTGGACCTGGCGTGTGGCTAGCAGGCCACGCAGGACTTCGCGCACCTTGCTGCGCGCGGTGAGCGGAGCCAGAAAGAGCTCCACCTCTTCCATAGTGGCGGCGATGACGGCCTGCAGGTAGATGGAAGCGAGCACCGAGATGGCCGTAACCTGCGAAGTGGATGCGCCCTCGGCGATAGCCTTCTGGTAGCGCTGGCGCAGAAGTTGCCATTGCGCCGGCTTGCCGGGAGTGGAAATCACGGGAATGATGCGCAGCTGTTGCCACAGTTCGGTGATGGCGCGCAGCACTGCGGATTCGGTGACTTCGCGCCCCAGCGCATGCTTCAACTGCGAGATGGTGGCGTCGCCCTGCTCGAGGTGCTTGTAGGTCTGAATGGCAAGCTGAGAGACCTGTCGCGATCCGGTCAACTGCGGGCTGCGGCGCCAGTCGCGATCGCCGCGCAGAGCATAAACGTAAGGCAGCACCCACGCAGCGACGACAAAATCGGGTTGATCGCCCGGCTGGCCCGAGAGATTGAGGCGCACGGCGACGTTGTCGGCTTCAAGGCGAACCAGCAACTCTTCTGCCAGCGACACGATCTTGGCTGGGGGAGCAGGGTTGCGCTCACCGGCTACCGCTTCAACGAAGGTTGGGGCAACGAAGGAGGAAAATTGCTTTCTCGGGAGGAAGAGACACAAACCCGTTTCCTCCAACCATGTGCGGGCATCTTCAAAAGTGAGTTGCCCGCGTCCGTTCTGGCGCATCCTATCGGCGCGCGCTGCTTCCATCTGTTCCGCTGTCAAAGAAAAATCCTCGCTTCCAAGCTGGCAATAGGGCTCTCAAACCCGCGCCCCTGAGAGCGCGGCGGCCACCTTCCGAAAAAGCCTCTAAATCCTGTGAAACGCCCGTTGGATCTCTTTCCAAGAGTAGAGCAAAGCTATTGGACGTCCATGCGGGCAGCTGGTTGGGTGACTGGTCTTCGCCAGCTCTAACAATAACCATTCTATACGTTTTGGATCAAGAGGGGTATTGATCTTGATGGCAGAATGACAGGCGATGGAGGCGGCAATGCGCGAGCGGAGTTTAGTAAGCTCTTCATTGCGAAGGGGTTCGTCGGAATCAGCGGTGGATTGATCGATGACCTCGGCGAGGGTTCGCTCGAGCTCCGCTCCCTCTAGGCCAACCGGTGCCGCTTTGACGGCAAGTGTCTGCGGGCCAAAGGGTTCCACTTCAAAACCGCTGTTCTGGAGTTCCTGGGCAATGCGGGCAAAAACCACCATCTGCTCGGGCTTGAGCTCGACAAGCAGGGGCATGAGCAGACGCTGGCGCTGGATCCTCTCCACTTGACGGTCCTCGAGGATCTTTTCAAAAAGCACTCGTTCGTGTGCAACGTGCTGGTCGATGATCCAGAGTCCGTCGTCGCCAGTGGCCAGAATGAAGGACTCGCGCAACTGTCCCAGAGGCTTGAGAGAGCCAAGACGGTTGAGATTGGCGGAAGCCTGCTCCGTTTCGACGAGGGCGGCTGCTGCTGCTGCATCGGAGGCATAAGTGGCTGTGCCGTTAAGGCTTGGGCTGCAGGGCTCATGACTGGGGCCTGAGGCGGGAGGCTGAAACAGAGCACGGGCCGCGTCGCCCCAATCCTGCAGGCTGAAGTCGCCTGCGTGCCACTGTTGGCCGTGCTCGAGCGGCTTGTCTGTAAACGGCAGAGTGCCGGGGATGGGCGAAGGCAAAGCGGGAGTGAGGTGAAAGAGGGTGGAGTCAGCCGGAAGGCTTGCCTGACCAGCCGGATCGGAGTTGTTCACAAGCGGCGATGCGGCAGGCGGCATCAGCGAGGGACTGGCGGAAGGTTGGGAGTCGAGCGCGGCCAGAAAGCCGGCTGCCGGCCGCGCCTTGACCAACGCAGTCCGCAGGCTGTCGCGGACGAAGTCGTGAACCAGGCTTTGCTGGCGGAAGCGCACCTCGGTTTTTGCCGGGTGCACATTCACATCGACTTCTTCGGGCGGCATCTCGAGAAAGAGAAGCACGACCGGGAAGCTGGTGGGCGGAATGACGTTGCGATAGGCCTCAGTGATGGCGTGGAGCAGGAGCCGGTCGCGGATGAGGCGCTTGTTCACGAAGATGTAGATTGAGTTGCGGTTCAGCTTTTGCAGTTCCGGTTTGGAGTAGAAGCCGGAGAGGCGCAGAGAGCCGGGTTGGCGCTTGGGCTCGTCCGGATCGCGCTTCCACGGCGGCGGCTCGGGCAGTCCGGCGCGCTCGAGCGGGGTTTCGGCAGCGACGGGAAGCAACTGGCCGAGTGTCTCCTTGCCGAAGATCTGGTAGATGCGCTCCGCGGTACGGGCGACGGGCGGCGCCGAGACGATGGTATGACTGGCGGCGGCGAGCTCGAAGTGTTTCTCAGGATGCGCCAACGCGTAATGTGTGACCAGGGCTGTGACGTGCGCCAGCTCTGTGGATTCGGCGCGAAGGAACTTTCGGCGCGCGGGTGTATTGAAGAAAAGATCGCTTACGGCGATTGTGGTTCCACGCGGGAGGGCGGCGTCTTCCACGCGGTGCATCCTGCCGCCGGCAATTTCGATGCGCGTGCCGGAGGCTTCTTCGCCTGTCGATGTTTCCAGTGTGACCCGGGCGACGGAGGCGATGGAGGGCAGCGCCTCACCGCGAAAGCCGAGAGTGGCTATCGAAAGCAGGTCGTCGGCGGTGTGGAGCTTCGAGGTGGCGTGGCGCTCGAAGGCCAACAGAGCGTCGTCGCGATTCATCCCCGCGCCGTCGTCGGCAACGCGAATTAGCTTTCTGCCGCCACCTTCGATCTCGACGCGAATCCGCGTTGACCCCGCGTCTAACGAGTTTTCCAACAGCTCCTTCACCACGGAAGCCGGCCTGTCGACCACTTCGCCGGCAGCAATCTGATTAGCAACCTGATCGGGAAGGACGCGGATCTTGCCCATAACAATGAAGGTAAATCAGAAAGGCAGCGAGCGAGGAAACTGGGGCCAAGGGGACAAGGGAGCGCCGAGAAGTGGGAAGCGATTGAGTGAAAAGGGTGAAAGGAGTGAAGAAGTGAAGAAGTGCAAGGCGCGAATCATCAGGTTTCGCGCCTTGCTTGATTCGGAATCTCTTGGGCGAAGACGGCCGCGCAGGCTACTTGCTTGCTCGCGTGGTCGACGCAGGTTTGGTGGCAGCCCTCGATTTCGCTTTCGGGGCAGGAGTCGACGTCTCCTGCGCCGGGGCCACAGGAGCCAGTGGCGGCGCTGTCAAGGTGGCTTTGCGAATCACGGCGTCGGCCGCGATGGTGGTGCTGCCCACGCCCAATTGCGTCGCGGTGTACCACGGCGCCGGCAGGTACCACTTGGCATCGCCAAAATCATTCAGATAGTCATACACAGCGTTCATGTTGCCGGGCAGCTGCTGGCGGTCGCGATCGTAGAGGGCCACGTAGGCCTTCAACTCGTTGGTAATTTGCCCCTGGTCGCCCGGATTTTCCTGCTCCATCAACTCGACGGCATATTCCAGGTGTGCGGCAGGAATTGCGCCCCGTTCTGAATCGAGATTCAGCGCATTGGTCAGATGGTTCAGCGCGTCCTGGCGCTCTTCAGGAGTGCGCGCGATCTCGCGTTCCAGTTTGGCAAGATAGAAATGCGCTGAAGGATCGTTAGGCCGCGCTCCGACAGCATCCTGCAGGTTCTTCTGGGCTACTGAGAACAAATCGAAGTCCATGGCAAGAATGCCGTTGTCGCGCTTGCTCATGGCCAGCATGGGGACGAAGTCGTGGCCGTTGCCGGCGAACTTGCTGTCCTTGGCTTTGGCCGTGATTTCGGCACGAAGAGGACCATCCATCAACGTCTGCAGATCGGCTATGCGCTCTGCCGTGTGCTTGGGATCGCCAACAAAGCCTAAACCGACGCGCGAGTCTTTCTGCGCCAGCATCTGAAGGGTGTTGTAGACGTGAATGGACTCGCGCGGGTCGTAGCCTTGATCCATCATGTAGCGCGCCGCCAACTCGTCGGCCTCATCCTCTTCCTGCTTTTCCCACTTGGTGGGCTCAAGGTGAGGATGAACGAAGTAGTGGCTGACCGTGAGACCGCTGATGCCGCCGCCAAGGCCGCCGAGCAGCGATCCTGCGCGCAACGGAATGAGCATGCCGCCCGCGCCGAGACCGAGCGCAGTCGTGGCCACGTCGGTGATCATCTTCTCTTTTTCGGTCTTCTCCCGGTCGAGCTCATCGCCGACGATCTTGTCGTGAATGCGCATGTAGGCCTGGCGCTTCTCGATATGGGCGATCTCGTGGGCCAGCACATAGCTCAGTTCCGATTCGTTATCGAGCACGGCGAGCATTCCCGTGGAGACATAGATGGTGCCGGTTGACAGCGTGAGCACCTTGGGGATGGGATCGTAGAGAACGCGGAAGGTATACATGTTGACAGAGCCCTTGGGAACCAGGCGCTGCCCCAGGTGGTTGATGTAGCTCTGTACGATCGGATTGCTATACAGGCGTTGCCGGTCAAAAGAATCGTCGCGGACGTTGTCCTGAACGACGCCCCAGTTTTCTGTGAGGTTGATGCTGTAGGCCATCTGCAAATCGGCCCGGCGCGTCTCGTCCCACTCGTCCTGAATGGCTTTCTGAATTTCGGGCATGGCCTCGATCTTGGCCACGCGTTCCTTGTCGTTCTCGGTCAGGTTGGCCAGCTGGTTGACGCTCGGTGGCCTCTTTTTTCCGGTGAGGACGCTGGTGACGGAGCTACCGATCTGGGCTGAAGATTTAGGCGACGAAACTCCGCAGAGGAGGAGCAGGCATAGGGAGACAAAAAGAGGTTTCTTCACGAAACTCTCCTTTCCTTTGTGGGACCGGCTTGCAGGCCGTGAGCCGGGGAATCTGGGTGTTGTGAGTATAGGCCGGAATTTCTTTGACCGTCAACGAAAATCCCGCATGAACAGCGGGGATTTATGAGTTTGGATGAAGCGGGTAACCACTTCGGATTACCTCGGACATGATATGGAGGTAACCTAGCCGTTAACAGCGCCGCCGGCTTCAAACGGAGGAGATTCGGTAGTCTCGCAATCAGGGACTTTTGCCCGAGGTGTGATCTTAGGCACAAGAGGTTTGGAGGGGGCGGGCAACAATAAGCGTTGAGGGCCCGCCAAAATTCATCACGATGAGCGAGCCGGGAGAGAAACGACTCATGAGCGATCTTGCCACGCTGGCGGAAGCAGTTGCTGTTGATCCGCTTGTCGGCCATCCTGCTGACTATCACGTGTTTCACAAATTCATCGCACGCTGCAAAGATCTTCCCGCGATTACGACAGCCGTTGTATGGCCGCTGAGCGACGTAGCCCTACGGGGTACCGTCGAGGCCGCCGCCGCCGGCCTGATTGAGCCGACCCTGATTGGCCCCGAGAAGGCCATGAAGGCGCTGGCCGCCAGAATCGGCGTGGATATCAGCAGGTTCCCAGTAGTGGAAGCCGAAACCGAGGCCCAGGCAGCTTCGATGGCTGTAGTAAATTGCCGTGCGGGCAATGCGCAGGCACTGATGAAGGGCAGCCTGCACACCGACGAGCTGCTGAAGCCGGCCATGCAGCGCGACACCGGACTGCGCACCGCGCGCCGCATCTCCCACGTCTTCATCATGGACACGCCGGCCTATGCGCGCACGCTGCTGATTACGGATGCGGCGATTAACATCGTGCCCGAGCTGGAAGACAAGATCGATATCGTGCAGAACGCGATCGACTTGGCGCACGCGCTTGGCATCCCGGAGCCCAAGGTTGCGTTGCTTTCGGCTATCGAAACGGTGAATCCGAAGATCAAGTCCACGCTCGACGCGGCGGCTCTGTGCAAGATGGCCGATCGCGGCCAGATTACGGGCGGGATTCTCGACGGGCCGCTGGCATTCGACACCGCGGTAAGCGAGAAGGCGGCGAGCATCAAGAAGCTGGTTTCGCCGGTGACCGGACAGGCCGACATCCTGGTCGTCCCCGACCTTGAGAGCGGCAACATGCTGGCCAAGCAACTGGAGTACCTGGGCGGCGCACAACTAGCCGGAATTGTACTCGGCGCGCGCGTGCCGACCATTTTGACCAGCCGGGCGGATTCGGCCGAGACGCGACTGACAAGCTGCGCGGTTGCCGTTCTGCTGCATTATGCCGCGCATCCGGCGGTAAAGGTTTAGGGATTGCAGCTGCAACTTATAGTAAGACCATACATAACCATGGAGCGGGCGCCGGGCACCTCGTCGGCGCCCGTTTTGCGTTTGTGAAATTCTCAACAAGATTTTCAGAACGGTTTGACCCATAAGGCGAACCGGATCCTGCTTGCCGGCATCATATCTGGTACGCGAGACACGCGGCATTCCCTTCCAAAGAACTGTACGGCTGTTTCCGGCCGGTGCCCGCGCAAAGGAGAATCGATGTCAACGCATACCAGTCAGGGATCAAAAGCGGCCAAGGTGAGCAACCCCGACGGCTTTGAGGCGCAGGAGGTTAAGGATCTTTCCGGAGTATTGAACGCGTTGCTGGCCGACGTGTTCGCCCTCTACATCAAGACGAAGAATTTTCACTGGCACATGAGCGGGCCGCATTTCCGCGACTACCATTTGCTGCTCGACGAGCAGGCTGACCAGATCTTCAAGATCAGCGACGACATCGCCGAGAGGGTGCGCAAGATCGGCGGCGAGACGATTCGCTCCATCGGGCATATTGCGCGGCTGCAGCGCATCGCCGACAACGACCAGGAGTTTGTTTCCGCGCACGACATGCTGGTTGAACTGCATGGCGATAACCGGACGCTGGTAGACAGCCTGCGGGCGGCGCATGAACTCGCGTCGCGCTTCAACGACTATGCGACCACCAGCCTGATCGAAGGCTGGATCGATGAAGCCGAGCGGCGCGCCTGGTTCCTGTTTGAATCAACGCGGTAGCTTCGTATTGGGGAGAACTTCGTGTATCCCAGTTCCGCATATGGGAGGGATTGGGGGCGCACAGCGACGCGGTTCTGCGAAACTGAAGGTATATGCCCGCAAATCGGCCCTCGCTTATTTTCGACCTGGACGGAACGCTCACCGATTCAAAACCCGGCATTGTTGGCTGCCTTCGCGAAGTTCTCAATGCGCGGGGAATGAAGGATTACGGTTCGCTCGATCGCTTCATTGGCCCGCCGGTGGAGCAGTGGGTGAAGGAGCTGCTGCCTGACGGCAGCGATGAAGACCGCGTGGCGCTGGCGCGCGATTATCGCGCTTGCTATGACCGCGTGGGGTGGAGCAACAACTCTGTGTATCCGGGCGTGACGGAGATGCTGGCGCAGCTTCACGGCGGCAGCATTCCCCTCTACGTGTGCACCTCGAAGCACCAGCACTTTGCAGAACGCATTCTCGAAACCTTCGGCATCGCGAAATACTTCGAAGCCATCTTCGGCGACAAGATCGAATACACGAGCCACAGCAAGAGCGATCTGCTGGCGCAAATACTGAGCGAGCATGAAATCGACCATGAACTGGTGTGGATGGTTGGCGACCGCTGCTTCGACATTGAAGCTGCGCACGCCAACAGGATTCGCTGCCTGGCTGCCGCGTGGGGATATGGCAGCGCCGAGGAGTGGGCGCAGGCGGAAGCTGTCGCGACCACGCCGGACGAAGTGCTGGGAATCGTTTTGACGCGGCGTGTTGCCAGCGGCAGCGACGTGGTGATTGCGTAGCGCGAACGCAGCCACCCTTTTGCCGGTATTCGAGCGTCTATCATAGGGTTGGCAATTGACAGGAGGCCTTTACGCCGAGCTCTGCTGTCGCATCCCCTATTGCTGCCGCTGCGGGTGGCAGCTTTCTGCTTGAGTCGCGCAGTCCGGAAGAGGTCTTCACCCCCGACGATCTGAATGAAGAGCAGCGGCAGATCGCCGCAACCGCGGCGCAGTTTGCCCGCGAAGA
>Ga0335073_10015542_pt1 | contig 10641 bp, 8 predicted proteins | sample Lox_Sample_22_FD_207093 | JGI IMG/M metagenome (GOLD analysis project Ga0335073, IMG submission 207093) | Soil microbial communities from Loxahatchee National Wildlife Refuge, Florida, United States - Lox_Sample_2.2 | ecosystem: Environmental > Terrestrial > Soil > Wetlands | place: USA: Florida...
TCAGACGAACATGTCGGCCGAGACTCGGCTCACCTCGACCACGACGTCCGCCGGCAGGCCGGCCCGCTGGGCGGCGGCGCGGATGGCATCCGGAGACGGTGCCTCGTAGAGGCAGTACGACTGCCGGCGATCGGCGCTCAGGAAGGAGTACAGCCAGCGCACGCCCTCCGATGCGTTGACCTCCTCGATCAGCCGCGCGTCGTCCGCCGTGAGGTCCATCTGCTCAGCGAAGTTCCGTTCGACCACATACCAGGGCACGGTGGAAGCGTAGCCCTTCAGCTCTCCGCCAGGCCGTGGCGGTAGGCGTAGGCGGTCGCCTCGGTCCGGTTCGCGCAACCGGTCTTGCGCAGGATGCTGCGCACGTGGTTGGCGGCGGTGTTCTCGCTGATGTGGAGGGCTGCCCCGATCTCCCGGTTGGAGCGGCCCTGTGCCACGAGGCGCAGCACGTCCCCCTCGCGACCCGACAGCTCGTCGGGGAGGCGCTCGGCGTCCGGCGCCTTCCTGCCAAGCGACCGGAGCCGACCTTGGAGGGTCGGCATGCCGACGGACTCCGCCAACCCCATGGCCTCGGAGAGGAGGGGCTCGGCGCGGGCCCGCTCGCCCCGTCGCGTCAGCGCCCTCCCGTACTCGTAGCAGCCGTGGGCGACCCAGGTGCGCGCCCCCATCGACCGGTCCAGCTCGAGCGCCGCTTCGAAGTGCGCGCTCGCGATCTCGTAGTCGGCGAGCGTGGCCGCCAACATCCCGAGGTACCGGTCGGCGGCGCCGTAGCACGCCACGCCGTGCCCGATCATGATCAACCCACCCGAGAGCGGTGCCAGCTCCGGATAGAGGAGGCCGGCCATCCGCTCGTGCCCCACGGCGGCGCTCGCCTCGGTGAGGTAGGTGAGGGCCGCGAGCCAGAGCGAGGCGCGGAGGCCATCGAGGCCTTCGCGACACATGTCGTCGAGCTCGGACCGGACCTGGGCGTCCATCCCGAGCTCGGAGAGCAGCGTCACCCATCCCGGCCGCCACGAGCTCGCGCCCTCTCGCGACAGGACCGCCACCACGGGTGCCAGCTCGCCGAGGCGGCCCTGCTCGCGGCGCACGCCGAACATCTGGATCCCGTAGATCCCCGAGGCGTCGCGCCCCGTGAGCAGCGCGCCCCATTCCCGTGAGCGCTCGGCCGCGGACTCGGCCGCGTCCAGGTGCCCGGTCAGGAGGGACAGCGCCGACGAGTAGTGCTCGGCCACGTGGAGCATGAAGGGCTGCCTCGTGCGTCGGGCGCTCTCCTGGACGGCCACCTGCTCGCGCTTGGCGGCCTCGATGTCCCCCATCACCATGAGGGTGCAGATGCGCCACTCGGCGGCGTGGGCCTCGAGCTCGATGTCCCCGAGCTGCGCCGCCAGTTCCTGTCCCTCGCCGAGCATGGCCAGCACCTCGACGCGGGGGAGGTCCGACCAGTAGGCGCGGACGAGGACGTTCGCCAGGCCCCGGCGATCCCCGAGGCGCCGGGCCATCCGGACCGCTTCGTCCCGGGGGCCCGCGGCACGCTCGTGGTCGCCCAGCTCCATGTCGAGGGTCCGGGCGAATCCGGCCAGCACTCCCACTCGCAGGGAGGAGTCCTCCTCGGGCAGGCGGGCGAGCGCCTCCTCGAGGATCTCGACGGCCCCCTCCCCCCGCAGGCCCGGGCGCCAACACGTGTTCTCGAATCCGATGGCGGCGCGGGCGAAGATCTCGGGGTCGCCGACCCCGCGGGCGATCTCGGCGGCCTCGCGAAAGGCGGCGAGCGAGCGCAGCGAATCCCCGGAGCGATCGAGCTCCGTGCCCAGCGAGACCTGCACCTCGGCGCGGCGGCGCTCGTCGTCGATTCCGATGCGCACCGCCGTCTCCAGCCGGTTGACCGCCTCCCCGTGGTCCAGCGCGCCGGCGGCGGCCGCGGCGGCGGCGATGTTGTAGTCGACGGCCCGGTCGCGATGTCCGATGGGGATCGCCTGCGTGTAGTGGTAGGCGAGCTCGGCGAGGACCCGGCTCCCCCCGCTCCCGGCGGCCGCCTCGAGCGCCTTGGCCACCCGCAGGTGCAGCTCCGCCCTCCGCAGCGCGCTCAGCTGGTCGTAGAGGGCCAGGCGGACGAGCTCGTGGGTGAACCGGTAGGCGATCGTGTCCGAGGGAATCTCCTCGATCATGCCGATGGCCACGGCCGCCTCGAGCGCGCCGCCCATGTCCGTCCCCGGCGCCGCGGCGTCGGCGATCACCCCAAGGGAGATCTCGGCGCCGACGGTCGCCGCCAGCTCGAGCATGTCCCGGGTGGCCGGGTCGAGGCGCAGGGCGCGCTGGTTGACCACCTCCCGCACGCCCTCCGGCGCCGCGATCTCCTGCAAGGACCGGAGCAGCTGCACGGTCCCGCCCTCCGCGCTGGTCCAACCCGACTCGTCCAGGTTGCGCCAGAGCTCGCAGAGCAAGAAGGCGTTGCCCTCGGTCAGCTTGTGCAGCGAGGCGACGAGCTCCGGGTCGACGGCGTCGGCCTCCCCTCCGCTCGAACGCTGCACGAACTCCGCCACCTCCTCCTCGTTCAGCCCTTCGAGGCCGATCCGCACGACGTCGTCGGAGCGACGGAGGTCGGCCAGGGCGTCGGCCAGCTCGGCGGGCACGTCCGCGTCGTTGTCCCGGAAGGTCGCGAGAATCAACAGGCGCGGGTTGCCGTGGGCCTTCGCGAGATGTCGCAGCAGCATAAGCGTCGGCGTGTCGGCCCAATGGCAGTCCTCGACGACGAGCAGCACGGGCTGGCGATCCCCCACCCGCACGAAGAGGTCCCCGACCGCGGAGTGGAGCCGGTGCCGCTCGGTGTCGGGATCCGCGGCCACCGGCGGGGGCAGCTCCCCCACATGGGGCTCGAGCTCGAGCAGCCGGGCGAGCTCGCCGCCCGACGGACCGAGCGCCGCCCGGAGGACGGCCGGGTCGGTCACCCGGACGAGCTGCTCCAGCGCCTCGACGAACGGCCGGAACGGCGTGGGCACGACGGCGTCGCAGGCCCCGTGGAGGACGAGCACCCCATGACCGGCCGCCCGCTGCGCGAACTCCTTGACGAGCCGGCTCTTGCCGGAGCCCGGCTCGCCGCCGACCAACACGACGCGCTGCCCCGCGTCGGGCGAGCTGGGCAGCAGCTGCCCGAGGATCTCCAACTCCCTCGAACGACCGACAAAGGGGGTGAGAGCGACGTGGCGGAGGGGACCGGGAAGCGGTGGACGTTCCATGGACTAGTCAAAACTGATCATCGCACATGCCCCATGGAGGTCATATGGAGACGAAAAAAACAGTCTGACCTGGTCATGACAGCAGACGCGGCCGGCCTTACCCTCCCTTTTGAGAGCCAAGGAAGAGGAGCAAGCCATGAGCCCGAAGACCAATGCCATCGACGCCGCACGCCGCGAGCTCGGCACCTCCTTCGACGGGGAGCTGATCGGCCCGGCGGACGACACCTACGACAGCTCCAGGTCCGTCTACAACGCCATGATCGACCGCTATCCGGCGCTCATCGCTCGGTGCGCGTCGGAGAGCGACGTGGCGGCGATGGTGACCTTCGCCCGTCGCCACGAGCTTCCGATCGCCGTCCGTGGTGGTGGTCACAACGGCGCCGGGCTCGGCGTCTGCGACGACGGGGTGGTGATCGACCTCTCGCCGATCGACTCGGTCGAGGTCGACGCCGGCTCCGGCAGGGTCCGCACCGGCGGGGGGTGCACGCTGTCCCAGGTCGACGCGACCACCCACGAAAGCGGTCTCGCGGTGCCCGCGGGCATCATCTCGACGACGGGCATCGGCGGCCTCACCCTCGGGGGCGGCATCGGGCATCTCACCCGGAAGGCCGGCCTCACGATCGACAACCTGGTCGAGGCCCGCGTGGTCCTGGCGGACGGCACGAGCGCAACGGCCAACGAGGTCGAGAACCCCGATCTCTTCTGGGCCTTGCGCGGTGGCGGTGGCAACTTCGGTGTGGTCACCTCGTTCACCTTCCGCGCCCAACCCGTCTCGATCGTGCAGGCGGGCCCGACCTTCTGGCCGATCGAGCACGCTCCGGAGGTCATGCGCTGGTACCGGGAGTTCCTGCCGTCGGCCGGTCGCGCCCTCAACGGGTTCTTCGCCTTCCTCACGATCCCTCCGGCACCCATGTTCCCCGAGGAGCTGCACATGCGGCAGGTGTGCGGGGTCGTCTGGTGCCACACCGGCGACGAGCAGGAAGCCGCCCGAGACCTGTCCGCCGTGCAAGCCGTGGGCACTCCCCTGCTCCACGGCGTGGGTCCGGCGCCGTTCCCGGCGGTCCAGTCCCTCTTCGACCCGATCTACCCGCCGGGCCACCAGTGGTACTGGCGTGCGGACTTCGTGAACGAGTTGTCCGACGATGCGATCGCCGCCCACGAGGCGTGGGGCGGCAAGCTGCCGACGCCCCAGTCGACGATGCACCTGTACCCGATCGACGGCGCCGCGCACGACGTCGGGACGGCCGACACCCCCTGGGCCTACCGCGAGGCGACCTGGGCCGAGGTCATCGTCGGGGTGGACCCGGATCCGGCGAACGCCGGGCTGGTGCGCGACTGGACGGTCGACTACTGGGAGGCCACCCACCCGTATTCGGCGGGAGGCGCCTACGTCAACTTCATGATGGACGAGGGCCACGAGCGGGTGCGCGCCACCTACCGGGGCAACTACGACCGGCTGTCGCAGGTCAAGGCGGCCTACGACCCCGACAACGTGTTCCACTTCAACCAGAACATCGAGCCCAAGGTCCCCGCCTGAGCTCGGCGGCGCATCAGCGGGGGAGCCCGAGGATCCGGTCGCCGATCACGGTCCGCTGGATCTCCGAGGTCCCCCCCGCGATGCTCGCCGCCCTTGACCAGAGCCACTGGCGCTGCCACTTGCCGCCCATCGGGTTGGCGGTGGCGTCGACCCACAGCGGCGCAGCAGTACCCACCACCTTCAAGGCGGCGTCGGAGAGGCTCTGGGTCATGTCCGTCCACATCAGCTTGGACACGCTCGACTCGGGCCCGAGCTCCCGGCCCTTGCCGAGCTCGGAGAGGGTGCGCAGGTTCTGGAGCCGCAGCAGGCGCAGCTTGACCACCGAGGCGGCGAGGGCGTCGGCCACCTCGGGGTCGTCGAGGGTCCCGAGGTCGGCGGCGAGGGCGTAGAGCTCCTCGACGTAGACCTCGTGCACCACCTGCTCCTTGAAGGGAAAGGTCCCCCGCTCGTGGGCCAGGGTCGTGTTCGCCACCGACCATCCGTGGTGGAGATCGCCCACGAGGGAGTCCTGCGAGACGAAGACCTCGTCGAAGAAAACCTCGTTGAATTCCGACTCGCCCGTCATGGTGACGAGCGGTCGGATCTCGATCCCGGGGGCCGTCATGTCCACCACGAGGTAGGAGAGGCCCTTGTGCTTGGAGGCGTCGGGGTCCGTGCGCACGAGGGCGATCCCCCACCGCGCGAATTGCGCGTAGCTGGTCCAGACCTTCTGGCCCTGGAGGACCCAGCCGTCGTCCACCCTGATGGCCCGGGTGCCGAGCGACGCCAGGTCGGACCCGGCGCCCGGCTCGCTGAACAGCTGGCACCAGATCTCCTCGGCGTCGAGGATCCTCGGGAGCCAGCGGGTCTTCTGCTCCTCGGTGCCGTGGACCAGCAGGGTCGGTCCCACGTGGTTGATGCCGTTGCGGTTGACGGGTTGGGGGGCCTTGGAGCGCGCGTACTCCATGTGGAAGACCGCCAGCTGCAGGGGCGTGGCGCCCCGCCCCCCGTAGCGCTCGGGCCAGTGGACCCCGATCCAACGGTCGGCGGCCATCCGCGCCTGCCAGCGACGTCCCCACTCGAATTCCTCCTCGAGCGACGAGAAGGCCGGCGTCGGCTCCACGTTGGCGGCCAGCCAGGCGCGCAGCTCGTCCCGGAAGGCCAGCTCGTCCTCGCTCAGCGAGAGGTCCACCTCGGCTCCCTTCGATCCCCTAGGCGCGCCGGCCGTCGGCCTCGGGCACGCCGCACTGTGCCGCCGCTCGAGCCTTCAAGGCGCCGCGGTCGGGCTTGCCGGCGGCCAGGAGCGGCAGCTCGTCCACCTGGAACACGACCTCGGGGGTCTTGAACCGGGCGACGCCGAGCTCGGCGAACCAGCGGCGGCACTCGTCGACGTCGAGGGTCTGGCGGCCGACGACGAAGGCGGCGACACGCTCGCCCAGACGCTCGTCGGGGCACCCGACCACCACCGCCTGCGAGACGGCGGGATGCAGCTCGAGGGCCCGCTCCACCTCGGCCGAGGAGATGTTCTCGCCGCCGCGGATGATCAGCTCCTTCAAACGGCCGGTGATCCGGAGCCACCCGTCGGCGTCGACCACGCCCAGGTCTCCGCTGCGATACCAGCCCCGGTGCACGGCGGCCGCCGTGTCCTCGGGATCGCCGTAGCCGACGAAGAGCTCCGGGCCACGGATCCAGATCTCCCCGGGCACGCCAGGGCGCCGGCGGCGACCGGTCGACGGGTCGACCGCACGGATCTCGGCCTGGCCCACCGCCCGGCCGTCGGTGTCGCGGCACCGTTCCTGCGGGTCCTCGTTGGTGCACGTGGACACCGTCGGCGCCTCGGTCGAGCCGTAGCTGCGCTTGACGATCGCACCGAGGCCCTGATGCGCCGCCTCGATGAACTCGGGGGTGACGCCCATCATCCCCGACGACACGACGCGGAGGCTCTCGACCCTCGAGCCGTCGAAGCCGGGCACCTCCATGAGGGCGGTGAACATCGCCGGCGGCCCGATCATGAAGCTGATCCCCTCGTCCTCGATCAGGCGCAGGCCCCGCTCGACGTCCCAGCGCTCCATGAGGACGGCGCGCATGCCGGCCACGCCGGGGACGAGCACCGCGTTGAGCAGGCCGGAGACGTGGGCCAGCGGCGCGGGCATCAAGACGGCGTCGGTGCCTCCCAGGCCGTGGACGCCGGTCATGGTGAGCGACTTGTGGACCAGGCCCCGGTGGGTGTGCAGCACCGCCTTGGGTCGGCCCGTCGACCCCGAGGTGAAGATCACGACCGCCAGGTCCGAAGGGCGGCTCGGGCTCACGGACACCGGCTCGTCCCGGCACAGCTCGAGAAAGGCCTCGTGCCCCTGACCGTCGCGCGTGCGCACGGCGATCACCCCGGCGTGCTCCCCCAGCGGCAGGCGGGGCGCCGAGAACGTCACCGCAGGGTCGAGCACCTCGAGCAGCTCGGCGACCTCGCGCGAGCCCACCTGGTGGTGGATCGGCGCGGCGACGGCGCCGCAGCGCCAACAGGCCCGGTAGAGGACGAGGGCCTCCCACCAGTTGGGGAGCTGCCAGGACACGACGTCCCTGCGGCGCACGCCGAGGCGCCGGAGGCCACCGGCGAGGCCCGACACCAGGCGCTCCAGCTCCCGCGCGTCGATGCGCCGCGCGCCGTCCACGACCGCCGGTCCCCCGTGCACCGGTCGCGCCCGGATCGCCGCGTCGAGCGTCGGGACGTCCCATGCGCCGCCCGGCCGCAGGTAGCGCGTCGAGGCCGGCGCGCGGTAGGTGGGTCGGAGCTTCATCGGGAGCCCGATGGTACCCTCCGTCCGGTTTCCCGCCCGGGTCCCACCGGGCGTCGGGCACCCGGTATCGGGCGAGCCGGAGCCGCCGGCGGCGTCGAGGGAGGGAGGGGGCACCGTGGCACCAGCCGTGCCGTCACGCATCGGGGGTCTGCTGCTCGGGATGACCACGCCGGCGATGACGCTCCTGCCCGAGCGCCACGCCGCCTGGGAGGAGTCGGCCACCATCGAGGACGTGGCGGAGGTGGCGAGGGCCGCCGACCGTCTCGGCTACCACCACCTCACCTGCAGCGAGCACGTCGTCATCCCGACCGACGTCGCCGCCGTCCGGGGTGCCCGCTACTGGGACCCCCTCGCGACCTTCGGCTACCTCTCGGCGGTCACCGAGCGCATCCGGCTCACGACCAACGTCCTCGTGCTCGGCTACCACCATCCCCTGGAGATCGCCAAGCGCTACGGCACCCTCGACCGGGTGAGCGGGGGGCGCCTCGTGCTCGGGCTCGGGGTGGGCTCGCTGCAGGAGGAATTCGAGCTGCTGGGCGTGCCCTTCGACGACCGGGGTCCCCGGGCCGACGACGCGCTCCGGGCGCTCCGGGCCTCCCTCGGCGAGCGCCTCCCCTCCTACGACGGCCCCTACTACCGGTACTCGGGGATGGTGGTCGACCCGTGGGCGCTGCAGGAGTCGGTCCCGCTTTGGATCGGCGGACGGACCGGGAGGAGCCTGCGCCGGGCGGTCGAGCTCGGCGACGGCTGGATGCCCTTCGGGCTGAGCGCCTCGGAGCTCGGCTCGCTCCTGGCGAGAGCCAAGGACACGGCGGCCTGGGAGGCCCGGCGGCGGCCTCTGGAGGTCGTGCTGCCCAACGGGCGCCCGGCCGATCCCGTCGGGGATCCCGAGGGTGCGGGGCGAAGCGTCGAGCGGCTCGTCGAGGCGGGGGCGACGGCGCTCCAGCTGGGCTTCGTGCACCACAGCGTGTCCCACTACGTCGAGCAGCTCGAGGCGATGGTCCAGGTGGTCCGGAGCCGCGGAGGAACGGCCTCCTGACATGACCCGGCTACCGTGACCGAGCTCCCGCGGCCCGTGCCCGACACGGTGAGCCAGTTCTACTGGGACGGCGCACGCCGTGGCGAGCTGCTGTGCCTCCGCTGCCGCCGGTGCGCGCGCTTCCACCATCCGCCGGAGGTCGCCTGCCCGTACTGCGGTGGCACCTCCCTCGACGAGGAGGTGCTGAGCGGCAAAGGCGTCGTCTTCGCGTCCACCGTGGTCCGACAACCGTTCGACCAAGCATTCGTCGCAGAGGTCCCCTATGTGGTCGCCTTGATCGAGTTGGCCGAGCAGCCCGGACTGCGGATACTCGCCAACGTGCGCGGAGCCGGGAGCGAGGCGCCGAGCCCGGGAACCCGGGTCCGGGTGGAGTTCGAAGACCGAGGAGGCTGCGCACTCCCCCAATTCGTCGTGGAGGCCCGGTGACTCGCTTGAGCCGGGAGGTGGCCGTCGTGGGCGTGGGATACTCGCCGATCACGCGGCACGGCGATGCCGACGTCCGGTCGCTCACCTCCGCGGCCTGCCGAGATGCGCTCGACGACGCAGGGATCCCCGCCACCGACGTCGACGGCATCGTGGAATACCAGTTCGGCTTCGGTGACTCTCCCTCGGCGATCGGCGCACAGCGACTGCTCGGCATCCCGAACGTCAAGATGTTCAACGACATCATGGGTACCGGGCCATCGGGACTGGCCAGTGCCCTCGACGGTGCCATGGCCGTGGCTTCCGGGGTGTGCGACACCGTCCTGGTCTTCCGCTCCATCAACCGGAGCTCGGGGCACACCGGTGCCCTCCGGACGGGTCCGGTGGCCGCCGCGGGGTCCCTGCAATTCACCGCTCCCTACGGGCACGGGGGAGGCATCATCTTGGCGATGGCCATGCGCAAGCAACGTCGCGTCGCAGAGCTCGGCGGCTCCTACGAGGACTACGGCCAGATCGCCCTGAATGCCCGGCGTTGGTCGGCGTCGAACGATCGTGCGGTCCTCCGCGAGCCGCTCACGATGGACCTGTACCTGAGCTCGCGACCGGTTGCCGACCCTCTCTTGCTCCTGGACTGCGACTACCCCGTGAACGGCGCCGTCGCCGCGGTGATGACCACACTCGAGCGCGCCGCCGATCTGCGACAACGCCCCGTGGCCGTCGATTCACTCGCCTACGGGACGGGATCCAATCCCGACTGGCTCTACGGCGACGACTTCCTCTTCGGCGGGACCCGGGAGTGCGCGCGACACCTCTGGTCGGGCGCGTCCGTCGGCCCCGAGGACGTCGACGTCGCAGAGCTCTACGACGGCTTCACCCACATCACGATCTCGTGGATCGAAGCTCTCGGGTTCTGCGGGGTGGGCGAGTTCCACGACTGGGTCGAGAGCGGGCGCCGCATAGGACCCGGTGGTTCACTGCCCCTCAACACCCATGGCGGCCAACTGGGCGAGGGCCGCTTGCACGGGCTGTCCTTTCTCACCGAGGCGGTTCTGCAATTGCGGGGGCAGTGCGGGGACCGGCAGGTTCCCGGCGCCGAGGTCGCAGTGGTCGCCAACGCCCATGGACCTCAGGCCGGGGCCATGGTCCTGGTCACCTCGTGAGGGGAGAACGGAGCGGGCTCGATGGGACCCGCTCGGCAACGATGGGTCCGCCTTGGGGTGATGCCTCGGCGCATTGAGTGGCTATCTGGAGGCCCTCGCCGTGAGGAAGAGCTCGCCGACGAGAGTCACAAGGGCACCCACCCCATGATCAAGGCCCCTGGCAATTACCCCCGTTTCATCGCCGCTCCCGACAGATCGCCCTTCCGAGGCTGCATCGCTCGCGAGACCCGCAGTTACCATCGGAGATCCACTCTGTAATCGATACTGACGAAGGGGACCGCTGTGAGCTCCACGCCCCGCTTGGCGATGATCATCGGATCAACCCGTCCCACCCGCTTCGCGGACAAGCCAGCCGAATGGCTTCTCGACCGGGCCTCGCACCGGGGCGATCTCACACTTGAGAAGCTCGACCTGCGAGACTTCGACCTGCCCTTCTTTGCCGAGATAGGCACCAATCTGCACGTGCCAAGCCAGGACC
>Ga0335073_10015546_pt1 | contig 10640 bp, 5 predicted proteins | sample Lox_Sample_22_FD_207093 | JGI IMG/M metagenome (GOLD analysis project Ga0335073, IMG submission 207093) | Soil microbial communities from Loxahatchee National Wildlife Refuge, Florida, United States - Lox_Sample_2.2 | ecosystem: Environmental > Terrestrial > Soil > Wetlands | place: USA: Florida...
TGATCGGCGCGTTCCCTATCGCGCGTAACCCGCACATTCTCGTGGCGCTCAATCCCTGGTACGGCCTCGCGCTGCTGTTCCACCGGCCGCATGTCGCGCTGGCGATCGTCGGGGCGGTGTTCCTCGCCATCACGGGCGGGGAGGCGCTCTACGCCGACATGGGGCACTTCGGCAAGCAGCCGGTGCGCGTCGCGTGGTTCGCCCTGGTGGGACCGGCGCTGGTCATCAACTACTTCGGCCAGGGGGCGTTGCTGCTCGAGCTCGGCGCGCCGGTCGCGCACCCGCTCTACCACCTGGTGCCGGCGGCGGTGTTGCCGTGGCTCGTGATGCTCGCGACCGCCGCCGCCGTGATCGCCTCGCAGGCCACCATATCCGGGGCCTTCTCCATGGCGAGCCAGGCGGTGCACCTCGATCTGCTGCCGCGGCTGCGCGTGCTGCAGACCTCGGCGCTCGAGCAGGGTCAGATCTACGTGCCGATCGTCAACTGGCTGGTGTTCCCGGCGGTGATCCTGTTCGTCGTGGGCTTCGGCAGCTCGGACGCGCTCGGCGGTGCGTACGGTGCGGCGGTGGTCGGCACCATGGCCGTCACCACGGTGCTCGGCGCCTTCGTCGCCGCGACCCAATGGAACTGGCCGAAGTGGCGCGTGGCGGCGCTGTTCGGCCTGATGCTGATCACCGACCTGGCGTTCGTCGCGGGCAATCTGACCAAGGTGCCCGCCGGCGGCTGGATCCCGCTCACGCTCGGTGCCGGTCTCTATCTCATCTTCATGACCTGGCGCACCGGACGGCTCGAGCTGCGCGCCGCGCTCGCCAAGCTGGCGGTGCCGCGCAGCGATCTGGCGAAGCTGGTCGCCGGCGTGCAGCGCGTGCCCGGGACCGGGGTGTTCCTCGCGAGCAATGCCGCGCTCGTGCCTTCGGCACTGATCCGCAACATCGAGCACAACGGTGTGGTGCACCAGCGCGTCATCATTCTCAACGTCGAGATTGCGGACACACCGCGCCAGGATCCGGCGAGCCGGCTCAGCATCGAGGAGCCGGTGCCGGGCGTCTACTACATCACCGCGCGCTTCGGCTTCATGGAGACGCCGGATGTGGCCGAGGCCCTCAAGGCCTGCCGCACGCGCGGCCTGCGCGTATTCACCGAGGACAGCTCGTTCTTCGTCGGCCGGCACGTGGTGCGCGCACGGCCGCTGCCGGGGCTGCGCGGCCTGCAGCGGCGGCTGTTCGCGCGCATGCAGCAGTACAGCACGCAGGCGGCGGAGTTCTTCCGCATGCCATTCCGCGACGTGGTGATCCTCAACACCGCTGTGGAGATCTGAGCGACGCCTTGTAATAATGCCGTCACATGAGCGATGTGCGGCCGCCGCTGATTTCCCTCATCGTTGCCATGGCACAGAACGGCGTCATCGGCCGCGGCAATGCCCTGCCGTGGCGCCTGCCCGCCGATCTGCGCCGCTTCAAGGAATTCACGCTCGGCAAGCCGATCCTCATGGGTCGCAAGACCTTCGAGTCGATCGGGCATCCGCTGCCGGGGCGCGCCAATCTCGTGCTCACGCGCGACCGCCACTGGCACGCCGAGGGCGTGATCCCGGTGCACTCGGTGGAGGAGGCGTTGCGGCAGACGCGCACCTGCGATGAGCTGGTCGCGATCGGCGGCGCCGAAATTTACCGCCTGTTGCTGCCACTGGCGCGGCGCATCTATCTGACGCACGTGCACGCCGACGTTGCCGGCGACACGTATTTCCCGGCTTTCGATCCGGCGCAGTGGGACGACGTCGATTACCAGACGTATCCGGCGGATGAGCGTCACGCCTACCCGGTCACGTTCGTGACGCTCGAGCGGCGCACCGCGCCGGCGGCCCCGCGGCCGCATTGAGCCGGTAGCGGTCGCCCCCGCGCGCGCCGACTGCCGCACTGCTCAGGCCGCCGCCTGCGCCATGAGCAGCGCCCCCTCGAGGCCCGGATCCGCGAGCGCGGACAACACGCAGAAATCTCCGGCGCGCGCGGCCTCGCCGACGCCATAGCCGGCGAGGCTGGTGCGCAGGGCGGCGCGCACCCACCCGAGCAGCCCGGGCGCCGCCATGACGCCGCCGCCCCAGACGATGCGCTCGGGGGACCAGGCGAGCACCAGCGTCGCGGCGAGGTCACCGAGATAATCGCCCACCAGCTCGAGCACGGCGGGGTCATCCGCGAGAGCCCGCTGTGCGCCAAGGCGGCGCGCAATCGCAGGTCCGGCAGCCAGGCCCTCGACGCAGTTGTCATGGAAAGGGCAGGCGCTCGCGGCGGCGTCGCCCGCGCGGCGCACCGTGCGGATGTGGCCGATCTCGGGGTGCAGCGCGCCGGGCAGCGGCACGCCATCGATCACCAGTCCGCCGCCGATGCCGGTGCCCACCGTGACGTAGGCGAGGCAGCGGACGCCGCGGCCGGCGCCGAGTTGCCATTCGGCGCGCGCCGCGGCGTTGACGTCGGTGTCGATGACGGCCGGCACGCCGAAGCGGGCTGCGAGTGCCGCCCGCAGATTGGCGCCGCTCCAGCCGGCCTTGGGGGTCTCGAGCAGGCGGCCGTAGGCGGCTGAGCGCGCATCGCGGATCAGCGGGCCAAAGGCGGCGATGCCGATCGCGCGCAGCGGCGTTCCCGCCGGCAGAGACCTTGCGATGAAGTCGGTCAGGTCCGCGAGCGCCGCTTCAGGCGTGCCGGTGGGCCAGCGCCCGTGCGCCAGAACATGGCCGTCTGACTGCGCGATCCGCGCCAGGATCTTGGAGCCGCCGGTCTCGATTGCCGCGAACACCGCCTCGCTCATGGGCGCTCAGCGAAATGCCACGACGACAGCGGCCGTGAGCAGCAGCAGCAGCGCCGCCTGCACCCGGTAGTTGCGCCACAGCGGCAGCGTGCGCAGGCGCGCGCTTTCCGCCTGGAAATACGCGCGGGTCCAGATGACCTCCGCGGCGGCCGCGCCGCGCTCCCCGCGCCAGTGGCTCACCGCCACCAGGACCGCCGCGTCGATCAGCAGCAGCAGCGGCGCGGCATAGAGGAAATGCAGGTGTGTCCAATGGAACACCACGTTGGAGAGAAAAAGCGCGATGCCGCAGGCCGTGCCGGTCAGCAGCGCGGCGCTCGCGCCGGCGGCGGTCGCGCCGCGCCAGAAGAGCCCGACGAGGAACAGCGCCACGACCGGTGGCACGACGTAGGCCAGCATCGACTGCAGGTACTGCCACAGCGAGGGAAAGTGCTCGAGTTGCGGCGCCCACAGCATGGCGACGATCAGCAGCACTGCGGTGGAGAGCCGCCCGATGCGCACCACGTGCCGGTCGGCGAGCGCCGGCGCGGTGCGCCGCACGATGTCCATGGTGATGAGCGCCGAGGCGGAGTTGAGCGTCGAGGCGACCGAGGCCATGGTGGCCGCGGCAAAGCTCGCGGCCACCAGACCGAGCAGCCCCGCGGGCAGCAGGCCGAAGAGCAGCGACGGGTAGACCAGATCGGCGCGGCGCAGATGCGGAAAGAGCAGGATCGCGCAGGTACCCGGCAGCACCATGAGAAAGAGCACCGGCAGCTTCAGCACTCCGGCAAACAGGGCGCCCGCGCGCCCGTGCTCGAGCGTGCGGGCCGAGAGCACGCGCTGCACGATGTTCTGATTCGTGCACCAGTAGTAGAAGCCGAGCACCGGAATGCCGAAGAGGAGCCCCGGCCAGGGCACGCCCGGATCGCCCACCGGGCGGATGAGCGACAGCTTCTCCGGCGGGACCGAGGTCATGACCGTGTGCCAGCCGCCCGCGTGCGAGAACGCGGCGCAGGCCACCACCAGCGCGCCCACGAAAAGCAGCACCCCCTGGATGACCTCGGTGTAGATCACCGCGCGCAGTCCGCCGAGCATGGTGTAGAGGCCGGCGGCGCCGGTGAGGGCGGCGATGATCACCCACAGCGGGCTCCCCGGAAACAGCACCCGGATCACCAGGGAGCCGCTGTAGAGCGCCGCGGCCGCATCCACCGTCACGTTCAGAAAAAGCGTCAGCACCGCAAAATAGAGCCGCGCCCGGCCGTCGTAGCGGCGCTCGAGGAATTCCGGCATGGTGTAGACGCGACTGCTGAGCAGGAACGGCAGCAGGAACACGCAGAAGAACACCAGCAGCACGATCGCCGTCCACTCGTAATCGTAGACCGAGATGCCGCTCGCGAAAGCGGCGCCGGCGAGGCCGACCAGCGCGGCGGAGGAGATGTTGGAGGCCAGCAGCGCCAGTCCGATGGCCGGCCAGCGCGAGCCGCGCGAGGCGAGGAAGTAGTCCTCGGCGTGGCGTTGCCGGCGCGAGGAGCGTGCGCCGAGCAGCACCAGCGCCGGGATGTAGAGCGCCACGACCGCGGCGTCCCACCAGGACGGTAGTGCCGCCAACGCTTCTCCCACCGTCCCCCCTTGCCCGCTGACGCATGCGCCGGGCGCCGCATCTTCGCTCACGCTCCACGGCCGCGGAAAGGGCGCGCGGGGTGCGAGAATTGACAGCGCTGACATTCCTGTCGCCTAATCGCCCTTGAGGGGGTTTTGCATGCGAGTCGAGAGACCACGCGGCCCGAGTGTGCTGCGCCGCTGCCTGCCCGGGCTTTCTGTGGCGGCGCTGCTCGCCGCCGCGCCGGTCGCCCGGGCCGCCGAGGCCACCGTCCATCCGTCCCTCTGGCCCGAGCGCGGTCACTCCGCCGCAGATCCCGCTGCGGATGCGTTCGTGAGCGCGCTGCTCGCGCACATGAGTCTCGAGGAGAAGGTCGGCCAGATGATCCAGGCCGACATCGCCTCGCTCACGCCCGCGGACCTGCGCACTTACAAGCTCGGCGCGGTGCTCGCCGGCGGCGGCGCGGCCCCCGGGGGCAACGTCCGCACCACGCCGCGCGCCTGGCTCGACCTGGTCGACGCGCTGTATCGCGCCGCGCTCGAGGGCGCCTCCGCTGCTCACCAACCGATCCCGATTCTCTTCGGGATCGATGCCGTGCACGGCAACGCCAAGATCGTCGGGGCCACCGTCTTCCCGCATAACATCGGGCTCGGCGCCGCGCACGATCCAGAGCTCATCGAGCGCATCGGTGAGGCCACCGCGCAGGAAGTGGCGGTTGCCGGCATCGACTGGACCTTCGCGCCGACCGTCGCAGTGGCGCGCGACGTGCGCTGGGGGCGCTCCTACGAAAGCTATTCAGACGACCCGCGGCTGGTCGCCGCGTATGCGGCCGCCATGGTGCGCGGGCTGCAGGGAGAGCGCACCCGCGGCGCGTTCATGACCGCCGGACACACGCTTGCCTCGGTGAAGCATTTCCTCGGCGACGGCGGCACGCAGGACGGACGCGACCAGGGCGACGACCGCGCCAGCGAGGCGACGCTCGTGCGCGTGCACGACGCCGGCTACCCTCCCGCCATCGATGCCGGCGCACTCATCGTCATGGCGTCCTTCTCCGCCTGGCAGGGCGTGAAGATGCACGCCAACCCGCAGCTGCTCACCACCATCCTCAAGGACCGGCTGGGCTTTGACGGCTTCATCGTCGGCGACTGGAACGCCCACGAGGAGATACCGGGCTGCAGCAAGTTCAGCTGTCCGGAGGCGATCCGCGCCGGGCTCGACATGTTCATGGCGCCCGACAGCTGGCGGCGCATCTACGCGAACACTCTGGCGCAGGTGCGTGCCGGCGAGATCCCGGAGCAACGGGTGGATGACGCCGTGCGCCGTATCCTGCGGGTCAAGACGCTCGCCGGACTGTTCACGCGCGGGGCGCCGAAGATGCGCCCCGGCGCGGGTGACTTCGCGGTGCTGGGGAGCGCTGCGCACCGGGAAATTGCCCGCCGTGCGGTACGCGAGTCGCTGGTGCTGCTGAAGAACGCGCACGGCGTGCTGCCGCTTTCACCGCATGCGCATCTGCTGCTCGCCGGCGATGCGGCCGACCGCATCGACCGCCAGGCCGGCGGCTGGACGATCGACTGGCAGGGAGATCACAACAGCAACGCGGACTTTCCCGGCGGCACCTCGATCTACGCGGCGCTGCGCAGCGCCGTGACCGCTGCCGGCGGCAAGGTCGTCCTCAGCCCCGACGGCAGCTTTCGTTCCCGGCCGGATGCGGCCATCGTCGTGTTCGGCGAAGCGCCGTATGCCGAGTTCGAAGGGGATCGCGAAACCCTCGCCTTCGGCACGCACGATCGCCCGACGCGCGCACTGCTCGCGAAACTGCACGCCCGCGGCATCCCGACGGTCGCCGTGTTGCTCTCGGGCCGGCCGTTGTGGGTGAATCCCGAGCTCAACGCCGCGGACGCCTTCGTCGCGGCGTGGCTGCCGGGCACCGAGGCGCAGGGAATCGCCGACGTGCTGCTGGCGCGCGCCGACGGCCACCCGCAGTTCGATTTTACCGGGCGGCTGAGCTTTCCCTGGCCCGCCACCGGCATGCCCGTCACCTACGACGCGGCGGACGCGGTCTCCGGCGCGCTGTTCCCGCGTGGCTACGGACTGAGCTATGCGCATGGCGGGCAGCTCGCCGCGCTCTCCGAGGATCCGCGGCTCGCGCCGGATCGCGGCGCTGACAACACGCTGTTCCAGTCGGGGCACGTGACGGCACCCTGGTCGGTGTTCGTGGCCGATGAGCTGGCAAGCGTGCGCCTCACCGGGGCGAGCCAGGTGAGCCCGGCCGGCAAGCTCGCGGTGACGGTCGCCGACGGTGCGCTCGCCGTGCGCTGGAACGGCGCGGGCGCCGGCGTCTTCTGGATCGGTGGCCGACCGATCGACCTGCGCGCGGCGGCCGCCAACACGGCCGTCGCGGTGCGCCTGCGTGTCACGACGCCGCCCACGCGGCCGGTGTGGGCGGGGCCGCGTTGCGCTTCCGGATCACAGGCCGAGGAGAGCGGCTGCGGGCTGCACGGCGCAGGATTGCTCGATGTGTCGGGATTCCTCGGCGCCGTTGCGCCGGATCGCCTCGCCACGCTCACCCTGCCGCTCGGCTGCTTCCGCAGGGCGGGCGCGGCCCTCGCGAGCGTCGCCGGCCCATTCGAGCTGCGCACCGGCGGGGCGCTCGGCTTGAGTCTCACCGACGTGCGCTTCGTGCCCGCGCCGACGGCCGGCTGTCATCCGCACATCGATGGTCAAAATGACAGCGTTGACATTCAGTGATCTTCGGGCGTAGTTTTGCAGCTGACGGCTCTCCCGCAGACGGGATGAGGCGCGTCAACCGAATAATTTAGTGTTTAGCTGAGGGGGTAAACACATGTCGCATCGCAGGGAGAAGCGGGCCCGGCAGCTGGCCCGTACTCGGAATACCACGTTTATGACAGCGCTGTCTGTACACGCAGCGCTGATGCTCGCGGCCGCCGGCGCGCGCGCCGAGGCGCCCGCCGCCGCGGATGCGGCACCCGCCGATCAGTCGACCGGACCAGCCACCGCCGCTGCCGGCGCGGCATCGGACCAGCTCCAGGAGGTTGTCGTCACCGGCTACCGGGCCTCGGTCCAGTCGGCGCTCGATGAGAAGCGCGTGGCCATCCAGCCCATCGAGTCAATCGTCGAGGAGGACATCGGCAAGATGCCCGACCAGAACGTGGCCGAATCCCTCGAGCGCTTGCCCGGCGTCAGTATCAATCGCTTCGAGGGCAAGGGCACCCAGGTGCTGATCGACGGCTTGAGCAACAACCTGGTCACCCTCAACGGCGAAGTGCTGCTCACCGGGCGCGAGATCTACTCCTCGGGCGAGGCCTCGGGGGGCGCCGGCAACATCCAGTACAACTCTCTCGAAGGCATCCCGAGCGAGGAAATCGGCGGCATCGACGTCATCAAGAACCCGACCGCCCAGGACCGCGAGGGCGGCATTGGCGGCATCATCGACCTGAAGACGCGCTCGCCGCTCGCCCAGGACATGGGGCTCAACCTCGGCGGCAACGTGCGCGGCACCAAGGCGCAGAACGCGGACGGCGGCGCGACGCCGGTTGCCACGCTGTTCGGCGGCTTCAAGTTCAGCGAGGACTTCGCCCTCACGGCCAGCGCCTCCTACGAGGACGACAAGACCCACACCAAGGAATTCCAGGATCAGAACCGCAGCCAGTGGCTAGTCACCAATACCGCCACCGTCGGCTCCTACGTCGGCTCGCCCATCGCCAGCACCAACTCGACGCTGCCGGGCGGACAGACCTACATCGACCCGCAGCTCGCCTACTTCAGCGACATCAACGACGAGATCAAGACCAAGGGCGCGACGCTGGGTGCCGAGTGGCACTGGAACGACAGCATCACGAGCACCTTCAACTATTTCTACATCAACGAGAGCGAAACCAGCATCACCTACTCGAACAAGGCCTGGTTCTCCGGCGGCAGCGGCGAGACCAACGCCCCGGGTGCGCCGGCCTCGTTCCCGGGAATCGATCCGTCACAGCCCTATTCGATCGACTCGAACGGCGTCATCCAGTCGGCCACCATGATGGCCAACGGCGCCGAGACCGCCACGCTGTTCGAGGAGAACGACACCACCGCCCATAACTTCCAGTTCAACACCAAATTCGCCGGCAACGACAAGCTGTCCGGCGATGCCGGCGCCTTCTTCGCCAAGGCGAGCGGCGACTACGAGGCGGATCAGGCCGACGTCGAGCATGGCGCCTACGCCGCCTTCGGCAGCAGTGCCCCATCCATCCAGCCTGGAGCGCCCGGTTGCAACAACGGCGCCAACAGCTGCACCAACGGCAACCACGGCTATGCCTTCATCTACAACAACGGCGGGACCTCCGGCCTGCCGACGGTGAGCTACCCGAACAACTACGGCTATACCGACGTGCTGTCGAACCCGGCCTACACCCTCTTCAAATCCAACTGGGCGTGGGCCAACAAGGTGGACGAGAAGGACTGGGCGCTGAAGGGCAACCTGCATTTCAAGCCGGGCTCCAACCTCGAGCTCACCACCGGCGTGCGCTACGAACAGCGCGAGGTCGACTACGTGCACGGCCGTTACCTGGAGGACGGCGTCAGCCCCTACGGCATCGGCGGCGTCGGCGCCGGGACCGCCGCCGGCAACTGCTGCATCAGCGCCGCCAGCGGCACCTGGCTCTACTATCAGGATCCCGGCTACGCCGCGATTCCGTATTCGACGCCGCAGACCAACCCGAATCTGCTGCTGACCGTCAACAACTTCGCCGCCGGTCCCATCTCGGTCAAGAACCCCTACACCGGCGGCATGACCAATCCCGCCACCTACCTCAACACCGTGTGGGCGCTGGCCGGCATCCCGAACGGCACGGAGGCGTTCTTCGAGGACGCGCTGAACTCCTACGACGTGACCAACAAGACCACGAGCGCGTTCGTCATGGGGGACGCGGGCGATGAGCTGTATCACGCCAACTTCGGCGTGCGGCTGGTGCACAACCAGCTCACGGTCGACGGCGGCGAGACCAATCCCAACGGCTCGACCTTCGTCGGCACGGCCTCCTGGAACGGCGTCAACGCCAACGACGTACCCTTCGAGAAGAGCCGCTCCTACACCGACGTGCTGCCGACCTTCAACTTCGTCCTCAACCTGACGGAGGAGCAGAAACTGCGCTTCGGCGCTGCCCGGGTGCTCTCGCCACAGAACCTCAACGACATCGGCCGCGGGCTGTCGTACGACTTCACGCGCGCTGCCCCGAGCGAGTGCCCGAACGGCGGCGTGTGCTTCAAGTTCGACGGCGGCAACGCCGGCAACGCCTCGCTCGATCCGTTCCGCGCCTCGCAGTTCTTCCTCTCCTGGGAGGACTACTTCGCGAGGAGCGGCCTCGTGGCGGTCACCGGCTTTTACAAGCAGGTGGACAACTTCGTGACCACCGCCAACGTCGCCACCTCGGTGCCGGATGGCACCAGCGCCGGCGCCAGCACCGCGAACGTGCAGACACCGGTCAACGGCGGCAGCGGCAAGATCTACGGCGTGGAGCTGATCGGGCAGTACGCCTGGGACAACGGCTTCGGCGTGCAGGCGAACTACACCCGCTCGGACTCGACCACCACGCAGGTGACCTCCTTCGAGACCGACCTGCCGATGCCCGGGGTGCCGAAGAACGCCTTCAACGTCGTCGGCTACTACGAGCACCAGGGCTTCTCGGCCCGCCTCGCCTACGCGTGGCGCGACGTCTCGCTCAACAACTCCCTGGTCGGGTCGTTCTTCTCGTTCCAGGACATCAACGGCAACTCCAAGACCTACGCCATCTACGCCGCCAGGTATGGCCAGCTCGACGGGCAGCTCGAATACGACTTCGGTCCGCACCTGGGGGTGCTGTTCCAGGTCGTGAACCTCACGGACGAGAAGCAGCACACCTATCTGCAGTGGCCGGATGAGCCCTTCACCTACGACGACAGCGGTCGGCGCTTCTTCTTCGGGGTCAAGGGGAAGCTGTAAGCGGGCAGGCATGGCCGCGATCCCTCCCACAGCGGCCTGAGGAGTGAGGGCGGCACGCGTGAGGCGTGCCGCCCCCGCTCGTACTACGATCCCTCCCATGGCAGAGTCCGGCGACCGGCGCATCCGCAGCGTTGCCATCGTCGGCGGCGGCACCGCAGGGTGGCTCGCCGCGGCGATGCTGGCGCGCGCGCTCGCCGGCAGCGGCCTCGCTCTCACGGTGATCGAGTCGGCGGAGATCGGCACCGTCGGCGTCGGCGAGGCGACCATCCCGCCGATCATCGATC
>Ga0335073_10015549_pt1 | contig 10640 bp, 9 predicted proteins | sample Lox_Sample_22_FD_207093 | JGI IMG/M metagenome (GOLD analysis project Ga0335073, IMG submission 207093) | Soil microbial communities from Loxahatchee National Wildlife Refuge, Florida, United States - Lox_Sample_2.2 | ecosystem: Environmental > Terrestrial > Soil > Wetlands | place: USA: Florida...
ACGCTGCGCCCGGCCATCACTGAACCACCTGTGCAAGGCTTCCCCTTTTTCCTTGGCACACACGTGAATGTTCGTTCGCACAACCATAGCACGCTTGCGCTACGGCTCTCCGGCCAGCCGACTAGAAGGCATCGGCGCCGGCTTGTCCGGGCTGAGCGGGCTGAGCGGGATCATGGTATCCCCCTGCCCGAAACGTTCGGTTGAGTTGAGTGTTCTAATGAACAGTTAAGTTTGTCAATACGAAACTCTTGTGCTTCCGATAATAGCATACTAGCGTTCATTTAAACAGGGTGCCGCCCGCTGGCGGCTGTGCACCTACCGGGAAAGCTGGCCTGCATGAAAGTAAGTTCCCCCATCGGCGAGCTGCCGTTCGAGCCCCGCAAGCTGACCATGCGCCCCGGCGGCATCCAGATCGAGGGAGCGATGGGCGCCTGGCCCGCGTACGTACAGATCGATGCGCATGACGTGCCCGCCCTCGCGCGCCTGCTCGCCAGGCCAGCGGCGGTGACCGCCGCCGCGACCGCGATCGTCGCCGGGCTGGCCAGCCTGGCCGCCCGCCGCCGCACCCGGCGCTAACACGAAAGGAAACCCGCCACCATGTCCATCGCGCACCTGGAGATCCGGCAGAAGGTCATCACCTACGCGCACAAGCTGCAAGCCGAGCGGCTGGTCTACTCCACGGCTGGCAACATCAGCGTCCGGGTGCCGGGCCAGCCGGACCTGCTGGCCTGCACGCCGGCTTCCACTCAGTACGACCTTCTGGAGCCCGCGGACATCGCCATCGTGACCCTGGACGGCGAGCAGGTCGACGGCCGCAAGCCGGCCACCTCCGAGGTCCAGATGCACACGATGATCTGCAAGAACCGGCCGGAAATCGGCAGCGTCGTGCACACGCACGGCAAGGCGGTCATGACCTTCGCCAACCTGGGCTGGACGCTCCCGCCGATCCTGACCGGCCTGTGCGAGGCAACCGGCGGCGCCGTCCGCACCTCGCCCTACTCTCAGCCCGAGACCGACCAGATGTACGCCTACACCGAGCCCGCCCTGCGCGACCGCGGCGCCACCTTCCTGCGCTACCACGGCCTGCTCGCCATCGGCGCGGACCTGGAGCACGCCTTCCACACCGCCGCCGTGGTCGAGGGCGCCTGCGAGGTCTACCTCAGCGCCCGCCAGTTCGGCCCGGTTCCCGAGCTGCCCGCCCCGCAGGCCGAATGGATCGGCTCCTACTGGCGGGCCCAGTTCCCCGGCGCGCCCGAGCCGCTGCCCGCCCCCGAGCCGCTGCCCGGCCCCGAGCTCCAGCCCGCCCCGTGAGCGGGTATGTCATAGGAGCCGACATCGGGTCGTCGGCCCTCAAGGCGGCCCTGCTGCACCCGGACGTAGGCGTGGCAGCGGTCGCCGAGCACACCTACCCGATGCACCGCCCCCAGCGTGACTGGGCCGAGAACGACCCCGAGGACTGGTACCGGGCCCTGGCCGCCGCCATCCCCGAGATGCTGGCCCGGGCCGGCGTGCCCGCCGCGGAAGTCCGCGCCCTGTGCCTGGTCGGGCAGCGCGACATCGCCGTCCTGCTGGACGGCGACGGGACGGTCCTGGCCCCGTGCATCCACTGGACCGACCGCCGCTGCCCGGAAGAGACCCGCGAGCTGTACGACAGCCTGGGCCGGGCCCAGCTGATTGACCGCAGCGGCACCCTGCCCATCCCCGGGCTGGTGCTGCCGAACCTGGCCTGGACCAAGCGCCACCAGCCGGACGTGTGGCGGCGGGTCCGGCATGCCGTGGCGCCCAAGGACTTCGTCGCCTACCGGCTCACCGGCGACGTCGGCACTGATCCGACCGGCCCCACCCGCAGCATCCTCAACGACTGGCGGGCCGAGGACTGGAGCGCCGAGACCTGCCGGGCGGCCGGCATCCCGCGGGAAATCCTGCCGGACGTCCGCTACCGCCCATGGCAGCCCCGCGGCGTCCTCGGCGACGCCGCCGCCCGCGGCATCGGCCTGCTCCCCGGCACCATCCTGGTCGCCGGCGGTGGCGACGACCCCGCCGCGGCGCTCGGGTCCGGCGTCGTGGATCCCGGCGACCTCAGCATCGGCACCGGCTCCTCGATGAGCTGGCGCGTGGTTGCCGCCGAGCCGGTTTTCGACCCCACCGGAGTGATCGGGCTGATGCCGCACGTCGCGCCCGGCCGGTACCTGCACGAGATGGTCGCCACCGGCACCGGCACCACCCTGCGCTGGTTCCGCGCCGCCTTCGGCGACGGCATGAGCTACGAGCAGCTGATCACCGGCACCTCGGTGATCCCGCGCGGCAGCGAAGGGCTGCTGTGCTACCCCTACGTCGAAGGCGCCACCATCCCGGTCCAGGACGACGCCGCGCGCGGCATCTACTACGGCATCAGCGGCCACCACCGCCGCGCCCACTTCACCCGCGCCACCCTGGAAGGCATCGCCTACCAGTACCCCGCGCTGCTCGGCATCGTCCGCGACCGCGGCCACCGCGTCAAGACCATGACCATCTCCGACGGGGAAGCCCGCAGCCGTCACTGGAATCAGATCAAAGCCGACGTCCTCGGCGAGGACATCACGCCCTCGCTGCGGGTCGAGGCCCCCGCGATCGGCGCGGCGATCCTGGCCGGCCTGGGCGCGGGCCTGTTCCGTACCGTCGAAGACGGGCTCGCCGTCGCCCTCGAACTGGCCCCGGCCGTGCACACCGACCCCGAGGCGGCTGGCGTGTACGCCAGCCTGCGCCAGCACTGGGAAGCCGTACGGGCCACCGTCTTCCCGTCTTTCGCCGCCAGCCCGAGCTGACCATCCTCCTGGAACCCCTGAGCAGCGTGGAGGGCAGTGATGCAGCATGGGCATCGTGCCGGAGCCGGGAGATCCACGTCTGCGGCAGGTCCAGCCAGGTCAGCTCCCCGCCAGCACCCGCAGGATGGTGGCGGGGAGCCGTTGTCACCAGGTTAGTCACTGACTGTAACCAAGCCGGTCAGGCGGCGCGTCCTCCCGGTCGAGGCCCGCGTTGACCTGCAGCAGCCGCAGGGCCAGGTCGGCCCGCATCCGGTCTTCGTGATGCCCCAGGTCCAGGCCGGTGAGCTGCTGGATGCGCCCGAGCCGGTAGCGCAGCGTCTTGTGGTGGACGAACAGGCGCTCCGCGGCAGTCCGCTGCGAGCAGTCGGCGTCGAAGAAGGCGCGCAGCGTGCGCAGCAGCGAGCCGTCGTTCTTGCTGTCGTAGTCGATCAGCGGTCCGGTAACCTCCCGGACGAACGCCTGCAGGTCCGGCGCGTCACCCGAGCCGAGCAGCAGCCGGGCGATGCCGAGCTCCTCGTAGAGGTAGATGCCGTCCCCGCCGAACCGGTGCGCCGCGGCCAGCGCGGTCCTGGCCTCGTCGAAGGCCTGCGGCAGGGTGACGGGATCGTCGTGTCCCGGGCTGACCCCCCAGGCCAGGCGCAGGTCAGGCTCGACCTGCCGGGCCGAGCTGCTCAGCTCGCTGACGACTTCGCGAGCCACGACCCGGTCGAGGTTGACGGCGATGGCCGAGATCGAGTCACCGCGCATGCTGGCCAGCAGCACGCTCCGGTGGGTGTCGCAGCGGCGCAAGGCCCGCACCACGTCGCGGCGCACCCGGTCGGCATGCGAGGTGTCCCACCCCCGTTCCTGGGCGAGTTCCTCCAGGTTCTCGATCCGGCAGCACAGTACCCGCAGCGCGCCTGCCAGCGACAGGCCAAGCTCGCCGGCCCGGGCCCGCGCGGCGATCCGGTGCTCCACCGATCCCTGCAGCAGGTCCCAGAGCACCTGGTCCAGGGCCTCGGCCTTAGCCCGGCTGGCGGCTCGCTGCCGGAACAGGGCGAGCGAGCACGCCATGGCCACCTGGCTGGTGACCACCTCCGACAACGCGGCCGCACCCTCGCCCGCCACGACGCACACGCAGCCGAGCTTGTCGCCGTCGGCCGCCACCGGCTGGACCCAGGCCGAGGCACCAGTGCCGTCGCTCATCGTGATCGTGGTCCGGCCGGCCCGGGTCCTCATCCGGAGCGAGTCGGGCGGGACGGCCAGCAGCGAGCGAGCCGGGTGACGGGCCACCAGGTGGCCGTCGGAATCGTAGATCGCCACCGGGCAGCCGAGTTCGGTTCCGGCCGTGCGGACCAGCGCGGCGAGCCCGGCCCCGTCCAGCACGGTAGCCAGCAGCGACTGCTGCACCAGGGACGACCGGCGCAGCATCGCTACCTGGGTCTGGAGGGCATCACGGGTCTGGCGCAGCTGGGTGACCATCTGAGCCTGCCGCTCGTAGAGCCCCGCGTTGTCGATGGCGATGGTGGCCACGTCGGCCAGGGTGACCATGCGGTGCACGTCCTGCTCGCTGAACCGGGACGGCCGCCGCCGCCAGACCTCCAGGACGCCGAGGAACTCGCCGTGCAGTCGCAGCGGGACGGCCAGCGCCGACTGCGTTTGCTCTTGCTCGGCCAGTGCCATGAAATCCTGGCTTATCTGCTGGTCGGACAGGTAGTCGTCCACCTTGGCCGGCTCTCCGGTGAGGAAGACCAGGCCCGCCACGCCCTGGCCGCGCTCCATCCGCAGCCGGGACGTCTCGACCACCCGGTGCCCGACGCAGGACCGCATCCGCAGCTCGTCGCCCTCGCGCAGCAGCACACCGCAGATGTCGGCGTCGAGCAGGTGCAGCGTGCGGTCGCTGATGGACAGCAGGAGCTGGTCCAGATCGCGGACGCAGAGCAGCTGCTCGATGACGGTACGCAGGACGGCGGTCTCCGCGATCGCGGAGACCGGGTCGGCAGGCTCCGACATCGTTACCTCCTCCCCGGATCAGGGCTGGACCAGGGCCTTCATGGTGGAGCGCTGCGCCATCCGCCGGTAGGCGGCTGGTACCTCATCCAGGCTGACTCGGTCGGACGCGACCACGGTCGGATCGATGACCCCGGCCCGCAGCAGCGCGCACAGCGGCTGGGCGTCGCGCATGAAGTCGCCGATGGCGAACCGGATGCTCAGCTCGTCGGCGAAGGCCCTCATCGCGGGCAGGGACCAGACGTCCTCGGGATGCACGCCCACCGACACCACCGTGCCGCCCCGGCGGACCAGGTACAGGGCGGAATCGAGGCCGAGCGCGCCGCCGACCGCGTCCACCACGGCATCCGCGCCGCGGCCCTCGGTCACCTCGTCGAGCAGCGTCCGAGCCGAATCCGGCTCGGCCGCGAGCGCTCCGTTGGCGGCGGCGAAGTCCCGGCGAGCCGCCACCGGCTCGACCAGTACCACGATCCCCGCGGCGCACGCCTGCGCGACCAGGCTGGTCAGCTGGCCCACCGGGCCGCCGCCGATCACGGCCACCGTGTCACCGGGCCGGTACCCGGCGCGCTGCACGGCGGCGTACCCGGTGGCCAGCGTGTCGCCGAGGAACACGGCGGCGTCCAGCGAGACCCCGGCCGGGACCCGCCGCAGTACCACGTCGGCGTGCGGGATGCGGACCAGCTCGGCCTGGGCCCCGTCCAGCGCCGGGCCGAACGCGGTGCCGGTACCGAAAAACCGCCGCTCGGGGCAGTGCCAGTGGTCCCCGCGCCGGCACCACCAGCAGCTGCCGCACGCCGTGTAGTCGGCGCCGGTGACGACGTCCCCGGCCGTCACGGCGGTCACCGCCCCGCCTGTCTCGGTCACCTCCCCGGCGAACTCGTGTCCCGGGATGAACTGCTCGCCGCCGTGGCCGGCCACGTGCAGGTCGGTACCGCAGATGGCGGCGCGCCGGACCCGCACGATGGCGTCGCCCGGGTCCTGGATCCGCGGGTCGGGCACGGAGGCCACGCTGACCTGGTCCGGGCCGGTGACCATGATCGCTTTCATGTCGCCGGCCGCCTCATACCGCGCCGGCCAGCGGGCCCAGGCGTTCGGAGATCCGGTCCGCCGCCCGCCTGAGCTCGGCCAGTTCGCCCGGCGTCAGCGGCAGCTCGACGATCTGGAGGACTCCGTCGCGGCCCAGCCGGACGGGCAGGCCGACGTAGACACCCTCGATGCCGTAGCTGCCGTCCGCGAGCACCGCCGCGGGCAGCACCTCCCCGCGGCCGGCGGCCATGGCCAGCACCATGCGGGCCGCCGAGGCCCCCGGCGCCATGAACGCGCTGCCCTGCTTGAGCAGGCCGACCACCTCGGCGCCTGAGTCGCGCGCCCGGTCCACGAGCGCGGTGACCGCGGTCTCGCCGAGAACCTCGGTGAGCGGCCGGCCCGCCGCGCTGGCCTGCGACAGCGGGATCACCATCTCGTCCCCGTGACTGCCGAGCGCCATAGCCTCGACCTGAGCCGGGCGCAGCCCCGCCGCCTGGGCCGCCAGCGCGCGGAACCGGGCCGTGTCGAGGACGCCGGCCATTCCGATCACCCGGGTGGCGGGCAGACCCGACGCCCGCCACGCGCGCTGGGTCATCTCGTCGAGCGGGTTGGTCACCACGACCAGGACCGCGGCGGGTGCCACCGCGGGTCGTGCCCTGTGCCGGCGCCCACCTCGAGCAGGCTGGTCGCGCCGCGGTTTCGCAGCAGGTCAAGGAAGCGCCGCCGCGCGTCAACCTTGAACGCCTCCCTCGCCCTGCTGTCACGTTCGGCGGCCACGGCCGGCCCGTACGCCTGGCGGAGGCTGGCAACGACCCGGGCGTACTCCTCCACGGCCAAGATCGTACCTTGGCGGCCGCCTCCAACCGGGTCGCCGCCAACTGGCAAGGTGTGCCGTTGCACAGGCATGCCAGCAACTTGCCCAGCGGCCCGGCGATACAACGCCATAACCACTAGTACCGAGCGCCATTGAGCGTCGGCCTCCTGGTCACGGCCGCCGCCCAGACGGGCGGGTACGCGTGCGGCCTAGGAGGACTCGAGATGGCGGTCCTGGGGCGAGCACCAGGACCGTTCGGTTCGTCCGTCTTATGTCACGCCGGATCCGGCCACTGGCTCGACCGGGACCCGGCCATCGGCCGTTGTCCGCTAAGTCCCTCAGCTAGTCGGTGGCGGAATCGAGCATGCTCTTGGTCTTGCGCTTCGCGCCAGACTCCATCGCCTTCCCGGCCCCCGGGCCGATCAGATCGGCCAGGCCCTGCTTCTCCTGGCTGATGTCCAGCCGGTTCACGGCCTCGGCAAAACGCAGGTACGTGTCGACGCTCGCGATGACCACGCGCGCGTCAATGGTGAGCACCTCGATTCCCACCAGCGACACCCGAACGTAGGCGTCGATCACCATCCCCTTGTCCAGGATCGTCTCGATGACGTCGGCCAGCCCGGTGGGCGACGGCCCGCCGCCACCGCCTGATTGCATGACCGTCATGTGCTACCTCCTCGCTGCGCCGCGGCACTCGCGTGCCTGCGCGCTCCCTGACCTGCACTGCTTCGGCGCGCGCTGCCCCAGTTGCTGCCCTGGCTCGTGCTACGCCGCGTTCGCGGTTTTGGCTCCGCGAACCGAAGGCCACCGACTACCCCCGGTCAGCTCGGCCAAAACAAGAGGGCACGTGGACGGCACCAGACGCCCTGGTGATCTGGGTGGCAGTCCCATTTCCGGCCGTAACGTTCCCGGGACGGTGCGGGCGTAGCCTGCGGTTCGTGGGTGAGGTGCAGCTACCGCCCAGGCCGGCGGCCTTGACCGGCAGTAGGGAACCCTGGTGAGCGCCCGGACTGTCCGGCTGGTAGCCGGGTGCGCCGCGGCGGGATCACTCGCGCTGATGTCCGGCGGCTTGATCCTGGCGTACCTAGATCTGCGGCCCTGCCGGTCAAGGCCGGGCACCTTCTGGTCAGCGCGAGCCACGGCGTTCGCGCGGCGTGATCTGGGCGGCGATCACCGCCAGGGAATGGGCCGCGGCCGGTGGATCTGGCGGGCTTCCGGGCGGGTCATGGGCGCGCGGATCCGTCGCTGCGGTCCGGCGCGTCGGCGGACAGCCGCTGCGCCGCGAGTTCGTCGGCGGCCGTCTTGCTCGTGCTGTTACCGGTGACAGCGGTCAAGAACGGCTCCCGGCCAAGGGCGAGGGTACGCAGAGGTTGCTCGGCCGTGACCGTCGCCGTCCGCGGGATGTCACGGAGCAGTGCGATCTCGCCGAAGCAATCTCCCCGGTGCAGGGACGGCCGGGACGCGCCGTGCACGCTCACCGTGGCGGATCCCTCGACGATCAGGTGGAAGTGGTCGCCTGGCTCGCCCTCGCGGATGACCACCGTCCCGGCCGGGAAGTGGCGCGGTTCGGTTTCGGTCGCGAGCAGTTCGGTCACCGCCAGCGGCAGCGGCGCGAACATCGGCAGGGTGATGAGCAGCCCGGCCTCCGGGTCCGGCCGGGGCATCGCCTGGTCCAGGCGGCGGAAGCGGACGGCATGAGCCAGCGCCAGGCCGGCCAGTCCGCCGCCGAGCAGCGCGAGGGTGCCCGGGGTGCCGAATAGCTGCAGGAGCAGGGGCGTCAGGATCGATCCGGTGGCGAGCCCGGCCAGCGCGACGAACTCCAGCGCGCCGAGGACCTTGCCCGCGGTCCGGGGCCCGGCCAGCCGGGTGACCAGCGTGAAGGCGGAGACGTCGACGACCGCGTTGCCGATCCCGATGATGACCAGCACCAGGTAGGCGAGGGCCGCGGTCGGCCTGAGGGCCAGGAAGGCCAGGGGCAGTCCCCACACCAGCATGCCGGCGATGAAGCTCCGGCCAAGCCGGGTGACGCGGACCGCCGTGGCGGCCACCGCGCCGCCGACCAGGCCGCCGACCCCGAAAGCGGCGGTGAGCCAGCCGACCGCGGACCCGCCGAGAGCAAGGACGTGGACGGCGAGCACGGCGATCAGCACGACCAGCGCGCCGCGGAGGAATGTCTGGGCGAACGCCAGGATCGCGACACCGCCGGGCGGAGCCATCCGCAGGAACTCGGCCAGGCCGGTCGTGACGTCGCGGACCACCTGGCTGGCGCCGCGGCCGGGGAGTTCTGGAGTGTCCGGGACGGTGAGCCGCAGCAGCGACAGTGACGTGGCGGCCAGAACCCCGGCCGCCGCGGCGATGGCAGCGGCCGGGGCGGCCACGGCGAGCAGGCCGCCGGCCAGCAGCGGCCCGGCCAGGGCGCCGGAGTTCTCCATCACGGCGGTGACGGCGTTGGACGCCGCGAGTTCGGCCGGCGTGCGCACCAGCCAAGGCAAAACGGCCGCCTGCAGCGGACGGTAGGTCCCGGCGAGCGCCGAACTGGCGGCGCCGGCCGCGACGACCGCGGCCGGCGGCTGGCCCGACGCAGCCAGCAGCGCCGCGGCCGCCAGCAAGATCATGCGGAGGCCGGCACTCCAGCGCAGCAGGCGATCGCGCCGCATCCGGCTGGTGAGACCGGTCAGGACCAGCGCCACCCCCATGCCGGCCACGGTCCTGGAGGCGGCGTAAACGGCAACCAGTCCAGCGCCGCCCGCGCTGAGGGAGTAGACCACCAGCGCGACGGTGCCTGCCAGCTCGCCCGTGATCGACAGGCCGTAGCCGAGCTCGATCCGCCGCATATCGGGCAGCTGGAGCGCGTCGCGAACCGTTCCCAATCAGCCCTCCCGTCGAGTGCGGCGGACCCCGGGAGGCATCTCGCCCAGCTGAGCAGGCCGGTCCGGAGGGTTGGTCGGCGGGGCCGGAGACAGGACTAGGCAGATGAGGCTGGCGCTGGCTACCACGTCGGCGCTGCGGCGCTGGTGCCTGGCGGTGCCGAGCTCACCGAAGAACTCTCCGGCGCCTTGTCGGCGGAGCCGCGTGCGGCGGCCGCTGCTCTCGTGCCACATCTCTGCTTCACCCGACAAGATCACGAACCTCACCCCAAAGATTCCCACGGCCGGTGGGTGCCGAAAACCTATGACGCCAGGTGATATTCATGAATCACGCCTCCGGTGCGGTCGCGGCGCCGGATGCGAGAGTGGTCAAGGTCGGTGACGCCATCTGGCAGTTTGCGGAGCGGCGCGTTAGGCACCGTGAGCGGGTCCTGCCGACCCCGCGTGCAGTCCGGCGATTCGTCGCGGACATAGCCTCCAGTGTTCCTGGCTCGCCCTGACGGGCGGGCAGATCCCTGATGGGCTGATGGTTCATCCACGAGCCGCCGCGCGATTCGCGCAGACGAGCGCGTCTCTTGCTCGCCGCTTGCTGGTTAACGTTCGCGCTTTAGTTTGCGCCAGCCGCCGGCGCGGTTGTCAGCAATGATGTGCCTGAACATGGCGCTGAGGGCAGGCGCATTGATGGCCTCGCCCTGGCGGATAGCAACGGTACGGGCCGTCTTGTTGTCGTGCCCCGCGGTGATGATGCCGTCGGGATCAGGGACGATGCCGCCGTCGTAGACGAATACGTTCACGTGGTCCCTGGCCGCTAGCAGCGCGCAGATGTTGCCCTGGAGCACGAAGTACGGCTGCCGGCTCCGCTTGATGGTCTCGGATACCTCCGGGTCGGCGGCATGGACCAGGCGACTTCACCGATTATCTGGCAGCAGCCAAAGACTCGCACTCGTACCGGCCGCACGTGCCGTGGTACCTGACCGGATGCGACAGCGAACTGTGCCTCGGCGGCAGCCTGCTGCGCGGGCCGATCGAGCACGATCACTTCTTCGGCACCTGGCGGATCGAGGTCCGCCTGGCCCGCGGGCGGCTGCGCCCGCCGGTGGGGATGCGGCTGGAAATCGCGCCCTGGCATGCCGGCGCCAC
>Ga0335073_10015553_pt1 | contig 10638 bp, 7 predicted proteins | sample Lox_Sample_22_FD_207093 | JGI IMG/M metagenome (GOLD analysis project Ga0335073, IMG submission 207093) | Soil microbial communities from Loxahatchee National Wildlife Refuge, Florida, United States - Lox_Sample_2.2 | ecosystem: Environmental > Terrestrial > Soil > Wetlands | place: USA: Florida...
TTGGCCGCCGTCGTGGTTGTCCGGCTCGAAACGAAGAATACGGCGCGAGCCCAGTCCCAGGTTATGTTCCAGTCCCCGGCGGAGGCGGGCGAGGCGCTGGCCAATGCGGCCCGAAACGCCGACGATGCCGAGGTCAGCAAGATCCTGGGCGCCGACACAAGGCTCCTTTTGAGCGCAGAAGATCGCCAGGCAGATCAGGCAGCTTTGCAGGCCTTTGCCGCGAAGTTCAACAAGATGAATCGCTGGGTCAAGATGACCGACGGCAGCGAAGTGCTATACATCGGCGTCGATAACTTCGCGTTCCCCGTGCCACTCGCGAAAAATCCTTCAGGGGAGTGGTATTTCGACGCGGTTGCCGGAGCCGAGGAAGTCCGGACACGCGACATCGGCCGCAATGAGCTTCTGGCCGTCGATGCTTGCTCGGCGCTCGGTATTGCACAGCAGGCCTATTTCGCCAACGGTATTGATTCGCCTGAATATGCACAACGCATCATCAGTTCTTCGGGCAAGCAGGACGGGCTGTATTGGCCAGCGTCCGAGAAAGAACATTCAAGCCCGCTAGCGAGCCTTAGCGAATTCCCGCGCTCGTCACTGGCGTCGCTTTCCCCCGGTCAGCCTCTGGTCATCGATGGTTACTCCCTACGCATACTGACTGCGCAGGGCGAAGATGCCCCCGGCGGGACCAGGAGCTACATCGTGAACGGCAAGATGACCGGCGGGTACGCCATCCTGGCAGCTCCTGCGAAGTATGGGGAAACTGGCATTATGACCTTCATGATGGGAAGCGATGGTGTCGTGTATCAGAGGGACCTTGGTCCGGACACGTCGACTACCGCCGCGTACATTCAGGAGTTCGACCCGAGCGACGATTGGACGCGGGTCGAATGAAGCGAACGATAGAAGCCATACCGGAGCCTCTCATGCGAAATGTTCCGTTCCGCTCAGCGTTTTTCGCACGGCAGCGCATCCTGATCGTGATGTTGGCGCTCGTTGGGGAGATCCTGGCCTCGCCGCTGGCGGACACGCATCCGCGAGTAGGCGCGCTGTTGGGACTCGCGGTCCTATTGATGGTGCTTGCCGGCATCGGCCACATGGCCAACCGCAGGATTGTACGTCACGTTGTGATGCCGTTAGCTGGCCTTTGGATGATTACCAGGTTAGCCGAAGCATTCGGAAACCAGCGCGAAGCCTACGCAAACCTGTCGCCGGTGCTGGGTCTCGCAATGTCGTGCTCGATCCTCTGGGCGATTGTGGATCACTTTCGTTCTGAGGTCCGAGTAGTTCGCAGTGCGATCGCCGAGGCATTTATCGGGTACCTGATCATCGCCATTGCCTTTTCGCAGGTGTATTGGATTCTGAACTGCTTCGTGGAACATGCCTTCAACCAGTTCATTCCGCTAACGCAGCACGGAACGTTTCTGTACTTTAGTATGGTGACCCTTACCAGCGTGGGCTACGGCGGGATCGCGCCACTCAATCCTTACGTGCGGATGGTGGCCGCCTTGGAAAGCATGTCCGGCATCTTCTTTATAGCGGTCGTTGTAGCAAGGCTTGTAGCGAGCTACCGGCCGAAGGAATCAGCAAGATCGCGCCATCTTGTCCGCCAACAGAGCGCTCTCATTGAGAAGCTCGCGTGCGAATGTGAATATGAATGTCAGTGTGCTGCTAGAGCAGTTACGCGATAGCCCTTCTCGCGCTTTGGATCAGATTGGTTTCACGCGTGGGCAGTAGTCATCCCATTTCCAGTTCCCCCGGAGACCGGCCCGGTACAGTTACTCCCTGAGGAAGAACCGTGTTTGTTCTGAGACACCCCCCCTCCGCTTCGCTCAGCGCGTGCCCGTCAACATCTTGCTTCTTTCCAGGTCCAGGAGGGACCCGGTTCGCGTCGGCGGCAGCATTCATTCGCCCTGCGAGGGAAAACCCCGCGTGCCGGTGAAATCTCAACTAACTGGGCCTGGCGGAGAAAAGGCGGGGGCTGCGGCAGGCCGTATTGGGATTGGCCCTGTTGCCGCAGCCGTATAGGAAGGGAACACGAAGATCCAAAACTAGTTTGTATAGAACCGTCGCTTGTCGATCTTCAGAACGCGGATCTTGGAGTCAAGCGTCGAGGGCGGCATGCCAAGCTTTGCGGCAGCGCCCGAGGCTCCCGCAACTCGACCTTTACACTCTGCCAGAGCCGCTTCGATGGCATCTTTCTCCTGCGAAACCATCTCCTCGGCAAGCGGCCGACCGGGACGCGCCGCCGTGGACAACCAGCTCTCATCTACCGAAAACCTCTCGGAGTCGCACAGAATCACCGAGCGTTCGATGACGTTTTGCAGTTCACGAATATTGCCCGGCCACGAATAAGACTGCAGACGATCCAGGCTCCTTCTTTCAATGTGCCGGATCTCCTTCCCGGTTTTGCCGGCGTAACGGGCGATAAAGTACTCGACCAACAAACGAATATCTTCCTTTCGCTCGCGGAGCGAAGGTACTTCCAGGGGAACCACGTTGATGCGGTAATACAAATCGCTGCGGAATGTGCCCGCTTCGATTCCGGCAGGCAAATCCCGATGCGTGGCCGCGATTACCCGAACGTTCGCACGGATCGTCTGATTGCTGCCGACGCGCTGGAACTCTCTTTCCTGCAGCACTCGCAGCAAAGCAATCTGCGTCTCCGCGGGAAGCTCGCCGATCTCGTCGAGGAAGAGGGTGCCTCCTTCGGCCATCTCGAATCGGCCAATACGCCGCTGCAGCGCTCCGGTGAACGCGCCCTTCTCGTGTCCAAATAGTTCGGAGGCGATCAGGTCGCGGGGGATCGCTGCACAATTTACGCTGATGAACGGGCGATGTGCGCGATCGGAGCGCTTGTGAATTGCCCGGGCAATCAGCTCCTTTCCCGTGCCAGTTTCGCCCGTGATCAGAACGGTAGAGTCCGTCGGTGCTACCTTGGCGACCCGCGCTAGTACCGCCTGCAAACGAGGGGATGTGCCGACGATCTCCTCGAACATCGACATCGCGTCAATTTCTTCCCGCAAGGCGAGGTTCTCGCGCTCCGCCTGCTCTTTCGAGCCCTTGTGTTCATCGATATCCACCCGGGTGCCGCACCAGCGGACAATCCGGCCCATCTCGTCGCGCAACGGGAACAGGTGATGCAGAAACCAGCGGTACTGTCCGCTCCTGTTTCGAACGCGAGCTTCGGCCTCAACAGAGATGCCGTGCGCCATCGCATCCCGGTATGTGCCCAGGAGGCCTTCGAAATCGTCAGGGTGGATGATGGCTTGCAGGCGCTCGGCATGAGTAAAGAGCTCAATGGGTCCGAGGTATTCACGCGCAGCACGATTCGCGAATGACAGGGTCGCATTCGACTCGAGGATGAACATATGCTGCGGCACGGCATCCATGATCTGCTCGATGTGACGAGCGCTCACATAAACACCCGAATCGACGTCGATTAGGTTTTTCAGGACCTGAGCATTCAAGATTTGTGCCACGGGTTGGTCAGAGTGGCTGAGATCGAATTCCCGAATTTCTACACCGGAAATCGAAGCTGATTCAACGTCTGAAGCTAAATAACTCATTGCAACTCTCCACAGCGATCTGAATCTTCGTGATTACAGGAACTACTATGCAATGCCTTGCGCCGAGATACATCTCGCGATAAGCAGTTTTTTGAGTATGGCTGCGGGATATGTGTGTGATACCACTTTCGGATATTTCAGACTCGAGATATTTACCAAAGACTGTGCGGCGTCTGGAGAAACCGAAAGAGACGGCAGCAGGAGAAACTGCTGTGGGTTACGACCTTGTCACGCGAGGAATGACAATCTTGCGCCGACCGAAGAAGCAGGCATCGAATGAGATCGAACCCGGTCCCAACAGAACGATCGCCACCGCAATAACGATGGCGTCGATCGTGAGTAGGTTCAAAAAGGAAGCAGCCCAGAGTGGGTGCCAGAAGTAAACCACTGTCTCGGCCAGTGCTGCCGTGCCTGCGGCAAGTGGGGCCAAGAGTCCTAGCATCAGCAAGACGCCGGCGACAATGCCCACCCAACCTAGCGCCCAAGCTCCAAATCTCAACCCCTCAGAGTCGAGCATGCAAATATACCCTTGGCCGAAGAGCCTCACTCCAATAGCCACGCGCAGGAGAAGTAATCCGACACTCGGAAGGCCCTGAGGAAATGTTGTGTACCAGCGCTGTGCCATCTTGTTCATCAGATGCGGCGCTCAAAGCGCCACATCCACAACATATCCGGTCACTTGCGAGCGCGAATCGCCCGAATTCCAAATTTTTCGATACTACGAAAGTGGTATTTGTGATGTCTGGAAATCCGCCGATCCAATCCGTTACCGATCCAATTCCTCACAGATGAATGATGCCGCGCCGGACGGCGATTGTGATGGCCTGGGTGCGGTCGTTGGCGCCGAGTTTCTCCATGATGTGCTTGATGTGAACCTTGACGGTACCTTCGGAAATGAAGAGCCGCTCCGCGATGTCGCGGTTGCGATTGCCTTCCGCAACCTGCTGCAGGATTTCAACCTCGCGTGTGGTGAGCGCCTCGTCGCTCATGTGACTTACCAGGTGAGTAGCGATCTCCGCGGGTATCGCTTTCTTGCCGCCATGTACCTTGCGGATTGCTTCCAGCACCTCTCTCGGGGGCATGCTCTTGAGCATGTAGCCTCGCGCTCCACCCTCCAGGGCGCGCTGCATCTCCACGTCCCCTTCCGACGACGTCACCATGACGACCCGGGCCTCGGGGAACTCGCTGAGGATGGTAATCATGGCATCGATTCCACTGATGTCGGGAAGCCGCACATCCATCAGTGCGACGTCTGGCTGAAGATCGCGAAAGAGCTTGATCGCTTCGTGTCCTGTCGAACCCTGGCCCACGATGCGCATATCGGCCTGATCGTTGATCAGCGCCGCAAGTCCCTCGCGCACGAGTGGATGATCGTCAATGCTGAGAACGCGGATCTTTGCTGATTCGTTCACTGGTGTTGTTCCTCACACGATTCCTGCGAGTTCTGCTCCCGTTTCTCAGAGCGCCGGCGGGGGAGCCAGCTCCAAAATCGACGCAGAGACGCGTCTTGAAATGCCAGAGGTCCGGGAACCGAGAGTTCGACTTCGGTCCCCACATCGATCCGGCTCGTTACCTCCAAACTTGCGCCGATTTTTTCTGCGCGCTCTCGCATGCCGGCGAGTCCCCAGTGTCCTTCCCGGCCAGCTTTTATAGTTTCTGGATCGATTCCGCATCCATTGTCGCGTACCAGGATGCGCAGGTTCCGCGATGCGTAGTCCACTTCGATCTCAATTCGGCTTGCGTGAGCATGGCGGAATGCATTAATTACCGCTTCACGGGCGATCAGGTAAGCTTCATCGCGGACCAACGGCCGCAACAGGCGAGACTCGCCGTCGGTCGCCACCTGAAAATCAATGCTCTCCGGCAGCGTAAATTCTTTCGGAAGGAGCGATAGAGCGTGCTCCAGGCTGTCGGAGGTGGTATGTGTGGAGCGAAGGGAACGAAGAGCTTTGCGCCCTTCCTGGCTCACCTGCCTCAACAGATCCAGCCCACGTTGCACCGCGGGCTTCGCCGGTGAGTCTTCTGCCAGACGATTATTTGCCAGATCAAGATGGATGGAAGCGCTGTAAATTCCCTGCAAGAGGGTGTCATGCAAGTCCTGAGCGATGCGCGTTCGTTCCGCGAGTCTTTCTTCAAAGCGGACACTCAGCAGACGAGTCAGCCGTTGCGTGCGAATGCGGTACAGCAGCATGGCCGTCAGCGCTGCGCAAAGCAGCATGGCCAACTGAAACCACCATGTTTGCCAGAGTTGGGGCTCGACTTCAACGTCGATCGCTGCCTCCGAGCTATTCCATAGACCGTCACTATTGCTGGCGAGCACGCGGAACCGGTAGCGACCTGCCCCGAGGTTGCCATAGGTAGCTTCCCGTACAGCGACTGGCTCACTCCAGTTCTTGTCAAAATCGTCCAGCCTGTACTTATATCGGACACGTCCAGCGTCTCCGAGGCTCAGGCCAACGAATCGAAACGTGACCTTTTGCCGTCCGGCTGGAACGCGAAGCAGAGGTCCAGCCGCCAGTGCGAGACCGTCGGCGAGCACGGTCTCGATCCGGACGATGGCAGGAGCCGAACTCACAGCCGTGCGAGACGGATTGACCTCAGAGAAACCGCGGTTCGTGGCAAACCAGACTCGACCGTGTGAGTCGGTCACCACAGACTTGTAACGCTTCACACCCTCGGTGCCGTGCAGTCCGTCCGTGAGCCCGTATTCCCGAATGTCGACGTTGGTCAGTACCTTGTCGGCAGAGGCAGTAGGTCGTACCTGCAGTACATGTTCGGCAGTCGCAATCCAGAGCCAGCCACTTGGGTCCTCGGCGATGCCGAGTATTGGTTCGCGCAGAGACTTGGATTCTGCCGCAACCGCGTGCGCCTGGCCGGCATAGAGAAACGCGAGTCCTTGCGCGGTTCCAATCCAGAGCACACCCGCCGAGTCGAAGAATAGAGAATCAATGTCTTCCGACGGCAATCCATCGGCGACCGTATAGGTTCGCCAGCCGGTCGCCGACTTCTCACTAAGACCATTGGGCGTTCCAAACCAGACGGTCCCCTGCGGCCCTTCAGCAATGGAAGACACTGTGTTCGATGCCAAGCCATTTGTGGTTGTGTAGTTCGTGAAATGTCCGTTCTTCAGGGCGCTGACACCCCCAGTGAGCGTGCCCGCCCAAACCGTGCCGTCCCGTCCTTCGAAAACAGCATAGACGCTGTTTTGTGCCAAGCCCTCGGAGTGGGTATACGTCTTCGAACTGATTGTGCCGTGCACGGATTGCAGTTGAGTCAGTCCTCCTTCCTGACGTCCGAGCCACAATTCGTCCGGCCGCGTACCGCTGATCGAGTACACCACATCGTGCCCGATGCCGGCAGCCTGGACAGGTTTGTAGATTCCTCCCTTGAGTGACCACAACCCTCCCTCGATGGGCGCAATCCAGGTGTAGTCGTCAGAATCGACAAACAAAGCGCCAGCGCTTTCAAGACGTGGAAGGGAATAACTGACGAATGCGCTGTCGCGCAGACACTCAATGTGCTGCACACCTCCCATCCAGAGGTTGCCTTCCCGGTCTTCGAAAACCGCAGTCACAGGATCTCCGCTCGTTTGAGCATCCTGCGCTAAGGTCGAGGCAGCTCCTTCCGCGATCCGAACGATAGTTCGATTCGTTCCAACCCAGATATTGGAATCACGATCCCGAATGATCGACCTGACTTCAACATTAAAGAGAGACGGTGGCACGCCGTCCCGCGTAAGTTCTGTGCCATTCCAAAGCATGAGGCCCTTGTTCGTCCCGACCCAGAGCTGCTGATTCTCAGTAGCGAGAAGACAATTGACTCGCAAAACAGACGATGCCGCGCTGGCGGGGTGGACGGTTCCCCCCTGCAGATAAAGGAGTCCCCGATCCTGGGTGCCGAGCCAGACCTTTCCGTCAGTGGTTGCTGCCAGGGAGATTACCGCGGCGCTTGGTTCCAGCAACCGGTGAAGCGCCAAGCCTGTCGACCAGATAAAGTCAGACTGCACTTGACTTCGGTCTTGCTTTGCCGCTAACGACTCCGACGCATTGGCGAAGCTGCCGTTCTTGTAGACAAGGACCCCCACGGCGAGCGACGACAACAGCACCTTATTTCCGCTTGCCTGGCCGATGGCAGTAATGCCGTTTTCAGCCTCGCCTTGCACCAGATTGAAGCTCCCGTCGCGATAACGCAGGAGCTTAGTGTTCTGTAACAGAATCCATAGATATCCTTGCTGGTCGGTGAGCAGAGTTCGCACAGGGCCGATGGTGACAGATGCCGGCCTTGCTTCCTCAAACTTTTGAAAAGCGATTCCATCGAAGCGAATCAGACCCCTATCGGTTCCTATCCAGAGATAGCCATCGGGAGTCTGCGCCATCGACGTAACAGTCCCACCGGGAAATCCTCTCTCCGTGCCCCAGGAGTCGTGAATATACTGCGACACGGTCCGGTTGGGATCAATCCCAAAGGCAGCGGTTTCACAACACACCACCGCCACTGCGGCAACCGTCAACCAAAAGGCCCGGCAGGCTCGAAAACGAAAACTACGGGAGGTATTCGAACTTCTCGATGACAACTTCGCCCCCCTCGTGAAGCGGATACTTGTCGCTGGGGATCACATAGAATTCCAGCTTGACCTCTTCCTGACCCGGTGACGGCACTCCCGATGTGAACTCATGCTCCGCAACGAGTGTGCCGGCAGCACCGTTGTGCATCGCGTGGGCGGCGGTGAAAGTTACGCTTCCAGATTTCCAACGCATGGAGTAAGTCAGTGGACCAGCCGGAGCTTTGAATGGATACACGTTTTCCGGGATATAGAATGGCTGGACACCAAACTGCGCATTGTCCTTACTTGCGGCATCGCCCCAGCGGCTTAGCTCGACGTCCATCTCGCGGTAGTACTGATCTCCGTGCCATTCGTCGAAAGTGTACATGCTTAGAACTGCAGCCGGCTCGAGATGAGAGGTGTCCCGAACGGTAAGGATATAGGTTCCATATCCCAGACTTCGGGTTAGAGCCAGCTGAGCGCAGTACCAGCGCCCGGCTTTGTTGGTGATTTTCATATGCAGGGCGCCGCTCGAATCCGTCCACACATTCTCGGGATCGTACAGGTTGTACGCTCCACCGCGATTGCTCGCTGCTGTGCGCGCGGCCCAGTCGTATCCGCTGAACTTGATCGGTCGGGTGGGCGCGAATGTCGGCGGACCCTCGCCTTTCACGATGGCAACGGCAAGGATGGAACCGCCTGGCGTGGGAGCCATGTCCAAGGTCGGAGACGGATGGTACCCGGCATCCACCAGCAGAGCAGCATATTCGAATCCCAGGTGTGTCGCGGTGCTCCACGTATCATCCGACTGAATCGGAACAAACGGATGATCATAATAAGGTTGCACCCACCACGGCCCGCTGTGCGCATAAATTACAATCTGCTCTCCCGCGTGCGCACCATGAACGCGTCCCCCGATGGTGCCAACCTTCTCTGGGCCGCCCTGCTCTGACTGTGGGACCCGGGTGAATTCAATTGAAGGTGCATTGGCTTTTCGAAGGTGGCAACCACTCAGCGTGATGCACAGGGCCGCCAGCAGCAGTCGCCGTACCGTCTTGCGTGATGGCAACCTCATAGGTACTCCTCACCGTTTTGTCTGGACCGTTCTGGCACCTGCCCGAATTTCGTGAACAATCTTATAACATTCAAGCTTCCACCTCAGAAATTGCCTTCTTCGTTCTACTTCGTGAAACGATCATCCCTCGCCGTGACTCGCCTACCGCTCGTCCCGGCTTTATCGAACTGGGGTCGTGCTCCCGAAATTTCGTGAGTTTTACTGACCTTCGGGACTCTCTCATTCCCGCAAGCACGTTAATTCCAGTCAGTTGCAGCTTGGTACACGAGTTGCAATCGTGAACAGTGGAGAACGAGCGGAACTAATGACAATGCGAGCTTGAAAGATCACATACAGGAACAATGCGATGAAAAACACAATGTGTCTTGCCTTAATCATTCTCACGGTACTTCCGGCCACTGCCCAGAAAGCAGCTGTCTCGGACGGCTCTACGAATGGCACTGACGCGATAGTGCAGGACTACGCTTCGTGCGTTGACGGACTCCTGCGAGAGGTTCATGCCAACTTGCAGAAGATTTCCGTGCGTATCGAAGCCGGCGAACTGACGCCCGAACAAGGCCGCGAATTGAAGCTCGCCACGACCCGCGACATGATCGCTCGCCTGGATACCCTTGCTGCCGTTTATGACGCACGGCTCAATTCGAAACCGAACACGTCCGGATTGGTCACGGGACCTGCTGCCGATCGTGCCGCACCCGCGCTTGCGTCAAGCGGAACGGTTAGCGTCGAGGGACTCAAGCGGGAAGGCGCCAAGTGAGAACTCTATGTTAAGCCTGATTCACCAGCTCGTGCGGCCTTATCGCAAAACGCTCTGCATCATCCTCGCCGCCATGATGGTCGAGACCGCGATGAGCCTCGCAGCGCCGTGGCCTTTGAAGATCATCATCGACAATGTCGCCGGTGGCCGACGCCTCCCGCTCGGGTTGCGTGACGTGTTAGGCTCCACGCTTGGAGACGAGAGCAGGGCACGGGTTGCCTTGCTGGCGGGTGCCGCGGTCGTCCTGATCGCCATCATCGGCGCCATCGCGAACTATCTGGATAATTACTTCACCGAGAGCGTGGGGCAATATGTTGCCCACGATCTGCGCGTGCGGACGTTTCACCACCTGCAACGTCTCTCCCTTGGTTATTACGATACACACCAGATCGGCGCACTGCTGAGCACGATCACGACCGACGTCCAAACCATTCAGTCGTTCGCGTCCTCATCCATTCTCAATATCCTGGTTGACACCTTGACGATCGTCGGCATGCTCGCCCTGATGTTCTGGCTCAACTGGAGCTTCACTCTCATCGCGTTGGCTATCACGCCACTTTTGTTGTTCTTCGTGTTCCACTTCAAAAAAGCCATCAAGCAGGCCACGCACTCGGTCCGCAATCAACAAGCGAAGGTCGTCGCTGTCGTTCAGCAGGCGCTTGAGTCCATGCCGGTGGTTCAGGCGTTCGACGGTCAGAGA
>Ga0335073_10015554_pt1 | contig 10638 bp, 5 predicted proteins | sample Lox_Sample_22_FD_207093 | JGI IMG/M metagenome (GOLD analysis project Ga0335073, IMG submission 207093) | Soil microbial communities from Loxahatchee National Wildlife Refuge, Florida, United States - Lox_Sample_2.2 | ecosystem: Environmental > Terrestrial > Soil > Wetlands | place: USA: Florida...
TCCGTCGGCCACGGCACCGCTGCTGCCGCAGCCTGCGGCCGGGCAGCCACCCAGCCATCCCTCTCGAACAGCCGGTGGCGGGCTCTCCCGGCAATACTGCTGGGCAGTCTCATGGCCCAGTTCGATCTGTTCGTCGTGAACGTGGCCGCACCCAGCGTGCAGAGCGGACTGCACGCCACGACCGGCCTGCTGCAGCTCGCCATCGGCGGCTACTCCCTGACGTATGGCACCCTGCTGATGACCGGCGGGCGCCTCGGGGACGTCTTCGGGCCGCGCAGGCTCCTGCGGGCAGGGATGGTTAGCTTCGCGATCGCCTCCGGCTTGTGCGCTTTGTGCCAGTCAGGCCCGCAGCTGGTCGCGGCGCGACTCATCCAGGGTGCCTGCGCCGCCATGATGGTTCCGCAGGTTCTCGCGCTCGTGACTCGCCTGTTTACGCCCGCAGAGCGCGGCAAGGCCACCGCGTTGTTCGGGGTGACCCTGGGCCTCGGCGCCGTCCTCGGGCAAGCAGTCGGCGGCTTCCTGGTCATTCACGCCCTCTGGGGCCTCTCCTGGCGCATGATCTTCCTCATAGTCCTGCCCGTCGCCATCACAGGCACCTACCTGGTCGGCCGCCTGGTGCCGGCCGAATCACCGCAGACCCTGGCTGCCGGCCCCGGCATCGATCCCCTCGGGCTTGCCGGCCTGTCCGCCAGCCTGCTGCTGATCTTCGGTGCTGTCACCCTGGCACCCGAAAAGGGCTGGCCCTGGTGGGGGTGGCTGCTCATCGCTCTGGGCGGATTCGGCATCGCTGCGACCGCCCGGTGGGAGGCACAGCGCGGTCGTGCCGGGCAGTCGGCGGTGATCGACATGGCCCTGTTCCGGCAGGCTGTCTTCCGGGTAGGACTGGTCATCAACAGCGCGTACTTCCTCGCCTTCGGCGGCATCCTGTTCGTCATGACCTACACCCTGCAAGAAGGCCTGCACGAAACCGCCGAACAGTCCGGCCTGACGTTCGTGCCCCAGGGGGCGGCATTCGCAATCGCTTCCCTGATCGGGTCACGGTTCGCTGCCCAGATGCGCCCTCGTCTGGTCACCGTGGGTGCCCTCGCCAGCAGCACCGCCTGCGCTCTGCTGCTCGTGCAGGCAGACGGCGGCGGCATTGCCGCCGGGCCGGCACATCTGTGGCCCATCATGGCGCTACTTGGAGTAGGGAACGGACTGGCGATCCCTGCAATGATCGCCTCGGTGCTTCGCGTAGTCGCGCACGCGACCTCAGGAACCGCAGCCGGTGTGCTGACCACCGTCCAGCAGATCTCCATGGGATTCGGCGTCGCCATCCTCGGATCGGTCCAGGTTGTGATCATCAGCCGTGACACCGGCCCACTTGGCTACCTGACAGGCCTACGGATTGCACTTCTCATCGCCACGGCTCTGCTCGCAGTGGCTGCGATCGTTTCCACTACTCTTTACCGGGGACAAGCACGCCTGGCAGACGAATAGCCGCTCACCGATCACGCCGGAAGTGTGCGACGGCGTCGGGTTCCCAGGCCAGACGCCGCCGGGCCGCTCTGCGTCCGGGCCCTGCAGGTCAGCCAGCAGCGCCTCAGCGGAGGCCCTGGGTGTCAGCCGCGACCATGCCTGGGATGACCGCCCCGGTCGCCAGGGCCGTCCTGCCCGCCAGGCTCCCTGTCATCACTCTCCCCTTCCAGCATCTGTCGCCCGGGCCACTCCTACGCCAGCCGGCAGCAGGCACATTCGCTGGGGCTCCGCGCTTGAAGGTCTGACCGGCGCTGACCTCCCCTATCAGCACGGATAACGGCAGCGCTGGCCCGCGCCAGCGGCACCGACCTGGCCCTCGGCATCGAAGCCGCTCGCGGCGCACTCCTGCGCGACGATCACACCGCGGAACAGCTCTACCACGAGGCCCTTGACAGACTCGGCCACACCAGGATCCGCATCGAACTCGCTCGCGCGCAGCTTCTCTACGGTGAATGGCTGCGCCGCGAAGGCCGCCGCGTCGACGCCCGCACCCAGCTGCGCACTGCCTACGAGGCCCTGGCCGCGATGGGGGCCGAGGCATTCGCGGACCGGGCGCGACACGAACTCGCGGCAACCGGCGAGACGGTGCGCAAACGTGCGGCCGAAACCCGCGGAGACCTGACAGCTCAGGAAGCCCATATCGCCCGGCTCGCCGCTGCAGGACACACCAGCCCTGAGATCGCCGCCGCGCTGTACCTCAGCCCGCGGACCGTGGACTGGCACCTCCGCAAGATCTTCACCAAGCTCGGAGTCAGCAACCGGCGCGAGCTGCGGCGACTCCCCAACGCCGACTAAAACGACATATCTGGGCGCCCGCCGGCCAGCGCCGCCCGCAGCCTGGACGCGTGGTCGTGACTGGGCGAGGATGGCCGTGCCGGTCGCTCGGGGGAGGTGGGCATGGACGCTGAGATGAATCCTGCGCAGCGGCTGCACACGCTGGGGCAGAGCCTGTGGCTGGACAGCATCAACCGGGCCATGCTGCACACCGGCGCGCTGGCCCGGTACGTGCGGGACCTGGCGGTGACCGGGCTGACGTCGAATCCGACGATCCTCGGGCATGCCATGGCCGCCGGGTCGGACTATGACAGCTCACTGGCCCGCCTGGTGGCCGACGGTGTCACCGATGCTCAGGACCTGGTGTACGCGCTTGCGCTGGAGGACCTGGCCGAGGCGGCGGCGCTGTTCCGCCCGGCGTGGGAGCGGACCGAGGGCGTAGACGGCTACGTGTCACTGGAGGTCCCGCCCGACGTCGCCTACGACGCCGCGGCGACGGTGACACTCGCCCAGCGGCTGCACGACCAGGCCGGCTTCCCCAACCTGCTGGTCAAGATCCCGGGCACCCCACAGGGCTTGACCGCCATGGAAGAGGCGATCACCGCCGGCGTCGGAGTGAACGTGACACTGCTATTCTCCGACACCCACTACCTGCGCACCGCCGACGCCTACCTGCGGGCCCTCGAGCGCCGCCACCGCGCCGGCCTGGACCTGGCGGTGCCCTCGGTGGCCTCGCTTTTCATCTCCCGCTGGGATTCCGCCGCCGACCCCATTCTGCCACCCGCCCTGCACGGCAGCCTGGGGCTGGCGATGGCGCAAAAGACCTACGCCTCCCATCTGCAGCTGCTCGCGGACCAGCGCTGGCAGGCGCTCGCCGAGGCAGGCGCCCGTCCGCAGCGGGTTCTGTGGGCCTCCACCTCAACCAAGAACCCAAACCTGCCTGACACCTACTATCTGGGCCGGCTGGCCGCCCCCAGCACGATCGACACCGTTCCGGAGAAGACCCTGCTCGCCTTCGCCGACCACGGAAGCCTCGACGACCGGCTGGAGCCCGACTACGCCGCCGCGGAACGGGCCGTCGCGGCGACCGCCGACGCCGGCATCGACGCCGATGCGCTCGCTGAGCATCTGCAGCGCCAGGGAGCAGGCGCCTTCATTGCCGACTGGGCCGCGCTCCTCACGGCAATCAAAGAAAAGGCGGCAAAGCCCGCGGCCTAAGGCCTGGGCTCGCAGTTCAGTGATCACGGACACCGCGACGAGGTCAGCCAGGCCGGGCATTGGGGACGGCCGGAATTGCGAGCTGGCCGTCCTCCAGGCGGAGCACCGAGTCCGCCAGCTCGAGCAGGGCGCCATCGTGGGTCGCGACCAGGGCGGTGATCCCCTCGGACTGCACGACGGTGCGCAGCAGCCTCATGATCTGCCGACCGGTCTCGGAGTCGAGTTGGCCGGTGGGCTCGTCGGCGATGAGCAGCTGAGGGCTGATCGCGAGCGCTCGGGCGATGGCGACCCGCTGCTGCTGGCCGCCGGACAGCTCGTTGGGCCGCTGGCGCGCGTGGTCGGCGAGGCCGACGGTGGCCAGCATCAGGGCGACACGCTCCTCGCGCTGGCGGCGGCCGACGCCGGCGATGCGCAACGGTATCCCCACGTTCTCGGCCGCGGACAGCATCGGGATGAGCCCGAAGGACTGGAAGATGAAGCTCACGGTGCCGCGGCGCAGCAGCATCCGGTCGCGCTCGGTCATGCCGGTCAGGTCACGGCCGCCCAGCCGGACGGTGCCGCTGGTCGGGGTGTCGAGCCCGCCGATGATGTTCAGCAGCGTGGTCTTGCCGGAGCCGGACCGGCCGCTCAGCGCGGTCACCTGGCCTTGGGTGATGTCGAACGAGACGCCGCGCAGCGCGTGCACGGCGGTGCCCCCGCGGCCGAATGTGCGGCTCACATCCGCGGCGGCCACCATGGGCGGCTCGTTGTTCATGATCGGCGCGGTCACGGCCGGCCCTCGTCCGGCCACACGCCGATGTGATCGGGCTCGGCCTCCAGCCGCACCCGGTCGCGCATCGCGAGCTGGTCGAGCATGTCGCGGGGCAGCTGCACCCGGCCTGCCCGGTCAAGCATGGCGTACTCGACGGCGTGCCTGCCGGTGCCGCCGGAGACGTCGTGGCGCAGGGTTTCGCTGCTCGTGCGGCCGTCGCGGATCGCCACAGTCCGACTGACCTGGTCGGACACGGCGGGGTCGTGAGTGACGACCAGGACCGTGACGCCCAGCTCGGCGTTGGCGCTCTGCAGCCCGGCGAACACATCGCGCGCGGTGGCGCTGTCCAGTTCGCCGGTGGGCTCGTCGGCGAGCAGCAGGTACGGCTCGTTGGCCAGCGCGGTGGCGATGGCGGTGCGCTGCTGCTCGCCGCCGGACATCTGGTCGGGTCGGCGCGCGGCGCAGTGCCCGACGCCCAGCGCGCCGAGGAGCTCGGCCGCGCGGCGGGCCCGCTGCCGGGGGCTGACCCCGCAGAACCGCATGGGCATGGCGACGTTCTGCGCGGCGGTCAGGTACGGCAGCAGGTTTCGCGCGGTTTGCTGCCAGATGAAGCCGACCTGGCGGCGCCGGTAGTCCAGCCGCTCCCGCCGGCCCAGCGCGCCGATATCGCGGCCGGCCACCTTGACCGTTCCCGCGGTCGGCACGTCGAGTCCGGCGAGGATGTTCATCAGCGTCGACTTGCCGCTGCCCGAGGCGCCCACGAGCGCGGTCAGCTCGCCGCGCTGGACCAGCAGGTCAAGGCCCTGGAGCGCCTGCACCTCGATGCCGTTGCCGGTGTAGATGCGCACCACCTGGTCGCACGCGACCAGCGCGCCTTCCCCGTAGGAGATCCTGGCGGCCAGCGCCGCGGCGCCCAGCTCCGCAACGCCGGACGCGGCCGCGGCGCCGTTCTCGCCCAGTCCCGCTGGAGTGGTCATCGGCCTTGCTCCTTCCCTACTCCCCGATCCGCATCGCGCGGGCCACGCCGCGGCGCGAGGTCACGATGGCCTGGCCGGCGAGTGTCGCGACCGCGACGAACAGCAGGCCCGCGGCGGCCAGAGCCATCGCGGCCGGCTCGGCGCGGACCGGTACCCCGGCGCCGGAGCCGGTGAACCCCGCCAGGCTGAGATCTGGCCCGACCAGCGAGGCCAGCGCCCAGGCACACCCGGTCCCGGCGGCGATGGCGACCACGATCTCCGGCACCGTCTCGGCGAGCACCAGCCAGCTGCCCTGCCGGGCAGACAGGCCCATCGCCGCCAGCCGCGCCAGCGCTGCGTCCCGCGATCCCGCGCTGAGCAGCAGCCAGACCAGCAGTACGGCGATCCCGAAGCCGGCCGCGGCGGCCGCGCCGGCCACGTAGGCCACGTAGGCACCGTGCGGCAGCGGCGCCCCGGCGAGCCTGGCGAGGGCGGCCGAGCGGAACGTGACCGACCCGCCGGGCACCAGCCGGGCGATGACCGCACGCAGCCGGCCCTGGTCCAGGCGCGGGCCGGTGATCAGCATCAGGTTGGGCGTCTGCGCGCCGGCCGGCATGGCCCAGTTCGGCACCACGATCAGCGCCGGCCCGGCCCGCGAGGCGAGCGCTGGGGCGGCGGGGGCGGCGGCCATCACCCGGAAGCGCACGATGTACCCGGTGCTGCCGACGACCAGCGCAACGGTGCCGCGGCCGAGCTCGGCGACCGCCGCCGGGGTGGCGACGGCCGGGGCGGCGCCGTCGGCGGGACCGGTCGGCCGGGCGAGCGCAGCGGCCGGAAACGGCGGGCCGGGCGTGGCGGCGATCAGCGAGCGGTACTGGCGCGGGGCGACGGCGGCGATCGCGACCTGGGTGCCGTCCGTGCGCATGCCCGCCGTCAGCGTGATCGCCGCGACGTGCTGCACGCCAGGCACGGCTGCGAGCGCCCGCTGGGCGGCCGGCGTCACCGGCAGCGAGGAGTTCACGGTATCGATCACCGCGTCAGCGCCGGCCTGCTGCCAGGACGCCGCGACCTCGCCGCGGGTGATCGCCGCTTGGACGAGGCCGCCGAACGAGATCGTGGCAAGCACCAGGACCAGGGCGAAGGCGGGCAGGATCGCGATGAGCGGGCTGCGCGCTGCGCGCGCCAAGCCGATGTAGGCGACCGCGCCGCGGGCCACCCCGGCTGCGCGCAGCAGCCAGCGGGCGACCAGCGGGTAGCAGCGCAGCGCGACGATCCCGGCCGGGATCGCGACCAGCACTGGCGCCGCGCTGGTCAGCACGTCCTGGCCTGGGCCGGCCACGCCCTGCAGACGGGCCACGACGAGGCCGCCCGCCGCGGCGGAAACCAGCGCCGCCTCGATGACCAGCCGCCGGACCGCCGCGCGGCGCTGCGCGGCGCGGCCGCCGTGGCGCCGCCGTGCTGGCGACAGCAGCCGGGTCGCGACGATCAGCGGCAGCGCGCCCAGGGCGGCGGCCAGGGTCAGCGCGGCCAGCCACCAGGGCAGGGCGCCGGCGGCGCCGGGCGTGACGACCATCGCCACGGCCGTCGCAACGACGGCGGCCGGGATCGCGACCAGCGCCGAGGCACGCAGGGCCGTCGCGGACAGCTGCCGCCAGGCCGCACCCCGTGCGCGCATCAGCTCGAACTCGCCGCGGCGCTGTTCGGCCAGCAGCAGGGCACCGAGTACCACCACGGCCAAACCGATGGCGGCCAGGCTGACCACCAGCAGGCCGAGCACCCCGCTGACCGCAACGCGCTCGCGGGCAAAGGCGGCCAGGAACCCGGCCAGCCCAGCCGAGAGGGTCACCTTGACCGGCGGGTTCAGGCTGAGCTGGCCGAGCTGGCCGAGGCTGCCCGGTGACAGCGCGCCCTGCAGCCCGCTGCTCTGCGCGGCGGTCAGGCCGGTCACGACCAGCGGGAATCCCCAGGACAGCTGGATCTGGCCGGGGTCCACGCTGCCCTCGAGCGCGAGCACCTCGCGCGGTCCCACGAACATCGCGCCCATCCAGTAGGGCGGCGACCTGAGCGGCACGTACCTGGTGGGCGCTAGGGCCGCGGGGTCGACGGCCCAGAACGCCGAGCCCGGCATGGCCGGCTCGATGATCCCGGTCACCACCAGGGTCAGCGACGGAGCCAGCCGCAGCCGCGAGCCGACCGTCACGCCGAACAGCCGAGCGGTCGCGGTCGTGACGGCGACCTGGAACTCATGGCCGCGGCTGACCGTCGGCAGCGAGCCAGTGATGTGCTTGGTGTAGTGGGGAAGCGCATCTCGATAGGCCAGCTCGAGCTCAGGCGGCGTGCTGCCATTCCAGGCGCGGCGGCCGCCGGCCAGCACCGTCGAGTAGCCGGTCGTCAGGCCGGTCCAGTCCGTGGCGGCCGGCGCCAGCGGCAGCCACGGCGAGAGGTTGCCGCGCAGCCGCGTGCGGTAGTAACGGAGCTGCGCGGCCGGAAGCGAGCCGCCGCCGCCCATCCCCGCATCGCCGAAGCCGGTGCTGCCGAGCACCGCCTTGTCCGACGTCGGCACCATCCTCAGGCCCGCGCGCAGCGCGCTGGTGGGAAGGGTCTGGCTGACACGCGCCCCGGCCACCGCGACGAAAACGCTCGCGAGCACCAGCACCGCGAGGCTGACGCCGGCCGCAGCCCCGGTGCCGGTGACCGCCAGCCAGCCGGCCCTGAGCCGGCCCGGCAGGGCGCTCACGTGGTCTCCGCGGCGCGCAGCTCGGCAGCGGGGTCACGGCGGCGGGCCAGCACGATCGCGGCGATCAGCACCGGCGTCACGACCACCGCCAGGGCGACCAGCGCGGCCCAGCCAAGCGGCACCTCGACCAGCACGCCCGGCACCGGGGCGGAGGCGGAGGCGGTGAGCGTGATCGCGGGGATGATCAGGTGCGCCAGCCCGATCCCGACGCCGAGCCCGGCCAGCGTCGCGGGCACGGTCAGCATCAGCTCCTCCAGGCACAGCCCGCGCACCTGGGCCCGCGGCGAGTAGCCGAGCGCGGCCAGCAGTGCGCTCTGCGAGCGGCGGTCCCGGACGCTCGCGGCAACGCCGACCGAGAAGCCGAGCCCGGCGAGCACCGCGGCCGCGGCGGCGATGGCGAGCCCCTCCAGCAGCGGCGCCGCGCTGAGCGAGTTGCTGACCAGGCTGCTCTGGAGACTGGCCCGGTCGGTCACCGTCGACCCGGCGGGCAGGCCGGGCGGCACGGCGCCTCCGGCGGTGCGCAGCCACCACTGGCTGACCGGCAGCGGCGGGCTTCCCCGGCTGACCAGCAGGTCCTGCACCGCGCCCTGGTCCACGATGATCGCGCTGGTGGTGGTCGGGAACGCGACGACGACGGCGGCGATCCTGACTGGTACCTGCGAGCCGGCGATGCTGATGTCGATCACGGTGCCGGGGTGCAGGTGGTTGCTGCTCAGGAACTCCTCGGTGGCAATGCCGGGGACCACCGGATCCGGCGGGTGCACGGCGATAGTGAGCATGCCGGTGAACGAGTCCGGCGGGGTGTAGTACAGCTGGCCGGGGTCTGGGCCGAAGCCGGGGTGAAAGCTGAGACGCTGCCCGCCGCCGGCGGCCTGCCACCCGGCGACCGACGGCGGCTGGGCGCCCGCGCTGCGGCCGTTGATCGTCACGCCGTTGAGGCTGGCCAGGCTCGGCGCCGAGCCATTAGCGCCCCAGTCACCCAGGGCCGCGCCTCGCGCGAACGGCGCCGCGAACCGGCCGGTCGCCGACGTAGCCTCAGCGACGCTGGCCAGCGTGAGCGTGTCTCGCTGCAACGCGGCGCTGTTGAGCTGGCTTTTGCTGGGGTAGTGCGGCAGGCCGTAGGTCAGTGACAGGCCGATCAGCCGCAGTGGGTAGCTGGCCCGGCCGGGCAGCGCAAGCGAGGCGATCAGCGGATGGTCGCGGCCATCGGCCGGTATGGTGCCCGCCGGGATCGTGTACACCGCGCCGCCGGCGTCCTGGATCGAGGCGGTGGCGCTGGCCCGGCCCAGGCGGCCCAGCCGGTCCTGTCCGGCCCCGCCGCTGATGCTGGCCTCGATCGCGATCCGGGCCGGCCGGCCCGGCAGAGCCAGGCCGGGCCGGGGTGAGATGATCCGCCGCCATAGCTGGCTCGCGGGCAGCGGCGACAGGTCGGGGCGCAGCAGGACGGTGCGGGCGGCCTGAGGTGCGCCCACGGCCAGCAGCGAGCCGTGCAGCGCGGTCGGCTCGACGGTCACCGGCATCGCGGCGGCGACTCCCGGCGCGTTGCTGATCGCGCCTGCCCGGCCGAGGGACGCCGGCCGGGCGGTGGCGACGCGGACGTCGGCGCCCGCGGCGAACGCGGCCTGGTCCCGCGCCGAGCGCTGCCAGCTCTGGTACTGGGCCAGCGCCAGGGTGCCGGTCGCCACGGCGAGCACGGCGAGCAGCACTGGACCGCTCTGGGTGACCGTGCGCCTGCTGATCTGCCAGCTCGCCAGCGCCGCGCCCAGGTGCCTGCTGCGCGCGATCAGCCGTTCCATGGCCCTGGCCGCCAGCGGCATCAGCCGCAGCAGGATCAGGCTGGCAGCGGCCAGCGCCAGCGCGGGCGTGGCGCTGAGCACCGGGTCGATGCCAAGTCCGCCAGTGGGCAGGTGCGCAACCGCCGAATAGGTGCGCAGCTCCCGCACGGCGATCACCGCCAGCACGATGATGGCGATGTCGCCGCCGGAGCGCGCGATACCCGCGATCGCTGCCGGCCGGCCGCGCAGGGCCGCGACAGCGCCCGGCGTGGCGGGGCGCAGCGTCGGCCACAAAGTGACCGCCAGGCACAACGCGAGCACGAGCGCGACCGCCAGCCAGACGCTGCCGGGGAAGCCGGCGAGCCGCAGCCGGGCATCGCGCAGCGACCCGGCCCCGGCCAGCAGGCTGGCCAGCCTGGTGCCGGCCAGCGCGCCGCCCGCCGCGCCGAGCCCGCCGACCACGGCGATCTCGGCCATGGTGATCCTGGCCAGCTGCCAGCCGGCCGCGCCGCGCGAGCCGAGCAGCGCGGTCTCCACGCCGCGGTGGCTGGTCAGCAGCCGGCCGGCCAGCACCAACGCCGCGGCAGCGAGCAGCAGCAGCTGGAGCGCGCTGATTGCGAGCATCGACCTGGCCACCGCGAGGCTGCGGGTCAGGCCGTCGAGGAGACGGGGCAGCCCGCCAGTCACCTGGAGCCCGCCGAGCCGGGGGGTGCCCTGGAGATAGCCGGCCGCTCCAGTGATCCGCGATGCCAGGCCGGGGATCTGGCTCGCCTGGATCCGCTGGGTGTCCAGAGCCGCGGCCCAGGACACGGCGCCGACGGCCAGGGCAGGCCGCCCGCCGCGGAACGCGGCCGGGCTGACGATCAGCGGCCCGTAGGTGATGTAGCCCGGGGAGACGCTCACCCCGGA
>Ga0335073_10015555_pt1 | contig 10638 bp, 8 predicted proteins | sample Lox_Sample_22_FD_207093 | JGI IMG/M metagenome (GOLD analysis project Ga0335073, IMG submission 207093) | Soil microbial communities from Loxahatchee National Wildlife Refuge, Florida, United States - Lox_Sample_2.2 | ecosystem: Environmental > Terrestrial > Soil > Wetlands | place: USA: Florida...
TCACCCTGGTGCACGCCGTGCTCCTTAAGTCGCTGCCGGTCGCGAAGCCGAGCCAGCTGATCCGCGTGGGCAACAACGAGAACTGCTGCATCGACGGCGGCATGCAGGACGACTGGTCTCTGTTCTCGACGGAACAATACCGGGAATTCCGCGATCACACGCCGGGGTTCGCGAGCCTGGCCGCGTTTCAGGCCGGGCGTACCCAGATCGGCGTGCGGCGCGCGGGGAGCGATCATTCCGCAGAAGCCTATAGTGCCGAGTTCGTCTCCGGCAACGCCTTTGACACCTTTGGACTCTCCGCCTGGGCCGGACGCCTGCTGCGTCCCTCCGATGACCAGAAGGGCGCACCGCCCGTTGCCGTGATGAGCTACCGATCCTGGCAGCAGAAATTCGGCCAGGATCCGTCGGTGGTCGGCGCGACATTTCTCATCAACAGCCAGGCGTTCACCGTGGTGGGTATTGGTCCGCCGGGGTTCTTCGGCGAAAAGCTCACCAGCGATCCGGCTGCCTTCTGGCTCCCGTTGAGCACCTCGCCGCTCGTGCAGAACGGCAGCTTCAACGTGCTGGATGAACCGGAACTGCAGTGGCTCAACCTGATCGGCCGCCTCGCGCCCGGAGCGAATGTCAAAGCAATGCAGGCGCACATGCAGGTGGAGCTGCGCGATTTCCTGGAAAGCCCCATCAGCAAAGTCGATGCAGCCAACAAGTCTCTGATTCCGAAGCAGACCCTGCATCTGAGCTACGGCGGAGGCGGAGTGCAGCAGATGCAGGACCAGTACAAGTCTGAGCTGGAGCTGCTGATGTGGATCTCTGCCTTCGTGCTGCTGATTGCCTGCGCCAACCTCGCCAACCTGATGCTGGTGCGGGCGACCGCCCGCAAAGGCGTGACCTCGGTCCGCTCCGCGCTGGGCGCGCCGCGACGGCGCCTCGTGGTGCAGGCGCTCACCGAAAGCGTGGTGCTGGCGATCATCGGCGGCCTGGCCGGGCTGGCGATCGCGTATGGAGGTGTGCGGCTGCTTCTGGATGCAGTGGCGGGCAAGAGTTATCTGCCCATCCAGGCCACGCCCTCACCGGAGGTGCTGGGATTCGCGTTCGGCGTTTCGCTGCTCACAGGCATGCTGTTCGGCGTGGCTCCGGCGTGGATGACGGCCCATGCCGATCCCATCGACGCGCTGCGCGGCGCCAATCGGTCCACACGGCACAGCGGCCTTTGGACGCAGAAGGTTCTGGTCGTGGCCCAGGCGGCAATTTCACTGGCGCTGCTGTGTGCGGCCGGTTTGCTGATCCGGTCGCTGACCAACCTGCAGCACCAGCATTTCGGATTCGAGACGCAGAACCGCTACATCCTCCACATTGATCCCCAGATGGCGGGCTACCAGGCGCCGCAGGCGGACGCGTTTTTCCGCCAGCTGCATAACACGCTGGTGGCGATTCCCGGCGTCAGGGATGTGACGTACTCGCTGTACAGCCCCATGGAGGGCGATAACTGGGGTCAGGATATCTACATCGAAGGTCAGACGCCACCCCCGCCGGGGAGTGACTTCAACAATGCGTCGTGGGTGCGCGCCAGCGCTGGATATTTTGCCAATATCGGAACGAAGATCGTTGCCGGGCGCGCATTTACCGAGCAGGACAACACCACCGCGCCGAGTGTAGCGGTCGTCAACGAGGCGTTTGCCAAAAAGTTCTTCAGGAACGGCGATGCCATCGGCCGCCATTTCGGCGATTTCGAGCAGAAATACGCCGGAAGCTTCACGATCGTGGGCATCACCGAGAACACACAGTACTGGGATCCGACCAGCAGGATCCGCCCCATGTTCTTTCTGCCCGCAGCGCAGTGGCAGAAGTACTCCGATCCGGAACTGCAGATGGAGGAGAATGTCTCGCATCTGGAAATGAGCGCGGTAGAGATCCGGACCATGGGCGCGCTGCCCGGCCTGGAAGCGCAGGTGCGCCGCGCTCTCATGCAGATCAATCCCAACCTGACGATCCTGAACTTCGAGACCTTTGCCGCCCAGGTGCAGGACGAGTTTCAGCAGGAGCAGCTCATGGTGCAGCTCACCTCGGTCTTCGGCCTCCTCGCTCTCGTCCTCGCCGCCATCGGCCTCTACGGCGTCACGGCTTACTCCGTTGCGCAGCGCACCAGCGAGATCGGCATTCGCATGGCCCTCGGCGCTGACCGCGGGGGCATCCTGCAGATGGTTCTGCGCACCGCGTTCCTGCAGGCAGCCATCGGTCTCCTCATCGGCATGCCCGCCGCCATCGTCGCCGGACACTTCATGGCCAGCCAGCTCTACCTCGTCAAGCCCTGGGATCCGGCCGTGCTCGTCGCCACCACGCTGATTCTCGCCGTGGCTGCGTTTCTCGCCGCCGCCTTGCCGGCGCAGCGCGCCGCCAACGTGCAGCCCATGGTCGCCTTGCGCGTCGAGTAGCCCTCACTGCGCTGTCTGTGCCTTCAGGTACTGATCCACGTTGCTGGCATCCACCAGCGCCGAGCCCGTATCGATGAAGGCCGGAATTGGCGCGAACGGGTCGATCTGGTATGGCTGGTTCAGCGATGGCAGCGGATTGTGATACAGATCGTCCAGCATCTCCACTCCCACGTACGCCATCGTGAAGGGCTTCTGCGCCACCGTGGCGGCAATCACCCCCTCCTTCACCAGATCGAGCGTGTCCTTATCCACGTCCATCGCGATCAGCACCCGGCTCTTGTCATTGCTCCGCCGCAGCACTTCGCCTACTTCCTTCCCCGCCGATGCCTCCAAACACACAAACGCATCGACCCTGTCCTTGCCGGTCCGTCCCATCATTTGCTGCGCCTGATCGAACGCCACCGTTCCCTGGCCTCGTATATCGACGATGTCTGCGACGTGAATGTCGGGTGCGCCCGAAAGCACATCTTCATAGCCGGCCAGACGCTCGTCCAGGTTCGGTTGGCCGGGCATTGTGAAGAACACCACATTGGCCTTGCTGTGCAGCCTCTCCATCAGCGCATTGGCCCCCAGCCTTCCCGCCTGCCGGTTGTTCGTACCGATAAAGAACAGCCGCCGGCTGTTGGGAGCATCGGAATCCACCGTGATCACCGGGATCCCGGCGTCCATCGCCGCGTTGATCTCCGGCAGCATCAGCTTCGGGTCCACCACCGACACCATAATGCCCGCCGGCTTCAGCGCCACCACGGCGCGAAACTCCTGCACTTCCGCCTGCGCATCGAAATTCTCAGGTCCGCGCATCTCGGCGTGCACGTGATACTGGCCCGCGATTTTGTCCAGTCCCGCCGCGGCCGACTGCCAGTACGCCAGCTTTGTGTTGGTCGCTACCAGGTAATAATGCTCCGCACTGCTGTGCCGCCCGCAACCCGCAACGGAGGCCGCACACAACGCCGCCGCAAGAACGAGAACAACCCTGCCGGATCCTTGCATACCGCACCTCCCGCGCCTTAGTCTGTGCGCTCCGGTGAGACGGTATCCACTTCAACGCCAGCTCATCCGGATTCGCCTGGCGGCACGGATTTTACTCCGTTCCCCGTATTCCGGTGCAGCAATAGTTTCGCCAGTACTGCCTCAGCTTGAAACCCGTTTTGAGAGAGCACAACTTCAGTCGCGCCGAAACTGTCCCGAAATAAACTGGGCTTTCCCACCCGAGCACATTGCGGTTTCGAAGAGTCTCCGCGACGACTACGACACGAGCGCCCTCGATGCGGTTCGCCAATGGCGCTGGCAGCCCTTCCTGCTCAATGGAAACCCGATCCAGGTGGAAACCACGATCGCGGTGAATTACTCCACCAGCCGCTGAGCGGGCAGAAGCGAGGCGGCGAAGAGAATTCAGCTTCGCCCCTCACCCCGCCATTTCTTTCAGCTCCTTGCTCACTTGCAGCCGCGCCTCTGTCGCCCTCTGCACGTCCTCCACGGTCAGCCCCGGCGCAATCTCCTCCAGCACCAGCCCCTGCGGCGTCACGCGAATCCACGCCATCTCCGTCGCGATTGTCTCCACCACCCGTACGCCGGTCAGCGGCAGCGTGCATTTCTTCAGGATCTTCGCAGCGCCGTCCTTCGTCGTGTGCTCCATCGCCACAATCACCCTTCGCGCGCTCGCCACCAGGTCCATCGCCCCGCCCATGCCCTTCACCATCTTGCCCGGGATCATCCAGTTCGCCAGCGTGCCTTCCTCGTCCACTTCCATCGCCCCCAGCACGCTCAGATCGATATGCCCGCCGCGGATCATCGCGAAGGACTCCGCGCTCGAGAAGTACGATGTTCCCGGCATGGCCGTCACCGTCTCTTTGCCGGCGTTGATCAGGTCCGGGTCTTCCTCGCCCGCCAGCGGATACGGCCCCACCCCCAGCATCCCGTTCTCCGACTGCAGCACCACCTCGATCCCCGGCGGCACATGGCTCGCCACCAGGGTCGGCAGCCCGATGCCCAGGTTCACGTAATACCCATCGCGCAGCTCGCGTGCCACCCGGCGCACGATGCGTTCTCTCTTCGCCCCCGCGCTCAGCGCGCCGGATAATTCCCCGGAATTCGATACAGTAGTCATGGCTGATGCAATACGCCGTCTTCAATATACGGGCAAGATCGCTCCTGCGGGGAACCGCCCTCGTCCTCCTCAGCCTCGTCCTCGCCCTGCTCTGTGCCGGCTTTCCTGATATTCACCCCTCCCCCTGGATCCTCCTTCCCGCCTGCGCCGCCCTCTACGGCACCTGGGAAACCACCCGCTGTCTCCGCCGCCGCTGGAGCTTCTACCATGGCGGCGTCATGCTGCTCCTCTACGCCGACGTCCTCGTGGTCGCGCTGATCCTGTTTTTGCTGCTTTACCCCTACGCCCACTGGCTGCAGGGGCAGTGAGCTCCGCGCGAATTCTGCCCATCCTATCGGTTGAGATTCTCCCCGCCGTATGTGTACAGCTTCACCCGGTACACGTGGAACGCATGCGGGTCCATCAATAGCTCGCGCCCCTGGTCGCTCTGGTCTCCGTTCAGGCGGCGCTCCGTCACCCATCGCCCATCGAGTACCCGATGAACCCATCCACCCACTGAATGAAATATTTCATGTTCGGCGCATCGGTATGCCCGCCGTCGTCCTGCCGCCACGCCAGCTTGCCGCCCAGCAGGCCGTCGTTGACCGGCGGCATCGGTGCTGTCCGGTAATCCAGATCCGTCGTGCTCAGCCCCGGCGCTCCCAGCAGCGTCCACACCGGACTCGCCGCCACTGTCGCCATCCAGCTCCCCCGATGGTCGAGCCAGTGAGCGTCTCCCTTTTCCGGAATGCCGTAGCTGATGAACGTCAGTCGCGGCGCGCACAGCGCGATCAGTTCGTTCGAGTCCACCGGAATGTCGCCCGGGTTCATGCTTCCGAACGTCGCCTCTGAGGCCCCGTACCGGATGAAGTTCCCGGCCATCCAGTAGTACTCGCCGCCCGTCAGGCTCTCCACCGCCTCGCCATAGTTGCGGCGCAGCAGCGTCGCGCCGCCCTTACCCGACGACCCGACCAGCACCATCGCAAATCGCTGATCGAAGGCCATCGTCACCAGCGCCGCCTTGCCGTAGCGCGAGACGCCTTCAATGCCCACGTGCTTTGCGTCCACCGCCGGGTCGGTTTCGAGATAGTCAAGCCCACGTCCTGCCGCCCACGCCCACGCTCGCAGCGCACCCCAGTCGTCCGGCTTGCGCGGCTGTCCCTTGTTCACCAGGCCGATGATTCCGCGCGTGAGATCCGCTCCGTTGTCCGGCTGCGCGCTTTGCGGATCGAGCCGGGCAAATCCCCAGCCCGCCGCAATCAGCTCCCATTCGTTCGGCGGGTCGCCATCCGCATTCATCTGCGGAAATTGAAAGGGGACTGCCCGAATTGGCTCCCATCCCGGATGCTGCGCAATCACATCCTTCAGCGTGGGATCCTGCTGCACCAGCAGAGACTTCATTGCCGTGTTGATGCGGCTCAGTTCCTCCTGCGAAGGCTGCACCGGGGCAGGGAAGCCGCTGGGCCCGAACATGATCAGCACCCGAACCGGGCCCTTCACATCCAGCGGTGTCACCAGAGTCATGCGCAGGTTCACGCTGATCAGCGGATAGGACGAGTTATCCACGTGCCCATTCAGCTCCGTGGCCATCACCGGATGAAATCCGATGTTCTCCTTCTCGCTGGCAACCACCGACCACGTCACCTTGGGCACGTTGGCCGGAACCCGGCCATAAACGTATTTCTCAAAATCGCGGACGATCTGCGGCCGCCTCTCCTTCCACCACGTTTCTGCGCTGGTCACCTTCTGCCCGTTGTTCAGTGTGAGCGCATCCGGCACATTCGGATAAGGATTGGCCTTCGACTCGTCGTAGTTCGCGTGGTTCGGCGCTTTCTCGTCGCCGCTCGGCCCGGGACGCAGCGCCTTGATGCCCAGCTGATCCATCATGTTCTGGTGATCCTGCTCGGCTGTCAAGGTGACCGGCTGCGCGCTGCTCGCGGAGCTCTGCGCAGGCGCAGCCATTCCGGAGAATGCCAGCGCGGCTAACGTTGCAACCTGCATCAGTCCGGCATAGAAACGCGTCGCAATCTGCATCGGTGCTATCCTTGCCTCGCAATAAAACCGATTTAGTTCGGCACCCATACTAGATCATGAACCGGGCAAAATCCATCGCACCGATCGGCCTGCTCCTTCTCGCGCTCTCTCTTCCTGGCGCAACAGCTGGTGCTCAGCCGGGCGGCCAGGTTTGGGTGGCCACCTGGGCTACGGCCCAGCAAATCCCCGAGCCGCAAAATGCTCTTGCCCCCGACGACCTGCGCGATGCCACCGTCCGCCAGATCGTCCGCCTCTCCGTCGGCGGCGCCACGCTGCGCGTGCACATCTCCAATGCATTCGGTACTGAACCGCTGCTGTTCACTTCCGTGCACATCGCGCGTCCGCTGTCATCTGCTTCGCCGGCCATCGATCCGTCATCGGACCGCGCACTCGCCTTTTCCGGATCGCCCGACGTCCTTATCCCCGCCGGCGCCGAGTACATCTCCGACCCTGTCGATTACCCCGTCGCGCCGCTCTCCAGTCTGGCCATCACCTTTCATCTCGACGCCCCGCCGGCCCGCGAAACCAGCCATCCCGGCTCACGCGCCACCTCGTATTACGTGCACGGCGATTGGGTCTCGTCGCCGGCGCTGCCCGGCGCAAAATCCGTGGATCACTGGTACCAGATCGCCGGAGTCGACGTCCTCGCGCCGTCGGGAGCAGCTTCCATCGTTGCGCTCGGCGACTCCATCACCGACGGACACGCCACCACCACGAATGGCAACAATCGCTGGACCGACGTCCTTGCCGAGCGCCTGCAGGCCTCGCCCGCTACCCGCTCCATCGGAGTTCTGAACGAGGGCATCGGCGGCAATCATCTGCTCATCGATGGTCTGGGTCCGAACACGCTGGCTCGCTTCGATCGCGATGTTCTGGCTCCAGCCGGCGTGCGCTGGCTCATTGTCTTCGAAGGCGTCAACGACCTGGGCGGCCTCAGCCGCATCGGCGACGCTTCTCCCGCCGCACATGCGGCGCTCGTGAGCCGCATTCTGTCCGCCTACCAGCAGATCGTCCTGCGTGCCCACGCCCACGGCATTCAGGTTATCGGCGCGACCATCACCCCGTTCGGCGGCTCAGATTTCTACCATCCCGGACCAGCAACCGAAGCCGACCGGCAAGCCGTCAACGCCTGGATTCGCGCGCCCGGCCATTTCGACCAGGTTCTCGACTTCGACACGGTCCTCCGCGATCCCAGCCAGCCTGACCGCCTGCTGCCCGCCGAGGACTGCGGCGATCATCTGCACCCCAACCCAGCCGGCTACCGCGCCCTGGGCGACTCCATCCCCGTTGCCCTGTTCACGCGTTGAACGGAAACAGCCGGATTATTCCGCCCCCACCGCTTCCAGCTCGCGCAGCGACTCTTCGTATGGCGCCCGCAGCACACCCCGCTCGGTAATGATGGCGGTCACGTACCTCGCAGGAGTCACATCGAACGCCGGGTTCTCAATCCCCACCCCATGCGGCGTCAGCTGCTTCCCGGCGTGGTGGGTCACCTCTCGCTCCGCGCGCTGCTCAATGGGGATGGCGTCCCCGTTCGGCGTCTTCAGATCGATCGTCGACCAGGGCGCTGCCACGAAGAAGGGGATGCCATGTTCCTTCGCCAGCACCGCCACCCCGTAAGTCCCGATTTTGTTGGCCACGTCCCCGTTGGCCGCAATCCGGTCCGCCCCCACGATCACCGCCTGGATCTTTCCCTGCCGCATCAGGCTGGCTGCCATGTTGTCGCACAGCACCGTCGTCGGAATCCCGTCGTGCATCAGCTCCCAGGCCGTCAGCCGCGCTCCCTGCAAAAATGGCCGCGTCTCATCGGCATACACATGAATCTGGTGTCCCGCTTCGACCGCCGAGCGGATCACTCCCAGCGCCGTCCCGTATCCGCAGGTCGCCAGCGCCCCGGCATTGCAGTGGGTCAGCACACCGCCCGCCTGCGGCAACAGCTCCGCTCCATGCGCGCCCATCGCCCGGCATGCCTCAATGTCCTCGTCGTACATGCGCTGCGCCTGGTCGATCAGCGCCTGGCGCACCGAAGCCAGCGTCGCTCCAGGCCGCCCGGCCTCCCGCGCAAAAACCAGCTGCATCTCCGCGATCGCCCAGAACAGGTTCACTGCTGTGGGACGCGTCGCACCCAGCGCCCGGCAAATGGTCTCAAACTCTGCCCTGAGCGCCTCGATGTTGCCCGCCTGGCTGTTCTTCACTCCCAGCGCCAGCCCCATGGCTGCCGACACTCCAATGGCCGGGGCCCCACGCACCACCATCGTCGCAATCACTTCTGCGACAGTCTCGTAATTCGTTGCCAATACGTAAGTTTCTTCAAGCGGCAGCCGCGTCTGATCGAGAAAGCGAACACCTTCTGAGGTCCATTCCAGTGTGGGGATCATCGCTTTCCAGTGTATCGGCTTCCTCGTTCGGCAGGCCACTCCGCTCCCTCCGGCGTCCGGCGAGGGGCCGAAAACGGTACAGCCTCGAACCAGATAAAATTTTTTGCTGGAAAATGTCCGCATTTCGTGGATGATGGTGTGGAAGTCTCTCTCAGAGAATCCGATCAAGTGAGTGACAGCCAGGGGTGGCAGTGCCGATCGCTCCAGTGATGCCCCGCCGGGACGGACACCCGCTCGAGGAAAAGAATGAAGAAGGTATTGCGGTGTCCGAAGTGTGACCAGGATATGTTGACGCGCATTGCCCGGCGTGGGTTCTTCAGGAATCACATATTCCCGATCTTCGGGTATTACCCATGGGAGTGTTCCGGCTGCCGTCGCGAAGTGCTCGTGCGCCAGCGTGGCGGCGCGTATCGCAAATCCTCGCGTTCCGGTGAAGCCATCAGCGATGAGGCGGTCGTCGGCGAAGGCTCTCGCGCGCGTTAGCTCGCTTCTTATTGCCCGCTCGTCAGTGGATCGAGGCGCCATACCGCCGCTCGATCTCTGTCGCCGCCGCGCGCAAATCCTCCAGACCTGACAGAGCCGGCAGCACCGCCCCCAGGCGTTTCAGTTCTGCCAGTGCCAGTTCCGTCGCGATATTCCCCACCAGCGCGTCCTGCGCGAACGGGCACCCTCCAAATCCGCCCATTGCCATATCGAAGCGCCGGCATCCCGCCTCATAGGCTGCCTGGACCTTCGCCGCCGAGTCCTCCGGCCGCGCATGCAGATGCACGCCAATCTCGACCCCGTCCTGCGCCGACTCCAGCACCGCGCCCACCAGTTCCGCAACCTGCGTCGCCCGGGCCAATCCCACCGTGTCTGCCAGAGAAATGGTCGCAATTCCCGAATCGGCAAGCAGGTCGCAGGCCGCAATCACTTCCTCGATGCTCCAGGGGTCGCCGTAGGGATTACCAAACGCCATCGAGACGTACGCCACCACCCCCAGCCCGGCCTGGAACGCCGACTGTCCCACCGCCTCCAGCGCTTCCAGGCTTGCTTCCGGAGTCTGATTCTGGTTGCGGCGCAGGAATTCCGGCGATATCGAATACGGGAAGCCCAGCGTCGCCACCGCCCCCGTCTCGATCGCTCGGTCCGCGCCCTTCCGGTTGACCACAATCCCGATGATTTCCGCATCGTCCGGCAAATTGACGAAGCCCAGCACCTGTTCCGCATCCGCCATTTGCGGCACGGCCTGCGGCGAGACAAACGAAACGGCGTCGATATGCCGGAACCCGCTGTCAAGCAGCACGCGCAGATAGTCCGCTTTCACCTCAGCGGGGATCGGCTTGGGCAGAGCCTGCCACGCGTCCCGCGGGCACTCGATAATCGTAACTTCGTCATTCATGGCAGCAGGCTCGAATGCCAGCGCAGCGTAAAGTCGGCGCACAGAAGCAATCCGTAGGGTATCAGCGCCAGTCCGATCCAGGGTCTCCACCGCGGCCAAACCAGCGTCACGACAAACAGTCCCGTCGCTGCCAGCGTTGCCGGAGAGTTCAACCGGATTACCTACTCATAAACCGCCGTCCGCATCGCCACCAGGCCCTCCCATCCGTTTTCCGGCGGCCGGCGCAGCATCGCCTGGCCTCCCTTCAGGCCGCCAACCAGCCACACCGCCATCTCCAGCGCGCAGTAAAGGAGCGAAGGCAGCGAGAGAGCAACCAGAGGTGTCAGC
>Ga0335073_10015556_pt1 | contig 10637 bp, 12 predicted proteins | sample Lox_Sample_22_FD_207093 | JGI IMG/M metagenome (GOLD analysis project Ga0335073, IMG submission 207093) | Soil microbial communities from Loxahatchee National Wildlife Refuge, Florida, United States - Lox_Sample_2.2 | ecosystem: Environmental > Terrestrial > Soil > Wetlands | place: USA...
CAGTTACTGAATGTCAGTCACGAGGAAACTGTGATCAGCGGGCCTGCGCGTGAGCCCGGGCGGCCCTAGGGCTCGACGCACTCCCGCCGGTACGGGAACATGATCGAGATGGACACTCATCGATCCCGCCAGGGCCCCAGCGCCACTCGGCACTCGTGCCGGCCGATTCTGCGGAACCAGCTGCCGGCCACCCGGGTCAATGGTGACAGCTGAGCATCAGGTCGCTGACCAGCCCGCAGCGGAGCAGTTCGCCATGCTGCGGGCCAGGGGACGGCTGCGCGGCGTCGTTGCGCTGCTCGGACCCGCGTTCGTGGCTGCGATCGCCTACGTGGATCCCGGCAACTTCGCCACGAACTTCTCGGCTGGCGCGGCATTCGGATACTCCCTCGCCTGGGTGATCGTCGCGGCCAACGTGATGGCGATGCTCGTGCAGTACCTGTCGGCCAAGGTAGGTGTCGCCAGCGGCAAGGATCTGCCTCAGCTCTGCCGAGAGCAGCTGCCGCCCTGGGCGTCGCGCGGCTTGTGGGCGCAGGCCGAGCTCGTTGCGATGGCGACCGACGTCGCGGAATTCCTCGGTGCTGCCATCGGACTGAATCTGCTGTTCGGCGTCCCGCTGCTGATCGCCGGGCTGATCACGGCGGTTATCGCCTTCGGCATCCTGGCCCTGGACCAGCGCGGCTACCGCCGATTCGAGCTGGCGATTATCGGCCTGCTCGGCATCGTGCTGCTGGGCTTCGCTTACGACCTGGTCGCCGTGCACCCGAGCGCCAGCGGCATCGCCGGCGGGCTGGTGCCGCGGCTCGGCGGCTCGGCCAGCTTGCTGCTGGCAGTTGGCATCGTCGGGGCGACCATCATGCCGCATGTCGTCTACCTGCACTCAGCGCTGACGAAGTCCCGGGTTAGCTGCCGCAATGATGATGAGAAGCGGGCGCTGCTGCGGTTCCAGCGCGTGGACGTGCTGATCGCACTCGGCACCGCAGGCCTTGTGAACCTGGCGATGCTGTTCGTCGCGGCGGCGCTGTTCGCGCACTCCGGCCGGGCGGGCACTGCCACATCGGTGGCAGCAGGGTCGATCGACGCCGCGCATGCCGAACTCGGCCGGCTGGTCGGCGGCGGCGCTGCACTCGCGTTCGCAGTCGCGCTGCTCGCCTCCGGGCTGTCCGCCTCCAGCGTCGGCACCTACGCTGGCCAGGTGGTGATGCAGGGCTTCATTGGCCGCAGCCTGCCGCTGTTCGTCCGCCGGGGCATGACAATGCTGCCCGCGCTCATCGTGCTCGGGCTGGATCTCCCGGCGACCACCTGCCTGGTGATCTCCCAGGTGGTGCTCTCCTTCGGTATCCCGTTCGCGCTGGTGCCCCTGATTGCCCTGACGCGGCGCACCGACATCATGGGTCCGCTGGTAAACCGCACGCGGACGACCTTCGCGGCTGCGGCCACGGCCGGCCTGATCATCTGCCTCAACGCTTACCTGCTTGGCGTGACGTTCGCGCACTGAAACAGCAATGCCTCAGCTTGGAGGAACTCATGCCCGGTGCGAGGAGCGATGCCACCGACGGCCTCAGCGCCGAGGTCGCTAGGCGGTGGCGGGCGGTCGATGCGCTGCTGCCAGAGCCGCCGGGCGGGGAGCCCGGCTGCGGTGCAGCGCTCCTGGTCACCGATCGCGCCGGACGGCTGATAGCCGACGGCAGCTGCGAGCATTCGCACGCGCAAGCCGGTTCGCTTGACCTGACCTGGGGCGCGGCGCATCAGTTCCGGCTCACCGCGCGAGTCGCAGGACCCGATCCTGGTCACTCGCTCGACCAGCTCCTCGCGCTGTGGCGCGAGCACCTGGCGGCCGTTCCCGGTACCGGCGACTCAGACACCTCTGCCGTCGTCACCTGGCCGTCCAGGGACGTGTGCGGAGTGCAGGCGCTGCTGCGGCACGGCTTCGCCCCACTGGCGGTCATCGCGGCACGGCGGACCGGCGGGCAGCCGGCAGAACGCTCTGCCGATCTGGGTGACCCTGGCATTCAGCTCCGGCGGGCGGGCCAGGCGGATATCGACGCGGTGGTCAGCCTCGGTTTCGAGGTCATCGCGTTCGACGCGCAGGTCTGCAGCGTCACGCTGCGTCCCGATACCGCGCCGGCACTTCGCCACGACTGTGCAGCTCTGCTGGCCGAGCCACAGCCCTGGGCCTGGCTGGCCGAGCGTGCCGGGGATCCGGTCGGCATGCTGATCGCAGAGCCACCCGCTACGGCAGCCTGGATCGCGCCGCTGGCCGCGTCCGCACCCGTCGCCTACCTCTTGCTGGCGGGCGTGCAGCCCGGAGAGCGCGGCCGGGGCATCGGCGCGGCGCTGACCGCGCAGTACCACCACGACTCGGCCGAGGCTGGCGTGCAGGTCAGCTTGCTGCACTACGCGCAGGTCAACCCGTTGTCCGCGCCGTTCTGGAGTCAGCAGGGCTACCGGCCGCTGTGGACCGTATGGGAGGCCCGGCCGGCGAGCACGGCCCGCTAGACGTCGGCGGTGCTCGGGTTGGCCGGGCGGTAGGCTTCCCCCGATGCCGTTCGCCAGCCAGCCTGCCGCTGAGCAGGTAACCAGCCGGGACAAGCGCAGGATCGCAGCCGTAGCGGCCGCGATCCTCCTGGTCCTGGCTGCGGTCGCAGTCTGGGCCGCCGTGCGGCCCGGCGCCTACGGCAGCTCGAAGGACGGCTGTATCACGGTCACGATCCCGGGGACTACTGGCGGCCAGCTGATCCATCGGTGCGGCGCCGGTGCCAAGTCGCTGTGCAAGCGCGCCTACGCGGGGACGGACAAGGCATCCGCGCTGACCCGGCCGCAGTGCAGGCTGGCCGGCATCACGCCTGGCTGAGCAGGACGTCCGCGTCGAAGCAGGTGCGGTCGCCGGTGTGGCAGGCACCGTCGGTCTGGTCGACGCGCACGAGCAGGGCGTCACCATCGCAGTCCAGCGCGACCGAGACCACGCGCTGGATGTGCCCGGACGTCTCGCCCTTCACCCAGTACTCCTGGCGGCTGCGCGACCAGTACGTGCAGCGCCTGGTAGTCAGCGTCCGGTGCAGTGCCTCGTCGTCCATCCAGCCCAGCATCAGCACCTCGCCGGTGTCGTGCTGCTGCGCGATCGCCGCGACGAGCCCGTCATCGGTGCGCTTCAGCCGGGCAGCGATCTTCGGGTCGAGCCCGGACGATGCGGCGTCAATCCGCATGTGCAACCTCCCTAGCCGTCACCGGGCGCACCAGGTGCCCGGCCGCCGCAAGCGCCTGCTTGACTGCCCCGATGCTCAGCTCACCGAAATGGAACAGGCTCGCCGCGAGCACGGCATCCGCGCCAGCGTCGATCGCCGGACCGAAATGGCTCAGCTTTCCGGCCCCGCCGCTGGCAATGACGGGAACGCGCACAGCCTGGCGGACTGCTCCGATCAGCTCGAGGTCGAATCCGGCTTTCGTGCCGTCGGCATCCACCGAGTTCAGCAGGATCTCGCCAGCTCCGAGCTCGGCAGCCTCCCCGGCCCAGGCGACCGCGTCGATTCCGGTGCCCCGCCGTCCGCCGTGGGTAGTGACCTCAAAGCCCGACTCGGTGTCCGGCGACCGGCGGGCGTCCACCGACAGCACGACGCACTGCGCGCCGAACCTCTCCGCGGCTTCGGCGAGCAATTCCGGCCGGGCCACGGCCGCGGTATTCAGGGCCACCTTGTCGGCCCCGGCTCGCAGCAGGCGGTCGACATCCTGCGTGCTGCGCACGCCGCCGCCGACGGTCAGCGGGATGAACACCTGCTCGGCGGTCCGCCGGACGACGTCGTAGGTGGTCTCGCGGTTATCGCTGGACGCGGTGATGTCAAGGAACGTCAGCTCGTCCGCGCCCTGCCGGTCGTAGGCCGCGGCCAGCTCGACTGGGTCGCCGGCGTCCCGGATGTCCTGGAACCTGACTCCCTTGACCACCCGGCCCGCGTCGACGTCCAGGCAGGGAATGACGCGCACCGCGACTGTCATGACCCGGCCGCACCGTCGTGGAGCCCGGCGCTCGCGTCGGTGGCCGGCGTGCCGGGTCCGCCGCCGATACCGGGCGAGTAGGCGACGGCCTCGACCTCGATCAGCATCCGCGGATCCACCAGGGCGCTTACCTGGACCATGGTTGCCGCGGGAACGACACTGGCGAACGCCTCGCCGTGCGCCCGCCCGTACTCCTGCCAGCGCGAGATATCGGTGACGTACATCCGGGTCCGCACGACATCGGCCAGCCCGGCGCCCAGCGACTCGAGCGCGGCTCGCACGTTCGCGATGGCCTGCGCAGTCTGCGCATACGGGTCGTCCGGGTGCACGAATTCGGCGCCAACGACCGAGGTGCAGCCGGACACGAAAATGTAGTCTCCGGCGGCCACGGCGCGGCTGTAGCCGACCACCGGCTCCCAGGCCGTGCCGCTTGACACCTTGCGCGTGCCGGTCACTGCGCCTCCTCCCCCGCCCCGCGGCTCACCGCCGCCAGCGCCTCGGGCAGCGTGAAGGCGCCCGCGTACAGTGCCTTCCCGACGATGGCGCCCTCGACCCCGATCGGGACCAGCGCGGCGATCGCGTGCAGATCCGCCAGGCTGGAAACGCCGCCACTGGCCACCACCGGCCGCTCGGTGCGGGCGCACACCCGGCGCAGCAATTCAAGATTGGGCCCGCGCAGCATCCCGTCCTTGTCGATGTCGGTGACGACGTACCGATGACAGCCGGCCGCCTCCAGGCGGTCCAGCGCATCGTCAAGCTCGCCGCCATCGGTTGTCCAGCCGCGCGCAGCCAGCCGGGTACCGCGCACGTCCAGCCCGACCGCGATGCGGTCGCCGTGCTCGGCGATCGCGCTGGCGACCCAGTCCGGGTCTTCCAGCGCGGCGGTGCCGATCACTACTCGAGTGCAGCCAGTGGCCAGCGCGGTAGTGAGCGCGGCTTCGTCACGGATCCCGCCGGACAGCTCGACCTTGACCGCCAGGCGGCCGATGAGGTCCGCAAGCTGCGGGCCGTTCGACCCCCGGCCGAAAGCCGCGTCCAGGTCGACCAGGTGGATCCAGTCCGCGCCCGCCTGCTGCCAGGCCATGGCGGCGTCTGCCGGGTCGCCGTAGCTCGTCTCGGTTCCGGCCGCGCCCTGCACCAGGCGGACCGCCTGGCCGCCGGAGACATCGACGGCTGGCAGCAGCTCAAGCATGCCGCGCGCGGCGATCATGCCAGCACCTGGAGCCAGTTGGCGAGCAGCGCCGCGCCGGCGTCGGACGACTTCTCCGGGTGGAACTGCGTGGCCATCAGGGGGCCGTCCTCGACCAGCGCGAGGAAGGGCTCCCCGTGCGTGGTCCAGCCGGTCAGCGGCCGCTCGGGCGCACCCGGCCTGGCCGGCGGCGCCTGTGTCGCAGCGTAGGAGTGCACGAAGTAGAACATGGCGTCTTCGCCGATCCCCGCCAGCAGGCGGGAGGCGGCGGGACGGGCCACCACGTTCCATCCCATATGGGGAAGGACAGCAGCGGTCAGCTTCTGCACGACGCCCGGCCAGCAGCCCACGCCTTGGGTTCTGGTGCCGTGCTCATCGCCGGTCTCGAAGAGGACCTGCATGCCCACGCAGATGCCGAGCACCGGGCGCGAGCCGGCCAGTCGCTTGCCGATGACCTGGTCGCCGCCGACCGCCTGCAGCCCGGCCATGCATGCCGCGAACGCGCCAACGCCCGGCACCACGAGCCCGTCAGCGCGCAGCGCCGCGTCGGCGTCCGCGCTGACCTCGGCGTCCGCGCCGGCCCGTTGCAGCGCCCGCTGGGCCGACCGCAGGTTGCCGGAGCCGTAGTCGAGCACGACCACGCGCGGCCGGCGGCTGGTCACGGCAGCTCCATTTCCAAGATCACGGTGTCCGGATGCCTCCAGGCTACCGACCGGGTCCGCCGCGGCTCGACCGCGGCCGATCGCTAGGCTGCCCCCACCATGGACATCACCCAGCTGATCCTGGACGACCATCACGAGCAGCGGCGCCGCTTCGCGATGCTGGAGCAGATCGAGCCGGCCAATACCCGCGCGCTGGCGAGCGTGTGGGCGCGGCTCGCGGTGTTCCTGGAGGTGCACGCCGCGGCCGAGGAAGAGATCTTCTACCCGCAGCTGCTGCGGCTGGCCATCGGCCCGCGTCCGGTGGCCAGCGCGGAGCCAGAAACACTCGACGCCATTCACGATCACAACGAGATCAGGGACTCGATCGCGGCGGTGGCCGGCCATCCGGTCGGCTCCCCCGGCTGGCATGACGCTGTCGCTGCGGTCAACCGCGCCAACGGCGATCACATGGCCGAGGAAGAGCGCGAGGGCCTCACCGACTTCCGCCGGCGCGTCAGCCTCCAGCTGCGGCACGAGCTGGCCGTGGCCTTCGCCGAATTCGAAGCGCGCAACTTCGCCGGGGTGCGGCCGGTCGACACGGATCCGGAAGCCTATGTGCGCCAGGTCGAGGCCACCGAGCGCGCTGGCCACACGCCGGGCTCGCTCGGCATCGGCGATCTCAGGAGCTAGCGGCCTAAGTGGTGACTCGGAGCGTCCGGCCTGCCGAGTATCCGTACTCGAGATAGCCAGCCAGGTCAGAGACGACGGCGCGGTAGACGTACTTGCCCGCCGACGTGCCCTTGATCCTGAAGCTGAACGATCCGCCCGCGCCCTCGTGCGTGGTGGCCACGATGAACCAGAGCCCGGACCTCTCCACCTGCAGCTCGACTTCGCGCCCCGTCCCCGCAGGGCTGCCCTTCCCGGTGCCAGTCGTTGAGCGTCCCTTCTTGATTGTCGACGACTTCAGGCTGAACGAGACGCTCTGGGGGCCGAGCACGGGGTAGCCGCGGGCGGCGGCGCCGTTGTCCGTGCCGACAACCAGACCGCTGCCCATGGAGTCGAGAGCCGCGCCGAAGGAGTTGCTCTGAACCGCGTCCCCGAGGTCCACCGGAGCGCTCCAGTGCGTGCCGTTCGTTGTCGACCTCTCGTACAGGTGATACAGCCTGCCGGAGCGAGCTCTCTCGCTGAACACGTAGACCCTGCCGCTAGCGTCCTGATCGACCGTGAACCATTCGGGACCGCCGCCCTTGGTTCCCGGTACCGCGTGCGCCGCGCCGAAGCTCGAGCCGTTGAAAAGCCTGAGCTCCAGGTTCTGACTGCCCTTCGTCTGCCGCGTCAGCAGCGCGGCCGAGGACATGGCGATCAGTTGCTCATGGCTGAAGCTGCCGACGCGCTTGTACGACGAAGACGCGTTGAAGTTGTCACCGGACGGCGCATATTCGACGTAGGTCGTGTAGTCAGCGCCCAGGTCATCGGAGGCGACCAGCGCGCCGCCCTGGTAGCTCCCGACGGCGATGTCGGTCGCCTTCTTGCTCGCGGCGATCGCGGTCGAGCCGGGCGGGCCGCTGGCACCGATCGGGATGCTCTCGACTTCTGCGCCGTTGGTGTCGAGGGACTGGCTGAAGACGATGTTGCTGCCGATCAGTGCCGCGGTGTCCACGCCAAGCGTGCCAACGCGCACCGGTGCCCCGAACGCCCTGCCGCCATCGGTGGACGTCCACAGCAGATCGCCGCCGGCCGAACTAGAGTCGCAGCAGGTCTCGGCGAGTATCACCACATGGTTGACCGACGGCACGAACACTTCCGGCACGCCGTACTGCGAGTCCGAGCCGAGCGGGCTGAGAGCCGTCTGTGACGAGCACTTGCTCTTACCGCGGTCAAGCAGGCACACCACCACCCTGCCCTTGCCCTTGGAACTGCCGTAGGCCACCACCAGGCTGCCGTCCGGCTCGATCGCGACGCTGCCGCCCGCGTAGTTCGACGCGCCGATCTTGAACGGCTTCAGTTCAGGCTGGGGATCGCCCTTGATGCCACCGGCCGGGCTGGCGACAGCTGTCGCGCCGTTCAGCGCGGTCAGCAAGCACAGCAGGCTGGCAACGCTCAGCACTAACGCGGATCGGCGCACGCGGGCCATCGCGGACCCTCTTCCGTTGCAGCCACCAGGGGGACGAACTGTGTGAACACTGAGGCTAGATGTCAGGCGACTGGCTTGGGAAGTACGGAAACCATGTAATCCAGCTCCGCTAGCGAGGCCGGATCGCCGGGTCGTTATGACATCGTGGCGAGCGAGAACGGCGGCTCGGGACCAGTCCGCAACCGGCTAGTCGTGTGTGAAGATGCTCGGATGACCGACGAGGCTCTGGCTGATCAGGTTGCTTACTACCGTCGCCGGGCGGGCGAGTACGACGCGACGGCGTACGGCGATGTTGCGGCGGCTCGTGCACGCATTGCGCGGCTGGTCGCGGAGATGCGGCCAGCCGGACGCGTGCTGGAGATCGCCTGCGGGACGGGACTGTGGACCGAAGCGCTGGCGCAGTGGGCTGACACGCTGACGGCCATTGATGCGGCGCCCGAGGCAGTGGCGATCGCTCGTGAGCGCGTGCGGCCGGCCAATGTCAGCTTCGAGGTTGCTGACGTGTTCTCGTGGGATCCGGGCACCCGGTACGACGTGATCTTCTTCTCGGCGTGGCTCTCGCATGTTCCGGCGAGCAGGTTCGGGCAGTTCTGGCAGCTGGTGGGGGACCTGCTGGCCGAGAACGGACGGGTGCTGTTCATCGACGAGCACATCGACGAGCGCGGGAAAGAGTCCTACGTCGCGGACCGAGATGACGTCGTCGAGCGGCAGCTGGGCGATGGCAGCACGTTCCGCGTGATCAAGAACTTCGTGGACCCGCCGGAGCTGGAACTCCGGCTGCGCCAGCTCGGCTGGGACTGCACGATCCGCCGGGACGGCAGCGACTGGGTATCCGGCGAGGCGCGTCCGGCAGCCAGAGCTTGATCGCGAAGGATTCGGCGTCTGGCAGACGCCGAATACTTCGCGATCATGAAGTCGGCCTTACAGGACGCCCTTCGTGCTCGGCACCGAGCCGCCGGACCGCGGGTCGGGCGCAGCGGCCGCCCGCAGCGCACGGGCGAACGCCTTGAACTCAGCTTCCACGATGTGATGCGGGTTCCGGCCGCGCAGCACGTCGATGTGCACGCAGATGGCGGCCGAGTGCGCCAGCGACTCGAAGAAGTGCCTCGTCAGCGTCGTGTCGAAGGTGCCGATCAGCGGCGCCATGCCGTCCGGCTCGGTATGCACCACGTACGGCCGCCCGGACAGGTCGACGGCCGCGCGCACGAGCGTCTCGTCCAGCGGCACCAGGGCGTCCCCGAACCGGCAGATGCCAAGCTTCTCGCCCAGGGCCTCGCGCAGCGCCTGGCCGAGTGCGATCGCAGTGTCTTCCACCGTGTGATGGGCATCGACCTCGAGGTCGCCGCGAGCCTGCACGGTCAGGTCGAGCAGCCCGTGCCGGCCGAGCTGGGCCAGCATGTGGTCGAAGAACGGCACGCCCGTCTCGGCCCGGCCGATCCCGGCCCCGTCGAGGTTGAGCTCGACCAGCACCTGCGTCTCGCCGGTGACCCGGCCAATCCGCGCCGTCCTGGTCACCGCAGCACCAGTTCCGCGCGGTCGGCCACGATGCACGTTATCCCGGCCAGGAACGAGGCCGTCTCCTCGGCGGTGCCGATGCTGACGCGCAGCCATCCGGGCGGGCCTGTTTCCCTGATCAGCACGCCGCCGTCGAGTAGCTCCTGCCAGATCTGATGCCGGTCAGCGAATCGCCCGAACAGCACGAAGTTGGCGTCGGAATCCCCGGCCGTCAACCCGAGCCCGCGCAGGCTGCGCACGAGCCCGTCACGCTCCGCCCTGATCGCCGCAACCGAGGACAGCAGTTCAGCGGAATGCCGCAGCGCGGCCAGCGCAACCGCCTGCGTCACCGCGGACAGGTGGTAGGGCAGCCGCACCAGCAAGAGCGCCTCCGCGACCTGCGGATCTGCGGCCAGGTAACCCACACGGGCGCCGGCCAGCGCGAACGCCTTCGACATCGTGCGGACGACAACCAGCCGCGGGAATCTCGGCAGCAGGCTCAGGGCCGTTGCCGACTGGTCCCTGGCAAATTCTGCGTACGCCTCGTCGACGACCACCATGCCGGAGGCTGCTTCACAGACAGCCTCGATCACGGCCAGCGGCGTCGCTGCGCCGGTGGGGTTGTTCGGCGATGTCAGGAACACCACGTCCGGCTGGTGGTGGCAGACCGCAGCGACCGCCTCGCCCGGATCCAGGCGGAAGTCGCTGGTCCGCTCTGCCGCTATCCACCGGGTCGCGGTCGTCTGGCTGATCAGCGGGTGCATCGAATAAGACGGCTCGAAGCCGAGCGCGCTGCGGCCCGGCCCGCCGAACGCCTGCAGCAGCTGCTGGATGATCTCGTTCGAGCCATTGGCCGCCCAGGTGTGCGCCGCCGTCAGGCCGTGGCCCAGGTAGCCGGCCAGAGCCGTCCGCAGGGCCACCGCGTCCCGGTCCGGGTACCGGTTCAGGCCCGGGGCAACCTCGCCGACCGCTGCGGCGATGTCAGCGACCAGCGCCGGCGAGGGCGGGTACGGGTTCTCGTTGGTGTTCAGCCGGACCGGCACATCGAGCTGCGGCGCACCGTACGGGTGCCGTCCAGCCAGGTCCGCCCGGATCGGCAGCCCGGCCTGGATGCTCTCGGCCGTCACCGCTGTCCCCCAGCCGGCGGCACCCGCACCCGTACCGCCTGGACGTGTGCGGCCAGGTCCTCCGC
>Ga0335073_10015557_pt1 | contig 10636 bp, 4 predicted proteins | sample Lox_Sample_22_FD_207093 | JGI IMG/M metagenome (GOLD analysis project Ga0335073, IMG submission 207093) | Soil microbial communities from Loxahatchee National Wildlife Refuge, Florida, United States - Lox_Sample_2.2 | ecosystem: Environmental > Terrestrial > Soil > Wetlands | place: USA: Florida...
TGGCGCCCGGCGCCGACTATTGCTTCGCGTGCCGGCTTGCGCTCAGGCCCGCTATTGCATCCCCACCGAGAGCAGCTGCGCCGATTGCCGACGCCGTCCGGAGCCCGTCGACGATCGCACAGCCGGGAGGATGCAGTAGTCCGCGTCGTGTGGCGCGATGCATGGGTCCGTGGCAAAGGCATAACGAGGGCGGAGCAGGCGCGAGAGCCGAAAGCAGTCGTGGCGACGCCCACGCCGCGGACGCTGGGATCCCGGCGAGTGCGGCAGTCGGCTTGACCGGCACCGCGGCGGTCGACACTCCGACCGTGCGTAGGCACGCCATCCGGCACTGGGTGATCGAAGCGCGCCTTCCGATCGCGGTCGAGAGACGCTCTGCGCTGATTCGCGGAGGCTTGGCTCGGCCGCGTCTGGGTGTAGGTTCGCACACTCTGGCCGGGTCGGCGAGCACCGACCGAGTCCGGCTTCCACTTCCGGGTGGAGGAGAAGGCCGCGTTCCATCACGGCTCAAGTCTCTGCTGCGCCGCGGGCGAGCAGTAGTGTCCAGTGGTGGGCCGGGTGGACCACCACGCTGCTTCAGCTCCACGAGCAGAGCAAAGCAGCAGCACTTCGAGCTCCGAGCCGTAGTTGCGCCTCTCGTCGGAGCGGGCGCTTTGTCAGGGACGGCGTTCGTTGGCGCTTGCGCCGGGTAATAGGCGTCTTCTAACTGAGGCGAGTACGTTCATCGAGCCGCGGCGTGGGCCGCCGGCGCTGGAGCTCGCGCGATAGGGCTTTCATGCCGTTCGCGGTAAGCGACTCCCCGCCTCGAGCTGTTTGACCATCTGGGCCGAGCCGGCGGTAATCAAGGAGCGGCGATCGAGCGGGAAGCCTCGGTCGGGGTACGCAGTACGTGGGGTCTGGAAATTGCAGTAGCTACGTACTGACGACGTAAGGCGGCCCGGTGGGGACAGTCTGGCCCATGACGAACGTCCCGCGCCACTTACGCCGGACGACCCACTCGAACCGAAGGAACTGACATGAGCACTCTCCAGGAACAACCCCGTAAGCCGGGGCGCGGCCGGTGGCGCCGGATTTCGATGCGGGCCGGACTCGGGCTGGCTCTGCTCGTGGGCGGAGGCGCGAGCGCCGGCCTCGGGCTGTGCGCGTCCGGCGCGAGCGCCGCACCGAAGCGTCAGGTGAGGGCGACCAGGGCCTTGCACGTCCACGTGCTCGGCGGCTGGCGGGCGCCGCTGGCGCAGGTCGGACACGTGACGAGTCTCAGCGCCGGCACCTTGCCGCAGGCCGCTCCGGGCACTCGTGTCGGCTATCGCTGGACGGTCGTGAGCAAGCCCAAGGGCTCGCGGGCGCGTCTGACCGGCAGCTCGAGCGCCCACCCGACCCTCCGTCCCGATCGCCCCGGGCGCTACGTACTAGAGGTCAGGACCGGGGAGCTTCCGGCCGCGGCAACGGACAGCCAAACGTCGCTGTGCGACCGCGGCTGCGCGACCCACCGGGTCACTCTGACGGCGGCCGTCTCGGCCGGACCGCTCGGCGTCCCGGTCAACACGATCACGAGCCAGAACGGCCAGTGGGGCGTTCAGGTGGGCGATCAGAGCACGGTCGGCGCCGAGTTCTACGCCGCGCCCATCCAGACCGACCCGCTGCAACTCCTCGTCCTCAATCGCGGGACGCTGGCGCCGGTAGGCAACGACTCGTTCACCAATGACGCGCAGGGCGCGCAGCAGTTGGCCCGCGCCGTCATCGGCCTGCCCAGCAGCGACCTGGTGATCATCACCCGGCCAGATTTCGTCCCCAACTCGCCCGAGTCCGAACCGTTTAACGTCACGACGGCGTGCGACGCCGCCGGCTTGCCAACCCCGGCGCGCTGCGCGTACGGCTTTCTCAGCAACGCGCTCAGCAAGATCGGCGCCGCGCCGGTGCCGTGGGACATCGCCACCGGCCAGGCGCCCCTGGCCGCCAATACGACCAGCGGGACGTGCAGCGAGTTCTCCGTGATCGGGATCCCCGGTCTGCCCGGCGGGGCCCATACGAGCGATTGCCAGGTCAACCTGTCCCACTCGAGCGCGGCGCTCCAGGGCTACTTCCGCCAGGATCTGAGCGAGGCGGCGAACTACACGTTCGTCGATGACACCCGCGTGCCGTTCGACACCGGCGAGGCGACCGCCGACCCGGCGGTGGTGACCGTCGGCAGCGACGAGCCGGGCAGCCCGTTCCCGAAGGCGACCTACACGTCCGACAATCTCAACGGTGGCGCCGGGTTCTTCGTCGTGGTGCTCGATTCCGGGAGCCTCAAGCTGGAAGACGAGGACACGTTCAGCGACGACGCGACCGGGCTGACGGGCATGGCGGGCTGGCTGGTGGGCTCAGACACCGACCCGCACGCGATTACCATCGTGCGCTCGATCGGGAAGGTCGGAGCGCCGGCCAGCGGCGACACGGACGCCGTCCAGTCGTGGGATCAGGTCGCCTCCGAGCTGCAGGACCTGGGCGGCAGCAAGTTCTACTTCGACGCGCTCAACGGCTCAAGCAGCTCCGAGTACGCGCAGGTCGGAATCGGGGGTGCGTCGAGCTATCCGACCCAGTCGACGCAGGTGGCGACCGTCGAAAGCTCCGGCAGCGGGAGGCTGACCGGGCTGCTTGCCTACAACAACGCCAACGAGTTCTACCCCTCAGAGTCCTACGTCCCGAGCACCCTCAACGACACCAACCGGCCGCTGGGGGGAACGCTGCCCGGCATCATCTCGCTGCCGAGCAGTGCGTGGCCCGACCGCGACACGCAGTCCGATCAGAACGTACTCGCCTGCGTGGCCCAGAACCTTCCCGGGGCCCATCTGCAGATGCCGATCGAGTCCAACTACACCAACCTGAACCTCGCGAACAACTGGGCCGGCTGGGCCAGCGACATCGGCCAGCCGGGCTTCTACCGGCAGATGGCGCGCGATTCCGCCTGCGGCCCGTTCACCCAGGCCGACGCGGACACCGTGATCAAGCAGCTGCAGACCGAATGGAACGACGTCGCGATCGTCGACACGTTCATCGCTAACCTGCAGAAGCCGCTGGTCGACTCCCAAGGCAACGCCACCCAGATCCAGTCGATCACCGAGGCCGTCGACAACGATCTCGCCACGAGCAGCGCACAGACGACTGTCGATGGCAAGGGGATCGTCGCCGACATGCTGTGGGCCGTGAGCAGCGTTCCGATTCCCGACGATCAGACCCCCCAGATATTCGCCGGCTCGATGAACATCCTGGCCGCCGGCCTCGACCTCGCCGACGCCACCAACAACAACGATTCGGGCGTCAACCTCCCCGACGACCAGATCGCCACGACCGGCGCGGACCTCGGCAACGAGCTCGAGGCGCAGTACACGACCAGCATCCACGGACTGGGAAACATCGGCGACATCCTGGTCAGCGACTGGACCAAGCTCCAGGACGCCGCCCAGAACGCCGCGGACTCCCCCGGCGCCGCGGCCGACTGGTCGTTCACCGACAAGCAGCTGAGCGAGGCCGCGGACGTCCTGCTGCTGTCCACCCGCCGCACCGCTTACGAGACGCTGTTCCCGCTCGGCTACTCGCTGTACCGGCTCCAAAACGGTGACGATTCGTTGCAGAGCGCCAGCCAGTACATGTGCGCGGAGTTCCTCACCGACACGGAGGGAACTTCAATCATCAACCCCTGGCAGCCGTTCGCGAACGTCCAGCAGCCTTCGGGCTCCTTCCAGGTGCGGAGCACCGGCGGCACAACGGAGCAGTGGGCCTTCGCCGCTCCCACCCCGGACGTCACCACGGCCGCCAATCGGGCCCAGATGCCCACGGCGAGCCTGCTGAGCCTGATGTTCGGCCCTCCGCAGTCAGGCGACACAGTCCAAGCCGGGCCGCTGTTCACCCCGCTGCAGTTCGCGGTCCAGACCTACCACGATGGTGGCAAGAACACCACGACCATCACCCACTACTACGACAGCACAGGAGGATGGTCGAACGTCTCCAGCAAGGACTTCTGCAAGGTGGTGACCGGCAGCTGACACCCGCACACGAGCCGGGCGCCCCGCCGCCCCCGCTCCCCCACCGCCTAAACCCGTTGGCCTCCCGCACCCGCGGGAGGCCAACTACTTTTCAGCGGGAGCCGGGCGCAACGCGGGTCGGTCCCTCGATCAACGCCGGACACGCCGCGGACCACGAGGCCAGCTACAGATCGCGGCGGTCGCTGACTCCGAGCTTGCGCATCGCCCGATACAGATGCGTCTCCACCGTGCGGATCGAGAGCACCAGTCGCTCGGCGATCTGCGCGTTCGTCAGCCCTTGTCGAGCGAGCTCGACAAGCTGGGCCTCCCGTGCGGTCAGCTCGATCACGGGACCATCTAGGCCTTCGATCACCGGCATCGTCCGGCCCTGGTCATCCACGAACAGCTCGCGGCAGCGCGCCGCGGCTCGCCGGGCGGAGTCTCGCCGGCCGGCCTGGACAAACTCCCCCGCCGCGTGCGCCGCCGCCTCGCTCGCGTACAGCAGCGCCCCGATCTGCTCGAACTCGTCGGTCGCGTCGAGGAGCGCCCCGGCATCGTGCTCGACCCGCGCGGAGGCGTGCATCGCCTGCGCTCTCACGAGCCGCGAGTCGCACCGCTCGTCGAAGCGACGAAGGGTCGGCGCGACCGCGCTGGGCCGAGCACCGGCCCGCAGCGCCTCGTAGGCCAACCGCGCCGCGTACATCGGCATCGCCGACAGCGCCTCGGCGGCGTCGAGCAGGATCCGCTGCGCTCCGAGCCGGTCCCCCCGGGCCAGGAGCGCCCACGCCTCCGCGCACGCGAGGTAGGGCGCCTGCACGGGCAGCGGCCGCTCGCCGCCGCGAACCGCCGCGCGACACCGCAGCAGCGCCGCGCCCGCAGCGTCCGCGTCCCCGAGCGACGACTCCACCCCGACCTGAAGGCCGTTCGTGACCACCAGCAACCCGATCGGGTCGTGCTGTTCCTGATGCAGCTCCGCCTCGGCGAGCCAGCGACGCGCATCCAGAAACCTCCCCTGACAAAAGCGCAGATCGCCCAGCGCCAGGCCAGCCGGTCCGGCCGCGCCATGATTGCCGGCCTTGACCGCGTCACGAAGCACAGCCGTCGCCCAACGCTCGAGCTCTGACCAGCCCTCGCCTGCCCGCATCACCACTCCGATCCACATCGCCGCGAGGCCGTCGTCGACCTGGTCGCCCGGTGCCGTGTCAGACAGCAACCGTCGCACGAGCGCGTAGGCCTCGCGCCCGCGGCCGCTATAGAACAGGCTGCGTAGATGGACCGTCTCCAACCGCCGTCGAAGCTGCAAATCTAGATCCTCGCGCGCCAACAGAAGCGCCGATTCGGAGATGTCAACCCGCGGGCTGTCTGGCCGTGTGATCGGCCGCATCCGCAGCGGGTCGAGGTTGCGCCGCCACGCCTCGTCAGGCCACCAGCTCTCGGCGCGAGCGAGCAGCTCACTCAGCTCCTCCTGGCGGTTGAGCCCCCAGTGCAGGACCGCCAACTGCTGCTCCAAGTATGCGAGCGCCGCCTCCCTGCTATCGATTTCGCGTTCCGCGGCCGCGAGCACCCCCGCCGCCTCTTCAAAGCGGTTGCGGACCGCGTGCGCGCGGGCGAGCACCAGCGTCGCCTCGATCCCTCCGCCGGCCTGCACCGCGCTCGCAGCCAGGGTCGCGCCAAACTCCGCGTCGCCGTTAAGGTTGGCGGCTCGCGCGGCGTCCACGAGCAAAGCGGTCGGGATCCGCTCGCCCGCGTCCAGCAGCCAGCGCGCCATCCTGAGCGCATCATCGCCACTCGGCGCGCCGCGCGCCTGAACGATTCTCGCCAACGTCAGGCGGAGTTCACGTCCGCGGAGTGCCCCCAGCCCGCTGCGCAGGATCTCGCCATACAACGGGTGCGCCAGACCGACTTCGGCGCCGCCCGCCGACCGGTGAACCGCGATCAGCCCGCGCGTCTCGGCTGAGGCCAGCGCCTCGCTTCCCGTGTGCTCCACCAGCTCCGCGACGCGCAGCGGTTCCCCCAACGCCAGCAACTCCAACGTCCGGCGCTCGCCGTCCGAGACGCCGGCCAGTCGCGCGGAGATCACCTCGGCCAGCGAAGCGCTGATCGGAGGATGCGCAGGCATCCGCCAGAGCCCATGCACCTGCTGCAGCGCGCCACCACCGAGCGCGCCGAGCACGAGCTCCCGGGCGTACAGCGCGTTGCCCTGGCTCGTGTCCCACACCCAGCGTCGCACCTTCTCCTCGACCGGGCCGCCGACGATGGCTTCGGTCAGCTGCGCTGTCTCAGCCTCATCGAGCTGGTCCAGCTCGAGCCGCTCCGCGCCGGCGTCCTTCCACAACGAGATGATCGCGTCCGGGCACGGCTCGCTGGTACGCACGGTCGCGAGCACAAACGTGGCGCGTCCGCCTGCAAGCTCCAGGACGAGCGCCGCCGAGACAGGATCCAGCGATTGCGCGTCGTCGACGCAGACCAACAGCGGCCGGTCGGCGGCCTGACCACGAACCGCCACCGCACCCTGGCGCAACAACTCGAACAGATCGTCGGAGCGCACCTCCATCGGAATCACACCGGCAAACGCGCCAAGCGGCACGCTCGCCGCGCTCCGTGTCGCCTGCACCCACACCGTCGCCGCGCCCTCGCTCTCGGCGCGTGTCAGCGCCGCGCGCGCGAGCCGGGATTTGCCGACCCCGGCCCCCGCCAGCACCACCACACCAGATCCGTGCGCGGCGCGCACCCGCGCGATCTGATCGAGCTCCCGCTGACGGCCCACCAGCGGCCACTCCCGCACCCGGTCCAAAGGCGCCGACGATGACGTCGAGGCGTGCACTGCGACCACGACTATAACCCCCGACCTCCGACCGCCCGAGCCTCATCAACTCCGTCAGTAGCGCCCGAGCGAAATTGCAGTAGCCCCCCACTGACGACACCACGACCGGCGTGCTCGACGCTACGTCCCATGCCTGATTTCACCGATCGCAGCGCCGCCTCGCGGGGGCCCGAATCGACGACCCCCGACTCCGGACGGGCGCGCACCTGCCGCGCGGGCGAGCGACTCGCGATCCCCTACGAGGAGACGACGCTCCCCGGCCTCTTCCTGCGCGCGCCCGGCGCCCTCCCCGGCGAGCCTCGGCCACTGATCGTCTTCCACTACGGCTGGGAGACACCCGCCCCGCAGCTCTGCGTCCGCGCGCGCGCCGCCGCGAGCGAACACGAGTACCACTGGATGACGTTCGACGGCCCCGGCCAGCGCACAACACTGCACCAGCGCGCAATCGCCTCGCGACCCGACTGGGAGGCGGTGCTCACCCCTGTGCTCGACCTGCTCCTCACCCGCGCCGACGTCGAGCGTCGAAGTGTTGCCGTGATCGGAACCCACGAGGGCGGGTATCTGGTCGCGCGGGCCCTGTGCTACGAGCATCGCTTCGCCGCCGCCGTGCTTGACCCGGGCATCCACGATCTCTCGACCGCCTACACAGACCCACTACCCGCCACGATGTGCGAACAGCTGCACCGCGAAGACCGAGAAGGCTTCGACCGCGCGATGCGCCTCGCGGAGCTCTTCTCCCCCGCCCTATCGTCAACGATCTCCGCACGCGGACGCCCGTACGGGCAAGATGGCTCGCGGTTCGAGCTGTACCGCACGATCGCCGCATACCGCCTCGGCGACGAGGTCAACGCAATCACCACGCCAACGCTCATCACCAACCCGTCTCCCAACCAGTCCTGGCCAGGCCAAGCTCAGCAGCTCTACGACCGCCTCACCGGTCCGAAAGCGATCCTGCAACCCGACCGCGCACATGACACTCACCACCACCACGACCCGAGCGGCCCGACACACCAGTACACACAAATCTTCAACTGGCTGAAGCCACGCCTGTCCTGAACAACTCTGCGCCGAACTGGTGGCCGTCTCAGATCCCGCCGACGAGACTCGTAGACACTTCCGGACCAGGCTGCGACAACAGATCGACCCCGGCGGCAGTGAAAGTGACCCACACAGACTACTAGGAGCAGCAGCACCCGGACCTCATTCAAAAGACGCGCACCCAGTTCGTCATCGCCCAGGACCTGTTCAGGGCCGGCCGCCTCGCCGCGCGCGGCACGCAACGCCCGTGCTCACCCTGCACGAGCATTAGCGAGCGAGCCTCATACCGCCGAGTGGAGGGCCGGTAGGTGGTCGCGGTTCGGGTATGAGCCTCGCTCGCGAAGGGGCGCTCCTTCGGAGCGCTTGGTTGGTCGCGGGGAGGTGGTGGCCACGGTTAGCCTCCGGTTCTAGTTCTGAGGCCCTCGTGGGGCAAACGACCTTGCGATCGTTAGGAGACCGCCCGTGGCCACGATCTCAAGCCTACTCGCCGATCACGTTACGCTCCAGGTCCGGTCGGTGGACCGGCTGTTCTTTCAGGGGTATGTGCCGCGGTTGCAGACGCAGTTTCAGGTGATCCGGTTTCTGTTGGATCGCGGGTTTCCGATTCCCTCGCCGGTGGTGCTGGGGCGGATCGGCAGCCAGTACGTCAGGGCGGTCGAGCGGTTCGTCGCCGAGCACGACATCCCGGTGGTCCGGTTCGTGAAGGGGGATGTCAAGGAGGACATCGCGCGCGAGCATTTCATGGCGGCCGAGCGGGAGGGGCGCTTCGGGGTGGTGATGGTCGGGGTCGCGCAGGAGCGCACCTCGGCGTGGCGGGGGTGGCGTGATGGCGGGCCGGACGGCCACCCGCATTTCGAATATCGCCGCCAGTCGATCTTCCCGAACAACTATTACTGGTACATCCGCGATCCCGACTGGGGACCCGCGTTCATCAAGACGACCGCGTACGCGCCGTACTCGGTGTGGCTGTATCTCAATGGCAACGAGTGGGCCAAGCGCCAAGCCGCGCAGCGTGACATTCCGTTCACGCCATTGGATAACGGGTTCGCCGCCTGCGAGGACCCGGAGGCGCTCGCCGACATCTGCTCAAGCCTTCAGGCGCAGGACGTGCAGCTGTTCTTCGATCGCTGGCAGGCGGCGCTGCCCTCGCCGCTGAGCGCCGAGGACCGCGCGCGGGGCTACCACCACGAGCTCGCGTTCCGCCAGGCGGAGATCTCCGACACCCGAATGTTCGACCGCCCCGCCGCGGGCCGTGCGTGGTTTGAGCGCACCCTCCCCGACCAGCTCACGCTCGGCCGTCCCGACCAAGTCGCGATCGTCTTCGGCCGGCGCATCAACAGCCGCACGCCGGGGCGGTTTCACACCAAGATCTTCAACCAGGGCGTCGAGCCCGCGATCCAGGTGCACTACCGCGCCTCGAAGGTCAAGCAGTACTTCAAAGAGGGCCGCGCGCTCAGAACCGAGACGACCGTCAACGACACCCGCGACTTCGGGATCGGCCGACGCCTCACCCCCGAGAACTGGGAGGCGCTCATCAACATTGGCCATCAAGTCAACCAGCGCTTCCTAGACCACCAACTTGCGGCGTGCCAGTGCGCGCCAGACGCCACGACGCTCCAGCGCGTGGTGCTGCCATCGATCGAAGATGGCCTACCCGCCCCCGGCCTACGCTTCGGGGAGCCGCGCACGATGGCGCTGCTCGCCTGCCTGTGCTGCTCCCAGCACCTGTTCGCGGGCCTGACGAACCGCTCCCTGCGCGAGCTGATCGCCGGCCTGATCCCCGGCTACACCGCCCGCCAGATGACCTACGACCTGCGCCGCCTACGACGCAAACAGTTCATCCAGCGAATCCCCCGCACCCAGCGATATCAGCTGACAAGCGAGGGACGCCGACTGGCCGTCTTTTTCACCAAGACCTACACGCGGATCGTCAACCCATCCCTCGCCGAGCTCGACCCCGCCCTCCCGGCCGACATCGCCGCCCGCACACCCCTTGCCCAAACATGGCGAGCGTTCGAACGCGCCATCGACGACCGAATCAAGGACGCCGCCATCGCGGCCTAAGAAGATGACCCGTCCGTGAACCTTTCAACGGCCTAGCGGAGCTAGCCAGCGTGATAGATGGCCACGCGCGCGGTCTGGACGATATGCAAACGCGTGGGTGCTGGCATCTTTGAGACGACCGCTCCGTCTGGCGAAGCGACCGTCCCGTGATCGAGGGCGGAGCGGCACTCGGTACGGCCTGTGCCTACGCAAAGCCCGATCGTACTTGCTCGGAACCGGCCGTGCAGCGAACCCGCGACGCCGTCGCAATCGGCCAGATCCGGGCGTCCGCGGCGTGGGCGTCGCCACGACTGCTTTCGGCTCTCGCGCCTGCTCCGCCCTCGTTATGCCTTTGCCACGGACCCATGCATCGCTCCACACGACGCGGACTACTGCATCCTCCCGGCTGTGCGATCGTCGACGGGCTCGGGACGGCGTCGGCAATCGGCGCAGCTGCTCTCGGTGGGGATGCAATAGCGGGCCTGAGCGCAAGCCGGCACGCGAAGCAATAGTCGGCGCCGGGCGCCACCCATCACTGCTCTCGGGCGTTAGCGATCGTCAGATCCCGGTCGACGGCGCTGTGCCTATGCCACGGATGCGGTCACGACGCCGCGCGGCGCCGGACTATCGCTTTGATCCCTCAGGCTTAGGCAACCCGGAGCATCGCAAAGGCGACGGAGGGCAACCTCGCGACGAGGTGTTGTTAGCCGCCGATGAGTTAGCACGTGCA
>Ga0335073_10015558_pt1 | contig 10636 bp, 10 predicted proteins | sample Lox_Sample_22_FD_207093 | JGI IMG/M metagenome (GOLD analysis project Ga0335073, IMG submission 207093) | Soil microbial communities from Loxahatchee National Wildlife Refuge, Florida, United States - Lox_Sample_2.2 | ecosystem: Environmental > Terrestrial > Soil > Wetlands | place: USA...
ACGACCACGACGCGAAGGCGCCGTGCGGGGACCGGGTCCGCGGCCGTCACCAGCTCCCCTTCCCGTTGCCCATGCGCATCGCCACTTCGGTCCCCTCGCCCGGGACCGAATCGATGTCCGCCCATCCGCCGGCGAACGTCAGCCGCCCGACGATCGCGTCGCGGATCCCGCGCCGCTCGGCGGGCACGGCCCCGATGTCGAAGCCCGGGCCCTCGTCGCGAACGAACAGCTCGATGCCGTGCGAGGAGGTCTGGCAGAAGACGTAGACGGGGGCGCCAGCGGCGTGCCGGGCGGCGTTGCGGAGCGCTTCGCGCGCTGCGGCCACGAGCTCCTCGCCGCGGCCGTCGAGGGCGCGATCGCCGATCGCGGTGAACTCGACGGTGATGTCGTGCTCGTCCTCGACGGTCGCGATGACATCTCTGAGCGCCGCTACGAGGGTGTCGCTCACGAGCTCAGACTCGCCGGCCATCCATGCACGCAGCGCATGTTCCTGGCGGCGGGCGAGCCGCGCTACCGCGACCGGGTCATGCGCTTGGCGCTGCACGAGTGCGAGCGTCTGGAGGACCGAATCGTGGAGGTGAGCCGCAAACCGCTGGCGCTCGCGATCGTGGGCACTCCCGGTGCGATCGCGATCGACGCGCATCAGCAGGCCGATCGCGACCGGGGTGCCGAGCACGACCACGGTGGCCGCGAAGATCAACAGCAGCGCGACGGTCTGAATCCCGGCACGCTGGCGGAAATGTTGACCGGCCAGGGCTACCGCGAGCAACGCAGCGAACCCGACGAGCAGCGCCGCGGCGACGGCACGCCCGGCGACCGGCCCCGGGCGGTCAGGCGCTTCGGTCATCTGCCTCCATGGCGCGCGCTGGCGAGGCGCGAGACCGAGCCAGATGCGCACCGCGTCGGCGATCAGCAGCATCCCGGTCCCGGCCGCCAGCCCGATCGCGAACACTGGTAACACAGGCCAACCGTGGATTCGGAGCAGCGAGCCGACGGCACGCCCCGGCGGCGCCGTCGCGACCGTGTTCAGCCAGGACGCCACCCACACGCCTGCCGCGATCACGAGTGCGGCGAATGCGATCCAGCCTTTCCTCCGCCGCGCGGTCGCCACCGCGTTCGGGGCAAGCACGTAAACGCCCACCAGCAGGCCGCATACCGCCAGCGCGGCCACCGGCAGACCGCCCCCGCCGTTCATCGCGACCATCAGCCCGGCCAGTGCCAGGCCGCCCGCGCCCGCGGTGCCCAACCATGCGCGGTCACACAGCTTCTGCCGAACCTCGTGGGTGAGCGCGCCCGTACTCACGGCAGTGCTCCGCTCGCCTCGCACGGCCCAGGCATCATCGCGGTGACGAAGCGCTGCGAGCGGACCTCGGCGGCATGGCGCACCTGCCAGGATTCGATCTCGTAGCGTGCCTGGTGCTTCGATAGCCCGCGCGTGGACGGCCGGGCCTCGGGATAGACCGGATAGCCAGGCCAGTCTGGGGCGAGGTCCGGGTTGACCGAATCGGAGTAATCGCGGACATACAGGCTGCCTCCGGCCGACGTGAAATCGATCTTCAGCACCGGGCCGGGCGCCGATCCGCCGTACGTTGCGACTCCGGAGCGCGGGACGAGGACGCGGCCGTACACGACAACCCCCTCGAACGGCTCGTGCCCTCGCAGCTGGGCACCGAGTTGGGCCAACAAGGGCCGGACGTGGTAGGACAGCTGGACGCGCACGCAGCGGTCGGGCGGGAGCGCCACGATCGTCCGCCGGATGCCGCCCTGGACGTGGACGGGCACGACGCCCGACGCCGGGAGCGCGGTGTGCCGCAGATCGACGAGCATCGTTCCGAGCCCGGCGCGGAAGGTCGCAACCCCGTTGGTTCCGAGGTCGTTGGGCGCGATCGTCTCGTGGCCGGGCTGGGCCACCAGTTGGACGCCACTCGCCGCGACCGCGGCCGACGGGAGCGCGATCGCGGCGATCGGCAACAGTGCCCACGCCGGCCGGAGCATTGGCCACGTCACGAGGACGCCGATCAGCACCCCGGCCACCGCAGCGACGGTGATCCAGCCGAAGCCGAACAGCGTCACCACGGCGGCGACGATGCTCAACACCGCCATGCCGACGCACACACCAGACGCCTTGGCGAGCGCGACGATCCAGCCGGATGACAGGTCCCCGGGCTGCTCTCCGTCCTGCGGAATGATCAGCGAGCACGCGAGGTAGACGAGCACGCCGAGGCCGCCGATCACCGCGCCCGCGACGAACGCCGCACGGATCCACGCCGGGCTGATCCCGGCTCCGCGCGCGAGCCCGGCACAGACACCGGTCAGCCACTTGCCGTCCCGGCTCCGAGACAACGGCCGTTTGGGCCTGCTGGGAATCATCGGATCGGATTCTCGGGGCTGGCGGATGCCCGCGCCAGACGTGATCGCCCGGAGAGGACTCCGGGATGTCACGGATCTGACCGCCCTTCCAATACCGCCCCGACCGTGCGAGGGTTCGGGACGTGCGGGCCACGAGCTACTTCGCGGCGGTCGACTCCCATACCGAGGGGATGCCAACGCGCGTCGTGACCGGCGGTCTCGGTCCGATCCCGGGGGCGTCGATGCAGGAGCGCCGGCTCTACTTCGAGGAGCACCTCGACCACCTCCGGCTGCTGCTGATGCGCGAGCCCCGCGGCCACTCGGCGATGTCCGGGGCGTTCCTGCAGCCGTCAACGCGTCCCGACGCCGACTGGGGCGTGCTGTTCGTCGAGGTCTCGGGCCTGCTGCCGATGTGCGGACACGGAACGATCGGGGTTGCAACGGTGCTCGTCGAGACCGGGATGGTGGCGGTGTCCGAGCCCGAGACCGTGATCCGCCTCGACACGCCAGCGGGGTTGGTCGAGGCGAGAGTGCAGGTACGCGACGGCCGGGCCGAGCGCGTCCGGCTGCGCAACGTGCCCGCGTTCGTAACCGCGCTCGACGCCGGCGTCGAGGTCGATTCGCTCGGAACGGTCTCGTATGACATGGCGTACGGCGGCAACTTCTACGCGCTCATACCGGCGGCGTCGGTGGGGCTCGATCCGGTGCCCGCGAACGCGCAGGTGCTGATCGACCGCGGGCTCGAGATCATCGCGGCGATCAACGCTTCGGCGCGACCGATACATCCGGTCGATCCGGCGATCGGCGGCTGCAAGCATGTCGTTTTCTACGCGCCGGGCCGCGACGGCGCGGATGCCCGCAATGCCACCGCGATCCATCCGGGCTGGCTCGACCGATCTCCGTGCGGAACCGGGACCTCCGCGCGGATGGCCGCGCTTCACGCGCGGGGCGAGCTCGCGCTCGGGCAGGAGTTCGTCAACGAGTCGATCATCGGGAGCCGCTTCACCGGGCGCCTAGTCGAGGAGACCAGCCTCGGCTCGCTGCCGGCGGTCGTGCCCGAGGTCAGCGGCCGCGCCTGGATCACCGGCATGAGCCAGTACCTGCTCGATCCGACCGACCCGTTCCCGGCGGGCTTCGTCCTGTAGCCGCCTGTGAGGGTCATCGTCGTCGGCGGCGGGGCGGTCGGGCTGTGCGTGGCAGAAGCGCTGACAAGCCGCGGCGCCGAAGTCACGCTGTTCGAGAGCGACCGGTGCGGCGCCGGCGCCTCCGCCGGCAATGCCGGCTGGATCACGCCCTCTCTGGCGATCCCGGTTCCGGGTCCCGGCGTAATCGGCGCGTCGTTGCGCTGGCTCATCAACCCCTCGGGCCCTTTGTGGATCCGCCCCACCCTGTCGCCGGCGATGCTGGCCTGGGTCGCGGGATTCGTCGTGAGTTGCCGCCGTCCGGCCTACCGGCGTGGACTGGCGGCACTGCAGCAAGCTGGCGCCATCGCTGGACCGGCGTTCGACCGGCTGGCCGAGCGCGGCGTCGAGTTCGAGCTCCACGCCGCTCCGTTGCTGTATCCGGCGTTCGACCAGCCTGAGCTCGGACACCTGGAGCGGGTGGCTGACGAGCTGCTCGAAGCGGGCGCCGCTCCGCTGCTCGAACGGATTTCAGCCGCCGAGGCGCGGTCGGTGGAACCGGCGCTGAGCGAGCACGTGATCGGCGGCCTGATTGCCCGGGACGACGCCCGAGTGCGGCCGGAGTCCCTGTGCGAAGGGGTGGAGCGCGCCCTCGTCGCGAAGGGAGCCGAGGTGCTCGAGCACTCACCGGTGGACGCAGTCGGCCGCGACGGGTCGGGCTGGATCGTCGCCGGCGGGACCGCTCGCCGCCGGGGCGACGCGATCGTGCTCGCCGGGGGTGTGGCGACCGCGGGCTTGCTGTCCCGGCTCGGCGTACGGCTGCCGATCGTCGCCGCCAAGGGTTACAGCCGAACGTATCCGTCCGAGCCCACGGGGCCGCGACAGGCGATGTATCTGGAGACGCCCAAGGTCGCGATCAGCGTGTACGACGGAGCGGTGCGGGTTTCAGGCACGCTCGAGCTCGGCGCCAAGACCCTCGATCTCAGCGCCCGACGCTTGCGGGCGATCACCGAGGCGGCGCAGCAGGCGCTGCCCGGGTGGCGCATGCCCTCGGAGCCGCGCGACTGGGCGGGGATGCGCTCACTCTCGCCCGACGGCTTGCCCTTCATCGGGGCGGTGCCTGGCCTGGACGGGCTGCACGTCGCCGCCGGCCACGGCACGCTCGGGATCACGTTGGCTCCGTTGACCGGTGAGCTCGTGGCCGACCTGGTGCTCGAGAAGCGCGGTAGTGGGGCGCTGGCTTCGTTCGATCCCGCGCGGTCGATCGGCCGGCCAGGATACTTCAGGCGAGCTGAAGCAATGAGAGGAGGACCGCGATGAAGGGCGTTCACGCCGCGATCGTCACCCACTTCGACGGCGAACTGGAGGTCGACCACGACGCCGTGGCGGCCGAGGTCAATCGTCTGCTGGCCGCCGGCATCCACGGCATCGTCCCAAACGGCAGCGTCGGCGAGGGCGGCAGTCTGTCCCGCGACGAACGCCGTGCGGTCATCGAGACCGTCGTCGGAGCCGCCGCCGGCCGCGCTCCGGTGTGCGCCGGGATCTCGGCGGCGACCGCCGAGCAGGCGGCGATCTACGCGCGGGACGCGCAAAGGGCGGGCGCTGATGGCGCGATGATCCTGCCGCCGCTTCTGTACCGGGCCGACGAGCGCGAGCTGGTCGAGTTCTTCGGGTCCGCGGCGAAGGCCACTGATCTGCCCCTGATGGTCTACAACAACCCGCTGGGGAGCGGAAGCGACCTGCGCCCCGAGCTGCTGGCGCTGCTCGCGCGCGAGGTGCCAAGTATCGCGGCGTTCAAGGAGACCTCTGGAGACGCCCGTCGGATCGCCGAGCTCGTGAACCTGTGCCCCGATGTCGATGTGCTCGTCGGCGGCGACAACTGGGCGCTCGAAGGCCTGTGCGCCGGCGCCGTGGGCTGGGTTTCCGGCGTGGCCGACGTGTTGCCCGCGGAGTCCGTGCGTCTGTTCGAGCTCTGTACGGCCGGCGAGCTCGCCACCGCGCGCAAGCTTTACGCCGAGCTGCTTCCGCTGGCGCACCTCGACATGACACCGAAGCTCGTGCAGTACTTCAAGGCGGCGCTCGACGAGCTCGGAATCGGCGGCGGACCGTGCCGCCCTCCCAGGTTGCCGCTAACCGACGGCGAACTCGCCGTCGCACGCCGTGCGGTCGAGCGATTCGCGCGGGCGCCCGTGTCGCGATAGCGCCGGGTTACGCGGTCTTCCGGCCCGCGAAAAACCCGGTGACGACGCCGGCGAACCCGCCCGCGGCAAGCAGCGTGGCGGATCGCATCGGCTTGCGCTGCGCCTTGGACGCGACGCCACGCGCCGAGTGACGCACCGTCGCCTTGGTCGCCTTTTTCCCGATCGTTCGGCCGAGCTTTGCCATGGTTGCCTCCAAATCTCCGGGGTCCTGGTCTGTCTACCCGGCTGGGCGCGACTCGCACACCCGAGCCTGTTTACGACTACCCGGTCCCGATGGACTGACCCCGGCGGTGGATGACGGCAGCCGACGTAGAGCGTCAGCTGGTCGATCGCAGCCGACGCGGAACTCGGTTGCTTAGCAACATCGACCCCCCGTTCCACCCGTCGTTTTCCTCACGTTGCGGGGCGGCCCCGCCGATAAATGCCGGACGATGTCTGCACCTGTCCGTGCGTCGACAGCATCTCCCGGCCGGCCCGCGCCGGGACTCTAGGCGCGCCTTCCGATGCTTCGGCTGCTCAGAGACAACCCGCCGCTGCGCCGTTTCTTCGTGGCGTTCTTCGGGTCGCAGGTCGGCACGGGTGCGGCCTACGTCGCGCTGCTGCTCGTCGCCTATCAGCGGCTGCACTCGGGCTGGGCGATCTCGCTCGTGCTGCTCGGCGAGTTCGTGCCCGGAATTGTGCTGGCCCCGCTGTTCGGTTCGTTCGCCGACCGCATCTCGAGGCGTCGCCTCGTTGTCTGCGCCGACCTGGTGCGCGCGGTCTGCTTCGTCGCGATCGCGATCGTCCCGTCGTTCGCCGCCACCGTCGCGTTCACGCTCCTCGCAGGCGTCGGCACGGCCCTGTTCCGGCCCGCGATCAATGCCGCCCTGCCCGGGCTGGTGCCCCCCGAACGGCGCTCGGAGCTCACCGCGATCTTCTACGCGAGCATCAACACGGGGCTGATGCTGGGGCCGGCGCTCGCTGCCGGGCTCCTCCTCGTCACCACCGCCCCCGTCGTGCTGGTGCTCAACGCGGTCAGCTTCGTGGTCTCGGCGATGTTGCTCGCCGGCGTCGACCTCGGGCCGTGGAGGACGGCTTCGGAGGCGGAGAGCGCCGACTCTTCGGAGCCGGGGCCGGAGTCGGTGTGGGCCCATACTCGCGACGGCGCGCGCTCGGCGCTCGCCATGCCGGGCGTTCCTGTGCTGATGACCGTCGGCGCGCTCGTTGTGCTCACCGGGGCAATGTTCAACGTGCTCGCGCCGCTGTTCGCGATTGGGCCGCTACACGCGGGCGGCTCGGGCTACAGCGTGCTGATGGCGCTGTACGGCCTCGGCATGGTGGCCGGCTCCTGGTCGAACGCCCGCGCCGGCTCCGATATCGGCGGCCTGCGGCGGCGCTGGCTGATCGGAATCGGAGTGTCGGGGGTGGCGATGGCCGTGGCCGCGCTCGCTCCCAACCTTCCACTTGCGCTCCTCGCCTTCATGTTCATCGGACTGGGCGAGAATCTGCTTGTCGGCCCCGAGATGCGGCTGATGCAGGAGATGGTCGCCGAGCGCATGCTGGGACGCGTGTTCGGGCTGAAGGACGTGCTCGAGAACATCGCGTTCGTGGCGGCCTTCGTCGGCGCCGGCGCGCTGCTCAGCATCGCCGGCGTGCGCGCGGTGTTCGCTGGGGCGGGCGTGGTGACGGTGGCGCTGGCCTTCGCCGGGGCGATCGCGTTCCGCACACGCCGGGTCGTGGCCCGGCCCGCGCTCGAGACCGCCGACTAGCTCGTCCCTCGTTTCGCGAGAGGGATGAGTTTCGTGGCTTGCGACAGTCGTAGCCGGTAGCAATACTGTCGTTCAGGCGCCGTCCCGCGCCCAACCTCCGAATCCGGCGCTCACGCCGCCGGCGCAAGCGGAGGCAAAGGGGGCCGATGCCCTCGGGACGCCGGTCGGCTGTTGCCCTTTCCGGCGGGGCGCCGTGAGCGTGAGTCGCGGGGCCGCGCCTGTCGAAAGGAGCACGAGCGATGACCGAGCACAAGTCCTTCAAGCGCCTCGTCCGCGCGCGCATGGCGAAAACGGGCGAGAGCTACACGAGCGCCCGCGCGAGTCTGCTCCGCGCCGAGGAGTCACCTTCAGAGGGGCTCGACGGCGTGAAGCTGGCGACGTCGGACGAGAAGATCCGCCTCCGGACCGGGCGCGGCTGGGAGGAGTGGTTCGAGATGCTCGACGAATGGGGCGCCCCGGACCGGACCCACCGCGAGACCGCCCGGTGGCTCGCCGAGCAGCAGGGCCTCCACCCGTTGGCTTGGAACGTACAGGCGGTGGCCGCGAGCTACGAGCGCGCCCGAGGACTGCGCGAAGTGGGAGAGAAGGACGACGGCTTCGCCATCACCGTGTCGCGTACGGTGGCCGTGCCCGTCGAGCGGCTGTACGACGCCTTCGTCGGGGAGTCCGATCGCCCGGAATGGCTCCCCGATGGACCCCTACGAGAGCGAACGGCCGCCAGGCCAAAGTCAGCGCGGTTCGACTGGGGTGATGGCGACACGCGGGTCAACGTCACCTTCCTCTCGAAGGGCGAGGCGAGGAGCACCGCGGCGCTCGAGCACCGCCGGCTCGCCGACGCGAACGAAGCCGAGCGGATGAAGGCCTACTGGCGGGAGCGCCTCACGGCGCTCAAGAGCATGTTGGAGCGATGACAGGCAACGCATTGGAGAGCGAAATGAACGACCAGACACCCATCACCGAGGTCATGAACATCGGCGTCCCCGTCAGCAACCAGGACCGCGCGCTCGCGTTCTACACCAAGAAGCTCGGATTCGAGACACGCCGCGACGTTCCGCTCCCGCAGTTCGGCGGGCGCTGGATCGAGGTCGCGCCCGTCGGCGCAAGGATCACGCTGTCGCTCGTCCCGGCGCGTGAAGGCGTCCCGGCCGGCATCGAGACCGGCATCCGCCTGGCCGCCAAGGACGCGGCCGCCGTCCACGCCGCTCTTCAAGACCGCGGCGTTGATGTCGGCGAGCTGCTCCGCTGGCCGGGCGTGCCGGCGATGTTCGCCTTCCACGACGAGGACGGCAACGGCCTCGAGATCGTCGAAGCCGCCTGACCGGGTCGATCGTCTGAACGGCAGGCACCTGAACGGGTGTGCAGCGGGTCAAGCCCGGGTCGCGCCCTGGCACGAGAACCGGATGGCGCGCACCGCCTGGGGCTCGCCGCTGCCCGCCCTTACCCCTCGTGCTGTAACGCCTCGAGCCCGCCGCGGAGGAACTCGAGCACCTGGTCGAGAATCGCCATGGCCTGTTCGTGCGTGACAGGTTCCCCTCCTGACTCCGCCTGGAAGAACTGTTCGCTGACCGACTCGAAGGCCGCCGTCATCGAGGCCGCGATCAGCAATGAGCGGATGTCATCGGGCTCGGTACCGAGGTCCCGCGCGATCGATTTGCCGAGCATCGGCTCGAGCTCTGCGTGGCGCGCGCGCATCTTCATCTGCAGCGCGGGATTGGCCATGATGACCTTCTTGCGGAGTTTGTCGTCGTCGTCGGGCGACTTCATGCACCCCACGAAGTCACGAAGCGCGTCAACGGTCGTCGTGCCGGGCGGCCGCTCGTCGAGCATCCGCTTCAGCTCGTCCAGATAGCCGCTCTCCTCGGAGAACAGGATGTCCTCCTTGCTGTCGAAATAGGCGAAGATCGTGCGCGGAGCGACGTCCGCCGCCTCCGCGATCTCGGCGAGCGTGGTCTCGTCGTAGCCGCGCTCGGCGAACAGCCGAAGCGCCGCCTGGGCAATCGTCTCGCGCGTCTGCTGCTTCTTCCGCTCACGCAGGCCGATCTTGGGCTGGGTCGAGTCGAGCGAACTCATCTAAGCCGAAGCTTACCAGCGAACATGCACAGATAGAAATTTTGCAACGACTGTTGACTTTGCGCTGCAGCCGCTATATAAATGCAGCGCCTGCAAAGTTGCTACCCATGAAAGTCGGGGCAGAATATGTCGAACATCGCTCGCTGGACAATGCGGCACCGACGAATCGTCGTGATCGCCTGGATCGTGGCCGTGGTCGGCGTGCTCGCCGTCTCGAGCGCGGTCGGGAAGAAGACCGCGAGCAGCTTCACGCTTCCGGGCACGAACTCGCAACAGGCCGTCGACCTGCTCCAGTCGCATTTCCCGGCCCAGGCCGGTGACGCGGACCAGATCGTCTTCCACGCGAAGTCCGGCAAGCTGACGGACGCGGCCGACCGGGCTGCGATCGACTCGACGCTCACCCGCGTTGAGCGGCTTGATCACGTGACGAGCGTCGTCAGCCCATATGCGCCGGGTCAGCATGCGATCTCCCGCGACGGGACGATCGGCTTTGCCACCGTCAACTTCGACGAGCGTGCCAACGCGGTTCCGAAGGCAGCGGTCGATAATGTGATCAGCACGGCCGAGGCCGCCCGCTCGACGACGCTGGACGTACAACTCGGCGGCCAGGCGATCGAGCAGGCGCAGCAGGCGTCGCTCGGGTTCGCCACGGTCGTCGGGATCGCCGCAGCGATCCTGATCCTGCTGATCAGCTTCGGATCGTTCGCCGCGATGGGGCTCCCGATCGCGACCGCGCTACTCGGACTCGGCGCAGGCCTCGGCGCGATCAATCTCGCGAGCCATATCGTCGACATGCCGAGCTTTGCCTCCGAGCTGGCGCTGATGATCGGCCTCGGCGTCGGCGTCGACTACGCGCTGTTCATCGTCACGCGCTTCCGCGAGAACTACCGGGCGAACGGCGGCGACGTCGAGCAGGCGGTCGAGGCGGCCCTTAACACCTCCGGCCGGGCTGTCCTGTTCGCCGGCGTGACCGTCGTGATCGCGCTGCTCGGGATGTTCGCGCTCGGGGTGAGCCTGCTCAACGGCGCGGCGGTCGCGGCAGCGATCGGCGTCGTGCTCGTGCTCGCCGCGTCGCTCACGCTGCTGCCGGCCCTGCTGAGCTTGGTCGGCCGACGGATCGGCGAATCGGGGAGCGACCAGACGCCGG
>Ga0335073_10015559_pt1 | contig 10635 bp, 17 predicted proteins | sample Lox_Sample_22_FD_207093 | JGI IMG/M metagenome (GOLD analysis project Ga0335073, IMG submission 207093) | Soil microbial communities from Loxahatchee National Wildlife Refuge, Florida, United States - Lox_Sample_2.2 | ecosystem: Environmental > Terrestrial > Soil > Wetlands | place: USA...
CGGCAGGCCAGGATGAGGGCGGCGATAGCGGACACGGCAGCACCGAGCGAGAGCTTCCAGCCGCTGCGGATCCTTCCGCGGGGGAGGCACACCCCGGCGGGGGGGGCCGCGGCGCGCCTCCCGGCCAGGTCCGCGATGGTCGGCTCCGAGGCCGCCTCGGCTGAGGCTCTGGCCTCGCGGATCAGGGTCTCGGCCGGCGTGTCCGGCCACCGCACCTGGCGCGAGTGCAGCGCGGACATCAGCCGCTCCACACCGAGATAGGCCTCGATGCGCTCCGGCGAGCGCGACACCCATGCGAGGAACTCGCGGCGATCCTCGGCCGTCACGCCTTCACCGTGCAGCAGCGCCCACCAATGGGTCGCCTCTTCGGACCACAATCGGGCAGAATCCGTCGTGCGTGCCATGTCAGTCCTCGAGTGCGCTTCGCAGGCGCTCGTAGCCCCGTGCCAGATAGCGTCGGACCTGACGTAGCGTCAGACCGAGCTCCTGCGCCACCTGCTTGTACGAATGCTCGTCCCGCAGCCGAAGCAGCACCACCGCGCGCATCATCGGCGACATCTGCGCCAATTGCCGATTGAGGCGCTCCTCCGAGAGCGTCGCATCGAGGGTGAGCTCCGGCAGGCAATCGTCCGCCAGCACGTCTTCGTCCGCGGAAAAGGGCTCCATCGGCGGATACTGGCGGCGCCACTCCGCTACCACGTTCCCCGCCACCCGCAGCAGGTAGGCCTGGGGATTGCGCACCTGCTGAAGATCCGGCGCCCGCAGCAGTCGCAGATAGATCTCCTGCGCCAAATCCTCGACCTCGACGGTCGATCGCACGCGGCGCCCGAGAAACTGCAGCAGACTCCGGTTCCAGCGCCTGCGCCAGCCGACCAGCACGGTACCATTCGCCATTCGCTCGACGCCCTCCCACAGGACGAAAGGTTTCCGTAACTATAGAGCCCCGGCGGGCGCTTTCTGCCCCCTCCGAAGTGCCGATCCCCAAGAATATGACACGCGCGGCGGTAACGGAGCGCCACCCTTCGCAGCTCACCCCCCCTCTGATCCGATCTGGCGAGCCAGCGTGGTTTTGCCCACTTGGCGAGGGCCGAGAAGAACGACCCCCAGGCATCTGTCGCAGACGCTCTTCGATGCTGCTAATTTTGACGAGGTGCCCGCTTCGAGGTTCTTGCTGTTATGAGCGGTCGTTGCACGATTTCCTCCGATTGGCCCCCCCCGGCGGCAGCCGCCCGAAGGCGGTTTGCCCGTCGCATTCGTGGCAAGAACACGAACGGGAGGGCGCGTGAAACGTGCGAGCGATACTCGGGAACCCGCTTCGCGTGGTTCCAATCGCAGCCCCTCTTCTAATGGGTCTCGTAGCGGCCTGGGTCCGGACGTTCTCTGTTCTGTAGCACACCCCGGCCGCCCCCCTTCGCCTGGTTGTACTCGGAGTCGCGGGACTTGCAAGTCGATTTCGTGGTCGACGGCCCGGCGGCCATCATGTCAATCACCGCCTCGCAAGCATCATCCCGGCATCTGGCCCGACGCAACTCGCATGTTCATTCAAAAATAGGGCTGACAGCCTGCCCGGCGCGCAAGGAGCGACGCGCAACTCTCTCTCCAAGACGCCAGAGAGATTCAAATGCTGCGTTGAACAGGATTACCGAGATGAGTGCAGCCGCGACTCCCGGTAATCCAAGGACGGGAAACGATTGGTGCAAGGTCCAAAGAAATTGAGCGATGCATAGGAAGGCGACGATGTACAGCGTGGGCTTGCGGCCCGTCCGATTGACGATAAAGGCGCCCAGCGGCGCGCCCAGGGCAACCACCGGCGCCGCCGCAAGCCAATTCCCATACACTTCGGGCAGTACGCCGCCGGAAAAGGCTTTGGTTGCAATGCCGACCAGTGACGTGAAGGCCATGAGGATGACGGTTGTCGGAATGGCGACCTTGAGGTCCGCTCGCATGAGTAACACCATCACGGCATAAAGAACCATATCGATGCCAACACCGGTGACCGATGCCACAGTAGCGCCTGCCAGCAGACCTACCGCAAATCCGACGTTGCGATCAAAGCGATGAGCAGCCGGCGTCTCGCCGTCGTTCCGGCAGATATCGTCTGTACGATACAGGTGTAACACTCCGAAGCTTGCCCAGATTACGGCAAAAGTCAGCTTGATCGCTATTCCCGGCACGTGCGGCGCGATCAGCAAAACCCCCAACGGAGTGCCAATCAACGAGCCTAGCAACGACCACCGCAGGATGTTCCACTCCAGCAGCTGCCGACGGCACAAGATAAAGATACTTGCGCTGCTCATGCCTATTGACTGGATTGCAAAACTGAAATCCCGGCCTAGCGTGGCTGGCTGATGAAACAGAAGCACCAGTACCGGGAACCCGACGGTGCCTCCGCCCAAAGGAGTAGAGCCAGCGGCATAGGATCCGAAGGCCATGGCAGCGGCGATACCCCAGTGCTCTCTCAGCGTGTGCCAGTGGTGGCCTGAGGCGACCAGAAAAAGCCAGGTCGCATAAAATGAGACGAGCCAGACAGCGAAAATCCATAGTCCGAAAGGTGGTGGCGATGACCCCTGGGCTTGAATCCGGTCGATTTTCGTTGAGCTCATTTGATGATCTCGCCGTACTGATTCAGCTCCGGAAGCCGAGCGCATCAGAGCGAATGCAGACTGGTGCCTCGGTGGCGCCAAGCGCGTTTCGCGATCGCAGACAGGCCTGCGACGCGCCCGCGCTCAGGCGGTCCGATGATTGTCAGTAAATGGGTTTCCGGCACGGCCCGCGAGCGCGTGCGGCACCTGAGTATTATAGAAGTGTCGATGAGCGAAGCAAGTACGCGAACTGTAGCGCCCGTCTTGGTTGCTCCAAAGCAGGCCTCGCTACCATTTGCAACGGTTTGCGCCGTTATGCACCGGATTGCCTCGTCAGCCGCCCATCATCGACGACGAACCGCCGTTTTCCGACTAAGGCTGAAAACATCCCGCACTCCTCCGGCGCGGCGCACTACCCGTCGAGCTCGACTGACAAGCCCAGCTCGCTTTCGATGATTTTGCCCAGCGAGCTCGCTGACAGCGTGAATCCGGGCCGGCGCCGGTAATCATCGAAGCTGAGCCAGAGGGCAATCACCTCATCGAGCTCGAGGCCTGTGAGGGTGTGGCACACGGCCGTCGTGCCGTCGCTCGCGATCCAGAAGCTGTGACGATCGGAGTGCCGCCAACGCCGTGTAAAGTACGGTTTGGACAGCTCGATGCAGATCTCGCCGGCATCTGGCACCTCGTCCAGCAGGCGCAGGAGAGCGGTGGAATCGGCGACAAGCGCTTGCGCGGAGGTGATTCTGGTTTCGCCCATGCTGATGCGATCGGTGGTGCTTCGAGCAACTCCCGCGTCAGTTCGATCGCGATATCGGCGCCCTTTGCGATGAATGAGGATGAACGTCAAGCGCAACGGATAGGTGCATTCGTCCGAGCAGTATCAGAGAGTCCGAAGGGAGCTCGAGCCTGAAGTCCTCGCGCGCGTAGAGGCTCACAAGCAGCTCTGCGACGCCGCCCTCGGCGTTCAGCTCCTCGAGGAAGGATTGTGCACGTCGCAGCTGACTGAGAGTCTGCAGGATCACTCTTTCCGCTGAGACGCTGTCGGAGGAAAGTTGCGGCTCGTCCATCAGCCGGCCCATCCAGTAACTGTCGCGATACGCACCGCCGAGCTCCGCGCCCGCCGCGTCGCAGCGCGGCTCCCCCGCCCGCCAGGTATGCTGCGGCCCAATGGCGATCGCGGCGGTAATCTTAGCCGGGTCGATCGTAGGATGGCGGATGCGCAAAGAAACCGTGAACTCATACGCGCTCATGGGATCGTCCATTGGCGGAGGTTGAGGCCATGGCGATCGGGAGCGGCGCCGATCGGTAGGGAGTCAGTAACGACGCACGCCGCCGTGGCGGTTAATTTCATCATCACAGAATACTCGCGAAAAAACCGTGTGAGGCGGCAGTTACATCCTGCCTCCCGGTTCGCGGAGCTTTGCGAGGTGGCAGACGTTGGCCGGAGGCGCGCGGAGAGGCAGCGCAAGGCACCAAGGCAGACAAGCCGAAAAGATACGAGCCGCGTCATAGACTACAGGATTCGCAAGCAAACCACCGAACTTTCGCTGCTGTTGCGGCGGACGCCGATCGGCGATGACTTGCGCCAGCTTTGCCGGGCGCGCATGCTGACTCGACGCGTAGAGCGCGAAATGCCGACGGGCAGGCGGAGCCACCATGAACAGCATTGCGGCGACGCTCATCATTCGCGACCGCCTGCGACAGCGCCTTCTGCCTCATCATGAAGCTTGGCGGTGTCGGGGCCAGTACGCTGGCGGGTGTTTGCGAAGTTGCATCACCCATGTTTCGAGATCTGGCAGTACGAGGGAGAGAGTCAGCCCCTTTCCTAACGTATTCAACGCAGGAGCCGAAAAGAGTGATGAATCTTACGCTGATCGATGCTTTCCGCCGCTTCGGCGCCAAACCGGGAAGCCGACTGAGCAGCCTCTCCGCCATAGCGGCAGATGGCGCCATGGTGCTCAACTGTCTGCCGGCGCATTTCGGCCACCCCGCCCGCGGAATATTGCGCTACGAGAGCAGCCTTTCCGCCGCAGACGCCGATTCCAAGGTCGTTACCGCACTAAGTGAGCACCTGACGCATGCGCATAATGCGAGTCTTCCGGTCAGGATGGTCGTCACTTTGCCGGACGGCGGGAAGACCGGCAAGGGCGGGAGCTATCACGTCCGCCCCGACCTGACAGGAAAGATTGTGGAATTCGACGGAGACCGTTTCGTGATCGACTTTACGCGACCGCAAGCGGCGTCTCCGGCGCTCACAGGCCGTCGCAAATAGCGCCCTTCAATGCGGGTGGCATACGAGGCTGTGATCGCAAAGTGGAGGCGCCACTGACGCAGCGGCTTCGAATGGACGATCGGCTGTCCGGCGATTTCCTGCGTTGGTACGAACGGCAAACAGAGTCTCATGGCTCGGACAGCAGCGCGATCTCCCTCCAGATGCCGATCTTCGGCGAATACGAGTCCGCGCCCGAGTGCGCGCCGAGATAGGTGTCATTGGAGAAAATCTCGCCTTTGGTCACCTTGAGATACTCGTAAGGCCCGATGCATTCGCGCCCGCCCTCCAGCGTGGTCACGCGCAGATACACCGCCTCGCGACACTCCAGTGTCCTGTGCGGCCTTCGCCCGAGCTGCCAAAGCCCGTCGATGTAGGTGGCCGCCACGGCATTGTCGGGCCCGCGAAGCGTCCCGTCGGCGCAGATCCTGAAATATACCCCGCGGACGAGCATCGCCGATTCGCCATTCAGGGCTCGAAAGGTAAGTGTAATCACTCGTCGAGTTCGACTATCAGGCCCGTCTCGATGATTTGCCGAGCGAGCTCCCTGACAGCGGCAACGGGCGCTTGCGCGGAGGCGATTCTGATTTCCCCCATGCTAATGAGATCCGGGGCGCCTGGCGCAGCACGCGCGGCAGTTCGGCCGGAGCGCAGGAGCCGACGGGAGTGATGAGCCTAAAGTAAGCACCTGGCGCGCGCACGATGGTAGTGCCGATCTGACGTATTCGCCGCTCACAGGCCAGCGACGCTCAGTGAGGCGGCGCGCACACCGCCGTGAGCGTAAAGCAGAGGCGCAACTGACACAGCGGCTTGGACCTGAAGTCGCTCACACGCGAGCCGGCGCATTCAAGCACGCCTGCGATCCGATGTGACGGATCCTCCACTACCGCGTGCACGGCCGGGGTAAGCTCGAACCGGCCGTCGCAGTCCGCGTACGGACAGGGGAATGAGAAGTACGCATGCGCCGGAGGATGCAGGACGTGCAATTGAGGGACCGGGGTAGCCGCGCCACCGCCCTCGAAACTCAGCTCAAAGCGCAGCTGCTCGACCACCGGAAACATCGTGCGCAGCTTAGGCGCAGCCTCTCGGTCGCGGTGCAGCTGGGAGTCGCGAGTGTGACGCATGGCGGTGCCCCGGGCCTGTCCGAGCCTCATGTTCCGCCGCGCAGTGCCGGATCGCCCGGATCACTGGGCGGATCCTGCAACGGCGTCCCGATCTCTCCGGAACCAGTCGGACGAGCCGTCCGGCGCTGCTGCTTCTCGAGCTGGCGCGCCTTCCTGCTCACTTCCTTCTGCTTCTTGACTTGGCGGTAGTTTTGTCTGGGCACGAGGTTTCCTCTGTAAGAGCTGATCGGCAAGATGCCCGGGGGCCATTGCGTTCGCCGCGATCATGCTCGAAATGGTTTGCTAGCCCTCTTTTCCCGCTTTGCCGCCCTTTTCTCCAACAATGTCTTGGCCGGCTTCTTCTTGCTGTCTTTCTTTCTGTCCAATCCCTTGCTCATGTGTCACTCCTCGATTCTGAGGCAAAGAGGCGCAGCGAGTTCAATTTCGCCGGTCCCGAGCCGTGTTTGTCAGGCACGATGGTCAAACGAAGGTGGCTGATAGGGGGCAGGTTCAAGCGCTGCACTTCACGCTGAAAAGTCGCACCGGCGGGGCTGAAGGTATATTCCTGGACGAGAATCTGGCGGTAAGTGCGGCCCCCGTCCAAGGACACTTCGACCCTCACTTCCTGCGTCCTCGCACATGCGCAGTCCTCCACCTCGTAGATCATCCAAGAGACACTCTGTGGCTGGTCGAACTCCACGACGATACGTTCGACGGTATTTGGCTTGGCGCCAACCCAGAACGTGCTGTCGCGACCGTAATTCCCATCGATCAGGTTATCGATCGGGTGGTCTGGATCGTCCGACGTATAGGCTAGGACCGCATGGCTCGCAATATCGATCTCGCCGGCGGAAGCGGCGGGACTCTCGCCCTCCTTCGGCAGCAGCCGCTTTCGCACACCGGAGGAGCTCGAGAGAGAATCAGCGTCTGGCTGCATCTCAGCCAGCCTTCGAAACGTCTGCACAGCCTATGCTTGGGCCACGCTCGAAGCTTCGCTTGTCGCTGCAGCTCATAAAGGCCGAGTTGGCGTCGTGATCTCCCCGGAATCGACCGGCTGCTGGAATCGGGCCGGTTCCGCGCGGCGGCGCTGCTCCTCATGTACCTGCTCGAGCGTCAGGCGCGTGGCCTTCGCAACGACATCGAGCACCGCGTGTGCCGATCCACGCGGCAGCGTCAGGCGATGCAATCTTTCCCAAGCGCGGATTCGCATGGTGGGAGTATTCAGTTCAGAGGACTGCTCGATCCGTTCCCGCTGCGCACGCTCCTCTTCCTCATTCTGCTCGCGCATGATCCGTTCGGGGTAGCCCGTTGTCGGATGGGCTCGATCAGCCGCCGGTGGCAGATGCGGGCTGAGATTCCAGGGGTTCGAAGACATATGATTTACCTGAGTTGCGCACCCCGTCCGCACAGGCATGGGCACGTCTGGCGCCTGTTTGCGGTCGCTTTTTGCGCCGGCAGATACTGTTGGCGGAAAGCGAACCGGAGGTGGCCCTGCGGCGGGGCCGGACGAGCCGAAGGGGCCCGAGTTGCCCCCACTCTACACCGATGAGGAGTGCTTCGCCTGCCTTTTGGAGAGGTCGCGCCCTGAGGCATCTGCAGCCCTCCCCGAAGTCGGATCAAGATCGATTTTACGCGGGACGCGGCGGCCAGGTCTCCAAATACGAATCGACCACGCAGTGAAGTTCCTTTCGCGAGCTACCCGCCCGCGCCTGCAGCGCCAAGCCCTGGACCATCACTGCGCACGACCGTGCCAGGTCGGCCGCCGATCCTCGCGGCAACTCCCCGCCCTCAATGGCGCGATCGAATCGCTCATGTTGCTGCGGCGGGGACAGGCGCAAGTCATGCCGAGTCGCTGCATCGGATCGAGCCTGCGGCCGTTCGCGAGAAAGTGGAAGCGGCAGGATTTGTGCTGGAGACGAGGAAAGCACCGTATCGGCGAACAAGATCCATCCGCACTCCGTGAAGGTATTCGACCCTTCGATCAAGGACAAGACCGATCGCTTCGCCTATCGGTTTGTGCGGCCATGACAGCATCAGTCGGCGCACCTTCACGTGATAGCCGGATGGTCCACCTGGCGCTTCCCGGGGTACAGTACACAGATCCGCGTGCCGGGAAGCTTGATCACAGAAAGGCGGAAATATGACTGAGAAATTGTTGGCGGAGCAGTCCGAAACGTTAGGGCGCCGCACTTTGCTCAAGTGTGCCGTCGGTCTGGCTGGCGGCGCGGCGGTCTCGATGGCGCAGCCGCTCGGTGCGGCATCTGCAAAGAGTGGGGCCGAAGCGATCGCCGAGGCCAAGTCCGGCAGCCGACTCAGGAGCCCGAACTACCACCCGCCGGTGGTCGAGGCTCGAGCCGGAAAGGTCCGCGGCTTCCGGGATGGCCGCACCACGGCATTTCTCGGCATCCCTTACGCGGAGGCCGATCGGTTCGAGCCGCCCAAGCCCGTCAGGCCCTGGCTGGGAATCAGGAGCGCTCAGGTGTGGGGCCCGGTATGCCCAATTCCAGACATGACGGAGCCCGGCGGCGACGAGTTCGTCTTTCCCCATCGCTACTGGCTGCAAAACGAACATTGTCAGGTTCTCAACGTGTGGACTCAGAGCACATCCCGCACCGCGAAGAAGCCGGTCATGGTCTGGTTTCACGGCGGGGGATTCGTAAACGGCTCGTCCATGGAATCCTACGCTTATACCGGCAAGAACCTGAGCGAGTACGGTGACGTCGTCGTGGTGAGCATGAATCACCGCTTGAACGTCATCGGCGCTCTCGATCTCTCGGCTTACGGGCCCGGGTATGCCAACTCGCGCTACACCGGCGTTGCCGATATGGTGGCCGCGCTCCACTGGGTGCACGACAATATCGAGGCCTTCGGCGGCGACCCTGCCAATGTCACCATCTTCGGTCAGTCCGCGGGAGGAAGCGAAGTCGTGCGCATGCTGCACACGCCGGCAGCCAAGGGCCTCTTTCACCGGGTCATCGCCGAAAGTGGCGGCGGCGAGAACCTGGAAGCGACCGACCCGGCCGAGATGATCCACATTCAACGGATGATTGCGGCAGCGACGCTCGAGAATCTGAACCTGCGCGGGAATCAGATCGACAAACTGAAGGCGATCTCGTATCCGCAGCTGCTCGCCGCGGGCAATGGCGCGCTGATGGCCGTAGCCCGGAAACTCGGCCGGCCGGGGTTGGGATGGAAAGTGATCGCCGACGATCGATACATACTGCGTAAGTTCTGTGACTGGGCTGGCGGCATTCCTCTCATGGCGGGCAATACATTCAGCGAAAACATTGGCACGCTCGCCCAAGGTACCGGGAAAAACGAGTGGACCGGGAAGGAGATCGACGACCGGCTGACCGCTCAATACGGCAAAACGAAGGAGGAGGTCGTCGTCGAATTCCGTAAGGCATTCCCCCGCAAAAAAGTGCAGGATGTTCTTTACTATTCTGCGGACCTGCGCGACCGCCTCAAAGTCCTGTTGAACGGCAAGCTGAAGGTATCCCGAGCCCCGGCTTATTCGTACATCTTTGCGTACGAGTATCCCGTCAATGGCGGGATCACCGCCTTCCACTGTTCGGAAATAGCCTTCGTATTTCATAACCTGGCGGTGCCGGAGCTGAAAATCGCAACCGGAGGCGCTGCCGTCGCTTTTGCGCTGCAGGACAAAGTGTCACAGGCGTGGATCAACTTCGCCCGAACTGGCAATCCCGGGCAGCGCGGTCTCGAATGGAAGCCTTTCACCGCAAAGGACCCACAGACGATGGTGTTCGACATCGTCAGCGAGTGCCGCGCTCTTCATGACGGGAAGCTGAGTTCGTTGATCTCTCAAAAAAGCGCGTAGCGGCCGGGTCAGTACCATCAGGTCATTGGCACCGGTCCTCGATACGCGCGCAGCGCGGCCGCGAGCTCTCGCACCAGTCCGGAGTCGGTCTGCCTCCAGTCCGGGTCCAGTCCGAGGACGGCGGCGTCGCGGTAATGCATCGCAGAGGGTCGGCTTGCGGACGCGGATGCATGGATCTCCCGCACGCCGGTGGTGGCGATCAGCGGCGCCACTTGCGCCGGCGTGATTCCGGCACCGGCCAGGATCGTCACGCGGTCCGCCGCCTGGCGCACCAGTCCGGCGATTACGGGCGAACCCTCGGGCGCGCTGGCACGTCCTCCCGATGTCAGCACGCGGGAGCAGCCGAGGTCGATGATCGCCTCGAGCGCCATGGGTTGATCACGTGCAACATCGAACGCCCGATTGAAGGTCACCGCAAGGGACCCGGCAGCGGCGACGAGCTTGCGGCAGACGGCGACGTCAACATCGCCCGCCGCGTCGAGCGCCCCGATAACCACCCCCTCGCACCCCAGACGTGCGCATAGCTCTATGTCGTGCAGCATCGAGTCGCATTCGGCCTGGGAATAGAGAAAGTCCCCGGCACGGGGACGGATCAGCACGTGCAGCGGGATGGCGAGCGCAGCGCGCGACGCGGCGATCGTACCTGCGGACGGTGTAGTGCCACCGACCCCGCTGTTGGCGAACAGCTCGACGCGGTCGGCGCCGCCCTCGGCGGCAGCCAGTGCCGAGCCCAAGCCGTCGCTGGCGATCTCGAGCAGCCGCCGCGGCACCGCGTCCCTCCTCAGGCTGGCCAGCCCATGGGTTATATCACCACGTCGCGGTACACGGACCGCGCCGGCTGCA
>Ga0335073_10015560_pt1 | contig 10635 bp, 8 predicted proteins | sample Lox_Sample_22_FD_207093 | JGI IMG/M metagenome (GOLD analysis project Ga0335073, IMG submission 207093) | Soil microbial communities from Loxahatchee National Wildlife Refuge, Florida, United States - Lox_Sample_2.2 | ecosystem: Environmental > Terrestrial > Soil > Wetlands | place: USA: Florida...
CGCCGCATCCAGGCGAGGGTCAGCCAGCCCCAGATCGGCGGCAGGTACGAGGTGAACGCCCGCTGCATGAGCACCGCGGCGACGGCCTGATCCTGGGGTATGCCCGCGCCGACGAGCCCGGCGATCAGCCCGGCCTCCACCACCCCCGCGCCGCCGGGCACCGGCACCGCGCCGCCGACGATGGCGGCCAGCGTGTTGACGGTGACCAGCGTCGCGATGCTGGCGTGCTCCCCGACCGCGTGCAGCGACGCGCCCAGCGCCAGGATGATGACGAGCTGGGCCAGGACCGAGCCAGCCAGCACAGAGACCATCTTGTGCGGCTCGGCGGCGATGGCCTTAGTGTTGCCCCAGATGCTCACCAGGTACGGCCTGACCCGGGCGCTGGCCAGCCGCCGCACCCGCGGCACCAGGGCGACCACCGTGGCGGCGATCCCGGCGACAATGATGACCGCGAGGATGATCCAGACGGCCGTCTTGTGGTCGCCCGAGGTGGCCTGGGTGTGCAGGTCCCCGGCGGCGAAGGGGATGGCGATGAGGAACAGCAGGGCCTTGACGACCCATTCCGCCGTGGAAACGATGGCGCCCGAGCTGACCGCCTCCGTCGCGTCCGACCCCTGCCGCTGGAAGAACCTGACCCGGACGGCGAAGACGGCGACGTTACCGCCGACCAGCGAGCTGAAGGCATTAGACACCTCGAGCGCCGTGCACCGCCCGTACGGCAGCTCGCCGACGGTGGCGCCGGTCAGCGCCCAGGCCGAGCCGAGCGGCGGCAGCTGGGCGAAGACGAACGCCAGCGCCACCCATCCCCAGCTGGCCCCCTTGATGGCCTCGAAGGCGCTGCCCGCGTCGGACAGCACGCCAATGATCGCCCAGATGCCGATCAGCGAGCCGAGGCCGAATAGCAGGTTGGTCCAGCTGACCCGCTTGAACTCCGCGAGCTTCGGAACCTCGATGCCAGCTCCGCTGGCCACCGCCGCCCGCAGTTGGGGGAGCAGGTCCTTGTGCTGTGCCAATGCGGCTATGGTCGTCGGGTCGAGCGCCGGGCGCTGCAGGTGCACCAGGGTGCCGCGAACGGTGTCGGCATCAAGCACCCGCGCCGCTGCCGCGGCGGTGCGCTCGACGCCCGCCTGCACTGCAAGCGCGGCCAGCGCGGCGGCGAGATCGCTGTCCAGCCGGCCGGCCGGGGCCGCGGCCGACGCGCTGCGGAAACCCCTGAAGCAGACGCCCTGCTCGGCGAGGATGATCGTGTCTCCGCCGAGCGCACCGTGGGCGATCCCAGCCGCCCGCAGCCGCAACAGGGCGAGCAGAGTCTCGTCCAGCGTGTCGTCGGTGAGGCGGTCCCCGGCCTCGGACAGCAGCGGGCCATTGGGCACACGGGTCACCAGCGCCGCGTCCTTGCTCGGGCCGAACCTTCCGGCGGCGAGCACCTCGGGCACGCCGACCCTGGCACGTCCGGCCATCAGCGTGAGGTAGGCCTCATGCTCGACCTGCTGAAGGCGGTCGAGGATGAGGGTAGGCCCCGAGTCCCGGTACACGCAGAACCGCCACAGCTTCGCCAGCATCCGCGCGTCCGATGCGTCCCTGCCGTACACCGACAGCTCGATCTTCTCGCCGCCTACGCCATGGCCGGCGAACTGCTCCACGCCCCAGACCTGGGTGGCGGCCCGGGTGATGTCCCTAACCTCGACGTGCAGGTCGGAGATCCACTCAGCGACCTCTGCCGCCGACGGCAGGCCGAGCGGCGAGCCCACGGCCAGGTGCACGGCCGCCGCGATGCCCCAGCCCACTGCCATGCTGGATAGCGCGTTGACCGGCAGCGCCGCCCCGGCGCAGACGCCGGCCAGCACCGCCACCGGGACCAGGAACCAGACCAGCCGGTGCACCGGACGGCTCAGATAGGGGAGCGCGGTGGCGGCCATCGCGACCGCGACCGCCAGCCAGGTCACCGGGTAACCGGTATTCAGTCCGGCGAGCGCGGCGTCCGGCGGCCGTCCGGCCGCTGATCCGAGCAGTTCGCCGAGCAGCAGGCAGACAAGCCAGGTCAGAATGCCGGCCGTCGCGATGCGCCGGGCCGCGGCCAGCCGCGGAATCACCAGCCCGACGATCGCCAGCAGCACCACCACCCCGGCAGAACCGAGCCAGAAGAGCGAGGTGACCAGCCAGCTGATCGCCGCAGGCGGCGGGTTCAGGGCTCGCACGATGCTCAGCTCGACGGCCGAGTTAGCCCGCATCACCGGGATGGACACGCCCACGATCACGACCGCGGCCCCCAGCCGGAACGCGTCGGATGCCCGCCGCCGGGTGGTGCCGCCGCCGCGCGGTCCCAGCACAGCCGCACGCAGCCGTCCCGCCAGCCGGCGGTGCACCTGCGGGACTTCCTCGCCGGCCACAACGGTCATGTGCTACTCCTGCGGAGCGCCACCTCGAGATCGCCTCTAGTTAAGCACTAACCAAAGAGACCCGCACCGCATCGTTATCGCTATCTCGCGTCATGGCCAGCCGCAGATCGATTATGTGTGCGGCTCCGCGTCCGGCCGCCCGGGCGAGGTGATGGCAAGCCGCAGCTCGCCGTCATGCACGTCGACGTCAACCGTGTCGCCCGGGCTGAGTTCGCCGGACAGGAGCATCCGGGATAGCTTGCGGTCGAGCTGCGCCCGGATGGCGCGCCGCAGCGGGCGAGCCCCGAACTCGGGCTGATAGCCAGCGCTGGCCAGCCAGCCGACAGCGTCCCTGCTGACGTCCATGGTGATGTCCTGGCCGGCCAGCCGGCGGCGGACTTGCCCGAGCTGGAGCTCGGCGATGTTCTCGAGCTGAGCGCGGTCCAGGCTGCGGAACAAGATGATCTCGTCGATGCGGTTGAGGAACTCCGGCCGGAAGTGCGCGCGCAGGTCACCGTGCAGCTCATCGCGCAGGGACTCGACCTTGCCGCCCGCCGCGAGGATCTTGTCTGCCCCGATGTTGCTGGTCATGATCACCACGGTGTGGGTGAAGTCCGCGGTGCGCCCTTGCCCGTCGGTTAGCCGCCCGGCGTCGAGCAGTTGCAGCAGGGTGTTGAAGACGTCCGGGTGCGCCTTCTCGATCTCGTCGAGCAGGATCAGCGAGTAGGGATTGCGGCGGACAGCGTCCGTCAGCTGCCCGGCTTCTTCGTAGCCGGCGTAGCCGGGCGGCGCGCCGAGCAGCCGGGAGACGGTGTGCCGCTCCTGGAATTCGCTCATGTCGAAGCGGATCAGGCGGTCCTCGTCGCCGAACAGGGCCTCGGCCAGGGCGCGGGCTAGCTCGGTCTTGCCTACCCCGGTGGGGCCAAGAAACAGGAATGAGCCGGTCGGCCGCTGCGGGTCGGCGAGGCCAGCCCGCGCTTCCCGCACGGCTTCGGCGACCGCCGCTACCGCCTCGTCCTGGCCGATGACCCGCTCGTGCAGATGGTCTTCAAGCCGTAGCAGCCTGTCACGTTCCTCTTCGGTCAGCTGGGCCACCGGGATTCCCGTCTGCCGGGATACGACCTGCGCGACGTCCTCGGCGGTCACCTCGGGCGTCTCGTGGTCGCGGCTGGCGTCGGCGGGCTCCTCTTCGGCCCGCGCGCGCAGCCGCACCCTGGCGCTGGCCTGGTCGATGAGGTCGATGGCTTTGTCCGGGAGGAACCGCGCGGTGATGTACCGGTCAGACAGTTCCGCGGCGCTGTGGACTGCCTCGTCGGTGATCCGTACCTCGTGGTGAGCCTCGTACCGGTCGCGCAGCCCGGCGAGGATTGCGATGGTGGTCTCGACCGAGGGCTCCCGGACCACGATGGGCTGGAAGCGCCTTTCCAGGGCCGGGTCGTGCTCGATGTGCTTGCGGTACTCATCCATCGTGGTAGCGCCGATGACGTGCAGCTCGCCCCGGGCCAGGGCGGGTTTGAGCATGTTGGAGGCGTCCATCGCCCCGTCCCCCGACCCGGCGCCGACGACGGTGTGCAGCTCGTCAATGAACAGCAGGACCTGACCCTTGGCGCCCCGGACCTCGTCGATGACGCTCTTGAGCCGCTCCTCGAACTCGCCTCGGTACCTGGTGCCCGCCACCAGCCCGGCTAGATCGAGCGCCACGACCCGCCGGCCGGCCAGCGCCCTGGGTACCTCGCCGCCCACGATGCGCTGGGCGATGCCCTCCACGATCGCGGTCTTCCCGACCCCGGCCTCGCCTATCAGCACCGGGTTGTTCTTGGTCCGCCGGGACAGCACCTCGAGCGTCTGCTCGACCTCGGACTCGCGTCCCACGACCGGATCGAGGCTGCCGTCCCGGGCCGCCGCCGTCAGGTCCAGGCCATACTGCCCGAGCGTCGGCGTGTCCCTGTCCGGCTCTTTCGCGGGGCTGCCCGGCTCAGTCGCGGGGCTCCCCGGCCCGGTCGCGGGGCTGCCCGGCTTAGTCGCCGGGCTGTCCGGTGTCGGCCGCCCGCCCGCTCCCAGTGACCGCAACGCCTGCCCGGCCGCCGTTTCGGGGTTAGCCGCCAGCCCCAGGACGATGTGCTCGGGGCCAATGCGCCTGGACTGGACGCTCATGGCCTCGGCGTGCGCTTCCAGCAGGGCCTGCTCCGCGGCCGGGCTCAGCGGCGGGGTGCCTTCCTGGTCCGCGCTCTTGGGCCGCTTATCCACCGTGGCCTCCATGCGGCGCGCCAGGTCATCGACGTCGCCGCCGGCTCGCTCGAGCATGTACCGGGTGTCGGGCAGCTGAGTGGCGGCATACAGCAGGTGCTCGGCGTCCAGGTTCGTGCTGCCCCAATCGGTGGCCCGCTCCGCGGCGAGCTGCAGCAGTTCGCGTGCCCCGGCGGACAGCCGTGATCCGCCCACCCGCTGCCCACCGCCGGACACCCGTTTGACGATGTCGTCCAGCAGACCCATGCTGATGCTGGCTACCTGTCCGAAGGGATCCATCTCAGCCTCCCTCCCCGCCCGCGCGACCACACTGCTCTGTCGGTGGTGCCCCCTTCCCTGGTGAGCCAGGGATAATCGCCTCGGTGCGGCTGTGGACTGAGCGCTAGTCCACCGGACGCATGTGAAGACCTCACGGCACCCGCCGGACACCGCGGTCGCGCTGGTCGTCCTCGCCGTCGCGGTGACCGGCATCGTCGTCAAGCTCACACCGGGCCCGGCGCCGCTCGCCCTGCCGAAGACTGCCGCCGCGCCCTCCGGCCCGCTCGACGGCACCTGGCGAGTCGCCGTGGGCTCGACAGCCGGCTTCCGCGTCCGGGAGACCGTCATCGGCTTCAGCAACGACGTCACCGGCCGCACCGGCGCCGTCACCGGCACGGTCAGGGTGGCCAGTGCCGTGACGGGCGGCGCCGCGGTATCCAGCGCCACGTTCCACGTCGACCTTACCGCGATCAAGGTGAACGGGAAGACCGGCCAGCCGCAGCTCGTCAAGAGCCTGGGCGTGACCGCCCACCCGGTCGCGACCCTCACCCTGACCCGGCCGGTCCCGCTGCCGGGGGCGTGCGCCAGCGGAGCCGTTGTCACCAGGACCGCGGCGGCCACGCTCACCCTGAACGGGGCCACGCGCCCGGTGACGGTGACCTTGTCCGCGCGGCGCGATGGCACCGCGATCGAGGCCGCAGGCTCGCTGCCGGTCCCGTTCTCAGACTTCCGCATCGCCGGACCGGCCGGGTACGGCTTCCTCGGCTCACTCGCCAGCAACGGAACAGCCGAGTTCCTCCTCATCCTGCGGCCGCGGTAAGGCAAGCCCGGGCTTAGCCTCAGGCGCCGCCAGCGGCTCTGCGACTGGGCCGAGTTGCCGGGATCCGGGAGGACCGAGCGGACACGGCCGTGCCAAGCTTCTGTCGTGACGGATGGCATCGAGCCGGCAGCGTGGTCTGGACGGCGGGCGGTCGTGAGCTTCCCCGCGCATGTCGGCGGGCCGGAGGCCTCCCGGGCCGGCGAGCAGCTGCTGGGCGCGCTCAGCCAGGGGGCCGTCACGCTGATCGCGGACATGTCGGCAGTCAAGTCGTGCGATCCTGACGTTGCCGGCGTGGTGGCCCGGGTCTGCCAGCGCGCGGCGGCCAGCCAGGCGGAGCTAAGGCTGGTGGTATCGGCGCCGGACGTCCGGGGCCTGGTTACCGCCGACGGCCTGGACCGCCTGATCCCGGTGTACTCCTCGCTTGAGGCCGCCCTCGCCGCCGGGACCCCGGACGGGCCGGCGGCGGACGACCCTCCCGGGCCCGGAGCCGTGGCTTCGCGGCTGCCGGAACGGGAACGGGATCAGGCCGGGCGGGAGGTCGGCTCCAGGCCTCCCGTGCGGGCAGACGAGGCCGTGCTGCGGCAGCTGATCGACGCCCTCGACGACGGCATCGCGCTGATCAGTCACGACGGGACGATCGTGCTGGCGAACCGGCGGCTGGCGGCCATGCTCGGCTACCAGCGCGCCGACCTGGTCGGCCAGCCGGTAGAGGAGCTGGTCCCGGCCGGGCTGCGCGAGACGCACCGCCGGCACCGTGCCGGGTACGCGCGCAGGCCCGTGGCCCGGCCGATGGCCGACAGGGCCCGGCTGGTCGCGGTCCGCCGGGACGGCGGCACCGTCCCGGTCACCATTACCCTGGCCCCGGTGCCGACGGACGGCGGGCACTTCGTCCTGGCCGTCGTCAGGGACGCCGCCCACGCGCATTACGGGGACGACCTTGTCGCCCTGCTCAGTGCCGCCGCCGCGCGGGAAGCGGAACTCAGCCGGGAACTGCTGGACCGTGTCGTGGCGAGCCTGTTCCATGCCGGGCTGTCCCTGCAGGCCGCGGCCAGCCTGCCGGCGGAGGTGGCCCGCGAGCGGATCAGCGACGCGCTCCGGCACCTAGACGACACCGTCCACGAGATCCGCGACCATATCTTCCGGTCCCGGCCCCCCGGACCCCCCTTCTAGCTAGCAGGCCCGGACTGGTCCCCAGCCCCCGGCCTGGCCACGGGCGGCGCTCCACACGGGGTGCGTCCGGCACGGTCCCACCGGGACCTACGCCCCTTGGGGGCAGCCGCGGCCGGGTGCCTACGGTATCGGCATGGACACACCATGGGAGCAGATTCCCAGTCAGCGCTGCTGGGAGCTGCTGGGTACGGCCTCGGTGGGGAGCCTGGCCTTGTCGGTCCGCGCCCTGCCGGTTATCCTGCCCGTCCAGTACTGCCTGACCGGGCACCGGCTCGCGGTCTGCCTGGGCCATCATGCGATCCCGGAGCGGTCCCTGGACGATGCGGTCATCGCGTTCACGGCCAGCGCCATCGACTTCGCGACCAGGTCCGGCTGGTCGGTCCAGATCCAGGGCAGGTCGTTGATCCCCGGCCGTGACGTCTCCGACACCACCTGCGGCCAGCCTGCCGCCGCGCAGCGGGTGGAAATCGAGCCAGGGACGGTAAGCGGCTACTACGTCCACCCGTGCCCCTTCATCGACACCCGCCTGCCCGGCCCCCAGACCCCCGGTTGACGCCCGTCAGTCCAGCGGCCCAGGGCACCAGGGACCTTTGTCGCCCCGCAAGGCGCGGCCGGGCAGGACCTCTGGCCGCAGCGTCCGCCGGAAATTGCGGGCCACGCTGGGTAGTAAGCATCGGCGCCGGCAACGGAGGTGGGACAGATGACGACTACCCGGGGAACGGGCCGCGCGGGCGACCAAGGCGAGCCGAAGGACCTGCCAGCTCAGGCGTCCCGTATTCGGGGACGTGCCGGGGAGAACCTGCGGGCCCTGAGCCCCGAGGAGTGCCTCAGCCTGCTAGAACCTGGCGGCGTCGGCCGGGTCGGGATCATATCCGCCGAGGGGATCGTGATACTGCCGATCAACTACGCCATCGCAGCGAAGACCGTCGTGTTCCGTACCGCACCGGACACGCTGCTCGCGGCCCATGCCAGTGAACAGGTCAGCTTCGAGGCTGACCGCCTTGACGAGGCGGGCCGCGAAGGCTGGAGCGTCCTGATGCAGGGCCGTGCGCGCAAGATCGCTGGCGAGCGCGAGGTGCGGCGGCTTGAGCAGGAGACCCGCCTTGAGCCGTGGGCTTCCGGCGCCCGCGACGTGTGGGTGCGCATCACCTCGGCCCGCATCACCGGGCGCCGCATTCAGCAGGCCTAGGCGCCCGTTCGGGCGGACGGCCCGGCTGCCCGCTGGTTCTGATCTCAGGCCTGGCTGTGTTCTGGGCGGTCGTCGATCCTGAACACCGGGAAGTGGGCTGCGATCTGCTGGAACTGTTCGGCGGCGCATCCCGGGAGATGGGGATGTGCGGCCTGGCGCCTCCGCCGTGAACGTGGAAGATGATGCCGCGCGGCTCGACGTCGGCGATGTCCGTGAAGACCATGGGGATACCGCCCAGGTTTGCGGGCGTCGTCCGGACGTCTGCCGCCAAGGGCTGTGAGGTGAGCATCTGCTCGAGGAGGGGGCGCTGGGCGGTGTACCGCCTCACCCTGATCACCTCCGGCGCCATCGTCGCCGTCGAAGCCGTCCTCGCCGCTCTATGAGGGTCCTCGTCGTCGGGTGATCGCTGGCATCGCTGACACCTCCGCAATGGTCTTCGGTGCGCCAGAGAATTGCGCGGGGGCGGGTGAGCGGCAATCACTGTGACCAGGTGACGCCAGCTCACCCAGGCGAATCCGAGGCTGGCATCAGCAAGTATCCGAGGGAGGAGCCGAAGGAAGGAGTACGCACATGAGTCGAGCTGTTATCTATGAGACGTACGGAGGTCCCGAAGTACTGGAGGTGCGGGAGGTCCCGGAGCCGCACGCCGGACCCGGCGAGGTCCGCGTCCGGGTACGTGCGATGGGCCTGAACCCGATGGACGGGGCGTTCTCCTCCCAGCCCGAGTTCGCGGCGCAGTTCGGCCTTACGGTGCCGTCCGGCTTCGGGTATGACTTCGCCGGCGTCATCGACGAGGCCGGGAGCGGCGCCGCCGGGTTCGCCGTGGGCGACCGGGTCTACGGGGGCGCGATGGCGCGGGCCGCCGCCGACTTCGTGGTGGTCAAGACGCCCGCCGATGCGCTCTGGCGCACGCCCGACGGCATCAGCGACGAGGTGGCGAGCACCCTTCCGGTGGCCGGCCGCACTGCCGCCGCCGCCCTAGCGGCGATCGGCCTGCGGTCCGGCGACACCGTCCTGGTCGGTGGCGCCGCCGGCGGCGTGGGCGTGTTCGCCGTGCAGCTCGCGCGGCTCGACGGCGCCACCGTGATCGGGACCGCGTCGGAAGGCACCTTCGAGTTCGTGCGGCAGCTGGGCGCCGAGCCCGTGGCGTACGGCCCGGGACTGGCGGACCGGGTACGGGCGCTGGCTCCCGGCGGCGTGACCGCGGCGGCGGACCTGTACGGCACCGAGACGGCCCAGGCCGCGCTCGCGCTCGGCGTGCCGCCCGGGCGGATCACCACGATCGCCGCGGGCCCCAACCCCCCCGGCGGCGTCCGCGCAACCAGAGGAGGAGCCGACGCCTCACCGGCCGACCTGGAGCGGATCACCGGAGCGATCCTCGCCGGCGAGATCACGGTGCCCATCGCCGCGACCTTCCCGATCGAAAAGATCCGCGACGCCGTGGAACTGCAGGCCGGCCGCCACGTCCACGGCAAGATCGTGATCACGCTGTAGGGACCGAGGCCAGCCATGAAAACAACCCGGGCCCCGCGGACGACTACCCCGACGTCGCGGACAGAGGGCGCGAGCAAGCCTAGGTCGCGGGCCCGGGCGACGGACTCGGCGCTCAGCGCGGCGTGCGCGCGGTGCCGGGCATGGCGCGCCAGCAGGGTCGGCGCTGGATAGAGCAGGAACGGCAGCACCGTACCGTTCGGCTCGGCCAGGTCCAGCGCACGCTCCAGCGCCCGGTCGGCGGCGTCCTGATCGCCGAGCGCGTCCGTGGCGATCGCCTCCAGCAAGAACGCCTGAGTCAGCTACTCCATCCACACCAGCGGCGCGGGCCCGTCCAGGACCAGAGCGCGCGCGACGTCGCATCGTGCGGGCGGCCCCGGCAAGCAGCAGGGCGGCCGTGGCCACCCGTACATCCGCGCCTGATGATCGACAGGGCGGGCCAGTGACTCAGACTCCTGCGGCTCGCAGTGCCGCGTAGAGGGTCCCGGCGGTGTCGGTCAGTTGCCCGCTGGTCAGCGAGCCGGACAGGGACATGAAAAGATCGGTTGCCGGCACGGCCTGGGTGAACCGGATCGCGTCGCTTGTCACCTGCTCCAGGCTTCCCGCGAACGGCGGGCGGTCCTGCTCGTCGCCGCGGCCGGGGGTGATCGTGACGGTGGTCGCGATGCTGAGGCGGATCGGCCGCCGGCGGTCGCGTCCGGCCGCTAGTGCCTGCAGTTGCTTCCACTGCCCGGCTAGGTGTGCTGGGTCGGTTGCGACCGGGATCCAGCCATCGGCGTGGTCGGCGATGCGCCGGAAGCTGGCGAGCGTGGCCCCCGCGAGCAGCACCGGGATAGGCCGGGTCGGCTTGGGGCCTACCTCCGACGGTGCCCAGGCCCCGACCACCCGGCCGCCGCTGGCGCTGTCCAGCGTGGCCAGCGCCCGGGCCTTCTGGAACGGCTGGTGCAGTCCCGCGACCAGGACGCTGGTGCCCAGTTCGACCCGCTTGGTGGCCGCCGTGGCCAGCGTCAGCGTGACCATCGGGTCGGCGTTGCCGCGGTAGAAGTCGAGCTGCGCACGATCACCCGCTCAGCCGTGCGCCG
>Ga0335073_10015561_pt1 | contig 10635 bp, 8 predicted proteins | sample Lox_Sample_22_FD_207093 | JGI IMG/M metagenome (GOLD analysis project Ga0335073, IMG submission 207093) | Soil microbial communities from Loxahatchee National Wildlife Refuge, Florida, United States - Lox_Sample_2.2 | ecosystem: Environmental > Terrestrial > Soil > Wetlands | place: USA: Florida...
TTTGGGAGATGTAGGCATTTTCGGAAATGACCGTACAGTGACCGTACAGTAGATTTGGCAATCATGGAAATCATGCCGATTCGGTCATTCGCAGAATCAATAAGTTGAGCGTTTTCAACACCGATGTCCGGTTCGACTCCCGCCGCCTCCCGAAAAACTGAAGCCAATGGCAGAACGCTGTTGCGGTCACCGACCCGTGATCACGACTGCTGGTTGCAAACTCCCTATAAGTCAATGATGAGGCATTTGGTAGCCTCAAAGAAGCTTAATTCAAGACGCCTTTGTGCCCAGATTGTGCCCGAGATTGTCGGTTGTGGCGATTTGAGCGATTCTGTCGATTGTCGAATCCGTAAGTTATGTATTTCAAAGCGCGGCTAAGGTTCGCCCCCCCTCCCGGCACCATGCTCAACCCAAAGTAAAATAAGGACTTGCGGACTGGCACATTTTACTGTGCCCAAAAGTGTGCCCACAGTGTGCCCAAGTTCCCCTCACCGGCATCACGAGTAAGTAAACAGTGCTGTTCTGGTCGTTACCAGCTAGCAAATACTGGCTGGCAAGCTCAGTTGTCGTGCAAAAGACCCTTTCTGCTCAAACCGTGTACGCGGCAAGAATAGACTAAGTTGCGCCGGCCGAGAGCTGCGTGACGTGGCGGAGAGTAAAAGTAGACCAACGCCAGATTTCGAGTTCCATCGACAACCAGGAGCCGCAGGGGTGACGGAGAAGGTTCGGTGCCACGGGAGCGGCGTTGTGCATGGAACACCGGAGGCTTGTACACGGTGGAGCTGTATGCGAGGGTTCCACGGGCAGTTCGCGTGGAGGGCCGGAGTCAGCGGCAGATTGCCAGGGAGTTCGGGCTGGCCCGTAAGACAGTGCGGAAAATACTGGCGTGCTCGGCACCGCCGGGATACCAACGACAGAAGCCGATGCGGCGCCCGAAGCTGGGAGCGTAGCAGATTTCAGCACGGATGGCATCGGCCTGGAGGCGTAGCGCAGCTACCCAACCTGCGGCTGGATGTCAGCCTGACGCCTCAGTTAGTAGTTGGACGAAAGAGCGAGGCTGCGATCCAAGATTGGAAGCTGAGGAATCGCCTTCACTTCCTTCACGACAGCGATCAACTGTCGTTTCACTTCGAGTGGAAGAACTTCAAGATCACCGCCCTCGAAATACACAAGAGCCTTGAGGCATTCGCTAGGTTGAAACGCGTGCCCGAATAATGCGCGGGCGCTCCCGAGGCCGGTGGCGAGGGACGTTCCGCTTTGAAGCATGGCAGCAGTATCGAGATAATCTTTCGACTCAATGCGCTGCAGCATGACTTTGAGTTTGGTCCCAAGCAGGTCTTCAGCGGAGGCGATCTGCGCCACAACATCGTGTGTCCACTGCGGTACACCGACCCGACCCAGCGTGATCGATCCAAAGAAGGACACTTTTACGATGTCCTCTGACCCTCTTGCGGGCGTCACAAGAACGGTCAGAGTATCTGGCCTGTCTTGGAGGACTTGTGCCGTCTTGAGAAATGGCAAACTCTCAAACAGCACGTCTCGATCGAGTCGTTTCTCGCTAAAGAAATCGAAATCAACCGACGTGCGATGACCGAGCCGGAGAGCGATGGCGGTTCCTCCATACAGAACATAGCCAAGACGTGCCGCAGGTTTCAGTTCCGGCCAAAGGAGTCTTTGAGATGGAGGCAGAATATCGAGCCGGGGCGAAAATGCGGTCATCAGGCGACCCTTCGTTCTGGTAACGGAGGCACATCACCTGGCTCTTCGCTCAGGCCCAAACGGTAATGCCAGTAGGCCCATGAGTTTGCTTCGAATTGGCCCGCCTCTGCGCGCGACAACACATCGCGCATGTAGGGGAGGCCGGCCTCGCGAACGAGCAACTGGACGTCCTCAAAGTCGCCGATGTTCATCACTTGAGACACGATGCGATCGGGCTGTCGAACCGCTTCTTCCGGCGTCTTCCACCAGATGTATTTCCGTGCAAATTCAGAGAGCAATTCAACATTGATAGACATCGACAACGCCTCCTTTCTCAAGCGCCTGATCCGAGCGTTCCAGCCGGGTTCGGCGAGCAATCTGCGTGTTTCGATATTCGATACTCTGTCGCCTTCCCCATATTCTAGCGCGCACAGCGATACAAAACGACGCGCAAGCTGCTCAATTTCAGTCGAGTAGGGGCGCTTAGTCAAAGCAGGTTTGATCCGGGTTTGAGTCTGCGGGAGTGAGTAGCCCGCTTGGTCGGGATTGGTTTGGCAGCAAATTGACGGAGGAAGGTCCTGACCCCTGATAAGAGGAGATTTCCCGGATCAGACGATTAGACCCCGGGAAATCTGATCAGAGGCCGGGACTCGCCGACGCATTCTCGCGGAATAGCTCGCCCGGCCGGATATAGCGGCGCAGTTTGCGACCGGGAAGCAGTTCGAATGCGCGAACAGTTCATCGTTCTCACATTTGCATCGCTTTCAGTTTCCAGCGACTGTCAGCAAAATGCGAACAAGCCTTACGCCGATAGAACGATACGGAAGTTTGCCTGCGTCGTTTTCAGAAGATAGAGTTCCGTCGTGGCTACTAGCCTCAGAGCATCATCGGTAATGGAGGCGATGGATGCGCCCGGCTGAATCAGAATCACCTCGAGGTCCAATTTCGCCCTTCTTGCTTTGTCTCGGAAGTAGGAGAGCTTCTGGGTGATCTTCTGCCCCTGATCGAGTTGACGCAGGATCGAAGCTCTCCGCAGCACCCGTGCCGACTCCCGCCCTCTGCGCAACATTTCCGCAACCAATTGCCGGTCCTTGTTAGTTAACTGAACCTGCGCCCGCTGAGTCTTCTTCATGCCTCCAAGTTGCACCCATCTTCACCATCTGCAAAGTACCTTTTATGTTACTTCTTTATACGGCCAAAGACACTAGGGCGAGGCAATGCCTTCAGACCAGGAAACAGCGCCCACTCAAATTTATTTATCCTTTTTGCAGGACTGGTGGCGCGGAGGTTTTGTGGTGAAGAGAGAACAGTGTTCAAAGCCGCTCACGCCGAAGAGTCGATGCCGCGCGGAAGAAGCTCAGCACGACGGAACTTTGATTTTGTTGGAAAGAGTTCTTCAATGCGAATGCGGAGCCCGAGTCGGCGTCAGAGTCTCGCCCGCGGGAGTGCTGATTCCAACTCGCCACCGAGAGCGCGACTCGTCCTCTTTCGTGGGAGCATCTAGCCGAGAGCGAGCGCCGCAACACCGCCGGCAATTAGTGCCGAACCGATGAGTCTCCTCATCACGTGCTTTTCTTGCAAAAACCGAACTCCCAGGTACATCCCGATCATCATTGACATTTCGCGCACAGGCGCTACGTGGCTCACGGGAGCGAGTTTCATCGCAGACAGAGCGGCTATGTAACTGGCCGGGAAAAGCAGCGCAATAAATAGCGCCGCGAACCAGCATTGCGAGGCTTCGGCGCGCAGTGTGGCCCGCTGATTCCAAGCTTTGCCAGAGAGGACGAGCGCACGAAACGAGGTCTCTGCGTATTCGACGAGCAATGGAGCAATCATCAGTTTAGTAACGGAATACGCGTCGACAATGGTGTAGCAGGCAATCGTGAGTCCAGTCCCGATTCCCCACATCAAGCTCACGCGGGATGTCGCTTTGTGCATGCTCGTTGCGACACCCGATGCGAGAACAATTCCCAGCGAGATCAGCAGTGCGCCCAAGACTGCTGTTGCCGATGTACGCTCATGTAAAAAAACAACTGCGCCGGCGAAGGAAAGCAAGGGGGCGGAGCCCCGCGCCAGCGGATACACAACGGTGAAATCTCCAGCTCGATATCCTCGAACCAGACACTCCGTGTAGAGAAGATGCAACACGCCAGTGGCAAGAAGGAAAAGGAGTGCCATCAACGAGGCTGGAAAGCCTTGGGCGGTACTGATCCACACCACGAATGGAATCAGCATCAGCGTCTCAAGGACAGATGCAAACCAGATAAGCTGCTTGTTCTCGGCGAACCGCTTTGCCAAGAAATTCCATGTCGCATGAGCTGTGGCTCCAAAAAGAATGAGGAGAAAGGCGCGTATCGGCAAGGTCGGCTCCCAGACACACAAAGTCGCTTCGACTTTTCCCTCTGGGATTTTTGCCCTTGGGTGCGGACCTCACGGCCCTTTGTGGCGCTCGGACCACCTCACAACAGCGGAACCCTAGCCACCTCATTCCATCGACTGATCCAATTGTAGGAGACCGTTAGGTGTATTGCAACGCAGCTGCAACACGAATCAGTCCTTCGCTTCGAGGTTCTGCTCTTCGCGCATCCAAAAGAGTGTTTCTGCCAGGAAAGTGCGCCTAGATTCGACGTATTGCTGACAGACATTGACGGGACGCCCGTCGACAGCCGCGCCTTTAGGTAGTTCGATCAGGGGATATAGTATCGGATGCTCGTATAGACAAAGTTGTTCACCGCTTCAGGCGCGCCGCCATTGCCGACCCAACCCTTTCGCGTGAGGTAGCTATAGGCCACGCCGTACTGGAAACGGCCTGCCGGGCCCTCGTAAATGCGATAGATCCAGCCCAGCGAGCCTTGTTCAATTGCCCGCGTTGCACCAAGGCACGGTCCGGTTCCCGGAGCATAGCCAGTGTCAGAGGTGGGCACAATTTCGGTATCGCAGCCGGTATTATTGGCGGTCGGTGGAGCATAGCCGACGAGTGCGCCACCACTTCCGGTGTAGTAGGTTCGCTGCGCGTACTCGGAACCCGCGTATGCAAACATATCCAGCTTTCCACTTGCATGTGCTTCAAGCGAGATAAGGCCTTGCGCATTTCGCAGCGGCTCCAGGGTGCCGTCCGGTTTTACAGTGACATCGGGTAAAAGCGCCGGGCCGTAACGGCCAGTGCCGTCGCCTGCGACAAGATGGAGACCGAGAGTGATCTTCGAAAACACCGGGAACCGCGCGTTCGCAACCAGCCCACCTCCAAGCTTCGTGCTATTTTGTGCGCCGGCGGCACTGGGAGCGGCCGGATAATAGCGATCACGAAAGAGTCGAGCCACGCCGCCAATTTCATAATGGCCGACCTTGGGATCAAAGGTGGCTTTTACGATGACATCGGGAGCTACCTGATTCGTGTAGTTGGCATCGGGATTGTTCAAGCCGCCTGTGGCCCCTGCGCTTCCAAAGAAGAAATTGGAAGGTGCATTCGAAGCACTGAACTGATATTGCGAATTCTCAATCCCGAGCGCGAGTGCCACTGTTGGAGTGATCGCATCCTGGAATCGAAATCCAGCCTGCCGGATGTAGGTGTCGCCCACGTGCAAGTTGCCGTCGAAGAACAGGGGAAGCGCTTCCTGTCCCGGCAGCGCGCGCTTTTTATCTTCGGTCAGCAAAGTCCACATCTGGCCGCCGGTGAAGACGAGACGGCCCGCCGTTGCCTGCCCCCACGCCTGGCGTACGCGCATGGTGTAGCTATTCGATTGGAGATTGTTCGATGTGGTTCCGGCGGAAAGAAAATCGCCTTCGAAATATGCCTTCAACGTGCCGAAACGCGTTCCTCCTACGCCGAGCACCGAAAGCCTCGATTGGCGTGCGGAAGGAACCCACTCACTTGTGTGAGATTCGTCTGCGCCCGGGTACGGAGTGGCGTTGAAATTGGTGTAAATATCGGCATTCATTGCGCGCTGGCGCCAAATGGTCTCCATCGCCAGAAATCCGCCCGGAACAATTTCAATACCCTTGTAGTGAAAAGCCGCCTGGTCAGTGGCCTTGTCGGCCGCGGTAGCCTGCGCTTGAACCTGCGCACTCAGAATGCCTGCAAAAACAAGCATCCCGGTCAAGGTCACGGATAACTTCGTACTGTGCATATGCGATCCTCCTTAGAGTCGAATTGCACCATTCGAGATAGGAAAGCAACTGTTCATCGGTGCGCGAACTGACGTCGTCGGCCTTCACAACCGACTCCTCGTCAAGAGGGTTGAATCAGTTAACGGCAGCCCTCTCTCGGCCGTAGACGAGTTGGAATCCTGCAGGAACAAGAAAAACCGTGAGTAAAACTGAAGTGAACAGACCGCCGACTAGAGCACGTGCCAGCGGCGCGTACGACTCGCTGCCTTCGCCGAGTTTCAGAGCCATGGGCAGGAGCCCGATGATGGTCGCCAGCGATGTCATGAGAATCGGGCGCAAGCGCACGCGGCATGACTCGATAATGGCTTCGGCTACGTTTTTACCTTCGCTTCGGAGGTGATGCGCAAATTCGACGATCAGAATACTGTTCGACATGGCGATACCTGCCAGCATAACCACTCCCATGAGCGACATCACGTTCATGGTGGTCCCTGTGAGGACGAGCGTCATTAGCACGCCAATGATCCCGGGAGGAAGTGCGAGCAGAATGATGGCAGGATCAATGAAGGATCGGAACTGTGCCACCAGGATGAGATAGAGCAGAATGACAGAAAGCGTGAGCCCGATGGAGAAGCTGCGGAACGAGGCGTGCATCGCCTCCGCGCTGCCATGTACCGTGACATTCACATTGGAGGGAACATGCAGAGCGGCTAGAACCTTTTCAACCTTGTCGTCGGCGCTCCCAAGATTTTCGGATGCCGGCCGCACGTAAACGTCGAGCTTGCGGCGAATCTGGTAGTGATCGACTTCAGTCGGAGCCCGCATCGGCTCTACGCTTGCCACCATGCCAAGGCGCGTGGGCTGGCTCAATCCATCGCCATGGAGCGGGATCGATTCAAGGTCCTGAACTGTGCGGATCTGCGCTTCAGGATATTGAACGGTTAAGAAGTAGTTGTTCCCGTTCTTATTGTCGATCCAAAGGTTCGGCGCAATCATCTGGTTCGAGGTCAGGGACGTGATCACGTTGTCCAGAACCTCTTTCTCCGTGAGCCCAAGCTTTGCCGCGTGAAGGCGGTCCACGTTGACACGAAGGGATGGATAGTCGAGGTCCTGAGGAACGAAAACATCTGCGATTGCGGGCGAGCTCCGTAATTCGCTTGCGATCCGCTGCGCGACTTCGTTATCTTGCGCGAAGTTCGCCCCTGAAATCTGAATATCGATCGGTGCCGGTGCTCCCATGTTCACAACTGCGTCTACCAGACTTCCAGTCGAGAAATAGGAAGACAACTCAGGCATTTGCTCCGCGAGCAGGCGTTTGATTTTCTGAATGTAGGCGTAACTGCCGGTGCGATGATCAGGCGTAAGACCCACCTGGATGAAGCCCGTGTGCATGGCGGCATTGGGCGTATAGATTGCGGAGAATCCATTATCGACGCCAATGTTATCGACTACGATACCGAGGTCCTTGGGTGCGATCGCCTGGCGGATGATCCGCTCTGCTTTAGCGAACTCTTTTTCGGTCACGTCGAGCTTCGTTCCAGACGGAGCCTTGATGTTAATAACGAACTGGCCGGCGTCGGTTTGTGGGAAGTACGAGAATCCAAGAAAGAAATAGAGCGACAAGCTGATTGCGAATAGGATTCCGAATGCTGCCAGCACGCGGGCGGGCCTTTCGAGCACGCGTTTCACCAACACTTCGTAGCGGGTGAGCATCTGCTCAAAACGATGATTGAAAGCCGTGTTGAAGCGAGTCCCCCAGCCTGGACTGCCTTTGAGCGTCCGCGCCTCCGCCGAGTCTGTTTCCGATATGTGCTCGGGGTTGTCGATCTTTAGATATTTTGAGCAGAAGAGTGGAACAACGGTCATTGCGACGAAGTACGATGCCGCGAGAGAGATGACGACCGACACGGCCATGGCGCTGAATAGGAACTTACTCACGCCTTCGAGCAGCGTTACAGGGAAGAACACGACTGCTGTCGTAAGCGTGGCGGCTAGAACGGGAAATGCGACCTCCCGGCCTCCATTTTCGGCGGCGACCCGCTGTGATTCGCCCATCTCTAAGTGACGATAGATGTTTTCGAGTACGACAACCGAGTTGTCGATCAGCCGCGACAGCGCGAGCGCCAGACCGCCGAGAACCATGCTGTTAATGGATGAACCGGTCATCTGGAGAACAATGAACGTTGCGAATACCGACAGTGGGATCGAGAAGAAGACGGCAATCGTAGCCCGAAAACTGCCGAGGAAGATGAGGATCATCAGGCAGGTAAGGAATAGGCCGATGCCGCCTTCGTGCAGGAGAGTCTCAATAGCTGTTTTCACGAAGCGCGATTGATCAAAGACGACTGTGGTGTGCATGGCTGAAGGCACGTCTACCAGGTGCTTCAGCATCGATCGAACACCATTCACCACGGAGATCGTGTTCGAGTTTCCGCCCTGCTTCAGAACGGGCAGGTAGACAGATCGCTGGCCATCGACATGAACGACGTTGTACTGGAGAGCGTGCGCGTCTTTGAGTTGACCCACATCCGACATCAGAACGGGGTTCTCTCCATTCATTTTGATCGGATACTGCCCAGCATCTTTCAAATTGAATTGCGCGTTCGAATAGATGTCGTAGTCAAGATTCCCGATCTTGACGTCACCTGCGGGCAAGACAAGGTTCGATTGATTGAGTGCGCGAACCACATCCATAGGGCTCAATTGCCGCGCTTCGAGCTTATAGGGGTCGACGTAGAACTGGATTTGGCGCCACGGACCGCCGAAAGGCTGCGGTATCGAGGCCCCAGGTACGCCGGCGAGTTGGTTGCGCACGAAGTTTTGCGCAATGTCTTTCAATGCGCCGTCGCTCATACCATCGCCATTCATCGTGACCAGACAAACGGGGAGGCTCGACGCGTCAGATTTCAGCACGACCGGAGGGAAGGTGCCCGGCGGCAGGTCCTTCATGTCGGAGACTGCAAGATTGGCAATGGTCGCGGCATCAGTATCCGCATTGGTGTCGGGCTGGAAATAAACGCGGATGATGCTCACGCCATTCAGTGAACGCGACTCGATGTGGTCGATGCCACTCGCGAGCGTAAAGAAGCGCTCGAGGTGATAGGTGATGTTGCCCTCCACCTGCTCTGGAGGCATTCCGGAATAGAACGTTGCTACGATGACCACGGGAACGTTCATCGACGGGAACATATCGACCGGCATTCGCGCGATACTGCTCACGCCCAGGACGAGAATCATGAGGCAGGCAACAACAATGAGGTAGGGCGTGCGGATCGCGAATCGAGACATGAATATTCCTTGATGACGACGCGAGTATTACTCGAAGTGCGGTTGAACCCTTTCGCCGTCCTGTAGGCCAGAGTGACTTCCGAGAATGACGGTCTCTCCCGGCTGTATTCCTGATAGGACCTGTACGAACTGTGGGGACTGGATGCCGGTGCTGACGGAATGAACGTGTACTATCCCAGAAGCATCGACGGTATAGACCTTATTCGTGCCGCCACCTGTATCGAGTGCGCCAACCGGGACGGCGACCGCGTTGGGAGCATCCGCGAGACTTAGCTGCACCTGTGCGTACATGCCCGGGATGAGATCGCGCTTCGTGTTCTTAAGATCAACTTCAGCCGTCATGGTTCGCGTGCTGGCCTGTACGCGATCAGCAAATCGAGTCACTTTTCCCCCGAAGGTTTTTCCCAACACTGGGACAGTGACGATCACTGCCTCGCCATTATGTATGGTTCCTACATAGGATTCGGGCACTGGGAGCATCAGGCGTAATGTTTCGTCCTGCGCGACGTGTACCACGGGCATGGCCTGAGTGTTGGAAGAGGTTCCGGCCTGAATCATCGCGCCATCGCTGGCGTACCGCTGCGTAATCACGCCATTGAATGGGGAAACAATCCTTGTGTATCGAAAGAGAGCCGTTTCGTGTTCGAGAGCAGCTTTTGCAGCCGCAAGACGGCTTAAAGAGGCTTGGATGTTCTGCTCCGAAGATGCGACTTGGGCCTCAGCTTCGAGGTCGCGCGAATGAGCGACATCAACTTCTTGCAAAGGAACAAGCCCAGGTTCTTTTCTCGAGACGTCCAAAATGCGGGTATAGGAAAGGTGGGCTATAGTTTCAGCTGCCGCAGCGCGCTTCTGGTCTTGTTCTGCCGCTGATTGCTCGGCTGTCACCGTCTGGACATCTGCTTTTGCCCGTTGCAGGTCGTCTTGCAATTCAGGAATCTCAAGAATGCAAAGGAGCTGTCCCTGTTTGACGTGGTCGCCAATATCGACCAGCATGTGACGGATGTAGCCGGCCTCCTTCGCCATCACATCGACTTCGTAGAAAGGTTCCAGTTCGGCCGTCAAGGTCACATCGTTTTTCAAGTCCATGCGAACGACCCGGCTGGCGGCAACGACTGGAACTTCCTGAGGAGCTGCGCTGGTCTTTGTCGTGCAACCACTGCATGCGATTGCCGCAATAAACAATGTAGGGAAATAGATCCTCTGTCTTATAACCAATGCCACGGCCTCCTCCTCGGCGATCAATGCAAGTCTCCCAGCGCAAATTGAAATGCCGCCATGGAGCGCAGGTAATCGAAACGGGCACTGGCAGCCGTAATCAATGCGGATGTTTGGTTGAGCTCCGCTTGATTCAGCTCCACGATGCTTCCCAGTCCGGCGTCGTACCTGGCCTGAGCGAGTCGCATGGCCACGTTCGCTTGGTCAATCAGACGCTGAGTCACGTCGAGTTGAAGGTAGGCGTCTCGTGCGTCGGCCCACGCCATGCGAACGTCCCGCACGATTTCTACTTCCCGAAGTGAAGCGTCTTTATCCGCGGCTTTTGCC
>Ga0335073_10015562_pt1 | contig 10634 bp, 10 predicted proteins | sample Lox_Sample_22_FD_207093 | JGI IMG/M metagenome (GOLD analysis project Ga0335073, IMG submission 207093) | Soil microbial communities from Loxahatchee National Wildlife Refuge, Florida, United States - Lox_Sample_2.2 | ecosystem: Environmental > Terrestrial > Soil > Wetlands | place: USA...
GCGCTGTGGCACCTGAGGGATTCTTGGAACCGCGACGCCGCCCGCCGCTTCCGCGCCATTCTCGCCGACGCACGACCTGACATCGTCCACACGCATGTGATCGATGGCTTCTCCGCGTCCATCTGGCAGCGGGCGCGGCGATATGGCGTGCCCGTGATCCATACCGCGCATGACTATCACCTGCTCTGCCCACGCGCGTTCCTGCTGACGCGCGATTGGAAGCTGTGTCATCGTCCGGCATTGCCCTGTCGCGCCTATCGCTCCTGGCACCTGCGCACCGCGCTCGATGTCGACATGTTCGTCAGCCCGTCGCAGTTCTTGCTCGATCGTCATTGCGACGCGGGCCTGGCGGTGGCACGTACCGCGGTGGTGCGCAACGGCATTCCCCAGCCGCCGCCGCGTCTGCCGCGTGCGGAGCAAGGCCATGCGGGCGCGCACTTCCTGCTGCTATGCCGACTGACCGAGGAAAAGGGCGTGCGCGTGGTGCTGGACGCCTTACGCCGTCTGCCGTCGGAATTACCCCTGCAGCTTACCATTGCCGGCCGCGGCCCGCTGGAGCATGTGGCGCGTGCCGCGGCGGAAGCCGACCCTCGCATCAATTTCGCGGGCTTCGTGCAAGGTGATCAAAAGCATGCGCTGCTGTCACAGGCCGATCACCTGCTGATCCCGTCGCTGTGGTATGAGAACGCCCCCGTCGCCGTGGTTGAAGCGGCGGCCTACGGCATCGGGTTGATCGGCAGCCGTATCGGCGGCATCCCCGAACTGGTGTCCGAAGGCGCAACTGGCGTGTTGTTCGAGCCCGGTGATGCCGCTGCGCTGGCTGATATCATGCGCGGTCTGGCGAGTGGCGAGCTGGCACTGCAAGGACTGCGCAATGCCGCCGCTGATCTGGCCACGCACCACAGCATCGATGCGATGGTTGGGGCCTATTTGCGGCTATATGGGTCACTGGGCGCGGCGGATGCGTCAGTGGGAGCCGTCGATCGTCGCCGAGAGCAATGGCGGGCACCAGCGCTGATCAAAACCCATTAATGGCGGAATACGGATCCGGCGCCTTCGCCGGCGCAATCACCGGCGCTTCCATGCACGCCCCCTGCTCTCGTTCCGCTTCCGTATTACAAGTGCCGCGGTCCACATAGGAACAATTGGACGCACCCCCCGACGTCACCACGCAGTACTGCCCAATGCCTCGCTGCATGGTAAACTGCTGGGCATTCGCCGAGCAAACGCCGCCCTGCCGCGCGGCATCCCGTTGGCACTGCGACGGATCGAAATAGTTGCACTGCGGCGGCAGACTTTGGTTCTGGATGCAATAGGGGGCCGCGAAGGCAGGTGTTCCCATTGCGGTGAGGGCCATGGCCCAACCCAGACGCGCAGCGCGCCGGATGTGCAAGGATCGCATGCGATGTCACCTTTCCAAGCTGTCCCGAAGGCCAGGCTGTCCCGAATTCCAGGCTGTCCGGACGGACGCAACAACAGTGCCAGACAGTGCGTCCGCCAAGGAATCACAAGTCATCTATCTTTGATCGGCCGTTGCCATGCTTTGGCCTGCCTTGTGCTGGCATTCTCCCTACCTCAAGCCGGTCAGCCCAGCCACATGAGGCCGGTTGGCCCAGACGCATGAAGCCCGGTCAGCCCAGCCGCACGGAGTCCGAATGCAAAGCCTGTTTTCAATGTGCGCTGTGGTCTACCTGCTGATCTACGCCTTCGAAGGCGTCGTCCGTTACGGCCTGTACAATATCGGTGCCAGTGGCGCGATCCTGTTGCGTGACGGGCTGATCCTTGCCCCTCTGCTGCTGCTGCTGACGGCGCAGGCCTGCCGCACCCGCGTGCATCCCGCGTTTTTCGCCTTCGGCGCCATCGTCGCCCTGCACGGCCTCGTCATCACGGCCAACTTCCATACCTTGTTCCCCGCCATCTACGGCGCCATGCTGCTGGTCAACGTATTGTTCGGCTTCATCGCGGCGCGTTCCCTGGTGCTGCCCGGCCGCCGTGTCGTGCTGCTGTTGGGTGCCGTGTGGGTCATCTCCGTCATCGGCATCGTGCTGGACAAGTTCTTCGTCACCTTTCCCTGGACCGGCATCGAGACTCATATCGGCGGCATCAGCGTCGATGTCTCACGCGGCTGGGACATCAGCGACGGCATTGCCAAGCGCGCCGCAGGCTTCACCCGCAGCTCGATCTCGGCCGCGATGATGCTGCCCACGATCGCGCTGGTCATCGCTCTGCGCATGCGCAGCTACCTGCTGCGCATGCTGATGCTGCTGATGACCGTCGGCGTGGTTTTCATGACCACGCAAAAAGGCAGCGTCGCAGCCATCGCCGTTGTCACGCTGATCCTCGCGACACCCGGCATCATGCGCTACCGGCTGCTGTGCTGGGCGGCGTTGGGTTTCGCCATCCTCGACGTCGCCCTGCCGATCTTCACCGCCGGTCTGCTGATCAACGACAACGGCGGCGTCTTCAGCTTTGCCTCCTTTGCCATGCGCATCACCGGCACCTGGCCTGATGCCTGGCGCTGGATCGCAAACAACAACCTGTTCCCGTTCGGCGTCGGCCTCGGCGGCATCGGCGGCGCCCAGCGCTTCTATGCGCAGGATTTCTTCAATCCCTCCGACAATCTGTTCATTTTTCTCTATGCGAATTTCGGCGTGCTGAGCTTCTTCTATCTCGGCTGGGCGCTCTGGCAGGCGTGGCACCAGCCGCTGGAGACACGGTCGATCGCGATCACACCGCTGGCGATCCTGGTGTTCAACCTCGGTTACGGCGCCGCGCTGTCCATGCTGGAGGACCAGGTCTCCCAACTGTTCTTCGGTGCCTCGGTCGGCATGCTGTGGATGCTGCGCCAGATGGCGGCCGCCAAGCCCTGGGCCAATCCCTATGGGGCAACGCCGATCCGTTATGGGCCGGCACTCACCTTCCAACCCAAGCATCAAGTGCCGGTGGCGGACGTGCCATGAAAGTGCGGGCAGAGGGCGAGACCAACAACTTTACGCTGCTGCGGTTGCTGCTGTCATCGGCGGTCGTGCTGGGCCATTTCAAGCTGCTGTCCGGCACCGCCTATCCGCATTTTCCCAGCAACCTGGCGGACGCGGCGGTCGATTGCTTCTTCGTGGTCAGCGGCTACCTGATCGCACTCAGCTACGCGCGTACCAAGGGTCTGTGGCCGTTCTACGTTCGCCGCTTCTTCCGCGTGTACCCGATGTATGCCTGCATCGTGCTGATCCAGACCGGCATCATGCTGTCGCTGTTGCCGGGAGGCCCGTTCAGCGAGCCACATGACACCATCCGCTACCTCGCGGTGAACCTCGCGTTCGCGAATTTCCTGCAATACGACATCGGCGGCGTGCTGCACGGCCTGCACGTACCCGGCATCAATCCCAGCCTGTGGACCCTGAAAATCGAGCTCGGCTTCTACCTCATCGTGCCACTGGTCTTCCTGGCCGTCCGCCGCTGGGGATTCAAGTCATTGCTGGCGATCTTCGCCGCCTCGGCGGCCTACGAGGCGCTCGCACTGCATCTCGGCGATCCGCGCTTCGCCAAGCAGCTTCCCGGGCAGATGCAGTTCTTCGTGGTAGGGATGGCGCTTTACCTCTACGTGCCTGAGTTCCGTGTGCCTGCCTGGGTTTCTGCGATCGTCACGGTGGCGTTCCTGGCCGCCTGGACCTGGCTGCATCCGTTGCAGCCGGCGCTATGTCCGCTGATGGTCGGCGCCTTTGTGTTCTGCTTCGCGTTGTGTACGCCGGTGGTGCATATGCGCACCGATATGTCCTACAGCGTCTATCTCGTCCATGGTCCCTTGATTCAAACACTGCTGTTGCTCGGTCTGTTCCGTGATACGCCGCTTTACATGATGGGCGTCGTTACGGCGGTGCTGGCGATCTCCTTCATCGCAGAGCATGCGGTGGAGCGTCCCGGCAACGAATTTGGCCGCCGGCTCTCAATCCGCCTCACGCCGCGCCGCGCGCCGGTGGTGGCAACCGCTGCCTGACCGATGACCGCGATGACCGAAGCAGCGCTGGTCCTGAACGACTTCTGCTACGTGCAGGGCGGTGCGAGCAAGGTTGCGATCGACGAGGCGATCGCCCTGCGCGATGCCGGCCTCGACGTGACCTTCCTCGCGGCCGTCGGCGAACCCTGCGAAGCCTTGTGCGATGCCGGCGTGCGGGTGATCTCGCTCGGCCAGGCGGAACTGCTACAGGTCTGGCGCCATCCCGCCACCGCCCTGCGTGCCGCCTGGAACACTGCCGCCTTCGCGGCGACAAGGTCGCTGTTGGCGCGCCAGGATCCCGCGCACACCGTTGTGCATCTGCACGGCTATACCAAGGCACTCAGTACCAGCCCCATGCTCGCCGCGCGGCTCGCCGGATTTGCCACGCTCTGCACGCTGCATGATTTCTTCGCCGCCTGCCCGAACGGCGCGCTGTACGACTATCGCCGCGAGGAGCCGTGCCAGCGTCGCCCGCTTTCCACATCGTGCATATTGACCAACTGCGACAAGCGTCATCCGCTGCACAAATCCTATCGCGTGGTGCGCGGCATGGTGCAGCGGCACTATGCGCATTTCCCGGACAGTGTGCGCGATTTCATCGCTCTGTCGCAGCGCTCGGTTTCGCTGCTGCGACCCTATCTCGCGCCTGGCTCACAGGTCTATCCACTCTCCAATATCATCGACGTGCCGCGATCACAGCCGGTGGACGTCGCAGCCAACAGCCACCTGGTCGTGCTGGGACGGCTCGATGCCGAGAAGGGCGTGACGCTGGCGGCCACAGCCGCGCGGTGTGCCGACATGCCGATTTTGTTTGCGGGCGAGGGGCCGCTGCGCTCGGTGGTCGAGGGACGCGGCGGCACCGTCACGGGGTGGCTGGACAGTGCCGGCGTGTGGCAAGCGCTCGGCCAGGCACGGTGCTTGGTGTTTCCCAGCCGCTGGTATGAAACGTTCGGCCTGGTGGTCGAGGAAGCCGCGGCGCGCGGCATCCCCGCCATTGTCAGCGACATCTCCGCGGCCGCCGAGCGTGTTGAGGATGGCGTCACCGGCTGGATCTTCCGCAGTGGGGATCTCAACGATCTCACCCGCTGCATGCGGCTGGCGCAGGACGCAGCGCAAGTCGCTGCCGCCGGCGCGGCGGCCTATGCTCGTTTCTGGGCCGATCCGCCGAATCGGCGACGCCACGTGCGTGGTCTGCTGTCGATCTACGACGCGGTCCTGGCCCGCGGTCTGCCGGCCGGAAACAACCAGGGCATCCTGGCAAGCTGAGCAGCGGCCAGGCTTTGGCCGAGATGGGCCACGGTGGCGCTCATTTCGTCGGGACGCAGCCTGCGGCATGGCAGGAAACGCACCGTTGCCGCCTCGGCTTTCGCCCGTCGCAGGTCCCGGTTATTGCCGAACCAGCATACGGCGTGGCAGGCCTGCATCAGCGGCAGGTCCGCCAGATCGTCGTTGAAAAAGATACGCGGGCGCTCCAGCCAGCCGCGCTCGCGCAGCAGCGCCATGACGCGGTCGCGTTTCTGTGTGCCGGTGTTGTGCGGCTCCGCGGCGGGGCGCTCCGCGGGCGTCGCAATGACCGTGGAAAATCCCAGCGCGCGGCCCAGTGGCTCGGCATAATCGGCCGCGGCGGCGGTGGCGAGAATTCCGTCCATCACCTCCTCGGCGATCAGGCGCAGAACCGGTGTCATGTTGGGCCGCACCAGGCCGCTCAGTCGGCGCTGCACTTGCTCCGCCAAAGTGGCGCCAGGCGCGGCGCTCGCCGTGCGCCATAGTGCTTGCAACTGCCGCAGCAATCCGTCGTGGTCCAGCCGCCGCAGCTTGCGTGCCACTAACAGGCGCTGCACCGCCACCGACAACGCCAAACGCTGGCCCGGCCGCAGCCCGCACGAATGCAGGCCGAGCATCGACGCCGCCCAGATGGGAAAACTGTTGCGGCACAGTATCGTGCCGTCCAGGTCGAAGATCAGGACAGGCTCAACCTGTGGCATCGAACGACCAGGGGAAGCGGCACAGCACGCCGCGGTACAAGGCAAAGTCGGGTTCCGCCAGCGGTTGCTCCAGCGTTACCGTGATGACAGCGGATCGGAAATCGGTGCCATCCGGTGCCGTTTCCCGCAGCAAGCGCAGCACGGTGGCCAGCGTGACCCCGCTATCGACCGCATCGTCCACCACCAGCACACGCGGCGAACCGGGCCCATTCGCCAGCCGCCGTCCGATCGCGGCGGCTTCGTCGAGATCGATCTCCTGTGGCGCCGGCCGTTGCCGTCGGTGGGTGGACAGCAGCCGATGCTCCAGCCAGCGCAGCCGATCCACCGCGAATTGCGGCAGGGCGGCCAGGATCGTGGGCAGTACTGTGAAGCGTGATTTCGCCCCCGTGCTGGCGCGCCGGCAGGTCAACGGCATCACCGTGACTCGATCGCCAACCGAGTGCGCCATCGCCTCGGCCACCACCAGGCCGCCGGTGCGCACGCCGACCATCAGATCGGGCTGGTAACGAGCCAACACCTGATGCATCAGGCTGGCACAGGCGGCGGCGAAGCGCGGTGCATCCAGCGTGTTGATCAGGCCGCGCGGCGCCGGCGGCGGGCGCAGCGGCACGGCTGTGCCGGCACTCGCCGTCGCCGCGTAGGCACTCCCTGTCGCGCCGGATATCGCTGTCGCTCGGTCGGCAACCGTTGTCGGTGTATCGGCAAGTGCTGTCTCTGACATAGCTGCGACGATGCAAGCGCGACGCCGCATCGCAGCAGGGACGATCACGTTCTGGTGCGGGTTCCGCGGATTCGTGATACGACCCGCCGCAGGTTCATGCTATTGGTGCGCTGCTGAGACATCAGCCACCGAGGAACGTTCGCCATGCCAGCAAGCGATACCTCATCGTCCGTGGCCGGAATCGTTGCCGAAGCGACCGTCGACGATCTCGCACGCGCGCGGCGCCGCGCACGCGCGGTTGAGAGTCGTAAGCCGGCGCGTGAAATCCCCGACGCAAACGAGGCAGGCTTGCAACGCCGCGCCCGCCGTCAGGCCCTGGCGCTGATGATCGCATCGGGTCTCGTCAGCATTCTGGCGCTGTACGGTGTATGGACGTTGTTGCGGGCAGTGACCTGACCACTGCGTTGACGTCGCGCGTGACGTCAAGCCCCTGTATCGCAGTCACGTGAGCCGTCCTGTGTGAATCTTGCCACAGGCCAGCGATTTTGCGCCGCACCGCGCCGCGAACGGCCGTAAAACTGCACAATTCCTCGCGTTCTCCGCACATAAGCGAACTCCAGCGCAGGCCGCGACTGTGGCAGACACTAAACAGTGAGGCTGGCACAACGCTTGCTACTGATTGTTGCAGCGGAGGCAAAGGGCACGCGCGCGCCAACCGCATCAACGGGTCCAAGAAATTGGCCGGAACGCGCGACCGGCTGAAACAATCGGATGAGACCGCAATGCAGTTTGCACAAGCCCAGGCTGCTCTTTCACGTTCCGGTGGAACGCTCGACGGACTCAGTCCCAACGAGCGCCGTGTTCTCGCCGGTTGGATCGCCGCCGCGCGCAAGGGCGGAATTGAGACGGCGGAAGATCTCGGCTACCGGCCGTGGCCGGGGCACGGTGCCGAAACGATCATCGGTGTCTTCAAATCGGGTCATCTGCTGGCGTCGTGGCTGGTGGTAGGCAAGGCCGGCGACTGGGCTGTGGCGTCCTGCGGCGACGGCGTCGTATCGCCGCGCGTCGCCAGCCTCGCCGATGCGCTAGAACTGGTGTATCCGCGGCAATCAGTCGTGGCGCACTGAGCCGCTAACCCGCGAGCGGGGCCAGCCGGTAGGCCGGTAGCGCATCGCCGCCACGCGCGATCGGCGGCTCCTTCAATCCGCGCTCCAGCGCCACCGCGTGGCGCCGCAGCATGCGATACAGCGTGACGCGCGAAACCCCGAGTTCCTGTGCGGTCAGCGTCACATTCTCGCCGTGGCGCTCCAGCGCGGCCAGCAGAGCGGCGCGTTCCTCCGGCGACCCGGCGCGCGGCGGCACTTTCGCAACCGCGGCAGGCGCGGGCGCGGCGACCGGATGCGGCACCTCCTCGATGCCGATGAGGTCGTGCAACTGCACCTTCTCGCCGTCGCCAATCACCACCGCGCGGCGCACCGTGGACATCAATTCGCGCACATTGCCGGGCCAGACATGGCGGCGCAGCGCCGCCATCGCCTCGGGCGCGAAATCCACGACGTCGCGGCCGAAATCGCGCGCCGCAGCGTGCAGGAAATGCCGTGCCAGGACGTCGATGTCCTCGCCCCGCTCGCGCAGCGGCGGCAACGGCAGGGTCAGCACATTCAGCCGATAGTACAGGTCCTCGCGGAAGCGCCCCTCGGCGATCGCCTTGCGCAGCCGCACATTGGTCGCCGCAACGATACGAACGCTCACATTGATCGTTTCGCGGCCGCCGACGCGCACGATCTGTCCGTCCTGCAGGAAGCGCAGCAGATGTCCTTGAAGGTCCACCGGCATGTCGCCGATTTCATCGAGGAACAATGTGCCGCCATTGGCATGCTCTATCTGGCCCTTGGTTCGGCCATTGGCGCCGGTGAAGGCGCCCTTCTCGTAGCCGAACAATTCCGAAGCGACGAGATTGGACGGGATGGCGGCACAGTTCACCGCGACGAACGGACCATCATGACGGCGTGAGCTCTCATGGATCGCGCGGGCCGCCAGTTCTTTGCCGGTGCCGCTCTCGCCGGTGATCAGCACCGGGTCGTCGCTGCGGGCGAAGCGGCGGATCAACTCCCCGATATGGCGGATGGCAGGGCTGTCGCCCATGACATGCGCGGCGCCATGCGAGGAGTCGGACTGTGCCGCCGGAACGGCGCCGGGCTTGTCCTGCTCGATCGTCGCGTGCAGGCGCGTGAGCAGCATGGGGTCTTCGGCGGCGCGCTCCAGCAGCAGGCGCGCCAGACGCTCGACGGGCAGGCGAGACAGGTCGTTCAGCGTGACACGAACCACAGGAGAAGCGTTATCCAAGAGAACCATGCGAGCCCCAATGCGATGGCGGAGTGGCGCAATCCGAGCCAGGAGCAATGCCGCAAAACCTCCTCTCCATTAACGGCGGCACTGTGGCGCGATTTGCCGACCCGCATGTACGCTGAAACATAGTCCCTGCGCGATCACGTCCGCGTGGCGTACGATCAGGTGGAGCAACGTTAACCACAGTATGATCGGGACGTGAATCGTCCACGCCACGACAATTGTGAAATCGCAGCAGACTTCATACGGCACCGTTATGTCGGTGCGGCGCCTCTTGTCGGTTGTGGTAATTCATGCCGCCGTCACACCATCATCGGAAAATTCGTCAAGCCGGAATAGGATCGCAATGCTGTGCGGTTGCAACGCGGCGATTCTTTCAAGCACGCGATGTTGCGCCATGCCCCGCTTTGCATTTCGCCGGGATGAGACGCAGATTCTTCTGGCATGGCACACGATTTCGTGCGCATAGCGGCACCATGTCAGTCGCGCTCCGCTGCCTTGTCGCCGCGATGCTGTTTTGTCTCTCTCTCGCCGGCGGCCAGGCGGCATCGGCGCCCGCGCCGCTCTCCTGCGCCCCGGCAATCGTGGCGGCCGAAGATGCGCAGCGCCTGCCGCCTCGATTGCTGGAGGCGATCGCCCAGGTGGAGAGTGGCCGCCCCGACCAGGCCACCGGCCGGCTACAGCCGTGGCCATGGACGATCAATGCGGAAGGCCAGGGGGCATTCTTCGCCACCGAGGCGCAGGCGATCGCCGCGGTGCGTGACCTGCAGGTGCGCGGCGTGCGCTCGATTGATGTCGGCTGCCTGCAAGTGAACCTGATGTATCACCCGGCTGCCTTCGCAACCCTCGAGCAAGCCTTCGATCCGCGCGCGAACGCGGCGTACGCGGCGCGTTTTCTGAATGACCTGCACGCGGCAAGCAACGACTGGTCGAGCGCCATCGCCGCCTACCACTCGCAGACCGCCGCGCTTGGAGCCGATTATCGTCGCCGCGTGCTGGCGCTGTGGCGCGATCCGATGGCCGACTGGCATCTGGGCCTGGCGGTGGCCTATCGCGATTTCGCCTCGCGGTCGCAGGCCTATGACGACTTCGCGCCCGTCAGCTCGGTTTATGGCGCGTTCGCCGGGTCCTTCACGGGGCCGCCGGCCACGCTGCGCCGTTGATGCGTCTGCGTCACGAGGCGGCCAGCAAGACCACGCCGGCGCAGATCATTGCGATTGCGCCGACGCGCATCGGCGTGACCGCCTCACCGAAGGCATAGTGCCCGATCACCGTGGCGGCGACGTAGGACACCGCGGTGCAGGGCAGGGCGACCGACATCGGGATGCGGCGCAGTGCGACGATGTACAGCATGGCCGCGCCGCCATACAGGACCAGGCCGACCAGCGTGCTTGGGTCGAATAATTGCCCCATGAAGCTGGCGGCGCCGGCGCCGGCCTTCAGCAGCACCTGGCCGGCCAGCGCGGCCACGATCGAAGCCGCCAGCATCAGCCAATAGAAGTTCATCCGCGTACCCGCGCGGCACCGGGGCAGGCAGGAAACGGGGCTGTCCGGCGCGCCGATCGAGGCGCTGGCGGGCAGGGCAAGGATATGTCGGTCATGGTTGCGCCGCGTCATGCCATGCCGGGCAGAGTGGGGCCATAGGCCT
>Ga0335073_10015564_pt1 | contig 10634 bp, 7 predicted proteins | sample Lox_Sample_22_FD_207093 | JGI IMG/M metagenome (GOLD analysis project Ga0335073, IMG submission 207093) | Soil microbial communities from Loxahatchee National Wildlife Refuge, Florida, United States - Lox_Sample_2.2 | ecosystem: Environmental > Terrestrial > Soil > Wetlands | place: USA: Florida...
GATGTGGTTTTGTCGGCTGCAACCACGCGGATCTCCGGCGGCAGGTGCTTGGCATTCGACTCAACGGAAACGCCGGGATGCGAAGCCTGGATGTCCCATGGTTGTGATTCCCCCTGGAACCGCTGCAGGCCGGTGTTCATCAGGTTCAACGTTGATCCGATTACCAGCGTCGATACCACCACGCCGATCATCAGCGCAATCTGCTGCAGGCGTGGCGTCGATCCGACGATATAACCTGTCTTCAAGTCCTGCGAAGTATCGCCTGAGTTCGATGCGGCGATGCACACCACGCCGCCGATGGTGATCGCCAGCGCTCCGAAAGCCGGCGCGGTCCAGCCCTGCACCAGAAATACCGCGGCGGTCGCCATCAGAGTGGCAATGGTCATGCCGGAAACCGGGCTGGCCGAGGATCCCACTAATCCCACGATCCGCGAGCTCACGGTCACAAACAAGAATCCGAAGACCACGACCAGCAGCGACGCGGCGAGGTTTGCCGCCCATCCGACAAACGCGCCGGGAACCGGCTTGAATTCGAGAAAGAGGAACATGCAAATCACGATCAGCAGGGAACCGATAATCACCACGCTCATCGAGAGATCATTTTCGGTGCGGATAGGCTTGACCTCCGCTTCCTCAGGGCCGCCCTTCATCGACTTCAATCCTTGCGTCAGCGCGCTCCAGATGGTGGGCACGGTCTTGAGCAAAGTGATCAAGCCCGCGGCAGCTACGGCCCCTGCGCCCATCGGCTTGATATAACTGGCCCACAGATCGCTCGGGCCCATCTGCGCAATCGGCATCTGCGCTGGATACACCGGCTGCGGCAGCGCTTTGCCGAAGAAATAGATGAGGGGCATGACGACGAGCCACGAGAAAACGCCGCCAGCAAAGATCACTCCCGCCACGCGCGACCCGATAATGTACCCCACGCCGAGATACTCTGAGGTCGCTTCGGCATTGATCGACGCGCCTTTCATCACGTGCTGCGGCCCAAAGTCCAGGGGATACCCAGGCTCTTCCGGCCAGGCGCGAAACAGGTTTGCATTCTGGAAGAAGGTGTAAATGCCGCCCAATCCCAGGCCGAGAAAGACGCGGCTGGCCAGCGATCCGCCTTTTTCCCCCGCAATCAGCACATCGGCGCAAGCCGTTCCCTCAGGGTAGGGAAGCGCGCCATGCTCCTTCACGATCAGCTGCCGTCGCAGGGGGATCATGAACAAGACGCCGAGCCATCCACCGATCAGCGCCAGCATGAAGATTCGCGAGTACTCGAGGTCGAATCCCAGAAAGACCAGCGCCGGCAAAGTGAAAATCACGCCGGAAGCAATCGACTGCCCGGCATTGCCCGTGGTCTGCACGATGTTGTTTTCGAGGATCGAAGCCCGCCCGAGCACCCGGAGAATGCTGATCGACAGAACGGCAATCGGAATCGACGCCGCCACGGTGAGTCCGGCGCGCAATCCCACGTAAACGGTGACAGCGCCAAAGATGATGCCAAAGATGGAACCCAAAAGGAGCGCGCGAAACGTGAACTCAGGTGGTTTCTCGTTCGGCGAAATGAACGGCTGGAACTCGGGCACGGAATTGCCTCCCTGCAGGGCCGAAACGGCGGCTTTGCCTGAAGCGACGAGTTTAATGCATCGATCAGGGGTCTGTTTGCTTTGCCGCCTATCCTAACCCATACCAGGCGCGTCGTTTTATGGCGTCGCTCACACCCGATCATCGCGGCTCGCGGGACCATCCTTGCGATGGAAATCCGCAGGAGTCAAGTTACCCATGGGAGTGCCCCAAGTGCAGGCTCGTTTACCGCTCAGGTAACAGGCGTGGGAATTCAAGTTCTCCGAATTCGCTAGACACCGGGCGCGTTCTTACCTGAGAATTCATCAACCCCGGGGGGCCCCACCACGTTGCCACACTCCACACTCCCCCCGTGCAAGGAGAAAACTGTGATTCGCAATCCAGGGAGAATCCTGCCCGTCGTCGCGGCGGTGCTGCTATCTGCGCCGGCCTGCCTTGCTCAATCGGTCATGACGCATCATGTGCGCGATGTTGTTCGCAACGGCCAAGCGCAAGCCATTGGCCGCCTTCCCAACAATCAGGTTTTGCAACTTGATCTTGTTCTTCCCTTGCGCGACCCCGCCGGTTTGAAAGCATTTCTGGCCGACGTCTACAATCCTGCGAGTCCCAACTATCGGCAGTTCCTCACCCCGGCGGAGTTCACCGCACGATTTGGACCCACCCAGGCTGATTACGACACCGTCCTGCGCTTCGCAACAACCTATGGATTTCAGGTGGTTGGCGGATCCCGCGACGGCATGGAGGTCCAGGTTAAGGGCACCGTGGCCAACATTGAAGCCGCTTTTCACGTGAATATGCGGACCTACCAGCATCCCACCGAAGACCGCACGTTTTATACGCCCGATCGCGAGCCCACACTGGATCTGCCATTCAATCTCTGGCATATTTCCGGCCTCGACAACTACTCGATCCCGAGGCCGCTCTACGTCCGCAAAAGCGATTTCGCTGCAGCGCACGGCATTTCGCCGGATGAAGTGATCAAGCATGCAACCACCGGCTCCGGCCCATCGGCCTCGTTCCTCGGCAGCGACATGCGTGCTGCCTACTACGGCACGGGTTCGCTTACCGGTTCCGGTCAGAATCTTGGGCTTTGGGAATATGAAGGCACTGATCTTGCCGACCTCACTACCTATTACAAGAATGTCAGCCAAACGGAACCGCTGACCCCTGTGCTGCTTTCTACCGACGGCACCAGCACGAGTTGCGTGTATTCGCGCGCCGGTGGCGATTGCGACGATACGGAACAGACTCTCGATATGACCCAGGCTCTCGGCATGGCGCCGGGTCTGGCCAGCCTGACCGTGTACATCGGCTCGACCGATACGGCCATCATCAGTTCCATGACCACCCACAGCCCGCTACCCACCACCATTGGCTGCTCGTGGGGATGGACGCCCGCCGATCCCACCACCCTCGATCCCTACTTTGAAAAGATGGCGTCACAAGGGCAGAACTTCTTCGCGGCTAGCGGCGATGACTCCACATGGAAGGCAACCGGCAACGCGGCGGCATGGCCCGCGGACGATGCCAACGTTGTCTCGGTTGGAGGCACCGACCTGACCACCTCCAGTGCTGCCGGTCCCTGGGCCACGGAAACAGCATGGTCCGACAGCGGCGGCGGAATCAGCCCCGACAAGGTTGCCATTCCCTCCTGGCAACAGCTTTCGGGCGTGATCAACTCCAGCAACAAGGGCTCGACAACCCTTCGCAATGGCCCCGATGTCTCAGCCAACGCGAACTTTACGTTCTACGTCTGTGCCGACCAAACCACCTGCACCGCCAACGAGTATGGTGGCACCAGCTTTGCCGCACCGATGTGGGCTGGTTTTATTGCCCTCGCCAACCAGCAGTACGCCGCATCGAATCCCGGCAAAACCATCGGATTCATCAACCCCGGCATTTACTCGCAAAACGTCTCGGGCGGTTCATTGACATCGGCCTATGCCGCCGACTTCCACGACATCACCAGCGGCACCTCTGGCAGCTACTCGGCCGTGACCGGCTATGACCTGGTCACCGGCTGGGGCAGCCCCCAGGTCAACCTCATCAACGCGCTCACAGGACCACCGGCCGCAGGATTCACGCTCTCCGCCTCGCCGGCTTCGGTTACGGTCACAGCGGGCAATGCAGGAAGCACGTCGATTAGCAGTGCTGTAACGGGTGGTTTTGACTCTGCCGTGACGCTGTCCGCGTCCGGCCAGCCTTCCGGTGTGACCATCGGCTTCTCGCCCACGTCGATCACTGGAAGTGGCAGCTCGACGATGAGCATCACCGTCGGATCGACCGTGGCTGCTGGAACCTACACGATAACTGTGAGCGGGACGTCCGGCACCACGGTTGAAACCACAACCGTCACGCTGACGGTAAACAATACGACAACCGGGTTCTCGATCAGCGCGAGCCCAACATCGATTAGTGTGGCCAGGAGTGGCTCGGGTAGTGTTCAAGTGACCGTCACGGGCACCGGCGGATTCGACTCCGCAGTAACCCTCTCGGCATCTGGACAGGCAAGCGGGACAACCATCAGCTTCAGTCCGACCTCAGTCACCGGATCCGGTACCTCAACGATGACTATCAAGGAAAGCAGCAGGGCTACCACCGGAACCCGCACGATCACGATCAAGGGAACCAGTGGAAGCACGTCTCACTCAACGACGATCAGCCTGGACGTTATTCGTTAGCCGGTTGGTCCACAACCCAGACGAAGCCCGGACCCAGAGTCCGGGCTTTGTCGTCTGTGAAATCAGCTTTCCAAGCCCCGGCTAGCGGCGGCGCGAACTGCTAACCCACGCCAGCAGCGTCCCGGCCACGATCCCCGCGGCAAATATGATCCCCGCAGCCTGCAGCGGATTTCGCTTGATGGCACGCCGGGCGTCCACCATTGCATCGTTCGCCGCGTCGCGTCCCTGTTCAATCGCACGCATTGCCGACTCAACGCCGTCTTCCACGGCATCTCTGACAACGGTCTTGATTCGTGATACTTCGCGGAGGACGTCGTCGACGTTTGCACTCGATTTCTCCATAAACTCTGTAGCCATATCTTTAAAACCTCATAGCGGTTTGAGATTCTCCGCGGCCTTCGATGGGAGGGCTGCGGAGGCATGCATGTTTTATGAGATGAGATCCCGAGAGCCCTTGTTGTACCCGCATCCGTGCAAAATAACTCGGCAATCCAATCTCTTAGGAGTGCATGCGGGCGACGTCGCGAAGCTGTCGCGCCGTAATTTCAAGGAATGTCTCAGTGCTGACGCCGGGCGGCGGCAGGAGACCCGATTTTGCCTGGATGGCCGCTGCGATACGCTGCGCAAGAGCCTCGCGGGTAGGCAATGGCATGTCCAATCTTCGGGCAAAGAAGCTTTCCAGAACCTGGAGGTCGCTGCTGGTGAGCTTGGCAATCCCGTAATCCGGCAGGGTGAAGGCGGCCGCTGGTTCGGGGGTCGGACTTGCCGGGGTGAAGAGATTTGCCGTGAATGTACGCGTACTTTCGCTGCTGGCCGGCGCTTCTTCGATGCGGTCGCGCACCACCAGGGTCCCGGCCGCCAGATCTCCCAGGCGCTGGTGATCGCGAGTGGCGAAGATGGCGATCGTGCCTACCGCATAGGGCACGATGAAGGGAATCATGTCGATGTAGCGAATGAAATTCCGCGCCATGGACTCGAACAGGCCAATCGCGCGTCCCGAGCGCTGGATCACGCGTATGCGGGCAACCCGCTTGCCGGGCGTGCGGCCGTTCCAGAACGCTTCAAACAACGTGAAGTATCCCCAGTTGAAAAGGAAGATCAGAAAAATGTAGATCGCGAAGGCCCATTGCTCGGAAAGCCGATTGAAGGCGGTCAGGCTGGGCAGAAAGTAAGCAAAAATCTTGGCCAGGATGAAGAGGCCCGGAATCCAGATCAGGTAATCCACCAGCAAAGCAATGAAACGGCTGCCGATGCCGGCGATCGGCATCTGGATGGCAACCAGTTCAGGGGTTTCAATGCTAAGCTGATCTGAACTCTGGTCAATCGGATTCATGGCGCCCATTCTATCGAATCAGTGGATTGCGAAGCGGCGGCCGCATTGGGACCGGCTTGCCCTGCTCCTCACCCGGTCAGACCAGCATGGCCTTAAAGAGCTTTCCCGCGCCGAGTTGCAGGAACTGGCGTTGCTCTACCGCCAGGTAGCAGCAGACCTCTCAGTGCTGCGCCGCGACGAAACCGCCCGCACCTACGCCGACCACGTCAATCAGCTGCTCGCGCGGGCTCACCACATTATCTATTCACGCAAGAAGACTACCTGGCTGACGCTGTTTCGCTTCCTCAAGGACGAATACCCGCTGATCTTCCGGCGCCAGTTGCCCTATGTGGCCGCGTCCCTGCTTGTGTCGATCGCCTGGGGCCTGCTGGGTGCGGCGCTCACCAGCGCTAAACCGCAGTTTATGCGGCACTATGTTGGCCCGGCGATGATCGACACCATGGAGCGTCACAAGATGTGGACCGAGTCGATTGTCAGCGTGGCTCCGCAAGAAACCAGCCACATCATGACCAACAATCTCTCGGTGAGTTTTGTGACCTTTGCCGGGGGGATTCTTTTTGGCCTCGGCACCTTCTGGCTCCTCTATCGGAATGGCATGATGCTCGGCGTAATTGGCGCCGCGTGCCATCAGTACAGTATGTCTATCGCCCTGTGGAGCTTCGTTGCGCCGCATGGTTCGCTGGAATTGCCGGCGATCATCATCGCGGGCGGCGCTGGGTTTCGCATCGGCAAGGCCATGCTGTTTCCCGGTGGCTATCGCTGGAAGGAATCGGTGGCGAGAGGCGGCATCGAGGCAACGCAGTTGGTCGCCGGGGTAATCCCCATGCTCGTGGTAGCAGGATGCCTTGAAGGTTTCTTTTCGCCATCGCACGCGCCGGTGTGGCTGAAGTTTACGGTGGGCGGACTTCTATTTACATTGCTACTGGCATGGCTGTTTCGGCCGGTCAAGCCAGCCCCGGCACCCGCGGCGGCAAACTAGACGATGAGCATCGGATATGGCTTGCGTCCCGGTGCTGCAGCGGGCGCGGTTCTGCTGGTTGCGCCGATGCTGGCGGCGGCATTCTGTCCAGCGCTGGTTGAAAAGCTGGCTCGCGCCCTGCCGCGCCTCCTGCGCGTGCTCACGCCGGCTCTGCTCTGTGTGCCCTACGCGCTGGTGGCCGAGTCCTTCGGCATCCTCCGCTGGGCTTGGTTCGCTCTCTACGCGATCCTGCCGGTCGCGGTGGCGTTTCTGCTGGAACGGGCGCGCGAGCTCGATCCCGGCCAGCGCGGCAACTGGCGCGACTTTGTGATTTTGCTCGTCCTGGGGTTGGCCGTGGATCTGCGCTGGCTTGAACCTGCCTGGCCGCAAGGCTTGGCGGCGTTGGGCAAGATGCTCCTGCTGGATGCGGGAATCTTCGGCTTTCTGGTTGTCCGCCGACTCGACGGCGTAGGTTTCGACCTGCAACTCACCTGGCGCGATGTGCGCCGCGGTCTCGGGGAATATGTCCTTTATGCTGTGATTGCGGTTCCGCTGGGGATTTGGCTTGGATTTCTGCATGTGCACGGGATCCTGCCATCTCCCTTGCACGCGATCGGCGCATTCGTTTTTACCTTCGTTTTCATCGCGATTCCCGAGGAACTCTTCTTTCGAGGATGGCTTCAGAATCTCCTTGAACGCCGCTCGGGGCGCTCCCGCGCTCTGATCATGACCTCGCTGGTCTTCGGCTTGGCGCACTGGAACAAGCGCGCCATCCACTTCAACTGGCGTTATGTTCTGATGGCGGCAATTGCCGGCATTTTCTATGGAAGAGCCTGGCGGGCTCAGCGGCGGGTAGGCGCATCGGCACTGACCCACGCGTCGGTCGACACCACGTGGTCGCTCTGGCTCAGATGAATCGGGTGCGGTTTGTACTGGAGGTAACCCAGTCCAACGCGCATATTGTGAATCGTGGCCGCTGGAATCGTAATCGCCACGCAGATGCCAAAGATGGCATGCGCAATCGCGAGCGGATAGACATTTCGCGACTTGATGAAGACCAGACAGGCCGTCAGTCCCCAGATGAGAGTAAGCGGCGTCAGGATCGGATTCGGCAGGTGCGCAACGGCAAACACTGATGCCGTGACGCCTGCCGCCAGATTCGCACTCGGCAGAACTCGGAGCAGCCGCGCCAGGAAATATCCCTGCAGGAGCAGTTGCTGTATCAACGCCCAGATCGTGTATCCGCCGAATGATTTGACCCACTGCCCCGGACTGCCGGGGTGATGCAGGGTGTGATAACTGCTGGCGAAGAACGTGGCGACGGCCGCCATCCCCAATGCCACAGCCACGACCCAGGATGAGCGCCAGAAACCCGCGACGCAGCATCCCATCGCCTTCCAGCTTTCAAACGACAAGGCAATCGCGATAATGAACCACCCGAGAGCAATGAAGTAGAGCCAATGCTGCAGAGGGCGGGGACTCCAGATGACGCTGAGAATCAGGCCGTAGCCGATGAGAAGCTCGAGAGTGCCCCATTTCATGCGCCGCTTCGGTGATGCTGACGCGACGCACGCGCACTTCGTTGCGGGGTCCCCGGGAATACTCATGCCCGACCTCCTTGCCGAAGAGAGATGCAGATACTTCGGCACCGGCTGCGACTTTTTTCAGCCGGCTGGGGAAGACTGCTCAAACACGGGTCATCGGAAAATTGACTTCTGGTCTCCCGTTTAGCCCGCTTGAGACAGATAGACGGCCAGCATAGCCCCATGGTTATCCATTGAGAAGAGGGCGTGCCACTTTTGTGGAGTAACAGTAGTCACCAACCGCCGACACTCCGGGAACGACACCGGCGCGGCCCGTGGAGGGCTAAGGCTTTTGAGAAGTGAACAGTGCGCGGTGGTCAGTAATTAGTTTCCGCACATTACCCAAACTGATCGCTGTTCTCTGACCACTGTCCGCCGGTTTTTACACCTTCAGGAAAATCTTTTTCCGGTACAGAATCCATACGGGAATGAAGCAGAACGCCGCAAACGACACGGAATATGCGAACGCTGCCCAGTGCGGATTGGGGATATGGGCGAAGGTGTTTCGGAAGATCATGAATTCGAGATCGACCGGCCGCCCCGAAGCGTCTTTGAGTCTGACGGTGTCAAGAATTCCCGGCGTCAGCTCGCTGAACATATACGCTGCGATCGCGTTGGAACCAAAGACAAGCCATGGCCAGGTCCATCCCTTCCGCCAGTCCATCTGCTCGATCGCGAAGTAGCAGAAGGTAAGAAGCGCCAGCGAGTATCCGCCCGCAACCAAAACGAACGAGCTGGTCCACATGTTTTTATTCAGCGGAAATTCCATTGACCACAGATATCCAACGGCGAGGCTGCATAGCGAGGCGATAGCCAAACCGGCAGCTTTGCGCCCCACGGTCCGCGAGGTCCGCAGCCACAGACCCGCCAGCACGCCCATCAACGCCGTTCCGATGGCGGGCAGATCGCTCAGCAATCCTTCAGGGTCGCGGACGTTGTGATCCGGGGGATAAAGATACAGATGGTACGGGAACAGATGCCGGTCAATCCACGACACGAGATTCTGCGTCACGTCCATAAACGGGACGTCGCGGCCCGGCGTGCCTACTCCCGGTATCGGCACCCAGCGCACCAGCACCCAATAGCCGATCAGAGCCGCGGCCAGGGCCATCCACTTGGTTGAAGCGCGCTGATCCCACAGATAGAACAGGCCGACGACCAGGTAGCAGATGGCGATCCGCTGCAGGACCCCGTAGAAGCGCATGTGCGCGAGATGGAAAAAGGGAAAGCTGTTGACGATGATGCCGAAGAGAATCAGCACAATGGTTCGAATAACCGTGTGCTTGGCAAGCTGCCCCCGGGGCGCGCCTTTTCCCAGCCTTGAGTCGAACGCAAACACCACCGACACGCCAACCACGAAGACAAATGTGGGAAAAACCAGGTCGGTGGGTGTCAGGCCATTCCAGTAGGCGTGGTTCATAAACCGCCAAGATCCCGGCCCGCCGTTGTTGTTCACCATGATCATGAATGCGATGGTGATGCCGCGGACGACATCGAGCGATAGAAGGCGCTTCACCGGATTCCGCCCGATTGCGGGGTCGAGCGCGGGATTGACCGCGGTCGTCTGTTTTTCAGTTAAGCCTGTCTGCATTGACACTCCGAGGCGAGTTGTTGCTGCAACCTAAGCTACGCGCTTCAACCAGCCTGTGCCAAGTGTTTCCGTTGCCGACGGAATATCGCAAGGCAAATTGCCGAGCGTCCGTCCGGGAGAAGCGGAAACGGTCGGTCGGCCCAAATCGACAGGGCTCAAATCGACAGGCCCAAATCGAAAGATCGCAGGGAAAGTAGCTCTATTTGCGTAATCTCATCCGATCTTCGACGGGATGAAAGTCTCGTTGACGAACTCCGCAACAAATCGTCAAGTAGAACGTTCCACCTGCAGTGAGTTCCAACGATGTCGTGCCGTATTTTCGCTTTTCTCGTCCTGTCCGCCGTATTTCTGGTTTTCCTGCTCGCCGCCCATACGTTCCGTCCCTCGCTGGCGCCGAGGCACGCGCATGGATCGCATCTGGTTACTGGCCCATGATCCAGACGGGACCTTTGGGAGCCCGGCAAGCAGATCAAGGCTGAATTTTCGCGCCGGCTACCCGGTTTCGATCTGGGTCAAGAAACCTCTCCGTGGCCAAAGGCTTCCAATCACATGTTCTGAGACGGGAGAGATTGGAATGATGGATGCATCGGATGTGCTTGTGGAACGCCTGCTTGCGTGGGGAGTGGACACGATTTTTGGCCTTCCGGGGGACGGTATCAACGGCGTCTTCGAGGCCCTGCGAAAGCAAAAAGACAAGATCCGGTTCATCCATGTGCGTCATGAAGAGGCGGCGGCATTCATGGCCTGCGCCTATGCAAAATTCACCGGAAGATTGGGAGTGTGTATTGCGACCTCCGGGCCGGGTGGCATTCACCTGTTGAATGGACTATACGACGCAAAGATGGACCACGCTTCGGTTCTGGCGATCACCGGTTTGCAGCATAGCGATCTGATCGGCACTTTTACGCAGCAGGAT
>Ga0335073_10015565_pt1 | contig 10634 bp, 10 predicted proteins | sample Lox_Sample_22_FD_207093 | JGI IMG/M metagenome (GOLD analysis project Ga0335073, IMG submission 207093) | Soil microbial communities from Loxahatchee National Wildlife Refuge, Florida, United States - Lox_Sample_2.2 | ecosystem: Environmental > Terrestrial > Soil > Wetlands | place: USA...
ACGCGATTACTCGGGAAAGATGACGAAATGTGGAAGAAGCTCTGGAGCTACTACGTCAGGGGAGACGTGGTTCTCGGTCGTTCCGGGTCGGTCAAGGTCATCGAGTCTAAATCGCAGTTTTTTGTACAAGGGGTAATGCCATGAAAGCAAGAAAGAAAAAAAGTGCTCGCTCGCCAGCGCCGAAGACTGGTGAGGTCAGTCGGGCGACACGGAGGTTTGCAGAGGAATACAGCGATGTCGCACTTGCCCTTGAGATCATGCGCAATGCAAAGATTTCCAAGCCGCAGCCACGCTATCGTACTGGCCGGCTAGCCTACCGTAGTTTGCCCTAACTTATTGCCTGACATTCTTGAGCGCTCAAGCATATTCTGTACTCATGAATTGCTTGAGCGAATTTTCGTGCCCGCTCGCGGTGTTATTCTGGTAACAACTAACTTGCAACGCGGGTGTGCTGTCCGCCGGAGCAGGGCCCTATGCTCCAGAAACGCATTGACGATCAGCCGACGATCTCACGGCAGATGCTGCGTGAGGCTGAGGCAGTCTTTCACGATCACCTGAAGCGAGTAGGGCTGAAACGCACCGGCCAGCGCGATACCATCCTGCGGACCTTTCTCGACACCCGCGATCACCTCTCGACCGACGAGCTATACCGGCTGGTGAAAAAGCAAGATACCGGCATTGGCTTCACCACCGTATATCGCACCCTGAAGCTGCTTTCCGACTGCGGGCTGGCGAGCGAAGTGGCCTTCAATGACGGCGTTGCGCGCTTCGAGCATCAATACCAGCGCCGCAGCCATCACCACATGGTCTGCACCGAATGCGGCAGCTCGGTGGAGTTTTTCTCTCCCGACATCGAGCGCATCGAAAAAGAGATTGGGCGCAAAAACAAGTATGTGCCCACCCGCCACAGCTTTCAGATTTACGGCATCTGCGAGAAGTGCCAGAAGAAGCGGAAGTAATCTAGGGTGCCTCTCCATGCTCACGCTCACGGAAGCAGCAGAACAAATCCGCACTCGCCGCCTGTCACCGGTTGAACTTACGCAGCAATGCCTGGCGCGCGTCGAGCGTCTCAATCCGTCGCTGAATGCCTTCATCACCGTCACGGCCGACCTCGCCCTGGAGCAAGCCCGCCGCGCCGAATCGGAGATCATCACGGGACATTATCGCGGACTGCTGCACGGCATTCCCCTCGGGCTCAAAGATCTCTTCGATACTGCTGGCATCCGCACCACCGCGGCCAGCAATGAATACCGCGAGCGTGTGCCTACCGAAGACGCCGAAGTCGTCCGCCGTTTGAAAAACGCAGGCGCGGTCATTCTCGGCAAGCTGAACCTGCACGAGTTCGCCTTCGGCATGAGCGGCGTCATCAGCGCATTCGGCCCAACGAAAAATCCCTGGAACGTGGAGCGAATCACCGGCGGATCGTCTTCCGGCTCGGCGGCCGCGGTGGCGGCGGGTCTGTACGTGGCCGCGCTGGGCTCGGATACCTCCGGCTCGATCCGCTGTCCGTCTGCGCTGTGCGGCATTGTGGGACATCGCCCCAGCGCGAACCTGATCAGTGTGCGCGGCATGGTTCCGCTTTCGTATTCCTTTGATACCGTCGGGCCGATGACTCGCACCGTGCGCGATGCCGCGACAATTCTCGACGCCCTGGCGACGAGTACGAATTTCACTTCGTTGCTGGAAGAAGATGTCTCGCAGTTGCGAGTTGGAATCGCGCGCAAGTTTTTCTACGACGATTTGCAGCCCGACGTTGCCTCCTGCGTCGAGGCTGCCCTCAAGGTGCTGGCGCAGCTTGTCGCGCAAACTCGCGAGGTCGAGGTGCCGGTGGATGGCTTCCGCACAATCTTTAATGCCGAGATCTACGAGTATCACGAAGCGATGGCATTGAAGACGCCGGAGCTTTACGATCCGCGCACGCTTTATCGCGTACGGCAGTGCGCCGGAATCACTGCCACCGATTACATTCGCGAGCGGCGCCGCCTGGCAGGGTTTCGCGAAAACGCTGAGCGCGTTTTCGAAGACGTGGATGCGATCGTCACGCCGACGGTCCCGGTTGCCGCGCCGAAGCTGCAGGAGTTGGAGGTGCTGGACACCCCGGAGGTGCGTCCCTTCGAAGTGAAGTACCTGCTGCGCAACACCGCGCCGTTCAGCGTGCTGTTCTGGCCCAGCGCCTCCGTGCCGTGCGGCTTCACCCGCGACGGATTGCCGATCGGAATGCAAATTTCCGCCAGGCCGGGCGCGGATTCGACCGTGCTGCGGCTCGCGCATGCCTACCAAGAGTCGACAGAGTGGAAAGACAAGTAACCGGCGATGAGCACCTAGCAATGGCGGTCGTTCAGAAACCCACGAACACCGGCTCAGGTTCTAATCGGACCCCAAACTCATCAAAGACCCGCGTCTGAATTTTTTCCTTCAATGCGACGATCTCGGCCGCCGTTGCGCCGCCGCGATTCACGATGGCCAGCGCGTGTTTGCGCGAGATACCGGCTTGCCCGAAGGTGTAGCCCTTGGCGAATCCGGCACGCTCCACCAGCCAGGCGGCGGGCAATTTTCGGAAGCCGTCGATCGCGACGTAGCTCGGCAACTGCCATCCGCGAGATGCCAATCGCGCCGACAATTCGTCGGTGAACGATTGCGGCAGGACCGGGTTCTTGAAGAACGATCCGACACTGCGCGCGTCCTCCTCGCCGGGTACGATCAGCATTGCCTTGCGGTGCCGGATCTCGCGCACCGCGGCCCTGACTTCGCGCAGGCTAGGTTGATCGCTGCGTCCGGCAAAGAATCTTTCAAGATCGGGATACCGCAGCGTCGGGTTGCTACCGTGATGCAGCGCGAACGAAACGCGCAGGATGATGTAGCGCCCGCGCTCCGTCGTGTTGAAGATGCTCGAGCGATAGGCGAAGCCGCATTCCGAATTGCTCAAGGTCTGGATCCGCAGCGAGCGCAGGTCAAGCGCTCGCACCTCCACGACCGTCTGGGAGACTTCCTGGCCGTAGGCGCCGACGTTCTGCACCGGGGTCGCTCCCACGCTTCCGGGTATTCCGCTCAGGCACTCCAACCCGCCGCATCCTGCCGCGACCGATTGCGCCACCAGTTCATCCCAGTCGTGCCCCGCGCCGGCGGCAAAGACCGCATCGCCATGTTCCGCTGTAAAGTGCGAAACGCCGCTGATCGCGACCTTCAGCACCAAGCCGGCAAATCCCCGGTCGGCGATGACGACATTGCTGCCTCCGCCGAGAACAAACAGCGGCAACTCGCGGGCGCGCGCAAACTCGACGGCCTCGATCACTTCGGCCTCAGTCGCGGCTTCGACCAAGTAGCGCGCCGGCCCACCGACGCCGAGCGTCGTCAGCGGAGCGAGCGAAACATTTTCGCGAATCAGCATGGAAGAACCCACTATAAGCGATCGCGCCGTCGGCAATGCCGGTCCCTCACATCCTTCTGCGACCCAGGTCAGGTCGTCATGAGAAGCTGTGACGAAAATCACAAACACTTCGCCCGTCGAAAAGCTATGCTGAATTCCGTTCTGCCCGAGAATCGCCCACCTCAGGCGCGTCGTCAAATGCCTTGTGCATGGCCGTTTTCTTGACGACGCATTCGGCGAACTCGATAATGAAATGTTTGTTTGTACTGCCCCAGCGTTCATAAGGAGTCGGCTTCGTGGCTTCTTCAGCCAGTTCTATTGAAAGCACTGCCACCCGGACCGGTTCGGCGGAAAGTTCAGCACGGATGCAAAAAGGAGTAGCGCCGCTGCGTGCCGGCCAGGGCTACTCTTTCATCTTGCGCCGTCTGCATTCGCTTTCCGGCATCGTGCCCATCGGCGCATTTTTGATCGAGCACTTCATCTCCAATTCCGAGTCGGCCAACGGCGTCCAGGCCTACAACGATCAGGTGAAGTTCCTCACCAGCCTGCCGTTCGTACACGTTCTGGAATGGGTTTTCATTTTCATTCCGCTGCTGTACCACGGCCTGTACGGGCTGTGGATCTGGTACAACGGCGACTCCAACGTAAGCGACTATCCCTGGACCGGCAACTGGATGTACACCGCGCAGCGCTGGACGGGAATCGTCGCCTTTATCTTCATTGGCTATCACGTCATCGATATGCGCTTTTTGGGTGTACACCTGATGGGCGGCGGCTACAACCAGGCCTTCTCGAAGGTGTGGTTCGATTTCCAGAGTCGTTGGATCGTGGCGTTTTACGTGATCGGAATTGTTGCCGCTTGCTGGCATTTCTCATACGGTATTTGGCTGTTTGCGGCGAAGTGGGGCTTCACGGTCGGCGAACGTGCGCGGCGCAAGTTCGGCTATGTCTGCGTGGCGGTGTTCCTGGTCATGATCGGCATGGGGTTGTGGAGCGTGGGCGGCTTCCTGCGCACCCCGGCGCAGCAGGTGCCGTATGTCGAGCACGATTAATTGCTAATTGCTGATCGCTGATCGCTGGTTTTTCTTATGGCTCATCCTAAAATCATCGTTGTCGGTGGCGGGCTGGCGGGACTGGCGGCCACCATCAAAATCGCCGAAATGGGAGGCCACGTCGACCTCTTCTCCATCGTGCCGGTCAAGCGCTCGCATTCCGTCTGCGCGCAGGGCGGCATCAACGCGGCGAAGAACCTAAAGGGCGAAGGCGACTCCACCTGGATCCACTTCGACGACACCATCTATGGCGGAGACTTTCTGGCCAACCAGCCGCCGGCCAAGACCATGTGCGAAATGGCGCCCGGCATCATCGATCTGCTCGATCGCATGGGCGTGCCCTTCAACCGCACTCCGGAAGGCTTGCTGGATTTTCGCCGCTTTGGCGGCACGCTCTACAACCGCACGGCCTTTGCCGGCGCCACTACCGGCCAGCAGCTTCTGTATGCGCTCGATGAGCAGGTGCGGCGCTACGAATCGGAAGGCAAGGTCGCCAAATACGAAAGCTGGGAGTTCCTTTCCGGAGTCTTCGACGATCACCGGTGCTGTCACGGCATCTGCGCGATTGACTTGCGCAGCATGCAGGTGCACACCTTTCCGGCAGAAGCCGTCATCATGGCGACCGGCGGCAACGGGGCAATCTTCGGCAAGTCGACGAACTCGGTAGTTTGCACCGGCTCGGCGCAATCGGCGCTGTACCAGCAGGGCGCATTTTACGCCAACGGTGAATTCATTCAGGTCCACCCAACCTGTATTCCCGGCGAAGACAAATTGCGTTTGATGTCAGAATCGGCGCGCGGCGAGGGCGGACGGGTTTGGGTGCCGAAACAGCCAGGCGATAAGCGCAATCCCAAAAGCATTCCCGAGGGCGAGCGCTGGTACTTTCTGGAAGAGTGGTATCCCAAGTACGGCAACCTGGTGCCGCGCGACATCGCCACGCGTGCCATTCACAAGGTCGTCTACGAACATCATCTCGGCATCGACGGCCAGCCGATGGTCTATCTCGACCTGACGCACATCGATCGCAAGATCCTCGACAAGAAGCTGGAAGGCATTCTCGAAATCTACGAAAAGTTCGTCGGCGACGATCCGCGCGACACGCCGATGAAGATTTTTCCCGGAATGCATTACACCATGGGCGGGCTCTGGGTTGACTTCGATCAGAAGACCAACATCGAGGGCCTGTACGCCTGCGGTGAGTGCGATTACTCGATTCACGGTGCCAATCGCCTGGGCGCAAATTCTCTGATGTCGTGCATCTACGGCGGATTCATTGCGGGGCCGCACGCCGTCAACTATGCGCACAACGTCATCAAGAGCGGCAAGCATCCGGCGGGGCATCTCTTCGATTCCGAGCGTAAGCGGCAGGAAGAGATCAACCATCGACTGATGAACAACGATGGTACCGAGAACCCGTTCCTGCTGTGGCGCGAGCTGGGCGACCTGATGACCAAGAACTGCACGGTCATTCGCTACAACAAGAACTTGCAGGAAACCGACGCTAAGCTGGTGGAGATGCTGGAGCGCTACCGGCACGTAAATCTGAGCGACCGCTCGATGTGGGCCAACACCTCGTTCGTTTTTGCGCGGCAGCTCTACAACATGCTGCAACTGGCGCGGGTGATCGCCCAGGGCGCGGCCTTGCGCGACGAATCGCGCGGCGCGCACTACAAGCCCGATTTTCCCGAGCGCGACGACGCCAACTGGCTCAAGACGACGAAGGCGTACTTCGCCGCTGACGCCGACGAGCCGCGCTTCGAGTTCGAGCCGGTGGACACTTCGCTGATCAAGCCACGTCCGAGACGGTACGACGCGGCGACGTAAAAGCAGGGGCCAGGGACTGGCGATCGGGGGCTAGAGTTCAGTTTCAAGTTTCGAGTTGGCAACGAACAGCCGGTTTATTGCGAAGAGCTCGAGCTTGGAAGGATGCTGACCGGGAAGTGCTAGAGCGCCGTAGGCGCGGAAGAACTTAGCCCAGCCTTTCAAGGCCGGGTAAGCGTGAATTGCAGGGCTGAGTCCCGTAGGGACGGCAGAACAGCAGGTCCCTCCACGCTTTGTCGGGATGACCCCCTAGGTGGGAAATTTATTTTCTGGCTGACGGCTTACTAACGATGGCTACTAATTCCAAATCCGTAATCATACGCATCAAACGGCAAGACACCCCGGAAGCGAAGCCTCACTGGGAAGAGTTCGAACTGAATTATCGTCCGGGGATGAACGTCACCTCGGCGCTCATGGACATCGCGGCCAGGCCGGTCACGCGTGCCGGCAAAGCCACCACCCCGGTCACCTACGACTCGAACTGTCTGGAAGAGGTGTGCGGGTCGTGCGCCATGATCATCAATGGCAAGGCCAAAATGGCGTGCTCGGCGCTGATCGACCAATTCGAGCAGCCGATCTCGCTGGAGCCGCTTTCCAAGTTTCCCGTTGTCCGCGATCTCTCGGTTGACCGCAACGTGCTGTTCGAGAACCTGAAGAAAGTCAAAGCCTGGGTCCCGGTGGATGGCACCTACGATCTTGGCTCCGGCCCGCGCCAGTCGGCGCAAGACCAGGAGCAGTTGTATCCCCTCTCGCGCTGCATCTCCTGCTGCTGCTGCATGGAAGCCTGTCCGCAGTTCAACGAAAAGACCGGCTTCGTGGGCGCGGCCACCATCTCGCAAGTGCGATTGTTCAATTCGCATCCTACCGGCAAGGCGCTGAAGATTGAGCGCCTGCAAGCGCTGATGGGCGACGGCGGCATCCAGGAGTGCGGCTACGCCCAGAACTGCGTGGAGGTCTGTCCGAAGGAGATCCCGCTGACGAAGTCCATCGCCGATGTCGGCGGCCAGGTGATGTGGCAAGCTATCAAGGATTTCTTCCGGACGTAACCTCGGCTGGTCCTTGCCGAAGTCGACAGTGGACCACCGCGCGCATTCATTTACAATCCGAAGGCAACTAAATCTATCTCTGGAGTCCACCGCTATCCACTGCCCGCTATCGACTCTTTTGGAGGACCTATGCATAAGCTAGTGATCGCAATTCTTTGTCTCGGCGGCTTCGTAGCGGCCCAAACCGGCAGCACGACTTCGCAGCAACATGCGAACACTGAGAAATCAGCTCAGAGCGCCGCTCAGCCCACTGCCATCATCGAAACCACCGCCGGCAACATTACCTGTACGCTGTTTCCCAACAAAGCTCCCATCGGCGTGGCGAACTTCATCGGACTGGCGACGGGAACGAAGGAGTGGAAGGACCCGAAGACCGGCAAGATGATGAAAGGGGTCCCGCTCTACAGCGGCACCATCTTCCATCGCGTGATTCCCAACTTCATGATCCAGGGCGGAAGTCCCAACGGCGAAGGCGACGGCAGTCCCGGCTATGAGTTCAAGAATGAAACCAGCCCCGATCTGACCTTCGATCAGCCGGGGCGTCTGGCCTATGCGAACGCCGGCCCGGGCACCAATGGCTCGCAGTTCTTCATCACCGAAGTTCCCGTGGAATATCTGAACGGCCATTACACAATTTTCGGACAGTGCCAGAACCTGGATGTCGTGAAGCAGATCGCCCGCCTGGCACGCGATCCGCGCAACGATCGGCCTTACGATCCTCCGAAGATCACTCGCATCAAAATAATTGAGCCTGGGCATGCGGCGGCGGGAGCTGCGCACAAGACGACCGCGAACGGGCACAGCGGGAAGAGTTCCACTTCTTCGCAGCAGTAATTCGCAGCCGGGCGGCAACCAGGCCGGAGCCTCAACTCCGGCCCGAGGTGTCACTCCAAATGCTCGCGACAACGTAGGCATATTGCCGGTTATCCTTCTTCGCCAATTTTCATCTCACTGCAATGCAGTTTCGGCATAATCAACTAGCAAACCTCTTCGGCGATGAAACCACCGGGACCGCTCCAACGTACCAATCAATACGGGAGCCTTGGAAAAGATCATGTTGAAAGTTGATGTTCAGAGCGCGCCGCCGGTCGTGACCCTGGTCTGCTCGGGACGAGTCGTCCTGGGGCTAGAGGTAGAAACCTTGCGCTGCATGGTCACTTCGCGGGCCGAGCGACATCTGCTGCTGGAGATGAGCCGGGTTGACGCAATTGACGCTGCCGGACTCGGTCTACTTGTGGAATTGCGGAATTGGGCCCAGAGGCGGTCGGCCAGCTTGCGCATCGTAAGTCCGTCATTGCAGCTACAGAGGCTAATTCTCTTAACCCATCTGCAACAGGTCGTACCTGTATCCGGCCTGCGCCGTGATGCATTCGCCGGCACTGAGGAATTGCGCGCGATGACAGCGTAGAGGAGCACGCTTTGCAGGAAGCCCGGGAAAGCGCGGAGCAGCAGGCACTCTGCCGCGAGTTTGTGTTCACGGGCGACTCGGGCTCGATCGCTCCCGCACGCGATGCCATCGTCGAGTTTGTTCACCCCTACTGCACGGATGAGCAGCAAGAGATCGACATCCTGATTGCGCTGCAGGAGGGTTTGGCAAATGCCATCCTGCACGGCTGCCGGGACGATGCCGGCAAGCTCGTGCACTGCGCCGTCGAGATTACTCCTGCGGCCATCGACGTTGTTATCCAGGATCCCGGCGATGGCTTCGATACGGTGAGCGCTGCCGACGAGGCGGAGGATGGAAGCAACCTCACCCAACATGGCAGAGGCATCTACCTCATGCGCAACCTGATGGATGAGGTCAGCTATCGGTGTAACGGCTCGGAATTGCACATGAGAAAGTTGCGGACGCCGGTTAGCTGAGCCAGGAAGCGGATTACCTCAGTTCTTTTTTCCGCCAAGCTCGCGCGCCACGCTGTCCAGCACGCCGTTGATGAAGTGGACCGATTCCGGCGTCGAGTAACGGCGGGCAATCTCCAGCGCCTCGTTAATGACGACGGCCCGGGGAGTTTTCGGGAATCCCAGAAATTCAGCCACCCCGGTGCGCAGCAGATTGCGATCGACGGCGGCCATGCGGTCCATGCGCCAATGCTCGGCATTGCGCTCGATGATCTGGTCGATTTCCTCGCGCCGGTCGCAGGCGATGCGAAACAGGTCGTCGGAGAAACCGCGAATTTTTTCGTCCAGATCTTTCCGCTCGTTCCAGAACGTCTGCCGTACCTGCTCACGCTCCTGCCGGCCCATCTCCAACTGGAACAGCATCTGCAGGGTCAGTTCGCGGGACTTGCGACGCGTGCCGATCCTGCTCATGGATGCCCCGTTCCAGCCTTCTCTTGGCTGGGGCGGGAAATTTCCACCCCTACGGCTTTCCTCAGAGTAGCCATCTCCACTGCGGTTAATCCGGCGTCGAATCCCTTGTTGCCGGCTTTGAGTCCGGCACGGTCGATCGCCTGCTCCAGCGTGTCGCAGGTGAGAACGCCGAAGGCGTGCGGCACTCCCGTTTCTTGCGCCGATTGTCCCACCCCGCGCGTTACCTCGTTGGCGATCACCTCATAGTGCAAGGTGTCACCGCGCAGCAGACATCCCAGGCAAACGATCGCGTCGTATTGCCTGGTTTCGGCAAGCTGTCGCGCGGCCGCAGGAATTTCGAATGCTCCGGGCACGCGAACGATGTCGATGTTTTCTGCGCTCGCGCCGCATTGCCGCAGCGCTTGTAGCGCTCCCTCCAGCAGGCGTTCGGTGATGAAGGAATTGAAGCGGCTCACCACCAAGGCGAATTTCTTGCCGCTGGCATCAAGAGCTCCCTCCATGCCACGCTGTTCGCCCGGCTTCTTCGCGTAGGTGAGAAAACCGATGCGCAATCCGCCGACCTCGATCTCGAACAGCCGCGCCCCGTAGGAGGTGTCGCCGATTTCCCTGGTGATTTTGACTGCGGGTGCCCCACTCATCCGTCGTGATTTTCGGATGAGTGGGATATCAGGTGCCCCACTCATCTGCGCCTCGGGTGCCCCATTCTTGTCGCCCGACTTTGGCGACAGGGTAGGCGACAGCTTCTTCACGATCTCGTAGGCCGCATCCGCGTCAGAGACTTCCACCATCGCATCGACGCCGGGCGCATCCTGGACCGCCAGGAACTCGAATCCACCGGCAGGCGCCAGCATCTCGATGCCGTGATTGCCGCGCTCGCGCCACTCGTTGCCGGGAGCGAAGCCCAGCGCGCGAAACAGCTCCAGCGCAGGCTGCAAATCTTCCAGCGATTTGCCGAGCACGCGGGGGAAGACGATGGATCGGATCATACGAATTTATTGTAACGGCACTTGTCGCTTGTCGTGCGCGAGCCGTCGCCGT
>Ga0335073_10015566_pt1 | contig 10633 bp, 10 predicted proteins | sample Lox_Sample_22_FD_207093 | JGI IMG/M metagenome (GOLD analysis project Ga0335073, IMG submission 207093) | Soil microbial communities from Loxahatchee National Wildlife Refuge, Florida, United States - Lox_Sample_2.2 | ecosystem: Environmental > Terrestrial > Soil > Wetlands | place: USA...
GTCAGGGGTCAGGGGTCAGGGGTCAGGGGTTGGGGGTCAGGGGGCCTCGGGGCCGAGGTAGGGGATCAGGACGGCGGTGATGTTGTCGGCGCCGCCGGCGTCGACCGCGAACTTCACCATGTCGGCGGCGGCGCCCAGCGGGTCGGTCAGCACCTTGGGCAGCGCGAGCCCGGCCAGTTCCGCCGCCTCGGGCAGGTAGTTCCACAGGCCGTCGGAGCACAGCAGCAGGGCCCCCGATCCGGGCGGCGTGAAGCGCTCGACGTGCGCGGCGCGGTCGGGGTCGTCGGCCAGGTCCGCCTCTTCGCCGCCCAGCCAGCGGGTCAGCACGTGCGCGTGCGGCGAGGCCATCGCCGCGGCCTCGTCGGCCAGGCCGGCCGCGATCATGCCCCCCGCCACCGAGTCATCCCGGGTGAGCAGCCGGGACTCCGACGCCGGCTGGCCCAGCCAGTAGGCGCGGCTGTCGCCCAGCCAGCACAAGGTAGCCTCGTAGCCATTCGCCACCGCGGACACGAACGTGGTCGCGGACGTCTCGCCGCCGGGGCCTTGCAGGGCCGCAACCGCCTGGCGCGCGGCGGCCACCGCGGCTCGCGAGGCCGCGGCCAGATCCGCGCCCGCCTTGACCGCGGCCACCAGTACCGGCAGCGCGGCCTGCGCGACCGCCTGTGACGCCTCGTCGGGACGGGCCGAGGAAGAGACGCCATCGCAGACCACGGCCACCACCGCGGGACCGTCCGGCGCCTCCTCGGCGGCCAGGGCCATCGCGTCCTCGTTGCGGTGATGCCGCAGACCCCTGTCGCTGACGCCAGCCGCGGGGCCGAGGTCCACCTCGGCATGGTCTCGCGACGACGGGTTGGTGATCATGTGCATACGTTAGTGCCTGGCCTGGTCCGTCGTTGTACGCCGATGCCCTACTCCGGGTGGAGAATTTCCTAATCCCCGGTGCACGGTGATCGCCGTCCACGCGCCGAGGTTGATCCGGTCTCCGTCGTGCAGTGGTACCTGGTCCCCGATTCCTATCTCGGAGCCGTTCACGAGCGTGCCGTTGGCTGAGCCCGGGTCGAGCACGGCCCAGTTGCCGTCCGGCATCGCGATCAGGACCGCGTGCAGGCGGCTGATGCCCGGATCGGCGGGCGGGCCGGTCAGGTCGATCTCCGGGGCCAGGCCGCGCGACACGCTGCGCCGCCCGATCTGCATCTGGTTCCCGGTGAGCTGGAAACGCCGTTCGGCGCAGTAGCCGGGGAACGCCACGGCCGCGCCTTCCGGCCCGGTGACCGCCTGCACCCGGTCGTAGTAGGCGCGGTCCGCCGCCACTACCGCGGTCCAGGTGGCCTGGGGGTAAGGGAACGAGGCCATCGGCGGCGAGGCCGGTCCGGACTCAGCAGGCGGGGCGGGAGAGGCTGCGGGGGGCGGCTGGGCAGAGCTGTAGCTGGTGGGGCCAGAGTTGGGCGGGCTGTAGCTGGGGGCGGCGGGGCCAGAGTTGGGCGGGCTGTAGCTGGGGGCGGCGGGGCCAGGGGCGGGCGGGCTGTAGCTGGTGGTGCCGGGGCCTGGGGCGGGCTGGCTGTAGCTGGGGGCGGCGGGGCCAGGGGCGGGCTGGCTGTAGCTGGTGGTCCCGGGACCCGGCGCGGGCGGGCTGTAGCTGGTGGGGGGAGGACCCGGGCTGAACCGCGGATCGCTGAAGTTGTAGCCGCAGGCCTCGCAGAACTGGCCGGTCCTGGGGGTGCCGCAGCGAGGGCAGGGCTCGGCGCCGCCCGCGGAGGCCGCGGGATCAGGCCATGGGGCCGGGCCGCCGCCCGCGGGGCCACCGCCCGCGGGGCCGCCGGAGGGCGGGCCGGTCGCCGGGCTGGGCGCGGCGCCGACGATGCGCATGCCGCAGACGTCGCAGAAGTCATCACTCGCCGAGTCGTGCCCGTTGGGACATACCGCCATCGCCGCCTCCTTTCCGCTCGCTATTTTTTCACCCGGACCGTCTTGGTCGACCGGGTGTCTAGGGCCATCTCGTCGGCGTCCTCGACCTGCTTCTTCAGCCGGACCGTACCGGATTCCACATCGACCACGTCTACCACCTTGGCCAGCAGCTTGGCGGTGTCCTCGTTGCCTGACTGGTGCGCCAGCGCCACCGCCCGGCCGAGCTTGGCCGTCGCGGTCTCCTCGTCGCCCTGCTTGCGGGCCTCCAGGCCCTCCTGGATGGCGGCGGCCAGTTCGGCCTGGCCCGTGTAGTGCGCCACCCGCGGGTTGATCTTGGTGGACAGCGCCTCATCGTCCGTCCAGATCGCGCGGACGAGGCCCTGTCCGAGGACCTCGGCGCCGGCCACCAGGCTGATCCGCGCGGCCAGCATCTCCTGGCCGACGCCGGCCGGGGTGACCTCGACGCCGACGTGGTAGTCGCGGCTCTCCCCCGGTCCCCACGCCCCGGTCGGGTAGTCGCCGGCTTGGGGGCCCGACTGGGTGCGCCTGCCGGTCAGGTCGTCGACCGCGGGCGCCACCTGCTTGACGAACTTGAGCGTGGCGGTCTGCGGCGTCCACACCCGCAGCGACACGTCAGCGACCTGCTTGCCCATCGCGTTCTCCATCATGGCCGCGAAGTCGGCGGCCAGCCCGGCCGGGTCGGGCACGATGTCCACCGTGCCGAGCAGCGCGGTCGAGACCGTGCGCAGCTCGCTGACCTCCCAGTCGGTGCCCACGCCGCGGCAGTCGCAGCTGAACAGGCCCTCGCACTGGCTGAGTTCGGCCGCGAGCTGGGCGGGCGTCTCGTGCTGGTTCTTGCCGTCGGTGAGCAGGATGGCGTGCCGCAGCTGGGCCGGGTAGCCCGCGAAGATCTGCCGGGCCAGCCCGAGCCACTGGCCGATCGCGGTGCCGCCATTGGCCCGCAGCCCGGACACGGCCTGCTTGGCCGCGGCCCGCGACGCCGCGCTGGCGATCGCCATGGTCCCGTCGGTCGGGAAGACCGGCCACGCGGTGCTCGTACCCGCGACGACCGCGAACCCCACGCCGTCACGGACCACGTCGATCGCGGCGTCGGTGGCCGTTCGCGCCTGGGTCATCTTGGTCCGCGGGTAGTCCATCGACCCCGAGCAGTCGATGATGATGATCTCGGCGCTGTCCGCGCCGCCGCCCGGAGCCGCGACCGCGACGTCGGCCCCGGACGTCACGGTGACCACGGCACTCACGTCGCGGCCGCCCTCGGGCAGGTACTGGTTCTGGTCGACGTCGACGGTGAAACCGGAGTCGGTCATGTCGGATTCTCCTCGGTAACGGCGCCGGCCGCACGAGCGGGAACGGCACCAGCACGATGGTGATGTTGTCGATGCCGCCGGCGTCGAGGGCGAACTTCAGCAGCGCGTCAGCGGCGGTTGACGGGTCATTGAACGCGGTCGGGAGCGCGAGCTCGGCCAGGCCTGCCGCCTCGGGCCGGTAGTTCCACAGCCCGTCGGAACAGACAAGCACGACCCCGCGTCCGGGCGGCTCGAACCGCACGATGTGCGGTTCCGGCGAGACCACGTCGGCGCCGAGCCAACGGGTGATCACGTGGGCTTGCGGCGAGGCCATGGCCTGCGCCTCGGTCATCTCCCCCTGGGCGACCATCTCCTCGGCGAGCGAGTCGTCCCTGGTCAGCCGCTTGGAGTCGGACTCGGTGGCCAGCCAGTAGGCACGGCTGTCGCCGAGCCAGCAGATCGTGACCGCGTCCGGGCCTGCGACCGCCGAGATGTAGGTGGCCGACGGCGCGCGGGACGGCGTGCCCAGGATGGCCATGGCTTCGTGCGCCTGGTGTACCGCCGCCATCGATGCCTCGTCCGGGTCGTCGCCGCGCCTGATCGAGGTGAGCAACACCCGCACCGCCGCCTGCGCGCCCGTCAGCGACGCGTCGTCCGGGTTCGGCGACGACGACACCCCGTCGCAGACCACGGTGATCGCCACTGGCCCGTCCGGGGTTTCCGTGGTGGCCAGGGCCATGGCGTCCTCGTTGCGGGCATGCCGCAGGCCGCGGTCGGTGACCCCGGCCAGCAGCTCGAGGTTGAGCTCGACGTGGTCCCGGCCGGAAGGCACCTTGCGCCCGCACGACTCGCAGTAGCCCTCGGCGCTGATCGCGCCGGGCGGGGCCGACTCATCGAGTGAGCACACGGGGCACTGCGCGGTGTACCCCGGAGGGCCGGTGCTGGTGACGGGCGGAGCGAGCTCGGTCCCACAGGACTCGCAGAAGCTGTCCGCAGCGCCGACCGACCCACCACAGGTGGGGCAGGTGACTTCGGTGTTGCTCTCGTGCATCAGGCCATCATCCAGGGCATCGGCTGTCATGTCAGCGTCCGGGGCCGGATTGCGTTGGCCATGTCGACGAGTTCTATCCGGCGGTCCTCATCGGGGGTCAGCCGGGCCAGCGCCCGGTAGCTTCGCTCAAGCCCGAAACGCAGGGCCCGCGCGTTCGGCTCGCAGCCCAGGATGGGCCCGGTTCCCGTGGGCTGGCCGGAGCTGCACCAGTCCAGCGCGGCCCGCCCGAGCCGGCCCCGGGCCGACCGGCCGCTCCCCCGACGGGACCTGGAGCGCGAGCTCTGGCCCGCCGACGCCGAGAACCGGGACGATCCGGACGACGGCGCGGACGCGGACGAGCCCAAGGACGCGGGGCCGCTGGCGGGAACGGCCGGAGCCATCCCGCAGGTGTCGCAGTAGCCGTCCTGGATGGTTCCGCCGCAGCCCGGCTGAGTGCATCTCACCGCGACCGCATCCCCAGCACGGCCTGCTGGTAGCCGGTCACCGCGGCCTCGGCGGCCGCCAGGTCACAGGGCGCCGTCCAGAGTAGGGTACGAGCCTGGTCGTAGCGTTCGGCCAGGGCGGCGTCTTCGACCCCGCCGAGCCGGGCGGCCTTGGCCTTGTAGGCGCCGAGCAGCCCGCGCAGTTCGTCACGTTTACCCATGGCTGCTACCACAGTCCGTTCGGCCTCCTTGAATTCGGCCGTCGCGGCGGCTAGTTCGCGGTCGAGCAGATCCAGCTCGGACCCGAGACGGGTCCACCGGCCGGCGGCCAGCAGCGGGCCCAGGTCGGCCAGCCGCCCGGAGAGGTCGGCCAGGTCGGCGGGCGCGGGAGGCAGCGCCCCGGCGGCGATCTTCGTCGCGGCCTGCTGCCAGGCGGCGACGGCGTCCTCGCGGGCCGAGCGGGCCGCCGCGGCGGCCGCGGTCAGCGCGGCGACGCGCTGGTGGGCCTCGTCCCGCAGGCGCACGATCTCGTCGACCCGGGTCGCGGCGGCGGCGACCCGCTCGGCGAGCCGGTCCGCGCCCGAGGTGTCGACCGCACTGCCGCCCGGCCCCGCCTGGCCCGGTCCTGAGCCCCCGCGCCACAAGGACAGCGGGTCGGAGTTCAGCGTGTCGCGCAGCCGGGCCAGCTTGCCCTGGGCGGCGGCCAGGTTGCCGGTCAGCGCCTCATCCCCGAGCGTGGCGGCTTGCGGCATCAGCCGGGCCAGCTCGGCGGCGATCGAGTCCAGGTGCCCCGCCATCTCGGTCCAGACCTGCTCCGCGGCCGAGACCACCTCGGTCACGGCGGCGAAGGCACCGCGCATCCGGGCCACCGCCGTGGCCAGCGTCAGCTCCTCGCGGCCGGAGTCGGCCAGGTCACGGCCGGCCAGCGGGGCGGGAGCCGAGGCCAGCTGCACCGAGCGCCCGGTGAGCAGCGCGGTGACCGCGGCGAGCTCCCGCGGGCCGAGGTGCCTGCTGACCGCCTCGGCGGCCTGGTCGACCACGGCCGAGTAGGCGGAATAGATCTGCCACAGGGTACTCAGCGTGGCCGCCGTCGCGTCCCAGCGCCGTTTGGTGTCCCCGGTGAGCTCGGCTCCCGCCAGCAATTGCTTGCCGAAGCTGGAGTCCAGCTCGAGCAGGTTGGCCTGGATCGTGTCGCGCTCGGCGACCGCGGCCTTGACCGCCGCCGCGGCCTGGTCCTTGTTCATCACCGGCGCGGTCATCGGTGCTCCGCCAGCCGCCGGGAAAGGCCCCAGGCCACCCCGGCCGCCATGCCCAGGGCGAGTACCGCCATACCTGCCTGCAGGCCGGTGAACCCGGCTGATGACCCGCCGGGACCCGCGGCCCTCCCCGCAGGCGCCGTGTTCCCGGTCGCGCTGGTCCCCCCGGTCACCGTGGCCGTCATATCCGACCCGCCATGTCGCTCCCCGTCATCGGAACCGACGAACCATGACGACTACCATTTTGCCCGCATTCCGGGGCTCCTTTGGGTTAACGGGCACCGACGACATAGGGTTCACGGCGCGGCGCGGTGCCGCGGCACCCGCCGGCCTGGTCATGACCAGGTCTTCGGCCGGATCGCGTTGGCCAGGTCGACCAGCTCGATCCGGCGGTCGCGGTCCGACGTCAGCCGGGCCAGCGCCCGGTAGCCGCGTTCCAGGCCGAAGCGCAGGGCGCGCTCGTTCGGTTCGCAGCCGAGGATCAGACCGTCGCTGCGGGAATTCCGCCCGGAACCGTCTGGCGGCGCGGCGCCGGAACCGCCTGCCTGCGGGGCGCTGGACCAGCCGAGCGCGGCGCGCAGGATCTCCACGGTGAGCTGCTGGCGGCGCGCCTCGTCCAGGGTCAGCCGGCTGAGCCGGCCGTCGGCCTGCCGCAGGTCATCGCCGGTCACCCCGGACGACACCAGGATCCGGACCGCGGCGATCTGGGCCGCCGCGTGGTGGCTGGAGGTCTCGGGCACCGCCGCGAGCGCCGCGATCGCGCCCGGCCGGTCGCCCGCCGCCAGGCAAGTTCGCGCCAGGCCGAACGCCGCGCTGATGCAGGACCGGTCTACCGTCCAGACCAGGCGGAAATACCGGCTGGCCGACGCGTCGTCCCCGGCGGCCTCGGCCGCGAAGGCCAGCGCGAGCTTGGGCGCGAGCTCACCGGGCAGCTCGTCGTACACCGCGCCGAACGCGCCGCCCGCGGTGGCCGCGTCGTCTGCCTCGAGCCGTCGCAGGCCATCGGCCCAGGCGATCCGCCAGTCGGACGGGTCCTCGGCGGCCAGTTCGGCCAGCGTGACCCCGGCCCCGTCGTAGTCGCCGACGTCGAGCTGGGCGCGCGCCAGCGCCAGGCGGGTCTCGGCGGACGTGGCCACCTCGGCGGGCACGGTCGCGTCGCCCGAGACGGCCCGGGACAGCGCGGCTGCTCGCTGGCCGGAGTCGAGCCCGGCGAACGTGGCCAGGTAGCCGGCCGCGGGATCGGCCCGGTCCACCTGAGGCATGGGCATGCCCGCGATGACGTCCGCGGCGGCCGGCTTGGCCAGCGCGGCCCCGGCGGAGTCGTCCCCGGTGCCGATGCCCTGGAGCTCGGGGCTGAACACGGTGGAGAACGCGGGCCTGGGCGTGCCGTCGGCCACCGCGAGGACCTCGCGGAGCACGCCGGTAAGCTGCTCGGCCATCTCCCCCGCCGAACCGAACCGGCGCTCGGGATCGGAATGCGTGGCCCGCCGCAGCAGCCGGGCGAACGACTCCTGCTCCTCCAGCAGCGGCACGCCGTCCGGGAGGGTGAACTTGTACGAGCTCTGGTAGCCCTTGAACTCGAAGGTGAGCACGGCCAGCGCCCGCGCCACCGTGAACAGGTCCGACGACACCGACGGCCCCTCGGTCCCGATCTCGGGGGCCTGGTAGCCGACCGTGCCGTAGATCGGCCCGTCGCTGTCCAGGCCGCGCACGCCGCCCATGTCGATGAGCTTGAGCTGCTCCTCGGTCTGGATCACGTTATCCGGCTTGAAATCGCAGTACACCAGCCCCCGGTCATGCAGGTACCCCAGCGCCGGCAGCACCTCGATGGCATACGCGATGGCATGCGCCACCGGCACCGAGCCACCGCTGAGCCGCGCCTCCTGGAGGATCTGCTTGAGGGACTTGCCGCCCACGTACTCCATCACGATGTACCCGGCCGACTCCAAGGTCCGCCGGTCCGCGTGCTGGACGAAGTTATAGATCCGGACGATATTCGGATGCTCCACCTGCGCCAGGAACTGCCGCTCCGCCACCGCCGCCGCCATCGCGTCCGCGTCCCCGGTGTTCAGCAGGCCCTTCAGCACCACCCAGCGGTCGCTGACATTATGATCCCGCGCCAGGTAAATCCAGCCGAGCCCGCCGAACGCGAGGCAGCCAAGCACCTCGTACTGCCCGGCCACCAGCTCACCCGGCTCCAGCTTGGGACTGAAGGAGAACCGGGTACCGCAGTTCCGGCAGAACCCCTCGGTCAGCCCGGCCCGGCCGTCTCCCCGGCCGCGCCCGACCGGCTGTTCGCAGTTGGCGCAGAAGCGCCGGTTCTCCGGCACCTGCGGGTTGGCGAGCACGGCGCTTGACGGGTCGCGGTACGGGACCGGCGGGATCTCCACCAGCCCCGCCCCGAGCCGGCCCCGGGCCGACCGGCCGCTGGTCCGCCGGGAACCGCGGGCACCCGAGGTCCGGCGGCTGCCCCCCGATCCGGATCCCGCGGACGTCGAGCCGGCCAGCCCCGACGCCGGGCCGGCCAAGGCGGACGCCGGGCCTGCCAGCCCCGACGCTCCCGAAGCCCGGGCCGGGGCCGCGGCGGGGACCGCGGAGGCCGCGGCCGCCGCGGCGGGGGCGGCGGCCAGGCCGCAGACATTGCAGTAGCCGTCCTCGATCGTCCCGCCGCAACTCGTGCAGGTGCTCATGGCCACCGTGCTCCCCTCGTCAGCCCCCTCATCGGTCAGCCTGCGTAGTGCACGGGCGGCGGTTTGGGCACCGGCGAGCCGACCCAGTGCGCGTAGCTCGCGGCCCACTGGCCGCTACTCCGCAGTTGCTGCAGGACCGCGTTCACGAAGCGAACGAAATCCGGGTGCTGCTTGGAGATCGCCAGGCCGTACGGCTCGTCGGTGAGCGCCGGGCCGATCAGCTTGGTCCACGGGTCCTGCGCGGCCAGCCCGTCCAGGATCGAGTCGTCGGTGGAGATCCCGGCGACGTCGCCCTGCTGCAGCAGCACCAGGCAGTCGGTCCAGTACGGCACGGCGACCGGGATGGCCTTGGCCGCGGAGATGCGGGCGAGCGAGTCGGACCCGGTGGTCGCGCAGACCTTCTGGCCGTGCAAGCCGGCCAGGCTGGTCGCGGTGGAGCTCTTCAGCACCAGGACCCGCTGATGCGCTTCGAAGTAGACGCTGGAGAAGTCGACCTGCTTCAGCCGGTCGCAGGTGATCGTCATCGTGTGCGCCACGATGTCCACGGTGCCGTTGAGGATGTCGGGTATCCGCTGGTTGTCAGAGATCGCCTTGAAGTGGAGGTGGTCCGGGTCCGCGTCGCCGAAGATGGCTGTGGCCACCGCCCGGATCATGTCGATGTCGAAGCCCTCGATCTGCCCGTTGAGCGGGTTGAGGAAGCCGAAGTGGTAGGTGCTCTGGTCCACCCCGGCGATGAGGTAGCCGCGGGTGCGGATGTTCGCCATGAACGAGCCCGACGTCACCTGCGGCGGGCCCGACGGGGCCAGGCTGCTCGCGTCCGGATTGCAGCTGGCGGCCGCGTGGCTGGCATCGCGCGCGCTCGCGGTCCCGGGCGCCCGGGCCGCGGTCGCGTGGCCCGGAGCGGTCGCGCCGCCGGGTGCCGCGGCGGCTGCGGCGGCGCCCAGCGCGAGCCCGAGCGCGGCCAGCACCACCAGCAGCGCACGCGGCCAGGCCCCGCGGGCCCGCCGGGAACCCCGGGTGAGCCGGGTCCCGGCGGCCAGCCGGGATCGGGCGTTCACCGGTACTCCGCAAGCCGGCGGCTCAGGCCCCAGGTGCAGCCTGCCACCATCGCCAGCGCCGCCACGATCATGCCCACGGCCAGGCCGGTGAACGCGTCCCGGCCGCTGCGAGCGCTGGAGGCGAAGACGGCCTGGTGCGTCTGGATACCGTCGTTCAGGTCCGCGGACAGCCGGGCGAACTTGGCCGCGGCTTCGCCGGACAGCGCCGACCGGACCGCGGCGGCGTGCTGCCCGCTGTCGTCCAGCCTGCGCAGCGCCGCGTGCGCCTCGTACCAGGCCTGGGCGTCGGCGGCCACGCTGCTACCTCCCGACGCCTGCGCCGCGGCCAGCAGCGTGCCGGGTCCGGGCCCGAGGAGTTTCTGCTGCGCCAGGTAGTCCTGCTGGTAGGCGTCGTCGCCGCTGTTGTCGATCAGGGTGAGGCTCTCATCCGCGTGCGCCTGGAGCGCGGCCACCTCCGCCCGGGCGTACGCCTGGACCGGCGCGGAGCCCTGCTGCTGGGCATGCAGCAGGTCGCCCCGGCCGACCACGAACGCCGCGGCCAGCCACACCAGCGAGATCAAGCCGACCAGGGCGGCCAGGAGCAGTCCGTAGTTGACCACCCGGTGGGTATGCCGCGCCAGCCACCGCGACGAGCGGTAGAGCACGTAGCCGATGCCCAGGCCGACCACGACCGTGATCACCAAGAGCGGCAGCCCGGTCGCCTGCGCGCTGGCCGAGGTCAGCAGCCCGCTTTCCCTGGTGTAGATGTCGCTGGCGGCGGGCAGCAAGGTGCCGCGCAGCAACCCCGAGGCCTCCCTGAGGTAGGCGGCGCCGAGCGGCAGGCCGAGCCGGTTGTCGGCCCGGGCCGTGCCGACCTCGTCGGTGTAGGCGGGCAGCTGCCCGGACAAGATGGCCAGGTCGTCACCGACGGCCGGATCGGCCGCGGACGCCTGCGTGGCCAGGTG
>Ga0335073_10015567_pt1 | contig 10633 bp, 8 predicted proteins | sample Lox_Sample_22_FD_207093 | JGI IMG/M metagenome (GOLD analysis project Ga0335073, IMG submission 207093) | Soil microbial communities from Loxahatchee National Wildlife Refuge, Florida, United States - Lox_Sample_2.2 | ecosystem: Environmental > Terrestrial > Soil > Wetlands | place: USA: Florida...
GCTTCCCGGCTACGATGTCCGGCTCGCGGTCAGGCCCGGCATCAGCGGCCTGGCGCAGACCTTCTGCGGCTACTCCACCACGCCCGCGCTCAAGCTGCGCTTCGATCTTCACTACATCGAGAACTACTCACTCGCGCTCGACGCCAGGATCGTCTTCCGCACCATGGTCACGGTTCTCCAGCCCAGCCGCGCGCAAGGCGTGGCGCGCGCTCCGGAGGCGGCAATCGAGCCGGGCGACTAGCGCAACTTTACCAGCGCGGGCTTCTCAACGCGACCTTGATTGACGCTCGCTCCGCGCGCATGGTCTTCTGTTTGTGCAGACTCAGAGTTTCGGCGCACAAGGAAAGTCGTGCAAGGTGGCTTTTTCTTAAGGAAAAAGCCACGGAGTCGCATCAACGCCCCTTGCAGTAACTCTGAATCCGCTGAAGGCGAGGCCCCATTGTTGCTCTGCTCTCAAGCTCCATTGCGATTTCGACGCGCACTCAGAATCTGCCCGGAGGAGTTCCCGCGCTGATGGAAGCGATCGTGCTCGCAGGCGGGCTGGGAACGCGGCTGGCCGCGCGGCTCAACAACGTGCCCAAGCCGATGGCGCCCGTCGCCGGCCGGCCCTTTCTGGAAATTCTCCTGAGCCAGCTCCGGCGCGCCGGCTGCGCACGCGTGGTGCTCTCGGTGGGCCATCTTCATGAGGCGATCGAGAATCATTTTGGCGCCGAATTCCGCGGCATGCGCGTAGATTACGCCATCGAGAGCGCTCCGCTCGGCACCGGGGGCGCCATTCGCGCGGCGCTCGCACTGGTCGGCGAGGATTCCGTTCTGGTGCTAAACGGCGACACGTTTCTCGATGCCGATTACGCGGCCATGCTGCACTTTCACGAGCAAGAGGCGACGCCGCTCACCATCGCCGTCACGCGCTGCGCCAACCTGGCCCGCTACGGCGGCGTGGTGATCCACGGCACCAGCGAGGGGCTGCGCGTAAGCGGATTTCAGGAGAAAGGCCGCACCGGAGCGGGCTGGATCAACGCCGGCGCTTACTCCCTGCGCAAAGATCTGCGCTGGCCTGAAAATTTGCCCGAGAAATATTCCTTTGAGACCGATTTTCTCGCCGCGCACATCGATTCGCTCGACGCCGCGGCTTTCCCAGTCACCGGCTTTTTTCTCGATATCGGCGTCCCCGAGGATCTTGACCGCGCGCAGACGGAGCTTGTTCGTTTTTTCGACTGAGTCTCTCCATGCTCCGGTGAGTCGTTCTATTCCCTATTCCCTATTCCCTATTCCCTATTCCCTATTCCCTATTCCCTATTCCCTATTCCCTATTCCCTATTCCCTATTCCCTATTCCCTATTCCCTATTCCCTATTCCCTGTTCCCTGCCTTCACACCACGGCGTTCTGCGCGATCACTTGCCGGTACCACTCGGCGCTGAGCTTGGGCGTGCGCTTCTCCGTGGCGAAATCCACATAGTGCAGGCCGAAGCGCTTGCTGTAGCCATCGGCCCACTCGAAGTTGTCGAGCAGGCTCCACAGGAAGTAGGCCTTCACCGGATAGCCTTCGGCCGTGGCGCGATGCAGATGGGTGAGATAGTTGCGCAGGAACATCACGCGGTCAGTGTCCTCGATGCGGCCCTCCGCGGTGATTACGTCGTCGGCCGAGCAGCCGTTCTCCGTGATGAAGATCGCCTTCGGATGCCAGAGATCGCACACGTTGCGCGGGCCCCAGTAGAGACACTCGGGGCCAATATTGAGCCAGGGCGAGGCCATGTGCGGATACGAGCTCTGCAGCCGTTCCACGGTAAACCCCAGGGGCGAATCGCTGGCGCGCACATAGTTGGGGTCGTAGATGTTGAGACCCACAAAGTCAAGCGGGCTCCCGATGGTCTTCATGTCGCCCGGCTCGACCCTGGGCGCGTTCGCGCCTTCGTGCTCGAGATAAATGTCGAGATATTTGCCTTCCATCAGCGCGGTCAGGAAGGGCGCGTTGAGGATACGCGTGGCGCGCCGCGCCGCCTCGATGTTGGCATCGTCCTCGATCACCGGCACAAAGACCTTTGCGTTTTCCGCCAGCCCCACCTGCACATCGCCCTGAGCGTGGGCGCGAATCGCTTCAACGCCCAGGCCGTGCGCGAGAATGCCGTAATGGCGCACCTGGTTCGCAGGGCCGTCGGGCAGGCGAAGGCCGGGAGCAAAGCGGCCTTCGCGATAGCCGATGTCGGTAAAGCAGGTGAACTCGTTGGTGGTCATGAAGTGCTTCACGCGATCGGAAAGCCGCCGCGCCATGAAACCCGCGTAGTCGGCATAGGTGTACGAAGTATCGCGCGATTGCCACCCGCCAGGCAGCGCCTGGGGAAGGTCCCAGTGAAAGAGCGTGACGTAGGGGGTGATGTTGTTGGCCAGGAGCTCGTCGATGACGCGGTTGTAATAGTCCAGGCCGGCGGGATTGGGTTCGCCCTTGCCCTCGGGAAAGATGCGCGCCCAGGCGATCGACATGCGGTAGCCGCGCACGCCCAGGTTCTTGAGCAGTTGTATATCTTCCTTGTACAGATGATAGGAATCGTCGGCCACGTCACCGTTTTCATTGTTGAAGATCTTGCCCGGCGTGTGCGAGAAGACGTCCCAGTCGGTCTGCCCGCGCCCGCCGTCGTGCACGCCGCCTTCAATCTGGTAAGCCGCCGTGGCGCAGCCCCACACAAAGCCTTCCGGGAATTTGCGCCCGCTGGCGTGGCCGTCCGCTCCCGATTGCGCAAAAGAAAATCGCGGCAGTCCGGTGCCCGCGAGCGCCGCAGCCGCGGCCGTGGTCTTGCCGAATTGCCGTCTCGTCATTGAATGCATAAGCGATTTACCTCTGGCGAATCAAACGAGGATTATAGCGGAGGAAGGCGCGGAGACGCGCTGGGAGCCCGCAAGCCCCGTCATTCCGCCCGGCAAAAAAAGCCGCAGCCATTTTGCATGACTGCGGCTCCGTCGTATGCCTGAAGGGCCAGCCGGATTCCGTCTCCTTCACTCTTGCGGTCTTTGAACAGCTTCAGCCTGCGGCTCACTCGGAGACTACAAGCATCTTGAAGGGCGCGCCAATGGACCAGGAAGTGTCTTCAGTCACCGACGTCGGAGTCACGGTAAAGACGTAAAGCTCGTTGCCCGACTTGGAGATGGCATATAGGTGATTGCTGCCGTCCCACGCCACCTGGTCGATGGGCGTGCCGCTCAGCAGGGTCTTGTAAGGCGTAAGCGGAGCTGCCCCGTTGAAATTGTAGATTTGTATTCCATTGCCCAGGCCGGAGCTGCCTCCTCCGTTGTCCGCCCAGGTCACGAACAGGCTGCCGGAAGGGGAAAACGTGGTGCCCGTAATGTAAAACGGCGAGTCCGGCATCGTCTCCGGCGTGTTGGTGCTGGAGAGATTGCCCGCCGAATCCACCGTGAAGCTGCCAAGCTGCCCCATACCCGAGTTGTCGGCATATTCCTGAAGCACCACATAGTCGCCGGCCGGTGAAGCGTCAGGATGATAGGGAGTGTACGTTGCGCTCCCAGGGAAAGTCGGGTTCATGGTGCCGATCAGGTTCAACGCTCCCGAGCTCTCCCGCTGAAAGCCGATGATGGAATTCAAGTGCCCGTCGTACTGGTCGGCGTATGCAAAGCTCTCGTCCCCCAGGATCGAAGGAAGTCCGTCCCCGCCTCCGGGCGCCGGGTCTGCTTCCGTCACTGCCACGCCGTCGAAGACGCCTTCGCTGTATTGGTTACTAATCTGAAAGGATTTATATGCCATGCACGGGTCGGTTCCCCCATTCTGTTGCAGCACATAAACGTATTGCCCTGTGTGGTCCAGCACGGCGCCAACATTGCTGCCCGCGTCGCATTCGTCTCCGAAATCCGTGTCGGGGTTCGACTCGAGCGCGCCCCCGATCGCCCCATTCGCGTCAATCGCCCAGGAATGAAGGTTGTCCAAGCCCATCGTAACGAGCAGGTATTTGTTGTCGCCGATGATGAGCCCGGTGGGCTTCCAGGGCGCGCCGGGAATGGCGCTCAGCCGCCCGGTTGAAGAGGCGCTGAAGCCATATACAGAGCCCTCCGGACCCTGGATCTGGATGTACACGTAGGCTGCGGGGGACGATGTGGACTGCGCTCTCCCCTTTGGGATCGCGGCAAGGGTGAAAACAATCAAAAGGGTAGCAGCGAAGCTAAGACTCCGGGTTCTATGCGACATTGGTGTTCTCCGTATGGCATCTATTGGCCAGCTCTTCAATTTTCGATTGGAGGAACCCCGGGGAAAAACCAGCCGGCTTGGCCTGCCGTCTCGCCGGGTGCCCAGATCCCTGGCCGTTGGGGACCTGGGTTCTCAGCCCAATCCCCGGCTCACTCCGAGACCACGATCATCGAGTAAGGCGATCCGATCGACCAGGCAGCGTCCTGGGTCACCGACGTCGGAGTCACGGTAAAAACGTACAGCTCGTTGTCGGCCTTGGAGATGGCGTAGAGATGGTTGCTGCCGTCCCAGGACACCTGATCGATGGGCGTGCCGCTGAGCAGGGTCTTCAAAGGCGTGAGCGGGGCCGCGCCATTGGAGTTATAGATCTGGATCCCGAGACCACTGCCGGTTCCATCGTTCGAATAAATCACAAACATGTTGCCGGAAGGAGAGAACGTTGTACCCGTAATAATGGTGAACGGCGAAGTGGGCATGTTGCTCGAGGTGTTGGTGCTGGAGAGGTTCCCTTCGGAATTCGCCGTGAAGACGCCCAGCTGCGCCGGAGCCGACCATCCCGGGTAGAGCTGAACCGCAAAGGTATTGCCTACCGGCGACGCGTCGAAAGCGAGAGGAACGTAATAGTTGTTGGGGTCCGCCGGGACTGTGACCGTCATGTTCGGCTCATAGTCGAGCGTCCCGTTGCTCTCCCGCTGGAATCCCAGATAATACTCATTTTCCGGAGGGGCCCCAGCCTGGTAGAGTGCGTAAGCAAACGTCTCATTTCCCAGGATCGAGGGAAGTCCGAAGCCGGAGACGCCTCCGCTCTCGGCCGATTCCGGTCCCGTTATCTGCGTCTCTCCATCGAACGAGAAAGATCCGTCGCTGTTGATGATGTAGGACTGGTACGCTCCGCATGATTCGTTGTCGTTGAAACCGTCGTCGAGCATCACGTAGATGTATTTGCCGGTGTGGTCGAGCACCGCGCCATCCTGGCCGCTGGTCCCGCCGCCGCAAATACTACCGGTGTAGTCGAAGATGGGCATCTGCGATAGCTGTGAGGTGATGGCCCCGTCGGAAGCTATCCCGTAGGAGTGGATCAGGGTCTGGCCCAGCGAGAAGAATTTGGTTGGTGTGCTGCCGACGATTTGCCCGGCGGGCTTCCACGGCGCGCCGGGAATGGCGGCCAGTTTCCCGGCTGAGGAGGCGCTGAAGCCATACACGGCGCCGGTGGGGCCTTGAATTTGGATGTACACATACGCTGCGGTGGACGAGGTGGACGCCGCTCTGGCCTTGGGAACAACGGCAACAGTGGAAGCAAGCACAAGGGCAGCCGCGAGGCCGAGACCCCTGACTGGATACATCATGGATATTCTCCTGCGTGTAATCTATTGGCCTGCTTTTCAGATTTTCGATATCAGGGACCCGGAAACGCAGCCAAGCCGGCCGTCGAACGGACGAGCACACGGTGGCATCCGGATTAGAGGGCGGGGGGCAAGAGAGTGTTGTCCAGGGCGCCAGAGGTTGTTGAAGCGCCTGCCGCGGTTTTGTGCGCTTTCGTGAAACCGGCCGCAAATTCCTTAGCCCGGTGCGACGGCCCCGGCGGACACGCGGGGTACAAAAAAGGCCCCAGCGCTTCGGCTGCGGCCTTTTAAGCGGATAATGATGCGGCTGATCGCTCAGCCACGCTTTACATCTCTTTCACGCCTTCGACGAACGCCTTCAGCTTGCGGCTGCGGCTGGGATGACGCAGCTTGCGCAGCGCCTTGGCCTCAATCTGGCGGATGCGCTCGCGCGTGACCTGGAAGCTCTGGCCCACTTCTTCAAGCGTGTGCTCGCTGCCGTCTTCGAGGCCGAAACGCATCTTGATCACGCGCTCTTCCCTCGGAGTAAGAGTCCGCAGCACCTGCGAGGTGTACTCCTTCAGATTCACGCTGATCACGGCTTCGGACGGCGAAACCGCCTGGCGGTCTTCAATGAAGTCGCCCAGGTGCGAGTCTTCCTCTTCGCCGATGGGCGTTTCCAGCGAGATGGGCTCCTGCGCAATCTTCAGCACCTTGCGCACCTTGGCCACGGGAATATCCATGCGCCGCGCAATCTCTTCGCTCGAGGGCTCGCGTCCCAGCTCCTGTACCAGTTGCCGGCTGGTGCGGATGAGCTTGTTGATGGTCTCGATCATGTGCACGGGAATACGGATCGTCCGCGCCTGGTCGGCAATCGCGCGCGTAATCGCCTGGCGGATCCACCACGTGGCGTAGGTCGAGAACTTGTAGCCGCGCCGGTACTCGAACTTGTCCACGGCCTTCATCAGGCCGATATTGCCTTCCTGAATCAGGTCGAGGAACTGCAATCCGCGGTTGGTGTATTTCTTGGCGATGGAAACGACGAGCCGAAGATTGGCCTCGATCAGTTCCCTCTTGGCCTGCTCGGCGTCCATGTCGCCCTGGATCATCTCGCGCTGCGTGCGCTTGAGCTCGCCGATCGACACGCCCGCGTCGCCCTCGATTTTTTCGAGATCGGTGCGGCAGTTGCGCTGTTGGCGCCGATACTCTTTCTTGAGCTCCTCGCTCTTGGAAGCTTCAAACTTCTGCTCCAGCGAGCGGATCTGGCGCTCCAGCGTGCGCATGGTGTCCACGGTCTTGTTGACCTTGTCCAGCAGCCGCTTGCGCTCCATGGGCGTGTACTTGAGCTCGCGCACGATGCGCGAGATGTACACTCTCTCCCGCGCCACCGACCAGCGCAGCCGGCGCGACTCTTTCACGCGCGCCTTCACTGAGGGCAGCGCCAGCTTTTCCTCAAGCTGCGCAATCTTCTTCTGGTGCTTCACCAGCGCTTCAATGCGCGTGACCGTGGCCTTCACCCGCGCCTGCACCACCTCTTCGGTGAGCTCTTCCTCGTCGAAGATCACCACTTCCTTCACGTTGCGCACGCCGCGCTTCAGGTCCTCGCCCAGTGCCGCAATTTCACGGATGACGATGGGCGAGCGCGAAATAGCCTTGAGCACGCGCATCTGTCCGCGCTCGATGCGCTTGGCGATCTCCACTTCGCCCTCGCGCGTAAGCAGCGGCACCGTGCCCATCTCGCGCAAATACATGCGCACCGGATCGTTGGTCTTTTCCAGCGTCCCCGGGGTCAGGTCCAGCTCGACATCCTCGCCCTCTTCGAGCTCGAAGTCCTTGTCGCCGGGAAATTTCGGCCCGTCCAGGAGGTCGATGCCCTGGCCGCTGATGGTGGTCATCAGATCGTCCAGTTCGTCGGTGGCGCCAATCTCATCCGGCAGCATTTCGTTCACATCGCCGTAGGTGAGATAGCCCTTCTCCTTGCCCGTCTCGATCAGGTTCTGAATGTCGTCGTCGAATTTGTTGTCTTCAATCGCCAAAACGCCCTGCTCTCTTCGGCAGAATTTCCGGATTCTGCTCGACTAAAAACTCTGCCCGCGGCAGGAGGTATCCAGCCGCTGGGACTTTCCATGCCGCACGGCCAAAGGCACGCGCTCCGTTTGCGGCCACGCAAAATTACCGCCGTTTGCGCCCCGGCGCCGCGCGCGCACTTGCCGCGCTGCGGAGAAACGGCCCCCGCGTGGATATTTTCGCTCGCAGGAGACACGTGCCCGCACAACTCAATTGTCTCGGAACAGGATGGCCGAGCTTCAGGTATCGCCTGGGGTCGCCCGCGAGCCGCAGCTCATGTGTGGGGCAAAGGGACGCGCATCCTTACAGAGAGTAACAGAATACCACATTCGGTTCTGCTGCCGCCAACAGAAAATCGCAACCAGCCAGCCGCCAAAAAGTCCCGGCAGACCCGCTCCCGGACCGAGCTTCGGGCACGTTCCTCTTGCGCCCAAACCCGTCCCTTAAATTATTAGACGCCCAACCGGCCTGATTCGACGCAAGTTTCTAGAAAGACGGCGTTTTCCCTCAATGGCATCGATTCCTTTGACAAATTAAACTAGAAAGCTCCCCGCTCTCCGAGTAGTCGCCCGATCTCCCGATTTCCGTGAAGAACCGCAATGACTTCGAGCGGCCTGGCTTCCGGGCGGTAGACGATGATGTAGTTCGGAAACTCGGTCACCGGCCAAAATCGGACTGGCAGGGAAGTTAGTTCAGAGCGCTTGGAGCCAATCAGCGGATGGCGGGCAAGGCTGTACAAGGCCGAAAAGATCGCTGATTCCACGCGATTTGCCGCATCCTGACTGTCCTTCGCAATATAGTTCCAAATCTCGTCCAGATCGTCGACCGCACGCCGAGTGAGAACAAAGTCGACCGGCATCGCTCAGCCCGTGGCGCGTTTTGCCCGTCGTTGCGCGAGCACGCGCCGCGCCTCTTCTGCCTCAATCAGGTCGCCCCGCTCCGCTTGGGCAAACCCCTCCGCAATGTGTGCCGCGACAGCTTCCCGCTCAGCCAGCATCCACTCCGCATTCCGATACTGCTCATGGATGACCGCAAACGCTTGCTCAAGCACCTCTTCTGGGCTCATGCCCGAACGGGCGGCCAGTTCAAGCACCTTTTGCTGCTCGGGTTTGAGCTCAAGCATCATTGCGACCTCCAGCGTATTCCAGGCACACGGGCTTGTAGAATTATACTGAGTCCTTGTCTTTGCGATGCAGCTTCTGTAGTTCCCGATCCAATTCCAGCTTTCGTTTCCAAAGCGCAGTCCACTCGGCAGAACCTTGATCCCGGGCAGCCTCGCTGAGCGGCCCCCGAAGCTCCCTCAGTTGGTTCACGATAACGCGCTCTTGAAGCTCCTGGATTGCGCTTGCGACCTCGCTCTCTCCGGGCTGTTTCGTCTCATTCAGAAGCGCTTCTGCCAACAATGCTCGCTGCGCTGCATCCTCCACCGCATCCATGGGGTCGGCCGCTTGGCGGACGGCCAGCGCTTGAAGGGCAGCAAACGTTCCAAGGTGCTCAAACCACGCGGGATGCTGCATGATCGCCCCAGCAGCGACGCGGCGAGCAGCCTCGCCGTCTGGATCGGTGATTGCCAGGGCTCGAAGGAGCAGCTTCTCAACGCCAGTAAGCGGCGTAGCGCGTTCATCCACCCGGTCACGCCGCTTCAAGGCCGCCTGGCGCAGTTCCTCGCGCAGCACGGCCGAGTCGATGCCCAGCTTCTGCGCCGCGTCACTCGCAAACTGCTCGCGCGCCAGCATTTCCGGCATGCGCCGGATGTGCGGCAGCAGAAAATTCATCGCCTTCACCTTCTGCTCCGCGCCGGCGCCGGGAAACTGTTGCCGCGCCTGCTCGATCAGGTACTCGGCCTGGGGCCGCGCCCCGCGGATAGCGCCCATGTACGCCTCGACGCCGCGCTCGCGGATGTACCGGTCCGGGTCCAGCCCGTCCTCCAGGGTCACGATCCGGATGGAAAACCCCTCCTCCGTGAGCAGCGCAATCGACTTCTCCGCCGCGTTGGCGCCGGCGGAATCGGGATCGAAGTTGATCACGATATTGGAAGTGTGCCGCTTCAGGATCGCCGCCTGCTGCTCGGTAAAGGCCGTCCCGCTGGTGGCGATCACGTTTTGAATCCCGCGCAGAAAGACGGAGATACAGTCCATCTGCCCCTCGACCAGCAGCGCAAAGCCGGCCTGGCGGATGGCCGTCTTGGCTTTGTCCAGGTTGAACAGGACATGGCTTTTCGAGTAAAGCGGCGTCTCCGGCGAGTTGATGTACTTGGCGCCGGCCTTGTCGCCGGTCTCGAGCGCCCGCGCCGTAAAGGCGATGATCTTCCCGCTCTCGTTGGCGATGGGAAACATCACTCGCTTGCGGAATCGGTCGTAGAGCGGCCCTTGCGTTCCGTCGCCCTGTTCCTTCGAACTGAACAAGCCAGAGGCGCGCAGCGCCTCCGCATCGGCCAGCCCGCTCAGCCGGTCGCGCAGCGCATTGAAGCTGTCAGGCGCGAAGCCGATCCTGAACTTGGCCATGCCTTCGGCCGAGAGCCCGCGGCCGGCCAGATATTCGCGCGCCCCAGTTCCCGCGGGCGAGCCTAGCTGCTCCTCGAACCAGGCCGCCGCCAGCTCATGCAGTTCCAGCAGCTTGGTGCGTAGCCGCGCCTCGGCCGCCTGCTCGGGCGAGGAGAACTCCTGCTTCGGCAGCGGGATGCCGCACTTCTGCGCCACCATCCGCACCGCCTCGGGGAAGGTCACGTTCTCCATCTTGCCCACAAAGGTGAACACGTCGCCCGAAACCCCGCACCCGAAGCAATGAAAGAACTGACGCACCGCGTGCACATTGAACGAGGGAGACTTTTCTTTATGAAACGGGCACAACCCCGAGTAATTGGTGGCGCCGGCCTTGCGCAGCCGGATGTACCCCTCGACAATCTTGACGATGTCGGCCTGTTGCTTCACGCTCTGGGCAAAGTCGGACATAAGGGGTCCCTCCTGAGCATACGGCGCGGCCCGGGCCCGGAGATCTATGGAGCCGTCCGGTGCTGTGGAAGAGGTGGATAAGCGGGCCGTAAAATACTTG
>Ga0335073_10015568_pt1 | contig 10632 bp, 10 predicted proteins | sample Lox_Sample_22_FD_207093 | JGI IMG/M metagenome (GOLD analysis project Ga0335073, IMG submission 207093) | Soil microbial communities from Loxahatchee National Wildlife Refuge, Florida, United States - Lox_Sample_2.2 | ecosystem: Environmental > Terrestrial > Soil > Wetlands | place: USA...
AGAGACTTGACCATGCCGCCGCCGGTTCCGAGCGCGCACCCCATTCCGATGTCGGCCTGGTCGAGCAGATAGTTCGCCGCGTACAGCGGCAGCGTCGGGTTGACGCCCGCGCGCCGGGCATCGTCTTTCAATGCCTTCTGCGCGGCCAGCACCGCCGCTTTGGAGTCGGTGAACGACGTGGGCTGGATGACCTGGCTGATGTCGTGGCCCCAGCGGTCGTAGCGCTCCAGCCGTGGTGGGTTGCGGTCGGTCTGCTCGGCCCACCGCGCCACCGGGCCACCCATCAGGGCACCGATGCGGCGTAGGTGGGGCTCGGCGACCGCGAGCTCGTCGGGCTGCAGGTAATAAGCCATCGTGAGCTGCAGGGTCGGATCGGTTTCATACCAGTTGAGGCCGACGGCTCCGCGGTAGTCCTCGGTGCGGTATCGCTGCGCCTTCTCCGGGGTGCTGAACGGCAGCCGATCCACCGCCTCGACGTCGTAGTCGCTCATCAGCGCCTACGAACTCAGCCGCGTCGCCGCCGCGGCGATCCGCTCGTCGGTGGCGGTCAATGCCACCCGGACATGGCGCGCTCCGCGCGCTCCATAGAACTCGCCGGGCGCTGCCAGGATGCCGCGCTGCGCCAGCCACGCGATGGTGTCGCGGCACGCCTCGTCACGGGTGACCCATAGATATAGCCCGGCTTCCGAGTGGTCGACGGTGAAGCCGGCCTCGTGGAACGCCGGTAGTAATACGTCGCGGCGTCGCCGATACCGGTCTCGCTGCTCGCGCTCGTGGGCGTCGTCATCGAGGGCGGCGACCATGGCCGCCTGCACGGGCGTCGGCACCATCATCCCGGCGTGTTTGCGTACCGCCAGCAGCTCGGCGACCACGGCCGGGTCGCCGGCGACGAAGCCGGCCCGGTAGCCGGCCAGCGAGGAGCTCTTGGACAGCGAGTGCACCGCCAGCAGGCCGGTGTGGTCGCCGTCGCACACGTCGGGATGCAGAACCGACAGCGGCTCGGCGTCCCAAGCCAGGCCCAGGTAGCACTCGTCGGATGCCACCAGCGCGCCGCGCTCTTTGGCCCAGCCGACGACCTTGCGCAAGTGGTCGATGCCGAGCACCTGCCCGGTCGGATTGCTCGGCGAGTTCACGTAGACCAATGCGGGCGACTCGGGACCGAGCTGAGTGAGTGAATCGGCGTACCGCACCCGAGTTCCGGCCAGCCGGGCGCCGACGTCGTAGGTGGGGTAGGCCAGCTCGGGCACCACGACGAGGTCTTCGGCGGTCAAGCCGAGCAGCGTCGGCAACCACGCGACGAGTTCCTTGGTGCCGATCACCGGCAGCACGGCCGCCTCGGTCACGCCGGTCACGCCGTGCCGTCGTTCCAGGGCGGCGACGGCCGACTGGCGAAGTGCCGGGGTGCCCGCAGTCGTGGGATATCCCGGCGCCGCACTGGCTGCCGCCAGCGCTTCGCGGATCAGCGGCGCCACCGGGTCGACCGGTGTGCCGACGGAGAGGTCGACGATGCCGTCCGGGTGCGACTTGGCCAGCGCCGTCGCGTCAGCCAGGGTGTCCCAGGGGAACACCGGCAATAACGCCGACCGGCATCGGCGGTCCACCAAGCTGCTCAGTCGTCGTGAGCTTGCGGCGGCAGATCCTTGACGACCTGCGGGTCGTTCTCGGTCATGCCGACTTTGGCCGCGCCACCGGGCGAGCCGAGTTCAGCGAAGAAATCCGCATTAATCTGCGTGTATTGCTCCCACTGCTCGGGCACGTCGTCTTCGTAGTAGATCGCCTCGACCGGGCAGACGGGCTCGCAGGCACCGCAGTCCACGCATTCGTCGGGGTGGATGTACAGCATCCGAGTGCCCTCATAGATGCAGTCGACCGGGCATTCCTCGATGCAGGCCTTGTCCTTCAGGTCGACGCAGGGTTCGGCGATCGTGTAGGTCACGAAGGTCTCCTCCTTGTGCTGTTCAATGTGGCTGTTGTCTCTCCCGGGTTGGCTTCCCGGCGATGCAGATCTGTTGATTACTGATACTAGACGTTGCATATACAAATCAACCACCCGCCCACTATGCGCTTTGCTGCCGTGGCGATCGCAAGCGCGGCGAAGCCGGGCGCAGCGGGTCGCCACAGAGCAATTGCAACTCGTTGCATATGCTGCCCGCGTGGCACTACCCCACGCGATCCTGGTGTCGCTGTGCGAGCAGTCCGGCTCCGGTTACGAGCTGGCACGCCGCTTCGACCGCTCCATCGGGTACTTCTGGACCGCCACCCATCAGCAGATCTATCGCACGCTGCGGACGATGGAAGACGACGGTTGGTTATCCGCGACGCTGGTCGTCCAGCGCAGTCGGCCGGACAAGAAGGTCTACACCGTCTCCGACGCCGGCCGCGCCGAACTCGCCCGGTGGATCGCTGAGCCGCTCACCGGACGCGGCGGCGCCCTGTCCGACACCCGCACCCGTGACGTGGCCGTCAAGCTGCGCGGCGTCGCCTATGGCGACCAGGCAGCGCTAGCCACACAGATATCCGCGCTGCGCGCCGAACGTGCCCAGCTGTTGGACACCTACCGCGGATTCGAGAAGACGCAGTTCCCCGACCCGTCGGCGTTGCGAGACAGCGCATTACATCAATATCTGGTGCTGCGCGGCGGCATCCGCGCCGAGGAAAGCACGATCGAATGGCTCGACGAGGTCACCAGCGGGCTGCAGGAGAGTTCATGATGTATCCAAACCTGTTGTCGCCGTTAGATCTTGGATTCACGACGTTGCGCAACCGGGTAATCATGGGTTCGATGCACACCGGCCTGGAGGACCGTGCTCACCATATCGACCGGCTCGCCGAGTATTTCGCCGAACGGGCCCGCGGCGGCGTCGGACTCATCATCACCGGTGGTTATGCGCCCAATCGGACCGGCTGGTTGCTGCCGTTGGCCGCGGAACTGGTCTCCTCCGCGCAGGCCCGCCGGCACCGTCGAATCACCGGCGCGGTGCACGACGCAGGCGGCAAGATCCTGCTGCAGATCCTGCACGCCGGACGATATGCCTACCATCCACTTTCGGTCAGCGCATCGTCGATCAAAGCGCCGATCAACCCGTTTCGTCCGCGCCGGCTCTCCTCGCGCGGTGTGCAGAACACAATCGACGACTTCGCGCGCTGCGCGCTGCTGGCCCGCGAAGCCGGTTACGACGGCGTCGAAATCATGGGCAGCGAAGGATATTTGATCAACCAGTTCCTGGCCCCGCGCACGAACAAGCGCAGTGACGCCTGGGGTGGCACACCCGAGAAGCGCCGCCGGTTCCCGGTCGAGATCGTGCGCCGTACCCGGTCAGCCGTCGGATCCGATTTCATCATTTGCTACCGAATGTCGATGGCCGACTATGTCGAGGACGGCCAGAGTTGGGACGAAATCCTATCGCTGGCAACCGATGTCGAGGCGGCGGGGGCAACCATGATCAACTCCGGCTTCGGCTGGCACGAGGCACGGGTGCCGACGATCGTCACGTCGGTGCCGAACAGTGCGTTCGTCGATATCAGCCATGCCGTCGCCGGACACGTCGACATCCCGGTGGTGGCGTCCAATCGGATCAATATGCCGCAGGCGGCCGAACAGATCCTGGCCGACACCCACGTGCAGCTGATCTCGATGGCGCGCCCGCTGCTCGCGGATCCCGAGTGGGTGCTCAAAGCGCAAGCCGCGCGCGACGACGAGATCAATACCTGCATCGCCTGCAATCAGGCCTGCCTGGATCACGCGTTCGTGAAGAAGACGGTGTCGTGTCTGCTCAATCCGCGGGCCGGTCACGAGACGCAGCTGGTGTTGTCGCCCACCCGCCGCACTCGCTTTGTCGCAGTGGTCGGGGCCGGCCCGGCCGGACTGGCGACCGCGGTCAACGCCGCTGCGCGAGGTCACGACGTCACGCTTTTCGAGGCCAACGAGTTCATCGGCGGCCAGTTCGACATGGCGCGCCGGATCCCGGGCAAAGAGGAATTCAACGAAACGATCCGGTATTTCACGACGATGCTGGACAGACATGGCGTGACTGTTCGGCTGGGCACCCGGGTGTCGGCCACCGAACTGGCCGGCTACGACGACGTCGTGTTGGCCACCGGCGTGGCGCCGCGGATACCGGCCATTCCCGGAATCGATCATCCGATGGTGCTGACCTATGCGGAGGCCATCACCGGCGCCAAACCGGTCGGCAAAACCGTCGCGGTGATCGGGGCCGGCGGCATCGGTTTCGACGTGAGTGAGCTGCTGGTCACCGACGACTCGCCAACGCATGAACCTCTAAGCCTGAAAGAGTGGAAGGCGGAGTGGGGTGTGGCCGACCCGTGGGAAGAACGCGGCGCGCTGACCACGCCCATCCCGGCGCCGCCGGCCCGTGAAGTGTATTTGCTGCAACGCACGAACGGAGCTCAAGGTAAGCGGCTGGGCAAGACCAGCGGATGGGTACACCGCGCGTCACTGAAAGCCAAAGGCGTTCACCAGCTTTCCGGCGTCAACTACGAGCGGGTGAGCGACGACGGGCTGCACATCAGCTTCGGCCCGAAGCGGGAACGGCCGCGGCTGCTTGCGGTGGACAATGTCGTGGTCTGCGCGGGCCAGGAGCCGGTACGCGACCTGGAAGATGACCTGCGGCAAATGGGCATCGACCCACACATCATCGGCGGGGCGGCGTTCGCCGTCGAGCTGGACGCCAAGCGCGCCATCAAGCAGGGCACCGAGTTGGCGGCCCGGCTCTAGCCGAGGTCAGTAGCCGGCCAGCAGAGTGCGAACCCGGCCCAAGGTTTCCGGACCGACACGGCTGCAGATCCGCGACGGGTCAGCGGGCCTGCGGCCCCATAACAGCAGGACACGCGCGGCGGCGTCGGTCTCCAACGCGGCCGGACCGTCCGGGACGGCAAGCCGGATGGTGGTGCTGTCAGCGCCGGCGTCGACCACGACATCGTCGGCGCCCGCAACCCGCAGCCGCGCCTCGATTCGCTCGCCCGGTCGTAGTTGCTTGACGCCCTTGGCCAGCAACGGCTTTCCCACCGCGAGCACGCTGTGCGTGGTCATCCAGTGCTCGGCCAGCCGCGCCTGGGCCGCAGCGCCATCGCCGGTGATGTCCCACCCGTGCAAGACGAGCTCTTCGCGCATGTGCTCGGCGAACCAGGGCGCCTTCATGGTGCGCCCGGTCCACGCCACGTCGGTATCGGCCGGAATGTCGTCTGCCGCTTCGGCCACCTCATTGAGCAGCACCATGTTCGTGTGCAGCGCCGCCCACAGGTCGCTGTCGTTCATGGCGCGCAGCGGCGCCTCACGTTCCTCGAATGTGCGGGTGGCAACCGGTTCGCGCGCCAGATGCCCGCCCAGCACCCGGGCGAGCTCGAGTGCGTTGCCGGCCTGATGAATGACGAGGTCGCGCACGGTCCAGGCCTCACACCAGGTGCCTGCGTCCGGTCGACGCTGTTGCACCGCATCGACGAATGGCTGCCACTCGGGAAACCGGTCGGTGTCGATTTTTGAGCTCATAGCCTCGGGTATACCCGAGGCCTCTGACACCTACGCGGCCAGCGGACTGTATGTCGTGGTGCGCTGGCGTGCCGGCCGGCCGATGCCCTCCGCGATCGCGATCAACTCGGCGGCGGTCTTGGCCGATCCGTGTTCCGAGCCGGCCATCCGGGAGATGGTCTCCTCCATCAGCGTGCCGCCCAAATCGTTGGCACCGCCGTTGAGCATCACCTGCGTGCGCTCGACTCCAAGCTTGACCCAGCTGGTTTGGATGTGAGAGATACGGCCGTGCAACATGATCCGCGCCAGCGCGTGCACCGCGCGGTTGTCGCGGTGGCTTGGCCCGGGCCGTGCCGCACCGGCGAGGTACAACGGCGAGTTCTGATGCACGAACGGCAGTGGCACGAACTCGGTGAACCCTCCGGTGCGGTCCTGGATGTCACGCAACACGTTCAGGTGACCGACCCAGTGCCGGGGGTCGTCAACGTGGCCGTACATCATCGTCGACGATGACCGCAGGCCCACCTGGTGGGCAGTGCTCACGATCTCGATCCACATCGAGGTCGGCAGCTTGCCTTTGGTGAGCACCCAGCGGACTTCGTCGTCGAGGATCTCCGCGGCGGTACCGGGGATGGTGTCCAGGCCCGCTTCGCGCAGACTGGTCAGCCATTCACGAATACTCAAGCCGCTCTTGGTCACACCGTTGGCGATCTCCATCGGTGAAAACGCGTGCACGTGCATCGACGGCACCCGTGCCTTGACGGCACGCACCAGGTCGGCGTAGCCGGTGACCGGTAGCTCGGGATCGATACCGCCCTGCATGCACACCTCGGTCGCGCCCGCCACGTGCGCCTCCCAGGCGCGTTCGGCGACCTCGGCGGTCGACAGCGAGTAGGCGTCGGCGTCGCCCTTGCGCTGCGCGAAGGCGCAGAACCGGCAGCCCGTGTAGCAGATGTTGGTGAAGTTGATGTTGCGGTTGACCACGAAGGTCACGTCATCACCGACCACCTCGCGGCGCAACGAATCTGCCAGTGCGGCAACCGCATCCAACGCCGGACCATCAGCTGTGGCCAATGCCAGATACTCGGCGTCGGTGCAGTTGGCCGGATCACGTTCCGCCGCGCGCAATGCCGCGAGCACGTCGGTGTCAATGCGCTCGGGGGCACGGGCCGCCAACTCGTGTACCTGCGTCCGGATCGAGTCCCAATCACCGAATGCGCTGAGTAGATCGCTGCGGGCTTCGGTGTTGCGGCCTTCGGTGTCGATGAGCGCGTTCAAGTCCACCCGGCCCGAGGACGCCACGTCGTCGGGCTCCTGCCACGGCATGCCCACCGGGTGCACGTCGCGGGCCAGTCCGGTGGCCGGGTCGGCCAGCGCCGCGACGTGGTTGCGGACCCGCGGATCGATCCAGGCCGCCCCGGCCTGTACATATTTGGGTTGCGCGGTCAGCCGCTCCACCAGGTCGTACCCCGCCCGGCCGGTGACGGCGGCGAGCTCGTCGAGCGCCGGCCACGGCCGCTCGGGGTTGACGTGATCAGGCGTCAGCGGCGAGACGCCGCCCCAGTCGTCGACACCCGCATCGATCAGCGCGATGCACTCGTCGGCCGACACCAGGTTCGGCGGCGCCTGGATGCGCATTCCCGGGCCGAGCACCAACCGCGCAACCGCCACCGTCGCCAGGAAATCGTCGATACCGGCGTCGGGCGTCGAGGCCATCGCCGTGTGCTCTTTGGCGCGGAAGTTCTGCACGATGACTTCCTGGATATGGCCGAACTCCTTGTGCGACTTGCGAATAGCGTGCAATGTCTCGGCGCGCTCGGTGAGCGTCTCGCCGATGCCGACGAGCAGACCAGTGGTGAACGGAATGGAAAGCCGTCCCGCGTCGGTCAGCGTGCGCAGCCGAACCGCCGGATCCTTGTCGGGGCTGCCGTAGTGCGCCATGCCCTTCGTCTCGAACAGCCGTCGCGACGTCGTCTCCAGCATCATTCCCATCGACGGCGCCACCGGCTTCAATCGCGACAACTCCGACCAGCTCATCACGCCGGGGTTGAGGTGCGGCAGCAGCCCGGTTTCCTCCAGTACCCGGATCGCCATCGCCCGTACATAGGACAACGTCGAGTCGTAGCCACGTTCGTCGAGCCACTCGCGCGCCTCCGGCCACCGGTCTTCGGGCCGGTCACCGAGAGTGAATAGCGCTTCCTTGCAACCGAGTTCGCCGCCGCGACGGGCGAGCTCGAGAATTTCATCCGGCTCCAGGAACATCCCGGCGCCGTGGGCCCGCAGCTTGGCGGGCGCGGTGACGAATGTGCAGTAGTGGCAAGTGTCGCGGCACAGATGCGTCACCGGGATGAACACCTTGCGTGAGTAGCTGACCGGCAGCCGGCCGCCGGCCCCCCGTCGGCCCGCCGATTCCAGGCCCGCATCGCGCACCCGCGCGGCGCTGCGACACAGATCGGCGAGATCCTCGCCGCGGGCAGTCATCGCGACCGCCGCCTCGTCCACGTTCAGCGCGACGCCATCGCGGGCCCGCCGCAACACCCGCCGCATCGCGGACGGGCTTGACGGCGGCGGCACCGACGGATTGGGCAACAGCGTCGGCTCTTCGCCGGGAGTCAGTGGCACGTTTGTGTAACTCCCGTCCAGCCGGATTTCATCCGCGCGCAACCATCTGCGTCCCCAACCCGGGCCATGTGCGCAACAGTAGCGTCCGGCCGCGCAGCAGCGGGCCCCTGCCCTGTTTCACGATAGAGCCTGTTCAGCTTTTGGCTCGGCGCTGCCAAAGCACCCACACGGGCGGCAGCGTACCCGCGACGAGCAGCAGCAATGGGCTGTAGGCCATCACGCCGGGCCCACCGAAGACGATGTCGCCGCCCGGACCGCCGACAGCCATCGCCAGCACCGTCAGCAACCAAGTCCATAACGGCAATGCGGCCAGTCTCGCGGACGTGGTCCATCGCCCCGCGGCCCACACCAGGGCCGCGTTGACCAGACCGCTGACCAACGCGCTGATAGGAAACGGGATCGAGCCGATGTAGGCCGGCAATAGCAGCGCACCGGCGACTGCGGAGAGAATCCCGTCGACGGCGAGTAAGGCCAGAATGACGATTCGGATCGACGGGTCCGTCGCGCCGGTGTCGTCGACCAGCCCGGCGCGCGGCTTGGTAGCGGTCAGGTCGGGACGCTGTCCAACTGCGAAGCGATGGACATGAGCACCCACTGAAAGCTGTCCAGTCGGTCCTGCCAGTGTTGCTCGTTCTGGTCCAGATCCGGATCCATGCTCTTCCTTTTCTGTCCTCGTCGGTCCTCGCCCAGGCTCGTCTGTTTCGAAAAGCCTACCGCGCTGCGGACTCGGTGAGGTCGAGTCCGGCGAGTAGGTCGGTCTCCCAGCCGCGCTCATCGCGATCTCCCGCGGCACCGGCAGCCAAAATGTAGTGCTCTTGTCTGACGATGGGCAGGGCCAAGTTATTCGACAATGCGAATGCCCGGCCGGTCGGGCCGACGGTCAGCTGGGTGGCGTGTGCGGCCAGCGCGGCCTGCTTGGCCGGAAAAGCATCCGGGTCATCGATGACGGCGTCGATCTCGTCGTCGGAATAGCCGAGTCCGCCGAAATCCCCGTCCGGCGGCGGAATCACCCATTCGGAGCGCAGGTCTCCAGGGCCCAGCGCCTCCCACCCTGCCGTGAATGCGCTTCGCGCAATCACCGTCCAGTAGAGCTTCGGCACCGACCATGGCACGCCGGGGTAGTCGTCGGTGCGTGCGGCAGCCACCGCCGCCGTGGTCACCACATGCGCCTGGATATGGTCGGGATGCCCGTACCCGCCGTTGGGGTCATAAGTCACCACGACGTGCGGCCGCAACTCGCGAATGACGGCGACCAACGCGCCGACGGCTTCGCGTTCGTCGGCGTCGGAGAACCGTGGTTGCTGCCGGGCGGTCGGTTCGGTGCCCGCCATGCCGGAATCGCGCCAACGGCCGGGACCGCCAAGGAAAATCGGCGCGCTGACACCGATGGCTCGCAGCGCTTCGGTGAGTTCGCCGATGCGGTAACCGCCAAGCTGGTCGGCGTGGTCGACGCCAAGTTGTGCCCAACGGTCACCGATGATTTCGCCCTCTTCGCCAAGGGTGCAGGTGACGACGCGCACCTCGCCCCCGCGGGCTACGTAATGCGCGATGGTGGCGCCGTTGGTGATGGTCTCGTCGTCCGGATGGGCGTGTACGAACAACAGCCGTGGCGTCTCCTGCATGGACGCACCATACCGGGTGTGATGCGCGTGTAGCGAAGACGTAACCCGATGGCCCGCAGTGAGAATCGGCAGGCTGGCAAAGCCGCTGTTTCGCCAAAGAAACGCCGGTGGCTACTATCGAACGCATGGCAGAGCACCGCACACGCCGCCGGGGCAAGGAACTCGAGGACGCCCTCTACGACGCGACGCTGGCGGAACTGGCCGCGGTCGGCTACGGCGGGCTGACCATGGAAGGGATCGCCGCTCGGGCACGGACCGGCAAGGCCGCGCTGTACCGGCGCTGGACCTGCAAGCATGACTTGGTCCAGGCGGCGTTGCTCTACGCGCTGCCGCCGCTGCCGGAGCCCCGCACCGACCGATCGGTGCGGGATAACCTGCTGGCCGTCTTCGCCGCGCACTGCGACGTTCTCGCCGGCAAGACGGGGTTTCCGAGCCTGGCGATCATGAATCAGCTTCTGCACGAGCCGGAATTGCGCGCCATCTTCGCCGACGCGGTGGTGGCACCCCGCCTGCACATCACCGAATCGATCCTGCAGGCCGGCGTGGCCAACGGCGAGATCAATGCCGCCGCGCTCACGCCGTACACCGCCCGGGTCGGTCCGGCGTTGATCAACCAACAGCTGCTGCTCACCGGCGCGCCGCCGAACAAGCGGCAACTGGCGCACATCGTAGACACGGTGGTCACTGTGGTCGCCTCTTCAGTGCCACTGCCTACTGCGGGGTCTTGACCCACTGTCCCGCGTCGCCGACGATCCCGACGGGCACCGAACCTGACAGGCTCACGTTGAGCACACTGGGAGCGGCGGCGACGATCGTGGTGTCCTGCAGGATCGGCAGCACGGTCGACATGTTCCACAGCCGCGGCTCGATCTCGTTGATCACGTCATTGATATTCGCGGTACC
>Ga0335073_10015570_pt1 | contig 10632 bp, 4 predicted proteins | sample Lox_Sample_22_FD_207093 | JGI IMG/M metagenome (GOLD analysis project Ga0335073, IMG submission 207093) | Soil microbial communities from Loxahatchee National Wildlife Refuge, Florida, United States - Lox_Sample_2.2 | ecosystem: Environmental > Terrestrial > Soil > Wetlands | place: USA: Florida...
CCTCGTTTCTGATGAAAATGTGAAAGGTGATGAGGGTATTCCGCCGCCAATAGGTGACGACTGTAAGGGTCGTCGATTATTCGACGCACCGTGTGATGAGGTAACTCGTTGAAATATTGTAGGATCTGTTATGTCACGACGTTTCGATGGCCTTTCAACATCCATAGAAGTCCTGCCTATGCCCAAGGCCGCAAGTGGTTCGGAGAAAACTCTTCGTGCAGCCTTGCGGGATAGTCGGCGAGCGATGTTGCGAGGTAGTGTTGGCGATGACTTTTGCGTAGATGGCCCGAGCGAGAGCAGCTCGTGCAATGAAAATGATTTACGTGGGGCACGTTCAGCTGAAGTTTGCTCGTCGAGGTTGACTTGTGTTTGCTGTTGCACTGGCAACGGTTTGTCATTAACGGTATCGAAAGGAAGTGCGTCGAGATAAGCGGAACCGGGACGGCTGGAGAAGAAAATACTCTCATCATCCGGCTCATACCTCTCGTCGACATCCAGTGATGAAGTGAGAATCGACTTCGCTGTGACGAGTGTTGGCAAGCAGCCGTCCTCAGGAACAATTCTCTTCATACTCCTAGCTTCGCGAGCGGCCTTCTTCGGCACAACACTTGGATTTGAAATTTTCACGGAGAAGAATTGCCGCCATCTACCGATTCCTTCTCGGGCATTTCGGTTTATCTGACTTTGATTGTTCGGTGATAAATGCTTCGATCCTTCGGTCCTTTTCTCCACCAACGCGGGGGTTGGCTCTGCGAAAGGAGACCCAGTTTTGCTTGCGGAACGTCGAAGTTGGTAAGTTCGGCCATGGCTAGTGATAGGTCTCTTAGCCGATGCAACTTTGGAGTTCGAATGGTACTCGCTGGCGAATCGTTGAGAAGATGATCGCTTGACGAGTTTGTTTGGAGGCAATCTGGATGACGAGTCTGTCAGAGTGGCCATCGAGCGGCGTTGAAGATTTGCAGGAGACGCGTTCGAGCTCGTTTGGGCTGGCGTAGGGGTTGACATGATGGGAGATTCGGGTGGTGGACTTGCTGAGGAGTGCGAATCCAGAGAAGACATTGTTGACAGACGTTTCATCCACGATGGTCTCGACCGCAAGTTCAGTCGAGGGCCTAGGTCCAACGAGGACTTGGACACGACCTTGGAGTTATCCACGTCGTCTTGGGTTTGAGTATTAACATTCGGCTCCGCTAATACTGCCCGGCCTCTCCGAATGGAGTTGCGTCGCTCGAGGCTCTGCCGTACATTCGAGCGTGTGCGAGATTCTACACCGGAAGACTTGGGAGACGTCTTCTTGTTGTAAGGAGCATTCGGCAGACCAGCTACCAATTGGGACGGCATTGACTGGTCCAGCATCTCCGAAGAGTGCTTTCTCTTGCCGGTTGCCGGTCGGTCAGGCTGCGCTTGCTCTGGACGACCCAACGCATAGCCTACTGAAGAGACGCCGACGATGGTGGCAGCGGCACACAGCTATAAGAGGTCACGATTAGCATTGGGATCGAGCAGACGCGGTAATATTTCGAAACAACAAGGTCGTGTGGGGGTTCTGAGACAAGAGGCACGTATTCCGTCCGTCAACACAAGGGCACGCGCCGGGTTCACGCGCGTCCAAAATCACCGATGGCAGCAGGAACAGGTGAAGAACGTACGGTAGGAACGGTTTTCATGCTTCCTTAGCACCGACACCCCGAAGCCTGCGGAGGAAGAGAGGTGGAGAGGAGGTGGTGCTGACGGGAGTGGCACGTCGAGTTCATCGCATGGCGGAGAGATCAGAGGCACAGCGTTGCCAAAAGGAGCCCTCCAAGCGAAGGAATGCGAACGTCGTGTGCCGACCGAAGTAGGTCGACAGGTGATGGCGACGGTTGTTGTCGAGTAACCCGAAGACAAAGAGAAGCACAAGATGACTGGTCACTGTCGAGGGGAAGGGGAAGTTTTGGTGAGGAGAGAGAGAGGCTGACCGAGTCTACCTTGGGTAACTAGTGTCAGTGGAGATTTTTGGCGTTGACGGCTAACAAAGCAAGGTATACCCAAGCGGGCGCAGCCCAGCAAGTAATGGCGACAAAAATCAATCAAGCATCTACCTAGGTTTGACGGGGCATTGATAGTCTTGCTTTCGCTAGCCTATGCCCAATGCCATTCCGGCCCCCGTTGGTCAAAGCCAAGCAGCGCAGCGCAGCTGTTTGTGAATTGATTTCTGATAGCACCCGTCACCATGACAGCACGCACGCACGCACGCACGCCAGTACCCATTGCTACGTGAAAAACACAGTTCCGTGTGCTACCTGCCTACCTTACGTGGGAAATGCCTGTTCTTCTCGGGTGGGATCCGTGTGAGCACATGCATCTTTTGGTTCTGGTGGTTTGAGAATTCGCCTCGACCCCGGTCTGCCAACGGGATGGTCAACAAGAAAGCAAAAGGAAATGGTATGCCAGGCAGCTGGTTCGAGACAGCGGGAGGTGGAGGGAATGCAATTTGCTTGTTGCGGGTATGAAGCAGAAGGGCATGCCGACACACCCAGTCATCAGCCAGCCAGCCAGTCAGCCAGCCAGCCGGCCTGAAGTGGTGATTGTCGCCAGAGCGTCGGTGCATGACCCGCGTAACTTGATGAGCAGGCAAAGGAGCATGCACGACAAGACCAGCAGCAGCGAGCAGCAGCCCATCCAGGAGCCAGAGATCAGACAGGGTAGGGCCAGGGCCGCCTCCGCTCCAAAACGCGAAACCCATAATTCGGGCTGAGCGCGTGTGTCCAATAAAAGCACGGCCGGCAGTGGATGGACAAACGACAGTGCCCTTGGCGGTTCCGCGTGTTTTTGCTTTTCACTATATTGCGCAGCCCACAAACACCTGCTATTAATTGCCGGGATCATCATGTCGTGGTGAGGTACCGAGACTAGCTCATCACCAGCACGACCGTCTTAATTACCTATCAGGCAGTGAACGGAAAACGAACCGGTCAGAACAACAGCCAGCATGAAGCATGAAGCATCGAGCCGGATCGGGGACAGCTTGTGGCCCGGAAGCCGCAGAATCCTTTGCGTGTCAGCGTCTTGTACCTCTTCTTCAGAGGCAAGAATCGTCCCACGAGAACACCGTGTAACGCGGTGGCCGGCCATTCAGACGCCGAGGATCTGTCCCAGCGATCGTATCCGCGCTGCAGGTTCCTGCAAGCAAGGATTTGTGGAGAACGCCATCGTCATCGCCTTATTTACCATTCCTGTGAAAATATGAATTAACGCGACGCGCTTGTTTGCGCCCATCCCGAATCCAGCAACCATTCTCCACCCACTCCCGTCGGCTGTTTGCGAGTCGTGAGGCATGAGATGAAGCGCCGGAATAGCAGCGCGACACAAGACACACGAGTGCTTCGATGCCTTCTAGAAGACGCCGCTGGCGCTCGCCGCGAGCTATTGGTGGACGTCACCTAAATCCATTGATTCCGTTTGTGGCTCTGTTTCCTTGGAATTTGACTGCCCGTCGTCTTTCCGAGCTCGTCCATGTAGCACAGCTGGATCATTCTCGTTGCTGACTGAGTGCTACGATACCGCCTCGGCCTGCTGACGGTTCGGGCCTACCTGGACATGCACAGATGCTCAGCTCTGCCCGGCTGCACGCACTGACTAAACCAAAGGGCCGCAAGTCGCCTATATGAAACGCTGAAACGCACACCATTCCCTCCAAAGCGGAACATTCTTCCGTGCTGAGACGCTGCTATGAGAAGGAAGAGTTGGGGCGAGCAGCAAAAACCTGGCATTCGGCGACTTTCCAGCTAGGCGCTCGTGTCACAACGACCTTTCATTGAGGCATATATCGCCGTGATTAATGGCTGGGTCTCACCAGAGAGGGATGTCTTGGGAGCACCATTTTAAGCAGGCGGAAGACCACCGGAGGGCGAAACGGCGTAAGATGGCCTCATCTAGTCAATCTGGGCGATCAGAGCGAACGCGCCATTCGCGGGACTTGGCGTCACTGGCGCGTTCAGCCACGCGGAATGGTTAGAGGTGGTTAGATACTGTATTGCCCCTCAGCCTGCACGAAGCTATGTCCTGGCCGGCCGTTGGAACGCGTTCTGGTGTCAGACGCCGGGAAAACGCCAAACAAGCCCGGAACAAAGCAGCCTGTCACGAAGGAACGGAGAGGATGGGGTGGAGCCGGCGAGACACTGTGCCTGTGCTGCGTCCGTGTACTCTAAACGTAGAACCATAGCAAAGCAACCATAACTTAGCGGCCCGCTGATGAATAACCGTCCCGTGAGAACTCTGACTGTCTGACGGGCGAATCCGGTCCGTAGACTCAGTGATTTACTCTGAGCGTGAGCACGCCCGGTTCGCTGCTTGGAGCTGTTAATATTCCTGCTGGTCCGAGGAGTCACTTGCAGCCGTTGGCCTGGGCGAATCACCATTCCCCACAGCCCTCGAATTTTTCTCGTGTCACTTCCATGCAACGGCACCACCTGCCCAAACTCCAAGAAACTAACGTCAAAGGAATCGCTCTCTCTCTCTCTCTCTCTCTCTCCACATCACGAGCCCTTCATGGAGGCTGAGATCAGATCCCGTATCCCAACCATCGACCCCCTGGTCTCCGACTACGCCGTTGGCTACTTGAATCATGCCGTGAACTTGTACGTACCCGACGCTGATCCAACCGCTCCCTCACCGTTGGAGGATGCTGCCGATGCTGTGACTGCCCTGCTACTCTCTGCTTCCGGCGACTGGTCGTCCAACAATGAGACGGCCATCCGAAGTCTCGTTGACAAATTTGTTGACCGGTTGAGTTCAGCGAGTGGCGTAAATGGCGAGCGCCGAGTGCTTGCTCCAACCGCGCGCAGGTTGGATCAAAGCATCCACGTAGGATCACAGCGAAATGTATCGTCGACTCTGGCTCTAGCCACAGCCACCATCGATCTCGAAGCCGCTGCCGGCCGGAGGGTGGAGTCGCGGGTCGACCGCAAGAAGCTCGAGAAGGCCGAGCGCAAGATTGCCGCCAAGCAGCAACGCAAAGTAATGAAGAACGTCGAATATGAGGCGTCTAGGTTGATCAATCAGCCGAGTGAGGTGCAGTCGTATGAAGAATTCTACATGCAAGTAAACCCACTGCAGCTCGGTAGCGACTCGAGTGCCAGAAGCAAAGACATAAAGGTCGACAACATCGACGTGACCATAGCAGGCAAGAGAATTCTCACTGATACCAATCTCACCCTTGCATATGGCCGCAGGTATGGCTTGGTTGGTCAGAACGGTATCGGTAAATCCACGTTCCTTAGAGCACTGAGCCGAAGAGAAGTGGCTGTTCCAATCCATATCTCCATATTGCACGTTGAGCAAGAGGTGACCGGTGATGACACTCCCGCTCTGCAGGCCGTACTGGATGCTGATGTTTGGCGTAAACATTTGCTCAAAGAGCAGGAGAAGATCACAAAGCAGCTAGCCGAGATCGAAGCTCAGCGATCATCAGTAGCGGACACGGCCGGTGACGCTGTACGTCTGGACAAGGAGCGAGAAGGACTGGATACAACTCTTAGTGACATCTTCAACAAACTGGCCGAAATGGAATCGGACAAGGCCGAATCACGAGCAGCAAGTATCCTTGCAGGCCTTGGTTTCTCTGCCGAACGCCAGCAACATCCTACCAAGACCTTCTCCGGTGGTTGGAGAATGAGAATAGCAATTGCTCGAGCACTCTTCTGCGAGCCAGATCTACTTCTGCTTGACGAACCGAGCAACAACCTCGACGTTCCTAGTATTACTTTCCTTTCGAACTACCTACAGCACTACCCATCTACTGTACTCGTAGTCTCCCACGACAGAGCTTTCCTCAACGAAGTTGCAACAGATATTATCCACCAACACTCCGAACGCCTGGACTACTACAAAGGAGCCAACTTTGATTCTTTTTATGCCACCAAAGAAGAACGGCGGAAGGTGGCTGAGCGTGAGTATGAGAAACAGATGGCGGAGCGAGCGCATCTGCAATCGTTCATCGACAAGTTCCGCTACAACGCGTCAAAGGCCAGCGAAGCACAGTCACGAATCAAGAAACTGGAGAGGATGCCAGTTCTGGAGCCACCGGAAGCGGAGTACAGCGTGGTCTTCAGATTCCCAGAAGTGGAGAAGCTGTCGCCTCCCATTCTGCAGATGAGCAACGTGTCGTTCGGGTACACCAAAGACGCGGTGCTGCTGCGCAACGTCGACTTGGATGTGCAGCTCGACAGCCGAATCGGCATCATCGGGCCCAACGGCGCGGGCAAGACCACGGCGCTCAAGCTGCTCATCGGCGCGCTGCAGCCCCTCACGGGCTTGATATCGGCGCACGGCCGGCTGCGGATCGGCTTCTTCGCGCAGCACCACGTCGACGCGCTGGACCTCAACGCGTCGGCCGTGACCTTCATGGCGCAGCGCTTCCCCGGCAAGACCGACGAGGAGTACCGCCGCCACCTCGGCGCCTTCGGCATCACCGGCATGACCGGCCTGCAGAAGATGGACACGCTGTCTGGAGGCCAGAAGTCGCGCGTTGCCTTTGCGTGCCTGTCCATGACCAACCCGCATATCTTGGTCATGGACGAACCCACCAACCATCTTGATACCCAGGCTATGGATGCGCTGTCGGCGGCGCTGAAGAACTTTGCCGGTGGCGTGGTGGTGGTTAGCCACGACGTTTACTTTCTGCAGGAGGTATGTACTAGCTTGTGGGTGTGTGATAAGGGGAGCGTCGAGCACTTTGATGGCACGATCAATGATTACAAGAAGAGGATCATTGCTCAGGCGAATGAGGCCGGCGTTGTGCAGTTCCATTAAGCAGAAATATAAAAGCATCAACGGGATTTACGATGGTTATGAAGACCTGTAATGATTCCACGTCAGGATTAGAGTAGAATATAGCATCAGCTCTCACAGCCGAATACGACTGTCGTTTACATCAGCGTCTCTCAATTCTAATTCACATTGCAAGGCGTTCGACTGTGCTTTCGCTTAAGATTCAATGATAAATGTCAATTAACAAGTACATTCAAGACCTATAACATTCAAGATGCTATAATGAAATCCTCAAAGAGCGTCGTTACCAAGCAACCACAAACCAAAGCGCAGGGTATCCACCCGGCACACCGAGAGACAATCTTAGCCAAGTCCGAGGCCCCACAAGCCCACCTACTTCCTGGCGGAAGCATCGCACATCTCCATGAAGCGGTAGATGCCCTCGAAGCCCTGATACTCGAGCGGCGTAGCACGGCTATGCCTCTCGGGCACGCGCGCGGAGCTCTCCAGCTCGCTGGAGTGCACGCTCTCATAGCCGCTGGGCGAGCTCTCGGCCCACGGCAGCGCCGCCACCTCAACAGCATCAACCTCGAAGCCGCACTCCGACCGCGTCGACTCCTCGTCGCTGAACAAGATGGGGTCGGGCTCGTCAGCGGGCCACGGCGGCGGGCGGGCATGCTGCAGCGCCCCGCGCTCCGAGCCCGCCGCGCTCGGCGCAAACGGAAACAGCAGCGCGAGCTCGGCGCCGGCAAACGCGTCGAAGTCGGGGTCCTGCCCGACGACGCCGCGGCGCAGCCCCAGCTCCACCGCCAGCGCGTCGACGGCCGCGGCGTCGCAGCCGGGGAAGTGGACGCGCAGGGCGGGCGCCGCCGCGGCGCGGTACGAGATGGGCAGGTCGCCGAGCTCGGCCAGGCGCCGCAGGTCCGCCAGGATGGCGGCGAGCTCGGCCAGCGCGCGCGAGAAGTCGCTGCTCAGGGCGTCGAGCAGGCCGGCGGTGTGCAGCGATGCGGGCGCGCCGCGGAAGCCCGTGACGACGCGCAGCGGCGTGAGCGCCGTGATCGTCGGGTTGATGGCGAAGTCGATGTACGAGCCCGGCGAGGCCGGCGGCACGCCGTCGAGCGTCGTCAGCGCCTGCTCTTGCAGCGGCGATACCGCTTTGTAGCGCGGCTTGCCGCTGCGGGCGTCTACGCCGTCGTATAGCGCTTTCTGCCCGTTCAGGCAGAAGGCGCGCACCGCTTGCGATACGTTGGTGACGACTTGTGCTTGTGTGGCTGGGCCGTGCGAGAAGTATCGCGCTCCTCCGATTCGACCGGCACCGGTGCTATAGCCTCCTGCTGTTCGACCCAATGCACCTCCGGTGAGGTTTGGACGCAGAGTGGATGCAAATGGCGCGCGGCCAGTAGAGCGGCTAATAGCCGTTGCGACTCGAGAGGCCGGGAATGCAGAGCGATCATACTTGACGCCTGCATTTCTTGCTTGAGAGGTAGTGAAGTGGCGAATAGACGAGGTGAAGCCGGTGTACGAGGAGAGCAATCGTTTGCCCTGGCGAAGGAATGCCGCCGGATGAATTGGCTGACGAGGAGTGACACGAGCGAGAATTGGCTCCGCTTGTGCAACTGAACGTGAAGCAATAGGAGCTTTAGTCCCTAGGAATTGAGAAGTCTTTTGTACGGCAAGCCTGTTGCCTAGTTAACAAACACAACACTCGAATCAAGATAAAAGGAATACTCACCTAAGAATCTTAAGATTCTTGGCCACCAATACGTGGAATGAGCCCGGGGCGGGCGCCATGATGATCTGAAACCACAATCCGGAGAAGGATGCGATGGTGAACAAGAAAGAGTGGTGGCATACATTGGAGTAGCTCTTGGAAGGCTGAAGTGGCGAATCACGTGGTCCCTCTGTTTCTCCCCGCGATATTCCTACAAAGTCGTAACGATCATGGCTCCACTTATCGAGATGTAATTGAATAGCTCTCAAATAGAAGATTCGTAGACGTCATGACAATTTACAATTTCTGCCAGATCTGCACTCTTTCTATCAGTTTCACAATTGAGTTTGCAAGTAGCCACATCACCCAAGAATCGGATGAGAAAGGAAGCTGTGCGGTTTCGTACATAATTTGACATTTGATGCTAGCGAGCTCCTCAATGGGAGTATCAGCCATGATATTAAAATGAAACTCCCATATGCAAGAAGAATGATCCAGCCCTACGGGACTCGACGGAGTACATCTGTGGAGAGGATTAGGCTTGGCGACGAACCCGTTCGGATCTGGGACATTCTCCAGAGAAGGGCATCCAGCTCGAAGATGTCCCCGGCCATCATCGCTTCTCTTCCAACAGCAATACTTTCCCTCAGGCCACCCCCATTTTCATCTCCAGCGCCGCTTTTGCGGCAAGCTGGGGCACGACCTTGCCGTGGTAGATTTCCTCCATGATGAAGTGTAGATAGCAGTAGCAGCAGCAGCAGCAGCGAAACAAGCCAAGCCAAAGGTGAGAGTAGAAGCCAGTAGCATCATACATACAGCTGAATTGCCTTAACCTGTGGAATAGTCTATGATGTTGGCCGTGCAAAGTCGAGAAATAGAATGCATAAGTGTGTCACCGGCCAGGTGGAGCTCCACAGAATGCCCAAAGGTACCAGATGTGAACGCCAGGAGCGCAATGACTTTTTGATGCAGCGAGATTTAGAAGAGAGTCGTTTGTGATTGTATGTGATGTTTTCCAGTCGGACACCGCAGAAAGTTAAAATATCCCCGTGAGTCGGCACAATGTACGGATAACTCAAAGTCGGAAACCACCGAGATGAATCGAATTCGTCAGATTAAATCCATTTAAGCTTTGGGGAAGGTCGCCTGGTCAGGCCATTACAATCGTGCAAAGAGTCTGATTCATCTGTCGAGAGTTGCAAGAAGTTCAGGGTCGATATAGTCTCGAAGCCTCATCCGACTTCCCACGGTAAGCACCGGATCACGCCAAGCGGAGCGAAGTTGATCGGTAGCCGGATGCCTTGGTTGACCATTCTCGCTCTGCGCGAGTTGAACGTAGTGACGAGCCAGCCGGCTTCTAATAGGATCCTGTCGATTCAGTGCAGCGGCATAATACTTCAGCAGATAGTCCTTGCCAGTTTCGATACCGTTATCAGCATCATCCAGAGCCAAATGCCTGAATTCATTATACATGCCAGTGTTGAAATTCCGGACCAAGAAGTGGCTCCAGAACGAATAAAGCACTTGCATGGGGTAAGGGCAGCTTGCCGGCGCGGCGGTACGTTGAGAAAGAGCCTTTTCGCGCAAGTCCAGGTAAGGCATCGGTATGGCTTTGGGTGGAAGCTCGCTAGAAGGAGAATCTTTGTCTCTCACCCAGTACCTTGTCGAATTGGCGGTCGGAGAGTTGCTCGAAGGGACCGCACCGCCCATTTCGTCTAGACCAAGCCCATGGATCGGTTCGTTCGGCTCTGTGCCAGATGCATTTCTGTTTCGCAGGGCGGAATCAGCATCTTGGTCATCAAAGAGTGGTTCAATGGTCATACCGTAAAACCGTCCCTTGAGAAACGGAGCTGGCATCGTTCTCCGGCAAGCCATTCTGCGACGCCTGAACACCATTCTCTGCTTGTTGCTCCGATTGTTCTGGAGCGGAAGATTCGGGTTGATACATAGATGGTACGCCTGCATCAACGCTTCCTTGAACTCGTTCCAGCACCATTAGCTCAGGAATTTTGTGATCGGAGAAGTTATCTGGTTCGACTTCGAGCGATCCGTTCATTGGGATTTCTGGTGGTGAGAACATAGTGTCTGGCGAACGAAGAGCATCACCAGCGAAGGACATTGCAGTCGGTGAGGTCTGCAAGCCTGTGTAGGCTCCTGGGTCGGTCATGTCG
>Ga0335073_10015571_pt1 | contig 10632 bp, 8 predicted proteins | sample Lox_Sample_22_FD_207093 | JGI IMG/M metagenome (GOLD analysis project Ga0335073, IMG submission 207093) | Soil microbial communities from Loxahatchee National Wildlife Refuge, Florida, United States - Lox_Sample_2.2 | ecosystem: Environmental > Terrestrial > Soil > Wetlands | place: USA: Florida...
GAATCGAGATTGGCCTGATCGTAAGCGTTGAGCTGCGACAGCGATGTCACGCTGAACTTGCTTTTGATGTTGGTCAGGATCGTCGGCGTCGTCGCGCCGGTCGGCAGGTTGCCCGCAGCGCCGACGGTCGAGATGTTCTCCGTCACGCCGCTTCCTTCGGTCGAATCGGTCGACAGATAGAGCTGGTTGTTTTGAATCTCGACCGTGCGGGTATCGACGGTGCCGTAGATCTGGGTGGCGGTGGTCGCTCCCAACTGCGCATAGAACAGGCCCTGCGTGGCGGTGTCGTTCTTTTCGCCCTGGCCGGAAATATAGAACGATGAGCCGTTCTGGGTCGCGACGCTGCGCGGATTGTTCTCGTTGAAGACGCCGGTCAATGCGGTCGACGTATTGACGCTGCCGTTGTAGCCGATGAGCGCGGTCACGCGCGGCACGACGGTCGCTGTCGTCACGCCGGAGCCGGCCGAGCCCGGAGTGCCGGCAACGCTTGCGGTTTGCGCCAGGGGATAGCAGGTGACGGCACTGGGGCCGGGGCTTATGCAGCTCTTGGTCGCGCCACCATAGCTCTGCGGGTCCGAATTGAACGTGGACGCGGTTACGTCGTATCCGGCGATGGTCAGATACTGGCCGTTGCCGGAAAGCTCCAGCGTTCCTTCCGACGACGAGCCATATTCGCCGGAAATCGGATTATTGGTGCCGGACGCCACTTGAGGCAGCATGAGCGTGCCGACGAGATTGGCGGTGGTCGAGCTGGTGATGCCGCCGCCCGTGCCGGAAAGGCTGAGCTCGTCCAGGTGATCGGCGCCGCGGAGTTGTCGGCATAGCTGCCGGTGTCGCTGCCGTCCCCTTCGACACTGATGACGAGATCGCCGGCCGCGAAAGAGGTGAGCGGATCGGCCCAAGCGACGCCCGCCGTCGCCCACAGCAAAGCCGCCGACAATCCTGCCCGCCGCGTCAGCGCGCGGCGGCGCCCGTTCACTGCCTGAACCATCTGATGCCCCCGTTTTCTTGCGCGGGGCCAGACGGTTCACCCTCCCTGCCCCACGCGCCGGAACGTACCGGGGTGACATGACGGATGCGTGACAGTGACGGGGCTAATTCTATGTTAGATCGAGGACATGCTTTGCTGCGACGATTTAGCCTTTGGGCCGCAGATCGATGATCCGCTTCGCTTTGCCGATCGACCGCTCGATCGTGCCGGGAAGCACCGTCTCGACCGCTACCGAAATGCCGACCAGTGCCTTGATGCGGTGAGAGAGATCGGCGGCTGATGTGGCACGCGCTTCGGCGCCGGCGGCCTCGGCTCGTGCTTCGACCTTGAGCGCCATCGCATCGAGCCGCCCCTCGCGCGTCAATTCGATCACGAAATGCGGGGCAAGCCGCCGGTCCTCGAGAAGGATGGCCTCGATCTGGGTCGGGAACACGTTGACGCCGCGCAGGATGATCATGTCGTCCGACCGGCCGCCGATCTTCTCGATCCGGCGCATCGGGCGTGCCGTTCCCGGCAGGAGCCGCGTCAGGTCCCGCGTGCGATAGCGGATGACCGGCATCCCCTCTTTGGTGAGCGAGGTCAGGACCAACTCGCCCATCGCGCCGTCGGGCACCGGCGTTCCGGTCGCGGGATCGACGATCTCGGGATAGAAATGGTCCTCCCAGACATGGAGCCCGTCCTTGGTCTCGACGCATTCTTGCGCCACGCCCGGGCCGATCACTTCGCTCAATCCGTACATGTCGACGGCGTCGAGGTCGAACGCGTCCTCGATCTCGGCGCGCATCGCGTTGGTCCAGGGCTCGGCGCCGAAAATGCCGATTTCGAGCGAGGATTGGCGCGGATCGATGCGCGCGGCGCGGAACGCGTCAAGGATCGCCAGCATGTAGCTCGGCGTCACCATGATGATCTCCGGCGCGAAGTCGGTGATGAGCTGCACCTGCCGCTCGGTCATGCCGCCCGACACGGGGATGACCGTGCAGCCGAGCCGCTCGGCGCCGTAATGCGCGCCCAGCCCGCCGGTGAAGAGCCCATAGCCATAGGCCACATGGGCCTTCATGCCTTTGCGCCCGCCGGACGCCCGGATGCTGCGCGCCATCAGATCGGACCAGGTGTCGATGTCGCGCGCGGCGTAGCCCACCACCGTCGGCTTGCCGGTCGTGCCGGATGAGGCATGGACGCGCACGATCTCCTCGCGCGGCACGGCGAACATCCCGAACGGATAATTGGCGCGCAGATCATCCTTCGAGGTCAGCGGAAAGCGCCGGATATCGTCGAGCTGTTTCAGGTCGTCGGGATGAACTTGCGCTTCATCGAAGGCGCGGCGGTAATGCGGCACATTGGCGTAGGCATGATGGAGCGACCAGCGCAGCCGCTCGCGCTGAAGCGCCGCAAGCGCGTCGCGCGAGGCTTTCTCGACCGGCTCGAGATCGGCGGGCGCCGGCGCATGGGTGCCGCGCTTTCCCATTGCTTCCTCCCTTGGGCATGCATGGTAATCTCGGCGTTCGCCCAACGGAAGCGACCGGAGGTGGGGGCTTGGACGACGTGCGCCGCGAGGAGAGGCCCGAACAGCCCCTTTATCGCACCCAGCAGGATCCGCGGCTGCGGCTTCTCATCCCGCTCGTGTGCGCGTGCGCGCTGCTGATGGAAAGCCTTGACCAGACCATCATCGCGACGTCGCTGCCGCAGATCGCGGTGAGCCTTAACGAGGCGCCGTTGCGGCTCAATCTCGCGATCACATCCTATCTCCTCAGCATCGCGGTCTTCATCCCGATCAGCGGCTGGATCGCCGACCGGTTCGGCGCGCGCAGCGTGTTCTGCCTCGCGGTCGGCGTCTTCACCGTGGCCTCGGCCCTGTGCGGCCTTTCCAATTCGCTCGGCATGCTGGTGGCGATGCGGGTGCTGCAAGGCGTGGGCGGCGCGCTCATGAACCCGGTCGGCCGGCTCGTGATGCTCAAATCCTTCCCGCGCTCCGAGATCGTGGTGGCGATGGGCTATGTGATGATGCCGGCGATGATCGGCCCGGCGCTCGGGCCGATGGTGGGCGGATTTCTCACGACCTATGCCTCGTGGCGGTGGATCTTCTATGTCAACGTGCCGATCGGCGCGCTGGGGATCGTGCTGGGCCTGCTGTTCTTCGACAATTTCCGCAACGACGCGCTGGCGCGGTTCGATTTCCGGGGTTTCGTGCTGGTGGCGATCGGGCTTGCCGCGACGCAATTGGCGCTCGAGTTCGCAGGGCGTTCGGCGGTCTCCGGCACGACCGAGGCCGCCGCCGTCGCGACCGCGGCCTTGTTCCTCGGCACCTATGTCTTCTATGCGCGCCGCACCCACGACCCGGTGGTCGATCTCAACCTGTTCCGGATCAGGACGTTCCGCATCGGCAATGTCGGCGGCACCTTGGCGCGGATCGGCTATGGCTCGACGCCGTTCCTTTTGCCGCTGCTGCTGCAATTGCCGCTGGGATACTCGGCCTTCCGCTCGGGCCTGTTCACCTCGCTGACGGCGGTGTCGTCGATGGCGATGCGCATCGTCACCCCGCTGATCCTGCGCCGCAACGGCTTCCGCACGGTGCTTCTGGTGAACAGCACGATCGTCATCGTGTTCATGATGTCGCTCGCGCTCATCGGCCCCGGCACGCCGTGGTGGGGGCTGGCGGCGCTTCTGGTGGCGCTGGGCTTCTTCCGCTCGCTGCAATACACGTCGCTGTCGAGCCTTGCCTATGCCGACCTTCAGGGCGCCAATATCAGCACGGGCTCCTCGCTCGCAAGCGTGACGCAGCAGCTTTCGCAAAGCTTCGGCATCGCCATCAGCGCGACGCTCTTGGGCTATTTCGCCGGCGGCGCCCGCATTCCGACGCGTGGCGATTTCGCCACCGTGTTCCTGATCATGGTGCTGTTCCCGGCCTTGTCGCTCATTTCCTTCGCGCGCCTGTCACCCGATGACGGCGCGCATATGAGCGGGCATCGGCCGGCCGCCGGCTAGTAGAACGGATCGGTCGGCGGGCCGCCCAGCATCACCTGGCCGTAATTGAGCGCGGGCATGTCCCAATTGGCGGCGATGTGGGCCGAGACGGCGGTCAGATCGCGCGCGGCGCGCTGCACCGGTCCGCGTTCATAAAGCCCGTTGCCGCCTTGCGCCGTCAGCAGAAGCTCGCACGCGCGTTTGCCCATCTGCACGGCATAGCCCTGGTCGCGGCGCGAGCGGACGCGATGCTCGAGCGACAGGGTCTCGCCGCGCATGACCTTGTCGATCGTCTCTTCGAGCGAGCGGCGGTAGAGCAGCTCGGCGGCGTCGGCAAGCGCCGTCGCCTCGGAAAGCCGCGTCTGGATCGTCGGCTTCTTCGCCAAAGGCGAGTGGTCGAACGCCGATGAGCGCGCCTTCATCTCGTCGATGAAGGCCTGGCACGCGCCTTGGGCGATGCCCGGCGCCGCGGACGAGATGCAGAACGGGAAGATCGCCCAGACCGGCGCGCGGTAAAGCGGGCTCTGATGAACGGCGGCGCCGGGCGACGTGCCGTTGACGAGGTCGTCGTTCTTGACGGTCCGGTGCTCGGGCACGAACACGTCCTCGACGACGCAGCTCTTGCTGCCGGTGCCCGAAAGGCCCATCACGTGCCAATCGTCGACGATTTTCACGTCGCTCTTCGGCAGCAGCATGAAGCGGATGTCCGGGATCGGCGGATTGGTGCTGAGCATCCCGGCGATGCCGCCAAGGATCATCCAGCGCGCGTGATCGATGCCGCTGCAGAACGACCATTTGCCCGAGACGCGATAGCCGCCGTCGGTTGGCGTGAGCCGCCCGCCCGGCGCGAAGCTTGACGCGCTCAAGGTGCGGTCATGCTCCCAATATTCCTGCTGCGCCTTTTCGGGGAAGAGCGCGACGAAAAGATCATGGACGCCCATCACGGTCCAGACCCACGCCGCCGAGCCGTCGCCCCGGCCCAGGATCGAGGCGGTCTTGAAGGCCACGTCGACCCGCACCTCGGGTCCGCCGAATTTCTTGGGCTTCAGCAGATAGCAGAGCTCGGCATCCCAGAGATCCTTGATGGTCTCGGCCGGGACCTGGCGGGCGTTGCTGGTCGCGACCGCACGCTCCTTAAGGCGCGGCAAAAGCGCGCTGGCGCGCTCTTCCAGACTTTCCTTGCTGTAGGATTGGGCCACGATCCGCCTCCCTGCCGTTGAATCCGTGATTTTTACCCAGTATAGCGATGACACCGACAAAGTAAAAAGCAAGAAAGGTCGAACCATGCGACTGCGCCGACATGGCCGCTGACCGTGCCACGCGGTCGGAGCCGTTGCGGGATGTGATCCGCCGCTACTACGGCGAGGAATGCAAGATCCTGGCCGTGCGCCGCTCGGGCGGGTCGCGCGCGTTCCTGTTCGTGGTGGAGGCGATGTATCGCGGCCGGGCGCTCCGCACGCTCGGCACGATCGGCCGCGGGCACGAAGTGATGGAGCATTCGGCGATGGACCTCCATGCGCCGGACCGGCTCGTCTTCCCCTACGAGCGGCTGATGCTGATGTCGCTCGCGCTCGCCGAAGCGCCGGACCGGGCGCTGCTTCTTGGCCTTGGCGGCGGCGCCATGTGCCGCCATCTCGCCGCGCATCTGCCCGATCTCGATGCGACGGTTGTCGAGCGCGACCGCGGGGTCATCGCGCTGGCGCGCGAGTATTTCCATATCGAGCGCGCCGTCACGCGGGCCGATGGCGCGGCCATCGTGGCCGATGCCGCGGGTGCGTTCGATGTCGTGATGGTCGATCTCTACGACGCGTCGGGTGCGGCATCGCTCGATGACAGCTTCTGGCAAGATTGCCTCGCCGCGCTAAGGCCGGGTGGATGCGTCGCGATCAACTGGGCGGGCGGATGGACCGGCGGGGAAATGGGCACGGCTTGGCAGAAAGTAGGCCGCGTCGCGCCACGGCTCGATCGCTCCTTTTTCGTCGTCGAGCGCGGCCCGCGCGGCAATATCGTGCAATTCGTGCCGACGGCGCCGGGATTTCGCGTGGCCTCGCTCGCCGCGCGCTGGGCCCAATTCGCCGCGCGCCACGGTTTGCCGCGCGAGGATCGGGACATCCTGCAACGCTGCGAGGTGAGAACGCGCTTCCCCTCGCCGCGGCCAGCGGTCAAGCGCTAGCCTGGAGTGATCCACGCAGATTCAAAACCGGTCGTCGCCCTCGCGAAAGCGGGGGCCCAGCGCAACCGCGCGTCACTGGCCCCTGGGTCCCCGCTTTCGCGGGGACGACGACTCTAGGCCGCGCCTAGGCTCGTCACGTCCGGCACGGGCCGCCGGGTGCGCGGATCGCGCGCCAACAACGCCTCGATCGCTTGTGCCGCGTCGAGGACGAAAGCGTCCTTGCGCGCAGGCCCGGTGATCTGCAGCGCGAACGGCGTTCCCGAGGGCTCCATCCCGCACGGGATCGAGATGCACGGATGTCCGGTGAGCGACAGGTAATAAGTGGGGGCGAGCCAGGAATAATAGGTGCGCATCACCCGGCCATCGACGATCCGCGCGTGGCCCTCTTCGATCGCGAAAGGCGCGATGCCGACCGTCGGGCTGATGAGCAGGTCGTGATCCTCGAAGAACCGCTCGAGATTGCGCAGGATGCGGGTTTGCGTGGCATGCGCCTCGGCCACGTCGAGGGCGCTCATCGCCAGCCCTTCTTCGTAGTTGGCGCGCACATAGGCGCCCAATTTGTCGCGATGGCGCTCGTACCGCTCGCGCTGACCGGCGAGGAAATTCTGCGCGCGGATCGCGGCGAACGCCGCATCGGCGCCGCGCAGGTCCGGATCGCGCCAGTCGCAGCGGGCGAACGCGCCGGCAATGAGCGCAATCCGCGCGCGCAAAGTGGCGCGGATCGACGGGTCGACCGGCGCGCCGCCCAGATCCTCCGAGACCGCCACTCTGAGGCGTCCCAGATCGATCTCTTGCGCCTGGGCGTAGGATTTCGCGTCGACCGGCCAGGAGAACGGGTCGCGGCTGTCGGCGCCGATCTGCGCTCCCAGCAACAGCCGCGCATCGGCAACCGTGCGGCCCATCGGTCCGGCGACGCTGATCGGGGTCCAGCCCAGCACGCGCCGCTCGTTGGCGACAAGGCCCGGCGAAGGCCGGAACCCGACGACGCCGCAAAACGCCGCCGGAATGCGGAGCGAGCCGCCCGTGTCGGAGCCGGTGCAAAGCGGCAGCATGCCGGTCGCAAGCGCCACCGCCGACCCGCCCGACGAGCCGCCGCAGGTACGCGCGAGGTCGAACGGGTTGCGCGTCGGCCCATAGACTTTGTTGTCGGTATGGGCGCCCGCGCCGAATTCGGGCGTGTTGGTCTTGCCGACCACGATGGCGCCGGCGCGCCGCACGGCGGCGACCATGCGCTCGTCCGCCGCCGGGACATGGTGGCGATAAAGCGGCGAGCCTTGGGTGGTGACGATCCCCTCGGTCTCCTGAAGGTCCTTGATGCCGATCGGCAGGCCGTGGAGCGGCCCCAGCCGATCGCCCGCCCGCACCGTCGCTTCGGCCGCGCGCGCCTCGGCCCGCGCGCGCTCGACCGCCATCGCGGTGACGGCGTTCAGGACCGGATTGACCGCCTCGATGCGCCGGAGGCAGCTCTCGAGAAGCTCGACCGGTGAAATCTCCCGGTCGCCGATGAGCCGGCGCAATTCGACGGCGTCCCGGTCGCAAAGCTCCTGCATCGCGCCTATTCTAGGAGGGCTTTCGGCGCGGAGGCCAGATTTCATGCAGCTCATTCCCGACATCACGGCGTTCCATGGCGACCTGATCCGGTGGCGGCGCGACATTCACGCGCATCCCGAGCTTGGCTTCGAGGAGACGCGCACCTCGGACCTGGTGGCGCAGAAGCTTGCCGAGTTCGGCTGCGAGGTGCATCGCGGCGTGGGCCGCACCGGCGTGGTGGGGCGGCTCAAAGTGGGTTCGGGCGCGCGTTCCATCAGCCTGCGCGCCGACATGGACGCGCTGCCGATCCTCGAGGCCAACCGCTTCGACTATCGCTCCACGAACGAGGGGCGGATGCATGCCTGCGGCCATGACGGGCACACGACCATGCTGTTGGGCGCGGCGCGCTATCTCGCGGCCACCCGGAAATTCGACGGCACGGTCAATTTCGTGTTCCAGCCGGCCGAGGAAGGCTTGGGCGGCGGCGAGGCCATGGTGAAGGATGGGCTCTTCGACCGGTTCCCGTGCGAGGCGATCTTCGGCATGCACAACCGCCCCGGCCTCGCGGTCGGCAAGTTCGCGATCCGGCCGGGGCCGATGATGGCGGGCGGCGCCTTTTTCGACATCGCCATCACCGGCCGCGGCGCGCATGGCGCGCGGCCCGAATCCGGCATCGATCCGGTCGTCGTGGCGGCCCATATCACCACGGCGCTCCAGACCATCGTCGCGCGCAATGTCCGGCCGATCGACACCGCCGTGCTGAGCATCACGCAGATCCACGCGGGCGACGCCTATAACGTCATTCCGGAACGCGCCGTGATCCGCGGCACCGCGCGCTGCTTCGTCAACGAGACGATGGAGATGATCCGGACCAACATGGAGCGCATCGCGCGCGGCGTGGCCGAAGGGCTGGGGGCACGGGCGACGCTCGATTTCCGCTATCCGTTCCTGCCGCTCGTCAACGAGCCGCGAGAGACCTCGTTCATCGCCGACGCCGCGGCGGAGCTCGTGGGCGAGGCCAACGTCAACCGCGACGGCGGCTTGACGATGGCGTCGGAGGATTTCTCGTTCATGCTCGCGCGCTGCCCCGGCGCCTATATCCAGATCGGCAACGGCGACGGTGCCGGCGGGTGCGAGGTCCACAATCCGGGCTACGACTTCAACGACGAGGTCCTGCCGTTGGGCGCGAGCCTCTTCGCGCGCCTCGTCGAGCGGCGGCTGGCACCTTAATCCTCCTCGCGCGGCGTGACCGGAAGCTCGAGGCTGCGGTCGCGCTGCCAGTCGAACGAGCCGCGCACGAAGCGGATGGAACCCAAGGGCCCATAGCTGTCCTGATAGCGCGCCCAGTATTGCAGCACGCGGCGCGTCAATGCGCCCGTCGACGGGCCACCGCGGCAGCAGCCCACGTTTGGCGGATCGCCGCAATCGAGTTCGCCCGCGCGGATCAGATCGGCGATCTTGCGCCGCGGCGTCTCCTTGCCGGGGACCCGCAGCACATTGTTCGCCTGATGGTCGTCGAGTGCGGCGATGATGGTCTGACCGCAGCCGCTGCACTCGATCGCCAGCAGCACGCATTCATGGGCATAGATGTTGGCGATCGCGTCAGGGCCGAACGCGCAATAGCGCGGCACGCCCTGCTCGTCCCACCATTTCGGCGGCTCGGCGATGCGGGAAAGGATGTCGGCGTAATGGTTGAACATCGCTCCTACTTGTCGAGCCGCGCGGCCGCTTCCGCGACGAGGCTCAGATCGGCGTAGTGGTGCGGATCGAGCGGCGCCGGGATGAAGCCCAGTTCGTGCGCCGTCCCGATATTGCGCTGAAGCGCGTCGAGATTGGGCTTGCCGTCGGGATCGCGGTAGGAATCCTTGGGCGTGAAGGCCCAGCCCGCCCACAGGCTCGGCGGCGTCTTGGTATAGGCGGTGACGATCTTGATCACCTCGTCATGGTTCTTCGGATCGAAGTACCAGCGGACCTGGCGCAGATTGTCCTCGAAATAATCGACCAGCGCCGCGCGGTTCTTGTCGATGAAGGGCTTGCGCGCGACCGTGGTCAGAAGCTGCGACGGCCCTCCCATCGCCTCCTTCTGCGTGAAAAGCGCGTGTCCCACCGCGTTGAGCTGCGGGTCGAAGGCGAAGGGCGGCACCACGCTGACGAGATCGACCTTGTGCTCCAACAGCTCGGGCTTCATGGTCGGAAACATGGATTCGACCAGCGTGTAGTCGCGCTTGTCCTCGAGCCCGTGCTTGCGCAACATGATCCTGAGCCCGATATCGATCGCCGCGCCAATCGCGTTGGAGCTCACGATCCTGCCTTTCAGGTCCTCGATCCGCTTCACCGGGCCGTCGTTCAGCACGAAGAAGGGATTGCTGAAGGACTGGCCGACCCCGTCCTCGAGCCAGTCGGTCACGACGCGCAGATCGTCGAGATGCGCGTTCTCGATCGCGAGCGCCAACGCCGGGAAACCCAACGGCGCCAGATCGACGTCGCCCGAGGCGAGCGCGGTGATCATCGCCGGCGTGCTGGTGAAGTGCACATAGTCGAGCTTGTAGCTCGTGCCTTCGTGCCGCGAGATGCCTTGCTTGCCGAGCATCGCCAAGGGCGAGTCGGTAGGCGCCACGATCCAGGCGACTTTGATCTCCACGGGCTCGGCGCGCGCCGCGCCGCTTGCGAGGATCAGCGCCACCAGCGCTGCCGCCGCGAGCTTCATCCTGCGCATCGCTCCCTCACGCCCGCGCGATGACGATGTTCTTGCGCTTCAAGTGCGTCACCTTGGCGACGCCCGACAGCAGCATCGTCGAGTGCAGCTCGCCGCCCATCCAGGCATAAAGGCTTTTGACGCCAGGCGCGCCGCCGCACATGAGGCTCCACAGCACGGGGCGGCCGACGGCGCAGACGGTGGCGCCCATCGACACCGCCTTGAACACGTCGACGCCGCGCCGCACGCCGCTGTCGAACACGATGGGCACGCGGCCCTGGA
>Ga0335073_10015572_pt1 | contig 10632 bp, 7 predicted proteins | sample Lox_Sample_22_FD_207093 | JGI IMG/M metagenome (GOLD analysis project Ga0335073, IMG submission 207093) | Soil microbial communities from Loxahatchee National Wildlife Refuge, Florida, United States - Lox_Sample_2.2 | ecosystem: Environmental > Terrestrial > Soil > Wetlands | place: USA: Florida...
GGCTCTGAGCCGGGCAACGGTCGCGTCCAGGTCCGGCTGGCCCAGTCCGAAGCCCTCGCAGCGTCCGACGAGCAGCACCTCCTGCCCCGAGCGGTCGATGGCCTCCCGAGCAGCCCGCACCCGCTTCACGGCCTCATCCAGGGGATACAGGTCACTGCCCAGGCGGTCCTCAATCGAAAGACCGGCCACCCCGGTGTCGACGCAGCGGGCGACATTCGCTGCGACGCCCTCGGGAGTATCGGCAAACCCCGCCCCGAAGTCGGCGTTGACCGGCAGATCGGTGATCCCGACCAGGAATCGCAGGTGCTCGAGCACCTCCTCCACCGTCATTTCGCCATCGGCTCTGCCCAGCGCCCAGGCGGCCCCTGCGCTGGTGGAGGCCAGCGCCTGGAAGCCCAGCTTCGCCAGCCGGATGGCGCTGCCGCCATCCCAGGGATTGGGCAGGACGAAGCAGCCCGATTGATGCAGTGCGCGGAAGGCCGCGCGGCGTTCGGCGATGGAGGTCATGGTTCTATGCCGCCCGCAACGCCGCGACGGCCTCCGGTTGAGCTACTTCTTCTTCGGGATGTACAGGTCCGTCAGCGTCCCGTCGTAGGCCTCGGCCGCGAAGGCCACGGTCTCCGACAGCGTCGGGTGCGGGTGCACGGTGAGGCTGATGTCGGAGGCGTCCGAGCCCATCTCGATGGCCAGGGCCACCTCGCTGATGAGGTCGCCGGCGTTCGGGCCGACGATGCCGCCGCCCAGCACGCGGTGCGTGGTGGGGTCGAACAGCAGCTTCGTGAAGCCCTCGTCGCGCCCCAGGGACAGCGAGCGCCCGCTCGCCGCCCAGGGAAAGGCAGCCTTCTCGTAGGCGATCCCCCTGGCCTTGGCCTCGGTCTCGGTGAGGCCCGCCCAGGCCACCTCGGGATCGGTGTAGGCCACGGAGGGGATGACGCGGGCGTCGAAGGCGGCCTTGTGGCCGGCGATGACCTCGGCGGCGACCTTCGCCTCATGGGAGGCCTTGTGGGCCAGCATGGGCTGGCCGACGATGTCGCCGATGGCGAAGATGTGCGGCACGTTGGTGCGCATCTGCCTGTCCACGGGGATGAAGCCGCGGTCGGTGACGGTGACGCCGGCGGCCTCGGCCCCGATGAGCCTGCCGTTGGGCACGCGGCCCACGGACAGCAGCACGCGGTCATAGATCTGCGGCTCGGGGACCTTGTCCCCGGCGAAGGTCACGCGGATGCCGGCGGGAGTGGCCTCGGCGCCGACGACCTTCGTCCCCGTGAGCACCTGCTCGTAGCGGCCGCGCAGCCGCTTCTCCAGCGGCCGTACCAGGTCAGGATCGCAGCCCGGCATGAGCTGCGGGGTCAGCTCCACGACGCTCACCTTCACGCCTAGGGCGTCGTACACGCAGGCCATCTCCAGGCCAATGATCCCGCCGCCCACCACCAGCAGGCGGCTCGTGGGCGGCAGTTCCAGCGCGCCGGTGGAGTCGATGATGCGCGGATCGGCCGGCCAGCCCGGCAGCTTCACGGCTTCCGAGCCGGCGGCGATGATGATGTTCTCGAACCTGATGCGCTCGGTCCCGGCCGCACCGTTCACCTCGATGACGTTGGGACCCAGGAACTTCGCCGTGCCGTGCACCACGGTCACCTTGCGCTGCTTGGCGAGCATCTTGAGCCCGCCGGTGAGCTTGCCCACGACGGAGTTCTTCCAGTCGCGCAGCTTCGGCAGATCGATGGACGGCTTGCCGAAGCTCACGCCATGGGCGCCCATGCTGGCCGCCTCCTCGATGACCTTCGCGGCGTGCAACAGCGCCTTGGAGGGGATGCAGCCGACATTCAGGCACACCCCGCCCAGGGCCTCCCAGCGCTCCACCAGCGTCACGGACAGGCCGAGGTCCGCCGCCCGGAAGGCGGCAGTGTAGCCACCGGGGCCGGCACCGAGCACCACCACCTGGGCGCTGCGGCCGGCACCCTCGGCCAGGGCGCGCGTGCGCGAGGTGATGTCCGGGACCTGCATGCGCACGGTGTCGCCCTTGGCCTCGGTCCTGGCGGCCGCAACCGGGGCGGACTTGCCGGCAGGTGCAGCGGCAGCAGCGCCGGGTGCCGCAGCACCCGCAGCGGCGGGGGGCGCGGCCGGCTTGGGGGGTGCGGGGGCAGAGGCCGCTGCCGCGGCGCCTGCAAGGCGCGCGATCACCGTGCCCTTGGACACCTTGTCACCGCGCTTGACCAGCACCTCGGCCACCTTGCCGGCGGCGGTGGATGGCACGTCCATGGAAGCCTTGTCGGTCTCCAGCGTGACCAGCGGCGTGTCGACCTCCACGGTGTCGCCCGGCTTCACCAGGACGTCCACCACCGGGACGGCGTCGAAATTGCCGATGTCGGGAACGACGAGATCGATGGCACTCATCCGGGCACCGCCTCGATCAGGGTACGAGGGTCGGCCAGCACCTGGGCCAACCGCGTGATGAAACGCGCGCCGAGCGCGCCGTCGATCACACGATGGTCATAGGACAGCGACAGCGGCAGCATCAGGCGCGGGACAAAGGCATCCTTGACGTACACCGGCTTCATCGACGAGCGCGACACGCCGAGGATGGCGACCTCCGGGGCATTGATGATGGGCGTGAACGCGGTGCCGCCGATGCCACCGAGGCTGGAGATGGTGAAGCTCCCACCCTGCATCTGGCTGCCCGGGAGCTTGCCGCTGCGGGCCTTCTCGGCAAGATCGGCCACCTCGCGCGCGGTCTGGTAGACGTCCTTCCTGTCGGCATCGCGCAGCACCGGCACCACCAGCCCGTTGGGGGTGTCGGCCGCGAAACCGATGTGGATGTACTTCTTCAGCACCAGGTTTTCCCCGGAAGCGTCCAGGGAGCTGTTGAAGGCCGGGAACTCCTGCAGCACCTTCACGCAGGCGCGGATGATGAACGCCAGCGGCGTGAGCTTGATGCCGGCGGCGGCGGCGCCGTTCTTCAGGCCGTTGCGCACGGACTCCAGGTCGGTGATATCGGCTTCGTCGAACTGGGTGACATGCGGCAGGTTCACCCAGCTCGCATGCAGCCGCGCTCCGGAGATCTTCTGGATGCGCGACAGCGGCTTGACCTCGATGGGCCCGAAGGCGCCGAAGTCCACCGCCGGAACCGCCGGCAAGCCCCTGCCGGCGACGGTGCCGGCAGCTGCCGGAACGCCGCCGGACAGCGCCCGCTTCACGAAGGCCTTGACGTCCTCCTCCGTGATGCGCGACTTGAAGCCCGTTCCCGTGACCTTCGACAAGTCCACGCCCAGCTCGCGCGCAAACTTGCGCACCGAGGGACTGGCGTGGGCGCTCCCGAAGCCCGCCTCATCGACGGAGGCCAGGGTGCTGCCCGCGGGGGCAGGTGCCGCGGCAGCAGGTGCGGGGGCCGGCTTCGCGGCCGGCGCGGCGGCCGCGGGGGCGGTCTTGGCTGCGGCCGGGGTTGGCGCGGCAGCGGGGGCCGGTGCCGCGGCGGGCGCGGGTGCGGAAGCGGGCGCGGGGGTGGGCGCGGCGGCGGCAGCCGGAGCCGCCTTAGCGGGCGGGGCTGCAGCTGAGGCAGCATCGGCCACCAACACCCGGGCCACGACATCTCCCTCGGAGACGGTACCGCCCTTGGCTGCCACCACCTTCTCGATCACGCCCGCGACGGTGGAAGGCACGTCCATGGTGGCCTTCTCGGTCTCGAGCGTCACCAGCGGGGCGTCCACCTCGATGGCATCGCCGGGCTTCACCAGCACGTCGATGACGGCCACATCCTTGAAGTTGCCCATGTCGGGCACTCGCACTTCGACGACGCGAGTCACGGGTGAGTCTCTACCTTGGGGATGGTTGTGAGGGGGATCAGGCCAGCAGCGGATCGGCCTTGGCCGGATCGATGGCGAGCGCAGTGATGGCCTTCGCCACCACGGCAGGTTCGACTCTGCCCTCGTCGGCCAGGGCCTTGAGGGTGGCCAGCACGATGAAATTGCGGTCGACCTCGAAGTGCCGCCGCAGCGCGGCGCGGCCATCGGAGCGGCCGTAGCCGTCGGTGCCCAGCGTGACATAGCGGCCCTTCACCCACTGGCGGATCTGGTCCGGCACGGCGCGCATGTAGTCCGTCGCCGCGATCACCGGGCCATCCTGATCCTGGAGCAGCCGCTGCACATAGGGCACGCGCGCGACTTCCGCGGGGTGCAGCATGTTCCAGCGCTCGCACTCGATGGCCTCGCGGCGCAGCTCGCCGAAGCTCGGCGCGGAGAACACGTCGGCCTGCACGCCGTAGTCCGCGGCGAGCATGGCGGCGGCGGCGATGCACTCGCGCAGGATGGTGCCGGAGCCTGCGAGCGTGGCGCGGACCTGGCCCTGCGCCGTGCCCGGTGCGCCGGCGGAGAGCCGGTACATGCCCTTGAGGATGCCCTCCTGCGCACCCTTGGGCAGGGCGGGCTGCGCGTAGTTCTCGTTCATCACCGTGAGGTAGTAGAACACCCGCTCCTGCTCCACGTACATGCGCCGCATGCCGTCGTGGATGATCACGGCCAGCTCATAGGCGAAGGTCGCGTCGTAGGAGACGCAGTTCGGCACGGTGCTCGAGAGCAGCAGGCTGTGACCGTCCTGGTGCTGCAGGCCCTCGCCGGCGAGGGTGGTGCGGCCGGCCGTGGCGCCGACGAGGAAGCCGCGCACCTGGCTGTCCCCGGCCGCCCAGATGAAGTCGCCCACGCGCTGGAAGCCGAACATCGAGTAGTAGATGTAGAACGGGACCATGTTGATCCCGTGGTTGGCGTAGGCCGTGCCCGCGGCGATCCACGAGCAGGTGGAGCCGGCCTCGTTGATGCCCTCCTCGAGCATCTGGCCCTTCTGGTCCTCGCGGTAGGACATCAGGGTCTCGGCGTCCTGCGGGGTGTAGAGCTGGCCCACCGAGGAGTAGATGCCGATCTGGCGGAACAGGCCCTCCATGCCGAAGGTGCGCGCCTCATCCGGCACGATGGGGACGATGTTCCTGCCCACGTTCCGGTCCTTCAGCAGCACCGTGAGGATGCGCACGAAGGCCATGGTGGTGGAGATCTCGCGCTCACCCGTGCCCTCCAGGATGGCGCCGAAGGCCGAGAGCGCGGGCACCGCCAGCGGCGGCGCCCTGTTGGTGCGTACCGGCAGGTAGCCGCCGAGGTCCCTGCGATGGCCGTGCAGGTAGCGGTGCTCATCGGACTTCGGGTCCAGCGTGAGGAAGGGGAGCCTGGCCAGGTCCTCGTCGGCCACCGGGATGTTGAAGCGGTCGCGGAAGGCCTTGAGGCCCTCGAGGTCGACCTTCTTCTGCTGGTGCGCCACCATCTGGGCCTCGCCGGCCTTGCCGAGGCCGAAGCCCTTGACGGTCTTCGCCAGGATGACGGTGGGCTGGCCCTTGTGGTGAGCCGCGGCGCTGTAGGCCGCGAACACCTTGCGCGCGTCGTGGCCGCCGCGCTTCAGGGCGTAGATCTCGTCATCGGACATGTTCGCCACCAGCTCCTTGAGCTCGGGGTACTTGCCGAAGAAATGCTCACGCGTGTAGGCGCCGCCCTTGGCCTTGTAGTTCTGGTACTCGCCGTCGACGCTCTCCTCCATCACCCGGCGCAGCAGGCCCTTCTGGTCGCGCGCCAGCAGCGGATCCCAGCGCGAGCCCCACACGACCTTGATGACGTTCCAGCCGGCGCCGAGGTAGGCCGCCTCCAGCTCCTGGATGATCTTGCCGTTGCCGCGCACCGGCCCGTCGAGGCGCTGCAGGTTGCAGTTGATGACGAACACGAGGTTGTCGAGCTTCTCGCGCACCGGCATGGTGAGCGCGCCCATGGACTCGGGCTCGTCGGTCTCACCATCGCCCAGGAACGCCCAGACCTTGCGGTCGGAGGGCGCCACCAGGCCGCGATGCTCCATGTAGCGGATGAAGCGCGCCTGGTAGATGGCCATCAGCGGCCCCAGCCCCATGGACACGGTCGGGAACTGCCAGAACTCCGGCATCAGCCAGGGATGCGGGTAGGAGGACAGGCCCCCGCCGCCGACTTCCTGGCGAAAGCGCGCGAGCTGCGCCTCCGTGAGGCGGCCCTCGAGGAAGGCGCGGGCGTAGATGCCGGGGGAGGAGTGGCCCTGGATGAACACCATGTCGCCCGGATGCTGCTCCGAGGCGGCCCGCCAGAAGTGGTTGAAGCCCACCTCGTAGAGCGTGGCCGAGGAGGCATAGCTCGCCAGGTGCCCGCCGTACTCCGAGGAGATCTTGTTCGCCCGCAGCACCATGGCCAGCGCATTCCAGCGCAGGTAGGCCTCGATGCGGCGCTCCAGCGCGCGGTCACCGGGGTAGGCCGGCTCCTGCGCCGGGGAGATGGTGTTCAGGTAGGCCGTGTTCGGTTTGAAGGGCAGGTAGGCGCCGGAGCGGCGCGTGTAGTCCACCAGCCTTTCGAGCAGGAAATGCGCGCGTTCGGCCCCGTGGGTGCGCAGCACCGAATCGATCGACGCCAGCCACTCCTGGGTCTCGACGGGGTCCAGGTCCTGGAATTTGGGGGGTTCGGTCATGGGCGGCTACTCAATGCTCCGCCGCCGTCCGCGATGGGTGCGCGGCGCGGGCGCGTGCGGATGCTGTGCTACGATGCGCCTGCGCGGGGCGCGGGAATTTCGCGATGAATCAAGCTCACTAATGATCCGGATTTCACCGGCGACGGTCAAGCAAGCGGGCCTCGATCACACTCCGGGGATCACGCGCCGGGTGAGGCTCGGTGAACGCGCCGCTGCCGCCCTGGACGCCGTGCTGGTGATGCTGCCCGAGGGCGCCCGGCCCGAGGCCTTTTCGATGCTGCCGCAGGCCGAGCGTTGGCGCGAACTGTACACCCCTGCCCCCGCGCCGGGCAGCGTCGTCGCCACCCGCCTGGCCAACCACCACCATACACGCGCCGTCGTGGGTGTGCTGCCGCGGCGAGCCGGTACATTTGAGACGCTGTTCCTGGCGGGTCGCATGATGAAAGAGGCGGGTGAGGCGCGCGCGCTGGCGCTCGCCACGCCCGGCGCCGCCTCGGACCGGGAGGTGGAGGCGCTGCTCGCGGCCGCACTGGCGCAGGACTTCCCCCTGCCCTCATTTCGCGCGCGTCCCCGTCCCAGGCGCCTTTCCCGTGTGGAACTGATCGGGACGCCGGCCGTGGACCTCAGGCGCGCGCTGGCCGGCGCCCGGGGCACGAACCTCGTGCGCCACCTCACCGCCCTGCCGCCCAATGTGCTCACCGCCCCCGCCTACCGGCGCTTCATCGGTGAGCTGGCGCGCAGGCACGGCCTCGGCTTCAACTGGCTGGATGAGAGGGATCTGAAACGCCTGGGGTGCGGCGCCTTCCTCGCCGTGTCCGCCGGCAACGCCGCCCGCACCGCGGGCATCGCCCACCTGCGCTACCGCCCCGCAGGCCGGGCGCCGCGCAGCGGCGCGCCCGACCTCGCGCTCGTGGGCAAGGGCATCCTCTTCGACACCGGCGGCACCAACCTCAAGTCCCACCGCGGCATGCTCGACATGCACACCGACATGTCCGGCAGTGCGGTGGCGCTGGCGACGCTCACGGCACTCGCGCAGCTGCGCGCACCCATCGCCGCCGATGCCTGGCTGGCCATCACGGAGAACCGCACCGGGCCCACGGCCTACGTGCCGCAGGATGTGGTCAGGGCCGCGAACGGGCTCACCATCCAGGTGATCCACACCGACGCCGAGGGACGCATGGTGCTGGCGGACACGCTGGCGCTGGCCGGCCGCACACGCCCGCGCCTGATGATGGACTTCGCCACTCTCACCGGCGCCTGCGTGACCGCGCTCACCGAGCGCTACAGCGGCGGGTTCGCGAACCGCCCCGACCTCGCCGCGGCGCTGGTGGAGGCGGGGCGCAGCTCGGGCGAGCGGCTGTGGAGCTTCCCGCTGGATGCGGACTTCGATGCGGACCTGGAGAGCAAGGTCGCCGACATCATGCAGTGCGCGGTGGAGGGCAAGGGCGACCACATCCTCGCGGCGCGCTTCCTCGGGCGCTTCGTGCCCGAACAGGTGCCCTGGATCCACCTGGACCTGTCCTCGGCCAGCCGCAGCGGCGGCCTCGGCCACGTCACTACCGACGTGACCGGCTTCGGCGTGCGCTGCACACTGTCACTGCTGCTGGAGCAGCGCATCCTCGACAGGCTTGGAAAAGACGCGCGATGAGGACCCTCACCCTGCCCCGGCCCGATGACTGGCACCTGCACCTGCGCGACGGGGCCGCGCTGCGTGCGGTGCTGCCGTTCACGGCGGCGCGCTTCGCGCGCGCCATCGTCATGCCCAATCTCTCCCCGCCGGTGACCACGGTGGATGCCGCCCTCGCCTACCGGCAGCGCATCCTGGCGGCACTCCCGGCCGGTGCGGCCTTCCAGCCGCTGATGACGCTGTACCTCACCGACCATACCGCGCCCGCCGAGATCACCCGCGCCCGCGACAGCGGCGCGGTGCTGGGCTGCAAACTCTATCCGGCCGGGGCCACGACCAACGCCGACTCGGGCGTCACGGACATCCGCCGGCTCGATGCGGTATTCGCCCGCATGGCCGAAGCGGGCATGGTGCTGCAGGTGCATGGCGAGGTCACCTCCGGCGAGGTGGACGTGTTCGACCGCGAAGCGCGCTTCATCGAGGAGGTGCTGGCACCGCTCGCCGCGCGCTTTCCCGGGCTGCGCATCGTGTTCGAGCACATCACCACCGCGCGCGCGGTGCAGTTCGTGCGCGGGTCCCGCCCCGGCATCGCCGCCACCCTCACTCCCCAGCACCTGCTGCTGAACCGCAACGCCCTGTTCAGGGGCGGCATCCGTCCGCATCTGTACTGCCTGCCGGTGCTGAAGACCGAACCCGACCGGCGCGCGCTGGTGGAGGCGGCCACCAGCGCCGACCCGCGCTTCTTCCTCGGCACCGACAGCGCACCGCATGCGCGCCACGCCAAGGAGGCAGCCTGCGGATGTGCCGGCATCTTCTCGGCGCACGCGGCCATCGAGCTGTATGCCCAGGCCTTCGCGGCCGCGGGCGCGCTCGAGAGGCTGCCGCAGTTCGCCGCCGGGTTCGGCGCGGATTTCTATGGCCTGCCCCGCAACACCGACACCATCACCCTGGCCGAGGAGCCCTGGACGGTGCCGGCCGACTATCCCTTCGGCGAGGACAGGCTCGTGCCCTTTGCCGCCGGCGAGCAGCTGCCGTGGCGACTGGCATGAGCGAGCCGGCGGACAAGCCCATCGCACCCGCCCCGGGCGCGGCGCTCATGGCACGCCGCTTCCGCGGCTTCCTGCCGGTGGTCATCGACGTGGAGACCGGCGGCTTCATCGCGCGCACGGATGCGCTGCTGGAGGTGGCGGCGGTGTTCATCGACATGGACAGCCGCGGCAACCTCTCCCGCGGAGCCACCCACGGCTTCCACGTGCAGCCCTTCCCCGGCTCGCGCCTGGACCCCGCCTCGCTCAGCATCACCGGCATCGATCCGCATCACCCGCTGCGGCCGGCGCTGCCGGAGAAGGAGGTGCTGCAGCGGATCTTCCGCGAAGTCAGGCATGCCATCCGCGCCTACACCTGCCGCCGCGCCATCCTGGTGGGGCACAACGCAGCCTTCGACCTCGGGTTCCTGAACGCGGCCATCGAGCGCACGGACGTGAAGCGCAACCCCTTCCATCCGTTCTCGTGCTTTGACACCGCAACGCTCGCCGGGGCGGCCCTGGGACAGACCGTGCTCGCAAAGGCCGTGGCGGTGGCCGGCCTGCAATGGGATGCCTCGCAGGCGCATTCGGCGGCCTACGACGCCGAGCGCACCGCGGATGTCTTCTGCCAGGTCTGCAACCGCATGCGCAGCAGCTTCGCCGAGGCCCAGGAGCGGGCCTATGAGCTGGGGTGGTTCGATTCGGAGGGCTCGGAGGAACCCTGAGGCCGAGTCCTAGGCCGCCTGGGCCGCGCCCGCCTCGGTGATGAGCTTCTTGAGCTCCCCGTTGCGGTACATCTCCAGCGTGATGTCGCAACCGCCGACCAGCTCGCCCTTCACGTACAGCTGGGGATAGGTGGGCCAGTTCGAGTAGCGCTTCAAGGCATCGCGCAGCTCCGGCTCCTCGAAGATGTTCACATGCCTGAAGCTGGCGCCCACGGCGTTGAGGGCCGCCACCGTCTGGGCGGAGAAGCCGCACTGCGGGAAATCCGGCGTCCCCTTCATGAACAGCACCACGGGCGCCGAGGCGAGCTCGGCCTTGATCCTTTCCACGACATCCTTTTCCACGACATCCATTCGGAAAACCTCCATTGCTGCCCCATTATAATGCCCGGGTGAGCCAACCCGCGAATCGCACCCACCCCGGTCCCGACCCCGGCCCGGCCGCCCCCCGTGCGGCCTGCCCCGGCCCGGCCCACCCCGGTCAGGCCTACCCGGTCCACGGCGAACGCCCCACCCCGCCCCCCGACCTTCCCGCGCAGGTGGCCGCGGCGCTCGCCGAGGACCTGGGCGCCCGGGATGTCACGGCGGAATTGGTGCCCGAGGGCCAGCAGGTGCACGGCCAGGTCATCACCCGCGAGGCCGCGGTGCTGTGCGGCGTGCCGTGGGTGCAGGAGACCTTCCGCCGGCTCGACCCGCGGGTGCGCCTCGACTGGCAGGCCGCGGACGGGGACCGGATCGAGCCGGG